>Ga0207679_10000267_pt1 | contig 39861 bp, 39 predicted proteins | sample KBSC73metaG_FD_184320 | JGI IMG/M metagenome (GOLD analysis project Ga0207679, IMG submission 184320) | Corn rhizosphere microbial communities from Kellogg Biological Station, Michigan, USA - KBS C7-3 metaG (SPAdes) (version 2) | ecosystem: Host-associated > Plants > Roots > Rhizosphere > Soil ... | reverse complement strand
TACTCGCCTCGGTGCTCTTGCACCATGCGCACCGCGCGCTCGCGCACCTCGGGTGAGAATTTGTTCGTCTTGTTCATGGCTCCATTCTCTCAAGAGTTGGAGCCTCCTCAAATCCCGGGGCGGTTCAAAGCTAGAAATTAAGTACTCACTGAATCGTCAGTAGAGGGCCCAACCAGCCCGTCAAACGACACTCACACTGCGAATTTCACCCGCAGAAGGCGTGTCGACCAACCTAAGCCATCGCGGCACGTGCAATGCACTCGCTAACGTGGTCGGCAGCCCTGCTCGGCGAGAAATCTCGATACTTGTCAGCAAACATGCCGGCTGCGCGCCTCAGATCAGTATTCGCAAGCGCCGACTGCAAGATGGCGCCCGCGCTTGCCGGCGTGCGCGGTGCGTGCCATAACACCCCTGCTCCAAGAGTCTCAATGCGCTCTGCCATCAGCGCCTGCTCTACAACCTGAGGCACCATCAGCAAGGGCACGCCGGCCAAAAGGGCATCAGACATCGTTCCTGTGCCATAGACGACTGCCAAAGCAGCACCGCTTAGTATCGGGCCCAATGTGAGGGGCTGGGTCACGATCTGCAACGATGGCGAGCGATATCGATCAGCAACGTCATTGGCAATGCCCGGGACAACGCAAATTGCAGATACATCCGCGTCCCGCATGGCCCCAAGCATGCTTTCAAAGCCCGGTACGGTCGGCCGCAGGTAAGCGAACACACGTGCGCCGCCAGCGTCGGGCCAAGATCGATCCTCCGCGTCGCCCTGTGCCGAGAACATGCCGACATACTCGCCATCCGCGCGAGCACCATAGTGATCAAGCTCGGCGAATGTCGTGAACAATGTAGGAATACCTTCAAACAGACTCGCCACTCGCTTGAGCGAGGGACGACCATACTGCTTCAGGATTCCGTTGATCCGCTTGAGCACGAACGTATCTGCTGCCTGCAAACGCTCCTGTGTAGTCCTTTCCCACGGTCGAATGCTGGGAAGAGGATCAACCTGCGGCGGCACTTCAAATCCAATACACGTGAGTACCGTCGGCAAGCCTACCGATCGAGCAGCGAGCAGCGCCGTTGGCGCGTGGTTAATCACCACCGCCTGAGACCCATGCAATTTAAAAAGTGCGGCCCAAGCTCGAACGCGACCATCGAGGCTCGATGAGTCACCGTAGCCGGCGGCCATGAGCATTTCTGAATAGTTGGCGGGCGCCTCCATTCTCTGGGGGAGCGGCGCCACAGGAGCCTGCACGAAGCTGAATCCTCTTAACGGCAGTAACCGCTCCGCCATAGCGACATCTTTCACCACAAACAGAACGTCGTGCCCTTGCGCGCGAAGACGCTCAGCCACCGGAATGTCGCGCGCGAGATGCCCCAGGTTTGCCCCGAGTTCCCAGGCAAAGAGTATTCGACTCATGCTGCCCTGTATTGAAACACTTCAGTTGAGCTCAACCGCACACCGCCAGAGCGGCTTGAGCCATATAGCCAGACGCTATCCGCCGATACTCTACGGTGGGGCAAGGAAGTCTTTCGCGCCTATGCTAACCGTACCCCGATAGCAACCACCAAAGAGGCAATGATATGCAGCGGTGCGGACGGGATCTGCCTACTGAAACGTGCTACCCGAGCCACAACCATCAGTGGGACCAGCATGCCGAACAGCACGATAAGCAAAGTCGGCACTGAACTGACGCCAAACCAGGCACCCGCCATCGCAAGGCATTTGGCATCCCCGCGGCCCAGAACAGATGCCCCCATTTTCGTCTGGGCAAGCACGTCGACGACCACGAGAACACTGTACGCCGCTGCAGCCCCGAGCACGTAGTCCGAGCTATTGCCGAAGTACGCGTGCTGTATCAAGCCGATCCACAATGTAGACAGGACTAGTACGTCCGGGAGCAACATGTGCCGGACATTGATAACCGCTAGAGCCAACAGCACGAAGAAATAGAAACACAAAAGCAGGCTATCCACGGAAAGCGGGCGCACGCTAAGGATGAGGCCCGCTGCAGAGAGCGCCAGCGCCAAGACGCCGAGCTTTTCCGTACCTGTCAACGCATACCTCGGAACACTCGAGACACGCTCAAGCTCATACATGGAACGCTCGACTTCCAGTCGAAAATTTTGGTCCATGCGCCGTGGAATGGCCTGGATCAGGTAGATCAAGAATCCGGCACCGCCAAAGCCGACAGCCGTAGCAAACAGCATCGAAATAAACATGTCAGGCATCTGCATCGCTAGCGTTCACGGGATTCGTTGTTGATCTGACCAGAGTTCGTTGCTGATATGTCTGGGCTGGTAAAAACACCTCGCAAAGGCCGAGTGACTGGTGACGGCGGAGGTGGATTCGTGGGCTCAAGATATATCTTGTCCATTTGAGCGCGGAGCTTCTTGTTGTTTTCTGCCAATCGCGCCCTCTCTCGCCTGAGCGCCTGCTCGACGGACGCATCGCTCCCCAATGACGTTGGCCAATACCGCTTTGCGACGCAAGCGACGATCTGCCGGTCAAAGCCGGGGCCTGGATCGGCATCTTGCTGAGGTGTTCCAAGGCCGTGGACCTGAGAGATTCTGAAAACCTCATCGCAGACTTCTGGGCTCGGTGCCTTTTTAACGAGAGCAGCGACGGCTTTTTGAGAGAGCTGCGGCTTCGGTGCCGGGGGAATACTGGTTAGACCGGCGGGTGCGGCTCCCAATAGGGCAGTTGGCTGAGTCGCCGGTGTTTCGGTGGGTGCAAACAACTGGCCGCTCGTGGTGCTCTGACTCGGAAACACGGTCGGTTGCGATGCCGGCCCATTGCTAAGGAAGCGCCCCATGTTCGCGAGTACGACCAATAGCAGCACGACCCACAATCCATTCCACGATTTGCTCGGAGCTGGCGGCACAGGCAGTTGCCCGTTACTTATCGGTCGTGCTTGCTTATGTTGCGGCAGCTCGGCATGCAACTCGCGCCAGCGCGGCAGCTTGCTGACATCTGTGATGATGCCCAACCAAGTCGGGAAGTTCCTGACTACGTTCTCCAGTAGCGCAAACGACGAACTCAGTTCGTCGCGGCTGGGTTCGGCTGGATTGCGCAAGCGCACGATCACGGTACGTTGCTGCGCTCGGTACTCCGGTTTCTGACGATGGAACGAGGCACGTTCTTGTAGCGCTCGCTCAAGGACAAAGCCGACGTGTCCGAAGCTTTGTAGATGCCGGCGATCCTCATCCCAACGAAACACGTTGGCCGCAGAGACAAACAGAGCTTCGTGGCCGGGCTTCCAACCCTGTGCCAGCAAGTTTGCAAACTTGCGCTCAAAGATCTCCCGGGCGGTCATACTGACGAGTTCTTCGCCGGCAATGACCTCTTCAAGCGATGCTTGCCAAACCTTGGCATCGGGTATGGCACCAGGATCGGCCGCGGCAGCCTCGAATCTGCTCATGAACTTTGCATACGCGGCTGTAGCCAGCGCTGACGCATCTTCGCCAAGTACAGGTGCGCCTACAGCGGGTGCGGCTGCCCGGAGCTTGGGTACAGCTACGTTCCTTGGGACATAGGAATGCGCTATCTCGAGGGGCGGAGCGGCCTCAAGGTTTGCGCCGGCAAGCTCGGCGTCTCTCGCTGGCTCGATCTTGCTCGGCCGGCGCGCCCACCTCAGGGCCATATCGTAGGCGGACCTGAGCTCCTGGAAGGCGGCAGGCTCGGCCTCTTGGTCAATCTTCTTAAGCTTTTGCGCATAGGCACGCCGGATCGCGCGCTCGTCGGCAGTGGCATCAAGCTCAAGTCGCTGCAAAAAATGGGGCGCCATGATCGTCTTGCTTGCCCGTCAGGCTTGCGGCTCAGGTTGGGGAAGCATTCGAATTTGGTGCTCGACGTGGTCGACCAGGGCGCTGAACTTCTGTCGATCGACGTGGACTTTGCGTGAATCCTGCGATACCAGCGAACCTTCGAACAGCCGAATCTGGGCACCAAACCACTCACGCTCGCTGCCGCGCAACTGCTGATACAGGCGTTCCGCTCGTGCCATGAGGGCTCGGTTTTCCATCTGATCACGCGGATGAATCTTGAGCTTCGACAAGGCGGCAAGCTTTGCTGCGATTTCCACCTCAGACAACACGCCGGGGTTGCCCTCGATAACAAGACTCACCGTCTCCTGTGTCTTTTGAACCGTCGCTTCGACTTGCAGAAGGCCATTCACGTCGTAGGTGAAGCGCACGTCGACGGCACATTCGATGCGAGGCAAATCGGGCAGATACACCTTCAACGTGCCCAGCAGGATATTTTCGGAAACCAGTCGAGCCTCGCCCTGATAGATCTCCAGATCCAACGCACGCTGCTGCTCCCGGGTCGGGTGATAGGTCTTCACCCGGCTGATCGGAACAGGACTATTGCGCTCGATGATCGGATCAAAGTGCCCATCGGTATACGAACCATCTGGGAGTTGCATCGTCAGGTTGACGCCAAGCGAGTATGGGGCGACGTCCGTCATGACCACTTCCTCGAGCGCAGCATCCTTCATCTTCAGGCCGGCCTGCACGGCGGCTCCGAGCGCCACAACCTCATCCGGATTGATTTCGCATTCGGGGAACCGGCCGAACATGCGTGCCACTAAGCGTCGGACCACAGGCATGCGCGTGGCACCACCTGCTAGCACGATCTTGTCGAGCTCCGTACCGCGCAGGTTTGCATCACGCAATGCGCGCTCCACGGGAGCTCGCAACCGCTGGAGTAGCGGCATGGAAATCTGTTCGAAGGTCGGTTCGTCCAGTTCTAATGTGTACGTTTGGTCGTCGTGAAATACCTGGATCGTCGCTGTCGGCTTCTCCGACAAGGTTCGCTTGGCGGCTTCCGTCTGGGCTGTCAGACGCTGCATAAACACCATATCGGCCTTGAGCTTGGCGGGTGCGCCGGTCTGCTCGAAGAATCGATCAATGACACAGGTGACGAAGTCTTCGCCGCCGAGGAAGTTGTCACCGGCGGATGCTCTGACCTCCATGACTCCTTCGAACATGTCCAGCACCGAGACATCAAAGGTGCCGCCACCAAGATCGAAGACAAGAAAGCGTGATTCGGCCCCGAGCTGATGAATACCGTATGCCAGCGAGGCGGCAGTCGGCTCATTCAGCAAGCGATCGACTTTGAGACCAGCCATCACGCCCGCAGCGCGCGTGGCCTTACGTTGTGCGTCGGAAAAGTATGCGGGAACAGTAATGACCGCTTCTTTGATGGGATAGCCCAGGGCGGCTTCTGCGTCTTCCTTGAGCGACCGAAGAACGAGGGCAGACAGTTCTTCAGCACGAAACTCTCGTTTGCCAAGCCGAATCGTGCGCTCGCTACCCATGTAGCGTTTGAAGACAGCGGCAGTCTTATCCGGATGCGTCTGCAAGCGTTCGCGTGCCGCTCGTCCGACAAGAATGGAGCCGTCCCCATCCATGCTTACGCACGACGGCGTCAGGAATTCTCCAAGGCTATTCGGAATCAGGCGTGGCCGCCCCTCTTCCCAAACGGCAACAAGGCTGTTCGTTGTCCCCAAGTCAATGCCAATAATCATCCCTACCCCCAAAACGACTCTTATGCGGCCTTGTGGCCATTCGTGAATTATCTAGGATGCATACGCGACCTCTGGCGGAGGCACACCACGAGCTACTAAGGCGGCATCTCGCTCAAGCTTGCACAATCAGATCACGCATCACGCCGCGGCAGCCAAGATATCATGCATGAATTGCCGCCATCCGCAGTTGCTCGTCGGCTATTCACGTCCGACGAGTTTTAGATACGGCATTTGCGGAGTGCTTGTGTATCTGTAACATACAAGTCGTCTAATTCCGTTTTCAGCCGACGATAGAGCAAATTGGCGACCGGCTTGCAGTATGGCGAGATAGACCTCAACCTTCGGCGTGGCTGGTTTGCCCCTTCTTCCACCGCAGCAAATACACGAGCCATTGGTTCTTCACATGCTCGCCTTGGTTTCCGCCCTTTTTCTCTGTTTGTTTCTGCACCTTAGTGTCCTTGCACTGGTTGGTACATCGCTTCAAGTAAAGCTCAGAGAGTTGTCCTATGGATACGGGCCCGTAGTTGCCAGTTGGGGCCGGGTGCAACTTAAGCTCTTTCCCTTGGGCGGCGCGGTGAGATTCAAGGATACGAGAGCGGAAGACCTTGAATCCTGGGAGCGAGAAGGCACGTTCGATGGTCAGCCGTTGCTTGTGCAGCTGGTGGTGACGTTGTCGGGATCCCTGGCTTTACTGTCGGTGGCTTTTGCCATAGCGCCCGATCAAGCGCTCTTTGCTTTCAAGGACGGTTTTGGCCAGGTTGTCGGCGGTGCGCTCTCCCCATTGACGCGCGCACAGGAGCTGTTGGCCGGCGGGAGCGCAGCAATTTCGCAGCTCACATTCTTCTCACTGCTTGCCCTTGTTGCGGTGAAGATGGCGGCATTCAATTTGCTTCCACTGCCGGCACTGAATGGTGGCGCATTGATCGCCCTAGTCGCCAACAAGATTGGGCTGACGAAGATCTGGCGCCCCGGTTACACGCAGGCGCTTCAATTGACCTACGTTGCGCTGGTTTTGTCATGGCTCTTGGCGTGGGTTATCTACCTGCTTTGAGTGGTTGGGCCAAGAGAGCGGACTACGCAAAGCTGAGTCCAGCTTGGCGCCAAAGGACAGGTAAAGGAGAGCAGTCGATGAACCGGGCTGGTAGGTTCGCGCTCGCTATTTGAGCAGGGAAAGAATATGCGATGGACGTCGCTCGGCAATTTGGTCTTCCGCTATTCTTTTCAGGCAAACAACACCGCCCGGCAAGGGTAATGAATCAGTTCTAACGTAAGCCGAGCCGCCGGCGCAGTGGACCCTGGATTGCTATTCCGCGTACTCCATAGCAGCACCTCTACGTCATAGGGCTACGCACAGCTTCGAAGCTTCCCGCCTAGTCACGGGCACGGTGGATGCCGGATTTCAGCAGGCTGTAGAAGTCGGTGGACTCATGCAGGAAGCCCGGGCGTCGATCAGTCGCGTTTCAGAGATCGTGATAGAGATTGCCGCGGCGTCCGACGAGCAGACTAGAGGTATCGAGCAGGTGATCGGAGTGGTAGCACGCTGCCTGCACCAGCACACCGTGCCTGACACCCAGTTGCTCGTGCAGCGCAAGCAGCTGCGTCATTGGCGCTTCCGCGGGGGCATACGACGCGTCGGCCGGCTGGGGAAAAGTATTCCACGGTCCGTAGATGTGCCTATGGCAATCCCACACGCCGCCGTTCAGTTCCCCGATCGCGTCATGGGCTTTTCACAAAAGCGATTCTTGAGTGCCTCCTGTCGGCCAACGAACCGGTGAGGTCGCTGTTGTGAAATGCGACGCCCCCGACAAGAGAAATCCTAAGCCGCCGAGACATCATAGACAGATCACGCTCTGGCAGAGTGCCCAGAACCGCATGAGATGCTGGCAGCCCCAAGGTAGCTGCAAGATACTCCGCGCAGCCGGCTGCAGCCCCTCGGCTGTTTCGGAAGACAATGATCTTTTCGCCCCTCGCTACCAAGTCACGTACTAACGGGACTATCACGTCTTGGGACGACGGTCTCTGGCCGCGCTGCCGAATCAATGCGCCGTCCAACATTTGCTCTACACGAGCGTCCCCCGCCGCAGCCAAAAATTGCCAACTCCCATCGCGGTCGAGCACTCCTTCCGTCAGAGGCACCGGTCGCTCGGTCGTCAGCAAGAGTCCACAGTCGAGCCAGCGATCGAAAGCGTTCGCATCTCCAATCACGGCACTCAGAGTTAAAAGCTGTGGGGCAACTCCTCGCTGCCTAGCGCAGACGAGATTTGTTAGAAGTAGCTCGACCACCATCCCACGACCAGGTTCGGTGATGAACTGCGCCTCGTCCAAAACAACCAAGCCGATTTGGTTGAGGATGTGAGGGGCAGAAACCGACAGGCTCAGGAATTTCTCGTACGTGAAGAACGCAATGTCGTACTTACCGCGCAGGATGTCGCCGACTTGGTCCTGCCAGTCACCGCTACAGCGAGCGACTCTGAGATCTAGGCGGTCACCGTACAGAGCGGAGAAGTCCTCATACTTCTCATTCACAAGCGCTTTATACGGCAGTAAGAAAACCGCTTTTCGTCCTTCAGAAATGGCTTTAAGCGCAGCCATTTCACCGATGAATGTTTTACCAGCGCTGGTTGGAGCGACCACGAGCAGTGAACTTCCGTCGAGGACCCCATGCTCGTTTACGGCAGCAATTTGCAGGGTATTTAGCCCTCCAGGGAACCTCTCTCGCCACGCTGCAAGTACGTTATCGGAAAAACCATAAGGCACCAGGTCGCCAAAATCCCCCCTTGTCATAACCGTGGCACGAGCTGGGAAGAGAGCAAGGTAATTTTCGCCTCTTCGGCCGGCAGGAATGACAAGCTCACCCTCAACATGGCCGAACATGACAGGCGTCTGCTCGTACCCAAAGCGATTTGCGTCTGCTCGAACTAGTTGGACCACACGATCAACCAATCCAATCACGCTCAACCGCGAGGAACGAGTGGCCATAGAGCGTGGTTTTCGTGACCCGGACGGGGGGATACACGTTCTTGTGGCTACCAGCACCGTCGCGGCTGGAGTGAATACGCCTGCCTCGACCGTAGTGATAGTCGAAACATCTTTCCCCGGTGCGGGAGCCGAGGAACCCTACACTGTCGGTCAGTACAAGAACATGGCCGGTCGCGCCGGGCGGTTGGGATATGAGAACGAAGGCAAAGCTGTGCTCCTTGCGAGTACTAGATTCGAGCAGAATGCATTGTTTCGGCGTTATGTTCACGGCCGGCCGGAACCCATCACTTCTTCTTTCGATCCTCACGATCCAGGGACATGGGTGGTAAGGCTACTGGCCCAGGTGAGAGAGGTTCCTCGCGAGGCTGTAGTTGATTTGGTTGCCAACACATATGGTGGCTATCTAGCTACGCTGCGTGATCCGCTTTGGCGTCAGCAAATGACTGCGCGCCTCGAACATCTGCTTGGCCGCATGATCGCAGACGGTCTAATCGAAGAGCGCGGCGGTTTTGTGAGCTTGACAATATTGGGCCGTGCCTGCGGGGAATCTCCACTAACCCTTGAGTCTGCCCTGCAGGCCGTGGAGCTCATACGTCGCCTCGATCCCCAAGCCGTGACACTGGAGAGTCTGCTTGTGCTGGTGGAAGCTCTACCCGAACGCGATCAGGACTACACTCCACAGAGCAGGCAAGGGGAGCCAGGTCGACAACAGGACGCAGGGCACCGTTTCGGTTGGGACGTGACGCGCATGCTGCGCCATCGCGCAACGAGTGACCGCCAGTTCTACGCTAGGTGCAAGCGAGCACTCATCATTGCTGACTGGCTGGACGGTGTTGCAGTCGGTGATATCGAGGGTCGGTATTCGCCGAATACGTTCGTGCGTGTTGGGCACGGGGATATTCGAGGCTACGCAGACGGTAGCCGTTTCTTGCTTGAATCGATCTTGAGGATTTCCGCCATCGTGCTTGAGCGCGCAGAAGATCCAGATTCGGTGGCAACGCTTTTAAAGCGTCTGGATCTTGGTGTCCCGGTAGAAGTGCTGGAGCTGACGGAGCTTCCGATTGCGCTGTCGCGAGGAGAACTTCTAGGACTTTGGCGAGCCGGGTTGCACTCTTTAGCGCAGATTGCCGGCACGCCTATTGAGGACTTGGAACGAATCATTGGGAGAGGCGCTCGTGGGCTATCCGCGGCAGTGCAGGAGCACATTGGCCAATAGGCAGCGACGGCTCCGACTCCGCATTGTACAAATTGGCGCGCTCGACAAAGAGAGCGTCTATGCATACGTGGTCCCCCCGTTCGACCAAGGGAAGGTCAGTATCTTCAAACTGGCAGCGCGCCAAATTTCGACAGCGGTCTCATCACCCTTTGTAAGTGCAAACACAGCATGCGCGCCTCGCTGACGCCTGAGCAGTGGATGAAGGGTATACGGGTGGCTGCTCTAACAAGTTGGGGCAATATCTCTAGCAAACAACAGTCGCTCGTTTACCTGATGCGCGTCGGCGAGGCCTACGCCTCTCAGGCGGAGCTGGTATATGCCTTGCGGCGATGGGCGGCTCTGCGTGGTCGATGAAAGAGCTGCCTGGGGACCTGATGATCCCCGCCACGACGTTCCATGCAGCAGCAGAATCCTTCACCCCGTCGGCCTAGTTGAAGCCCATGCCGAGGCATGCGCATCGCCAAACAGAACCAGATGAGGGATGGCACTACGACATCAACTATCCCTGTCGAAATGGAAGTCAGCTGGCAATGCTGGTTGGCGATGCTTATCTGCGTTTTGCATGGACTCGCCTCATGGGGCAGCGTCGCCGTCCAGGGCCAACGCGGCAGTACCGCGAATAGACCTTCACGGCACTGTTGGATGACCTCGAGGCTCTCTCAGAGTGACTGTTGTTCTGCCGCTCGTGGCGTAAGCTACCTTGCAGCCATCGCAAGCAGTCGAACTTCCACGACGCGGTTTCACTGATCGCCCTACGGCTAAGGTCTGGGAAGCAGCGGCGACGCCTGCTTCCGCTTAACCGACACCTATTCGAAAGAAAACACTGGTCCCCCGCTTAATCGGAGGACCAGTGTCTATACGTCTCAACAGCGGACTTGGTACAGACTTTTTTGTCTAGGTACAAACTTTTTTGTCTTGGTACAGACATTTTTGTCCAGGTACAGACTTTTTTGTCTCCCGTTAATTTCACGAATACGACTAATCCGGCACCACCGCCGTCACCTCGATCTCCACCTTGGCCCGGTCCTCAACCAGCGCCGCCACCTCCACCGCCGTCATCGCAATGCTGAAGCTGCCGATCAGCTCGCGGAACGCCTTGCCGATCTCGGGGTAGGCCGCCACGTAAGCCTTCTTGTCGGTCACGTACCACGTCATGCGCACGATGTGCTCGGGCTTGGCGTCGCCGGCGGCAAGTACCTCGACGATGTTCTGCAATGCCTGACGGACCTGCCCGGCCAGGTCATCCGTGTGGAACACGCCCTGCGCATCCCAGCCGATCATGCCGGCCACGAACACCATGCGCCCGCGCGCGGATACACCGTTGGCATAGCCCTTGGGGCGCGGCCAGTTAGGGGGGAGAAGTACTTCCATGATGCGATTCCTTCTAGTTCTCTAGTTCTATTGCGACTGTTGAACGCTCGCCTCGATCGCCTGCCGCACATCGGGCGGCATCGGCATCGCGCGATGCGTATTGAGATCGGTAAATACAAGTACCTGCTGCGAACGCACGCGCTGTTCGTCGCCCGCCCAGCAATCCAGCCCTAACGTGAGCGACGCATTGCCGAGCCGCTCCAGCTTCAGCTTGAACTGCACGTCGTCGCCCATGCGGCTGATGGCGCTGAACTCGCAATGCAGCTTGACGATGGGCAGGCCGATGCGGCGCGGGCCCAGCATCTGCGCATACGAAACGCCCAGTCCGTCGGTAAACCAGTCTTCGACCAGGCCGTTGAACAGCACGAGGTACTGCGGAAAGTAGACGATGCCGGCCGGGTCGCAATGCGCAAAGCGGATGCGCGCGGCGCGCTCGAAGTGGTAGTCACTCATGATTTTTCGTGTTCGCGCAGGCGGTAGCGCAGCAGCTTGCCGACTTCACTGCGCGGCAGGTTCGTGCGGAACTCGATGGCACGCGGGTACTTGTACGGCGCGACGGTCTGCTTCACAAAGTCCTGCAGTGTCTTGACCATCTCCGGCCCCGCCCTGTGGCCCGGGTGCAATACAACGAAGGCCTTGACGATCTGACCGCGCTCTTCATCGGGCTCGCCGATCACACCACACTCGGCCACGGCCGGGTGTTGCATCAGCGCGTCTTCCACCTCGGGCGCGGCAATGTTGTAGCCCGACGAGATGATCATGTCGTCGGTGCGCGAGTGGTAGTGGAAATAGCCTTCCTCGTCCATCACGTAGGCATCGCCCGTGAGGTTCCAGCCGTTGCGCACGTAGGCGCGCTGGCGGTCGTCGGCCAGGTAGCGGCAGCCGGTCGGGCCTTGCACAGCCAAGCGGCCCACCGTGCCCGGTGGCACAGGGTTGCCGGCGTCGTCCACCACCTGTGCGACATAGCCGGGGACGGCCTTGCCGGTGGCGCCGGGGCGCACGTCGGCATCGGCGGCGGAGATGAAGATATGCAGCATCTCGGTCGCGCCAATGCCGTCGATCAGCTCGATGCCGGTGGCGTTCTTCCACAGCGTGCGTGTGGCCACCGGCAGCGCTTCGCCCGCCGACACGCAGCGGCGCAGCGGCGTGGCACGCAGCTCGTCTCCGCGCGCCGCGATGTTGCGGTACGTGGTGGGGGCCGTGAACAGCACCGTCGCGCCAAACGTGCGGATGCCATCGACCAGATCGTTCGGCGACGCCTTCTCCAGCAGCACCATCGATGCACCCACGCTCATCGGAAACAGCAGCAGGCCGCCGAGCCCAAACGTAAATGCCATCGGCGGGCTGCCGATGAAGATGTCGCCAGCGCGCGGCTGCAGCACATGCGGCGGCCAGCACGCGCAGATGGCCAGGATGTCGCGATGAAAATGCATCGTCGCTTTCGGCACGCCCGTCGTGCCTGACGTGAAGGCGAGCAGGCACGTGTCATCTGCCGCCGTATCCACGTTGGTGAAGGTGGCCGGCTGGCGTGCCATGGCGGCCTCAAGCCCTTCCGGCGTGTCATCGTGAAAACACAGCATCTGCACCGGCTTGGCGGCTTGCGCCACGGCATCGCGCAACTCGTCGACGAGCCGCGCATCGCACAGCGCGAAGCCGATCTCAGCCTTGCCCAGGATCTGCCCAAGCTCTTTGGCGCGCAGCAGCGGCATGGTCGTCACCGCAATCGCGCCCACTTTCATCACGGCAAACCAGCAGGCCGCCAGCATCGGGCTGTTCGGCGAGCGCAGCAGCACGCGGTTGCCCGGCACCACGCCCATCTCATTGACCAGCACGTTGGCGATGCGGTTGGCGTGTTCCTGCAGATCGGCGTACGTCCAGCGGATGCCGGGCGCCTGGATGCAGAGGCGGCCGCCCTCACCTGCGGCAACACGGCGGTCTAGCAGTTCGGTTGCGCAGTTGAGCCGCGGCGGAAACTGCAGCGCCGGCAGGTCGAAGCGGTACACCGGTTGCAGCTCCGCCGGCGGCAGCCGGTCGCGGGCGAAGGTGTCGATATGGGCGCTGGGCATGGCGAGCTCTCCGTCTCTGGCGTGGGCGTGTTCAGGGCTTGGCGGGCGCCGCCGCGCGCAGCAGTTCGCGCGCGATGATGAGCTGCTGCACTTCAGTCGCGCCTTCGTAGATCCGCAGCGAGCGGATCTCTCGGTACAGGCGCTCCACCGGCTGCTCGCTCACCACACCCAGGCCGCCCCACATCTGCACGGCGGCGTCGATCACCTGCTGCGCGTTTTCGGTAGCGGTCAACTTGGCCATGGCGGCCTCGCGCGTCACATTGCGGCCTTGGTCGCGCTGCCACGCGGCGCGGTACGTCAGCAGCGCGGCGCTATCGATGGCGGTGGCCATCTGCGCGAGCTTGGCCTGCGTGAGCTGGAAATCGGCAAGCACGCCGCTGAACATCTTGCGGGTGGTGGCGCGCGCCAGCGCTTCGTCCAGCGCGCGACGCGCAAAGCCCAGCGCGGCCGCGGCCACCGACGTGCGGAACACATCGAGCGTGCGCATCGCCACCTTGAAGCCCTCGCCTGCCGCGCCCACGCGCTGGCTGGCCGGAATGCGGCAGTTGGTAAAGCGCAGGCGCGCGAGCGGGTGCGGTGCAATCACGTTGATGCGCTCTGCGATCTCAAAGCCTGGCGTACCGGCTTCGACGATGAACGCACTGATGCCGCGCGAGCCCGGCGCCTCGCCGGTGCGGGCAAACACGACGTAGAAGTCGGCGATGCCGCCGTTGGAAATCCACGTTTTCTCGCCGTCGAGCACGTAATCCGTGCCGTCCTCACGCGCGGCGCAAGCCATGGCCGCGACATCGGAGCCGGCATCGGGTTCGGACAGCGCAAACGCAGAGATGGCCTCACCACGCGCCACCTTCGTCAGATAGCGCTCGCGCTGCTCGGGCGTGCCGTGCAACGAGATGGCGCCCGAGCCCAGCCCCTGCATCGCAAAGGCAAAGTCGGCCAGGCCGGAATGGCGCGCCAGCGTCTCGCGGATCAGGCAGATGGCGCGCGTTTCGATGGTCTCGCCCGCGCCGCCGTGCGCCGTGCCGCCCACGGCGTGGCGCAGCCAACCGGCCTGCCCGAGCGATTTGACCAGCGCGCGGCATTCGGCATCCACATCGGGGCCGTGCTCGTGCGGGATGTGCTTCGTGGCCCAGGCGTCGAGTTCGGCTTCGAGCTGGCGGTGCTTGTCGTCAAAGAACGGCCATTGCAGATAGTCCTTGTCGCTCATCTCAGTTCCCCTCGAATACCGGTTTCTGTTTGGCGACAAACGCGTGATACGCGCGCGAGAAGTCTTCGGTCAGCATGCAGATGGCCTGCGCCTGCGCTTCGGCCTCGATCGCCTGGTCGATCGTCATCGTCCATTCCTGATGCAGCATCGTCTTAGTGATGCCGTTGGCGAACGTCGGGCCGGCGGCCAGGTCGGCGGCCAAGGCTTGCGCTTGGCTCCGCACCTCGGCGGGTTCGCACAGGCGATTGAAGAAGCCCCAGCGCTCGCCCTCTTCACCGCTCATCGAGCGGCCGGTATAGAGCAGTTCGCTCGCGCGGCCCTGGCCGATGATGCGCGGCAGGATCGCGCAGGCGCCCATGTCGCAGCCGGCCAGGCCAACGCGGTTGAAAAGGAACGCCGTCTTGCTGCGCGCGGTGCCCAGGCGCAGGTCGGAAGCCATTGCCAGGATGGCGCCTGCGCCGGCGCATACGCCGTCAATTGCAGCGACGATCGGCTGCGGGCACGCGCGCATCGCCTTCACCAGTTCGCCCGTCATGCGCGTGAACATCAGCAGCTCGGGCGCCTTCAGTTGCACCAGCGGCCCGATGATCTCGTGCACGTCGCCGCCGGAGCAGAAGTTGTCGCCCGCACCGGCCAGCACGATGGCCTTGACGTCATCTGCCCACTTGAGCTGATGGAACAGGTCGCGCAGCTCGGCATACGAATCGAACGTGAGGGGGTTTTTGCGCTCGGGCCGATTGAGCGTGATGGTGGCAACACCGCCTTCCACGCTCCACAGGAAATGCTTGGCTTGATAACCCGCCAGCGGGCGGCGGTTGCCGGCCAGCAGGGCCGGGTCCACATGGTGATTCGGGTCGGTCATGGTTGGGTCGGGTTCCTTCAAGGTTGATCTTCGCGCGCGTCCAGCTCTTGCTCGCGCTGCGCGAGGTGGACGCGCAGGTGGCCGAGCTGCGCATACAGCGCGTCTTTGTTGGCGATACCAAGGCCGTCGAACATCTCGATCAGCCAGCGTTCATGCTCGGCAGCCATCTCGGCAAAGTGGCGGCGGCCGGCATCCGTCAGCAGCACGCGAAAGGACCGGCGATCATCCGGATCCGCCTCGCGTTTGACAAGCCCTTCCTTCTCCAACTGGTCGGTCAGGCCGGTGACGTTGCCGCCCGTCACCATCAGGTAGCGCGACAGCACGTTCATGCGCAGCCCGGCCGGATGGCGATCGAGTTGTGCCAGATAGTCGAAGCGCGGCAGCGTGGTGTTGAAGCGCGTGCGCAAGCGCTGGCGAATCTGCTGCTCGATCTGCGTGCTGCAGGCCAGCAGGCGCAGCCAGATCTTGACGTCCATGTGGTCGTCTACATGCGCGCGCGCTTCCAGGCCGATATGTTCGTCGCCCAGCGCCTGCACGACGGCGTAGTGGCCAGAGGCGCGCGTGGCGAGTGCGGTTTTGCGCCGGGTGCGTTCGGTGCTCACATCACCTCCCCGCCAGACACCGAGATGGCCTGCCCCGTGATGGAAGACGCGCCATCGGAGCACAGCCACACCACGGCGTTCGCCACTTCATCGGGCGAGATCAGCCGGCCTTGCGGGTTGCCCTTCACCAGCTCGGCCCGCGCTTCTTCTGCGCTGCGGCCGGTGCGGGCGACGATGCGGTCGATGCTCTCGCGCACGATGTCGGTTTCCGTATAGCCGGGGCACACTGCGTTGACAGTGACACCGCGCGCCGCCATCTCCAGCGCCAGCGAGCGCGTGAGGCCGATCACGCCATGCTTGGCGGCCACATACGCCGACACATACGCATAACCGCGTTGCCCCGCCGTGCTGGCAATGTTGACGATGCGGCTGCGGCCCGACGCCTGCACATCGGCCAGCGCCGCCTGCGTGCACAGGAACGTGCCCGTCAGGTTGACGGCCAGCATGCGCTGCCATTGAGCAAGCGTGGTCTTCGCAAACGGTGCGCTCTCCGCCTGTCCCGCGTTGTTGACGAGGATGGAGATGGGGCCGAGCCCCGCGCGTGCGGATTCGAATGCCGCTGACACACTCGCCTCGTCGGTCACATCGCACGTCACGACCTGCGCGCGGGCGCTGTCGGGCAACGTCTTGGCGGTGGCTTCCAGCACGTCGGCGTTGCGGCCCATCAGCGTGAGCGTGGCGCCCTGCGCGGCCAGTTGTGTGGCAATCGCAGCGCCGATCCCGCGCCCAGCGCCGGTAACGACAGCGTGGTGCCCGCTGAGCATCGCAGGTGTCGCCATCTCAAACCCCCTGCATGCGGTTGGCCTGCTCCAGCGGAGACAGCCCCGCCGCCTGCGCCGCCATGGCGCGCTCGCGCTCCAGGTTGCGCTCCAGCTGCAGCTTGCCCGCGCGGTACTGCTTGGGCCACGGCATGTCTAGGTAGCCGATGCGCGCAGCCTCGTTCAGCGTCCAGGCCGGATTGGCCAGGTGCGGACGCGCCACAGCGCACAGGTCGGCACGGCCGGCAGCAATGATGCTGTTGACGTGGTCCGCCTCTGAGATGGCGCCCACGGCGATGGTGGCGATGCCCGCCTCGTTGCGCACGCGATCGGCAAACGGCGTCTGGAACATGCGGCCGTACACCGGCTGTTCCTTCTTGCTGACCTGGCCCGACGAGCAATCGATCATGTCCGCGCCAGCGGCCTTGAAGATGCGCGCGATCTCGACCGCATCGTCCGGCGTGATGCCGCCTTCCACCCAGTCGTGCGCGGAAATGCGCACCGACATCGGCTTGTTGCTCGGCCACACCTCACGCACCGCGTGGAAGACTTCGAGCGGAAAACGCAGCCGGTTCTCCAGCGATCCGCCATATTCGTCATTGCGCTGGTTCGTCAGCGGAGAGATGAACGACGACAGCAGATAGCCGTGCGCGCAGTGCAGCTCCAGCCAGTCGAAGCCGGCTTCTGCTGCCAGCCGCGCCGAATGGACAAAGTCGTCACGCACGCGGTCCATGTCGTCGCGCGTCATGGCGTGCGACCACTGGCTTACGCCATCCAGATACTGCTGTGGCGATGCGGAGATCAGCGGCCAGTTCTGCCCATCTTCCAGCGGCAGATCGATGCCCTCCCACGCCACACGCGTGGAGCCCTTGGCACCGGCATGGCCGAGCTGAATGCCGAGCTTTGCATCGCTGTTGGCATGCACGAACTGCACGATGCGCGCCCAGCCGTCACGGTGTTCGGTGTTCCACAAACCCGGGCAGCCCGGGGTGATGCGCGCATCGGGCGATACGCACGTCATCTCGGCCATCACCAGGCCGGCACCGCCCATGGCGCGGGCGCCCAGGTGCACGAGGTGATAGTCCGCCGGCTGGCCGTCTTCGCACGAGTACTGCGCCATGGGCGACACCACCACGCGGTTCTTGAGCGTGACGCCACGCACCGTGAACGGCGTGAACATCGGTGGCACCGGGCCGTGCTGCGGGCCGCGCGGAGCGCCTGCCTGCTCGGCAATCCAGTCTTCAAACGATTCGAGATAGCGCTTGTCGCGCTGGCGCAGGTTTTCGTGGCTGATGCGCTGGCTGCGCGTGAGCAACGAATACGCAAACTGCTCGGTCGGCAGGTTGGCGTAGCGGTCTACGTTTTCAAACCACTCCGTCGAGTTGCGCGCCGCGTTCTGGATGCGCAGCACTTCCACGCTGCGCACCGCCTCGTAGTGCTCAAGCGCGGCACGCAAATCGCCGGGGTGCTGGCCGATGCTGCGGGCAAGCTCAATCGAATCTTCCAGCGCCAGCTTGGTCCCGGAGCCAATCGAGAAGTGCGCCGTGTGGGCGGCGTCGCCCATCAGCACCACCGGCGTGTTGTGCACATTGGTATGCACCCAGTGCCGGCAAACCACGCGCGGAAAGCGAATCCACTGCGCAGAGCCCCGCAGGTGCGTGGCGTTGGAAATCAGCTTGTTGCCGTCGAGGTACTTGGCGAAGAGGCGCTCGCAATAGGCGATGGCCTCTTCCTTCTCCATGGTCTCCAGCCCGGCGGCGCGCCACACCTCTTCGGGCGCCTCGACAATGAAGGTGGAGGTTTCGTCATCAAAGCGGTACGCATGCGCCTGGAACCAGCCATGCTCGGTCTCTTCAAACGCAAACGTGAAGGCCTCGAACAGCTTGTGCGTGCCGAGCCAGACAAAGCGGCAGCGTCGTGTGTCGATATCGGGTTGATACGTGGCGGCGTACTTGGTGCGGATGCGGCTGTTCAGGCCGTCGCTGGCGATGATGAGGTCGGCATCGGCATAAGCGGTGTCATCTTGCACGTCAGTTTCGAAGACGAGCTTGACGCCCTCTTCCTCGCAGCGTGCCTGCAGGATGTTCAGCAGCCGCTTGCGCCCGATGCCGCAGAAGCCGTGGCCGCCCGAGCGCACCACCTGGCCGCGGATGTGGACTTCAATGTCGTCCCAGTGGTTGAAGGCGTCGAGGATCTGCGCGGCGCTCTTGGCGTCGGCGCGCTGCAGGTTGCCCAGCGTCTGGTCAGAGAAGACCACGCCCCAGCCGAAGGTGTCATACGGGCGGTTGCGCTCCACCACGGTGATGTCGTGCGACGGGTCCTGCAGCTTCATCAGCAGGGCAAAGTACAGGCCGGCCGGCCCACCACCAATACAGACAATCTTCATGACAACGGCTCCGCGTTTGATGCGGTATTACCTTAGTCATGAATAGTTTAGTTGTAAAGTAATTTGCTCAGACGACGCCCCGGGGTTTACACCAAACCGGGCGGCGTCAAGCTCACACCCGCATGTGAGCCCCCACTCAGCCCAGGCGCTGCTGGAAGAACGCGAGGATCTCGTCACGGGCCGCGAGCGTGGGCTCCCCGGCCGCGTCGATCAGGTGGGCGGTCACCACGCTATGCGGACAAGGCACATGCTGGGCAAAGAACGACGGCGGGTTCGGGTGCGCGGCGCTGTCGGGCAGCACGCGCGCCACAAAGCGGCTGCCCAGCGCATCCGCATACGCCGCAAAGCGCTGGGCGCGGCAGAAGCGGTCGCCCTCAAAACGGTAAGCCAACACGGTCAGGTCTTCCTGCTCCAGCCGCTGGCGCACGGCGGCCGCTTCCTCCGGCGCAATCTCGATCCCGCCCGGCGCGTTCAACGGCAAAGACGGCTGACACAGCACGGGCGCCAGCATGGCCGGCTCCAACATCATCGTCAGCGCAAAATTGCCCGTGAAGCACATGCCGATGGCGCCAACGCCCGGGCCGCCGCACTCCGCATGCGCCAGCCGCGCCAGCGCGCGCAGCCATTGCGTGACCGGGCTCGACCGGTTGGCCGCAAAGGCGCGGAATTCTGCGCTCACGCACGCATGGCGGAAAACCTCCGCGCCGGCATCCGCCTCGGGCACCGCGCCATCGCGGCCGAACAACGACGGCATATAGACCGTCAGCCCCGCATCGCGCACCCAGCGCGCAAACCGCGCCACGTGCGGGCTGATGCCCGGCATCTCGGCCATGACGATCACGCCCGGGCCTGCGCCAGCCACGTACACGGTCTTGGTGATGCCATCCAGCGTGATCTGGCGGCGCGTGAAGTCTTCCAGGCGGTCGTCCTGCTGCGGGGGCCGGCTTGTCATGCGTGGGCTCCGTTGGAGTGGCGTGGCTCAGGCGACGAGGTGCTGCAGGTGTGCATAACCCGCCGCCCTGGAGAAATCGGGCAACGCCCACAGCGCACCGTTCACGCCCCAGGTGCCGTCGGCCACGTCATGCAGCATCACGGAGGTCACCACGCGCCGGGCATCAGCGGCCGGCAACGCTTGCGCAAACGCTTCGTGCATCTGCTGAACGAAGCGCGCACGCGCATCGGCATCCAGCACACCCGCCGGAACGTGGGCGATGGCCAGGCACGGCACCACCTGCGTTGTCACGTCCACCCCGCCGCACCACCAGGAGGCGGCCGGCACGTCTTCCATCACCACCCAGGTTGTCGCCCGCCGGCGCGGATCATCGGGAATCTGCTCGGCCTGCGCCGCAGCCTCGGTGATGCGGCGTGCGAGCGCCGCGCGTGCGTCGCCGTCAAAGGTGTTGGCAGGAATCTTGACGAGGATGTTCGGCATGTGGGCACTCGTGAGCGTTGTTGACATGCCTGCATTGAACCCGCGCAGCCGCTAGACTGGCAGTGTCGATTTCGACATCTTTCGGGCAACTTTGGTCATGGCCGATTTCACCATCCTCGTACTCTCGGGCGCCTATGCCACCAGCGTGGCGGCCACGCTGGACATCTTGCAGGCCGCGTCGACACTGGCCCCGCGCATCAAAGCCGCACGCCCCACGTGGCGCGTACTCTCAGCCGACGCGCCCAGCGTGCAGCTCAGCAACGGCATGCAAGTGCAGGCCACCGCGCTGCCAAAACGCCCGCGCCCCGATGGCAGCACCTGGATCGTGCCCGGCCTGGGCCTGGACCATGCGGAGATGATTGCCACGCGCCTGGCACAAGACGATGCCCAGCGGGCAGCGCGCGCCCTGGCCGCGCACGTGGCGGCGGGCGGGCAGGTTGCGGCATCGTGCTCGGCGGTGTTTCTGTTGCAGGCGGCGGGGTTGCTGCCTGGGCGCTGTGTCACCACATCCTGGTGGTTGGCCGCGACGTTGCGGCAGTGGGAACCCGCATGCACCGTCGACGCAGACCGCATGGTGTGCGCCGACGGGCCGGTCGCCACCGCCGGCGCCGCCTTTGCGCAGACCGACCTGATGCTGCATCTGCTGCGCACGCGCTTTGGCGTGGCGCTGGCCGATGCCGTGGGGCGTGTGCTGCTGATCGACGGGCGCCACGCGCAGGCGCCGTTTGTGGTGCCCGCCATGCTGGCCAACGGCAACGCGCTGATTGCCCGGCTGGTGGCACGCATTGAAGCCGCCCTGCCCGACCCGCCCAGCGTGCAGACGCTGGCCGACGAGCTGGCCATGTCGCAACGCACGCTGTCTCGGCACGTGCGCGAGGCCACCGGCAGAAGCACCCTGGCCCTGGTGCAAAGCGTGCGCCTGAACCGCGCCCGCATGCTGATCGAATCCAGCCGCATGACGATCGACAGCGTGGCCGAAGCCGTCGGCTACGAAGACGCCACCGCGCTGCGGCGCCTGATGCGCAAGGTGTCGGGCACCAACCCCAGCCAATACCGCCCGGCCGCCTAGGGGCCTGGGGTTACAGGCCGTTACACAAGAAGCTGCAGGACTTTAATTTTCGTTTAAGACTTGACGCCTAACTTGGTCACGTCGCACCCACCCAGACAGGAACCCACACCATGTCACCGCAAGAACAGCAAGCGCTGGAAAACTTCCTGGCCCAACTGACGCAAGCCCGCGCCGCAGCCAAGGACCCGCAGGCCGAAGCCCGCATCCTCGACGCCGTGGCGCGCCAGCCAGACGCGGCCTATCTGCTCGTGCAGCGCGCCATGCTGCTCGACCAGGCGCTGGCATCGGCGCAAGGGCAAATCGCCTCGCTGCAAAACCAGTTGCAGGCGGCGCAAGCCGGCCGCAGCGCGTCGTTCATGGATTCCGCCAACAACTGGGGCAGCCACGCCAACAGCCCAGCGCCCAACCCCGCCTACGCCCCGCAGCAGGCGGCCCCCATGCAGATGCCGCCGCAAGCGCAGCCGGCTCCGGCGCAACCCGCGCGCTCGGGCTTCTTTAGCGGCGGCCTGGGCAGCACGCTTGGCAACGTCGCGACCACGGCAGCCGGCGTGGCCGGTGGCGCGCTCCTGTTCCAGGGTATCGAAAACATGTTCCACCACAACAGCGGCGCTGGCGGCTTCTTCGGCCAGCAGCCGGTGATGGGCGGCACCACGGAAACCGTCATCAACAACTATTACGACAACGATAGCGGCGGTAACAGCGGCAATACCAACACGGCCTCGCGCGACGACAGCCTTGGCCTGATGGACGACAGCGACCTGGGCGGCAGTGATTATTCCGATGACGATTCGACGTTGAGCTGATCGCGCCATCCGGCGTTATGGCCGGCGATGCCCCCGCCGCTCGGAGCCATCCAGAGATGGCGGGAGGCCCGTCACCCAAGTTGATGTAAGCAGGCCACCGCCCCGCGACACTCACTCAAGATAAGGCTTCAACAGCCCTTCGATCCATGCCATGAAAGCCCGAACGCGCGGCGACAGATTGCGCCGATGGGCCACCACGAACGACGCAGGCAGCGGCTCCGGGCGCAGGTCGGGCAGCACTTCCACCAGCGCACCGCTTTGGATATGTGGCGCAAGCGCGGTGTATCCCGCCTGGATCAATCCAATGCCCGCGAGCCCGGCAGCGTGATACGTCTGCACGCTGTTGACCTGCATGGCACTTGGCAGCGGAAGCCACGCATAACCATCGCCGTCGGGGTATTGCCACCCGGCGTGCCTGGTGCCAAGCGTGAGCGTGTAATGCACCATCTGATGCCCCTGGCTGAGCAGGTCTTCCAGCGTATGCGGGACGCCATACCGTTCCAGATACGCAGGGCTTGCCGCATTCGTCATACGCAGCTTGCCGAGCGGCCGCGCAATCATCGTTTCATCGGTGATGGGCCCGAAACGGATCACGCAGTCGAAGCCTTCCTGGACAATATCCACGCGCCGGTCCGTGCTGGAAAGCTCCAGTTGCAGTTCAGGGTGCGCCGCCATCAGTTGCGGCAGCGCCGGGACCACGACACTGCGTGCCAACTCGGTCGGCAGATCAACGCGCAGCCGGCCGCGTAACGGCCCGCCGTTCGCCAGGAACATCGATTGCAATTCCTGGGCTTCGGCCAGCAGGTCCCGCGCGCGTGCATAGAATTCGCGGCCGTCTTCGGTCAGCTGCACGCTCCGCGTGGTCCGATGCAGCAGCGCGACGCCCACATCCCGTTCCAGCGTGCGGATCACCGTTGAGACACGTCCCTTTTGGATGCCGAGGCTTTCCGCCGCGCGCGTGAAGCTCGTCATTTCAGCCACACGGGCAAAGATCAACAGCGCGTCGAGGTTTTGCATTGTTCATCCGGTGAAGAACAGAACGTTCAAATTGGCGTCGTTTATCACACCGTCGCAGCTCAGTAGAGTGGCCTCCTATGTCGTCCACAGCGGACCACGTTCACGATAGGAAGCCACCATGACTGAAACCACCACCCAAGCAAAAACGGCCGTCGTCTATCACTCCGGCTACGGGCACACCGCCCGCATGGCAAGCGCTGTTGCCGAAGGCGCCGGCGCAGACCTCGTCGCCATCGACGCCGAGGGCAACATCCCCGAAGACGCCTGGGCCACGCTCGCCGCAGCGGACGCCATCCTATTCGGCTCGCCCACCTACATGGGTGGTCCAAGCTGGCAGTTCAAGAAGTTCGCAGACGCATCGTCGAAACCGTGGTTCGAAGGCGCGTGGCAAAACAAGGTCTTCGGCGGCTTTACCAACAGCGCCAGCATCAATGGCGACAAGCTCAACACGCTCGAATACTTCGTCCTGCTCACGGGGCAGCACGGCGGCATCTGGGTCAGCATGGATATCAAGCCTGCGAACGTAAAGGCCTCCAAGCGCGACGACCTGAACCGCATGGGATCGTACATCGCGCCGATGGCGCAGACGCCGGCCGATGCCTCGCCCGAAGAAATGTCGGCGGGCGACCTTGAGACGGCGCGCCGTTATGGGGCACGGGTGGCGATGGTTGCGACGCAGCTTCGCGCGGGGCGCGCACAGGCGCGCTGAATTGATGCAGGCGCGCCCGGGCCGATCACGTGACCTCGGCGCGAGAGGCGAAAGGTATGGGAGAGGTATGAAGCGACCGGCATGCAGCGTCTTGGCCATTGAAGACTCGACGCTGTTTTTCACGTGAGGGTGGCGGGCCTGACGGCGGGGGTAGCAAACCGGCTCTCTGGAGCACCGGCAGACCCGAAGGTCTCCCCACCCGGCCCGCCCTTGATGGCGCGCGTGCCTGCCGACAGGCTGCCGTTGGTGCGGCAGCGGCGGGATTATAGCGATGGTGCCGGCAGCGCAGGTCTGATTTGTGGGGCGTCACGGGCCTGTCAGTAATTTCGTGTTCAAGGCATAACATGCTCTCCAGGAGAGTCTATGCCTCGCAAACCGAAGACCAAGCCGGCCGATCTGCCGGCGATTCCAGCCGAGCTGCTGGAGCAATTCGGCAACGGCCCGATGACGGCCGAAGCCATCAACGCGGCGACGCTGGCCCTCAAAAAGGCCTTGATCGAGCGGGCGCTGGGCGGCGAGATGAATCACCATCTCGGCTACCCGCCAGGGGCGGCCAAGCCTGCTACCGTGCGCAACCAGCGCAACGGCACGGGCGCCAAGACGATCCTGACCGAGGATGGCCCGATCCGCATCGAGGTGCCGCGTGACCGCGACGGCAGCTTTACTCCGCTGCTGATCCCCAAACACGAGCGGCGCTTCACCGGTTTCGACGACAAGATCGTCGCCCTGTACGCCCGGGGCATGACCGTGCGCGAGATTCAAGGCTTCCTGCTGGAGCAATACGCAACGGAAGTCTCGCCCGAGTTCATCAGCTCAGTCACCGACGAGGTGATGGCCGAAGTGACAGCCTGGCAAGCCCGCCCGCTCGAAGCGATGTACCCGGTCGTGTTCTTCGACGCGCTGCGGGTCAAGATCCGGGAGGATGCCGTGGTGCGCAACAAGGCCGTCTATCTGGCGCTGGGCGTACTGCCCGACGGCTCGCGCGACATCCTGGGCCTGTGGATCGAAAGCACCGAGGGCGCCAAGTTCTGGATGAAGGTGTTCAACGACCTGAAGACGCGCGGAGTGGCTGACATCCTGATCGCCGTGACCGACGGCCTCAAGGGCATGCCCGAAGCGCTGGAGGCAGTGTTCCCGGCAACCACGCTGCAAACCTGCATCGTCCACCTGATCCGCAACAGCCTCGACTACGCAAGCTGGAAGAACCGCAAGGCGCTGGCGGGCGCCATCCGACCGATCTACACAGCACCGAGTGCAGAAGCCGCGCGGGCCGAGCTGGACGCGTTTGCCGACGGGCCATGGGGGCAGCAATTCCCGACGGTCGTTGCGGCTTGGCGTAGCGCCTGGGATCGAGTGATTCCATTCTTTGCGTTTCCACCCGAGGTGCGCCGCGTGATCTACACGACCAATGCCATCGAGGCCATCAACGCCCAGTTACGCAAGATCATCAAGACCCGAGGCCATTTCCCGAACGACGAGGCGGCGACCAAACTCATCTGGCTGGCGCTGCGCAATATCACGGCCAGTTGGAACCGTGCCGGCCTTGGCTGGAAGGAGGCCATGAACCAGTTCGCTATCCTCTATGCGGATCGATTCGTTCGACCGTCCGTGTGAATCTCAATCCCCGCCTTGAACACGGAAATTCTGACACTCCCCAAACTCGAGTCGAAAAAAAGTCGAATTTGACCCTCAGAGAGTCGAGGTCGAGCCTCAGACAGTCAAAGGTGACCTTCGGAGCGTCGACGTTGGGCCTCGGAGGGTCAAAGAGTCGAGCCTCAGAGAGTCGAAGCCGAGTCTCAGAGAGTCGAAGCCGAGCCTCAGACATTCGAAGCCGACCCTCGGAGAGTCGAAGTCGAGTCTCAGACATTCGAAGCCGACCCTCGGAGAGTCGAAGTCCAGTCTCGGAGAGTCGAGGCTGGGCCTCGGAGAGTCGAAGTCGAGCCTCAGACATTCGAAGTCGACCCTCGGAGAGTCGAAGCCGAGCATCGGAGAGTCGAAGCCGGGCCTCGGAGATTCAACGTTGAGTCCTGGAGCGCCGAACCCGGCTTCCAGACACTCAAAGCCGACGCTCGGTGGCTCGTCGATGTGGCCGCATGGCCCGCGCGGCTCAAGCGGCCTGCGGTTTTAGCCAGTCGATGGTGGGTTGGTGCTGCGCAGCCAGCCAATCATTGGCCGTCTTGAAATGCCCGCATCCCAAGAACCCCCGATGCGCTGACAGCGGCGAGGGGTGCGGCGCCTCCAGCACGAGATGCCCATCTGACAGCAGCGCGCGCTTGGCTTGCGCGTGGCTGCCCCACAGCATGAACACCCGCTTGTGACCGACGCGCGCGAGTTGCTCTAGTAGGCAATCGGTGATGCGTTCCCACCCGCGCTTGGCGTGGCTCGCAGCCTGACCTTGCTCGACAGTGAGCACCGTGTTCAGCAGCAGCACGCCTTGCTGTGCCCAGCCCTCCAGGTTGCCGGAGGTGCCTGGCAGCTTGCAGCCGAATTCGGCTTCGATTTCCTTGTAGATATTGCGCAGGCTTGGCGGCACGCGCACGCCGGCCGGCACCGAAAATGCCAGCCCATGCGCCTGCGGAATCTCGCGGCCATCGACGGTGCCCGTGCCGTGATACGGATCCTGGCCGAGGATGACGACGCGCACATCGTCTACCGATGTCAGGTGCAGCGCGCGGAAGACATCCGTCGGAAAGATCGGTTTGCCCGCCGCGCGCTCGCCATCGACGAAGGCACACAGCTCCGGCCAATTGGTCTGAGCGATACACGGCGTGAGGAGCGTCTTCCAGTCTGCGGGCAGGGCGTCGAACTGCTGGGCCAGTGGGATGAAATTCCCAGCGGGGGTGTCCACCGCGGGTTCATCGAAGAGCGCGGCCTGCGCTGGATTGGCGCGTCGCGTCATGTCTGGCCCCCGATGGCTTTCGCGCGCAACTGGTAGCCGCGTTGTGCCTTGCTGATGTCGAGCGGCGTGAGTCCGGTCACGGCGGTGCGCAGCGTCTCGGTCCAGGCATGCAGTCGCTCGGCAATTGCGTCTTCGCTGAGCGTACTGTCGGCGGCCGGCTTCCACTCCAGTTCCAGTTCGTCGATCGGCTCGCGCGCTTGCGTGCCGGGGATGAGGATGGCGCCGGCATCCAGCGCGATCTCGATCTCACCGCCCCCGGCACGCACATGCCAAAGGCGGCGCGTGAAATCGGTGCGGAACAGCGGCGCAAGCGCAGCTGCGTGTGGCCGAACATAATCGGCGGCCTCGGCGGCGTTGTGGGCGACGAAGGCATCGACCGACAGCGCATCGTTCTGCAGCGGCACCTCCCATTCGTGGCGGGCGCTCAAACCGGACGTACTCACTGCTGCGGTCTTCAGCGTTTGCAGCCACTGACTGCCCTGACGGCGTACGCGCAGCGCGGCGCGGTTGCGTGCCAGCGCCTGGTCGGGCGTGTCGTAATAAACGTTCGCCAATTCCACCGAGCCGGCGGCCTGCGCATGGGCGTCCAGCCAACCGACCAGGGTGTCGTGCGTGCCGGCCGATACGGCCAGCTTCAGCTCAATCTCGCGCGCCATTCTGTGGCGCTCAGGCAAACAGGCGGGCGAGTTCGGCGCCCGGGTCTTCGGCGCGCATGAAAGCTTCGCCGACGAGGAACGCGTTGACCGCAGCGGCGCGCATCTTGCGCACGTCGTCCGGCGTGAGAATGCCGGATTCCGTCACGACGATGCGATCGTCCGGCATGTGTTTGAGCAGGTCGAGCGTGGTGTCGAGCGAGGTCTCGAACGTGCGCAGGTTGCGGTTGTTCACGCCCACCAGCGGCGTTTGCAGGCGCAGCGCGCGGTCCAGCTCGTGGCCGTCGTGCACTTCCACCAGCACGTCCAGGCCAATTTCGAGCGCGCACGCTTCGAGTTCGACCATCAGGCCCTGATCCAGCGCAGCAACGATCAGCAGGATGCAGTCCGCACCCCACGAGCGCGCTTCGTACACCTGGTAAAGGTCGACCATGAAGTCCTTACGCAGCACCGGCAGCGGGCAGGCGCCGCGGGCTTCGCGCAGGTAATCGGCGTGGCCCTGGAAGAACTGTTCGTCGGTCAGCACCGACAGGCACGCGGCGCCGTGCTCCGCATAGCTGCGGGCGATGTCGGCGGGCTTGAAGTTCGGACGCAGCACGCCCTTGGACGGCGACGCCTTTTTCACTTCAGCGATGACGGCGGCGTTGCCGGCGGCGATCTTGTCGCGCATTGCCTTGGCAAAGCCGCGGGGGCCGAGTGCGCTGTCGCCGCGGTTGGCTTCAGCTTCGGCGCGCACGCTGACGAGGTCGCGGTGCTTGCGAGCGGCGGTCACTTCTTCGGCCTTCACGGCCAGGATTTTCTGCAGGATGTCGGACATATCAGGCTTTGAACTGGTTGGTGACGCGCACGAGTTCGTCGAGCTTGGCACGCGCTGCGCCCGAGGCGATCGCCTCGCGGGCCAGCTTCATGCCGTCGCCGATCGAGCCGGCGATGTTGGCTGCGTACAGCGCTGCACCCGCGTTGAGCGACACGATTTCGCGCGGGGTGCCGGGCTTGTTTTCCAGTGCGTCGATCAGCATGGCTTTGGACTCCTCTGCGTCGGCCACTTTCAGGCTGCGGTTGGAGACCATCTGCATGCCGAAGTCTTCCGGGTGGATTTCGTATTCGGTCACCACGCCGTCCTTGAGTTCCCCGACAAGCGTGGCGGCACCCAGCGAGACCTCGTCCATGCCGTCCTTGCCGTAGACGACCACGGCGTGCTTTGCGCCCAGGCGCTGCATCACACGCACCTGAATGCCGACCAAGTCCGGGTGGAACACGCCCATCAGGATGTTCGGCGCGCCGGCCGGGTTGGTCAGAGGCCCGAGGATGTTGAAGATCGTTCGCACGCCCAGTTCCTTGCGGATGGGGGCAACGTTCTTCATGGCGGGGTGGTGATTGGGCGCAAACATGAAACCGATGCCTGCCGTCTCGATGGATTCGGCCACTTGCTCGGGCGTGAGCATGATGTTCACGCCCAGCGCTTCCAGGACATCGGCGCTACCCGACTTGGAGCTGACGCCGCGCCCGCCATGCTTGGCGATGCGCGCGCCGGCCGCCGCCGCCACGAACATCGAGGCGGTGGAGATGTTGAACGTGTTGGCGCCGTCGCCGCCCGTGCCGACGATGTCGACAAAATGATCGGACACCTCAGCGGGCACATCGACCTTGGTGGCGAATTCGCGCATGACGGTGGCAGCGGCCGCGATTTCGCCGATGGTCTCTTTTTTGACGCGCAGCCCCATGGTGAGGGCGGCTGCCATGACGGGCGACATCTCGCCGCGCATGATGAGCCGCATCAGGTGCAGCATTTCGTCGTGGAAAATTTCCCGATGTTCGATACAGCGGACGAGCGCTTCTTGCGGAGTGATGGACATGGTCGTTCCGTATTCAGTTGGGCGCTGCCGTTGCCGCAGCCGGGGTGGCCGGCTGTGCGGCGTCGCGCAAGGCGCCGATGCGCTCACGCGACAGATCGGCCTCGCATGCGGCTTCAGCCAGTTCGGCATCGGGCGCATTGCGGGCCAGGCGGCGTTGCAGGTCGCATTCGGCCTGCCGGTAGAGTTGGTGTGCGCGCACGGTGCGGTCGAATGCCATGGCGACGCCGCGGTCCGTGCTCTTGTTAGCAGCGATGCGGGCGCGTAGCGCGGTGCGGCGTGTCGATTCGGCAGATGCCAGTTCCGTTTGCGCCGCCTTGCGTGCGGTCTGCACGCAGTGGGCGACGTTGCCGGCCTCAGGCTGAGCGGCGCGGCAGGCTTCCAGTGTACCGGCCATCGCCGGCAGGCTTGCCATCATCGCCAGCGCCACCGCGCACGCGCCGCGCATCAGACGCGTTCCTTCAGGAAGTTGGCAAGCAGCGCGTGGCCGTGTTCCGACAGGATCGATTCCGGGTGAAATTGCACACCTTCGACGGGCAGCGTCTTGTGGCGCACGCCCATGATTTCACCGTCTTCCGTCCAGGCGGTGATTTCCAGGCAGTCCGGCAGCGTTTCGCGCTCGATCGCCAGCGAGTGATAGCGCGTCACCTTGAAATGCCTCGGCAGATTGGCGAACACGCCCACGCCGGTGTTTTCGATGGTGCTGACCTTGCCGTGCATCACCTTCTGCGCGCGGATTACGCGCCCGCCAAACGCATCGGCAATCGCCTGATGCCCCAGGCATACACCTAGGATGGGCACGCGCCCCGCAAAGTGCTTGAGCGCCGGAACCAGGATGCCGGCTTCCGTCGGCGTGCACGGGCCGGGCGAAAGGCAGATGCGCTCCGGGTTCAGCTTTTCGATCTCTTCGATCGTGATCTCGTCGTTGCGGACCGTGTGCACGTCCTGGCCGAGTTCACCAAAGTATTGGACGATGTTGTAGGTAAAGGAGTCGTAGTTATCGAGCATCAGCAGCATGGTGGTCTCCTTGACCTCAGAAATCGGCGTCGAGGCCGTCTTGCACTTGCTCAGCCGCACGCAGCACGGCGCGCGCCTTGTGTTCGGTTTCCCTCCATTCGGCATCCGGGTCCGAATCGGCCACCACGCCGGCGGCTGCCTGCACGTAGAGATTGCCGTCCTTGATGATGCCGGTGCGAATGGCGATGGCCAGGTCCATCTCGCCCGAGAACGACAGGTAACCGACGGCGCCGCCGTAGATGCCACGCTTGACGGGCTCCAGCTCGTCGATGATCTCCATCGCGCGCACCTTGGGCGCACCCGACAGCGTGCCCGCCGGGAAGGTCGCGCGCAGCACGTCCATGTTCGTCATGCCGGGCTTCAGGCGGCCCTCGACTGAGCTCACGATGTGCTGCACGTGCGAATACTTCTCGATGACCATCTGATCCGTCACCTTGACTGAGCCGATTTCGGCAATGCGGCCGATGTCGTTGCGCGCCAGGTCGATCAGCATGACGTGCTCGGCGATTTCCTTCGGATCGTTGAGCAGTTCGGTGGCCAATTCGGCATCGCGCTCTGGCGTGCTGCCGCGCGGGCGCGTGCCGGCCAGCGGGCGGATCGTGACGATGCGGGCGGATTCGTCGGTGCCGTTGCCGTTGTTTTCAGCAGCCGGCACACGACGCTCTTCCTGGCGCACCAGGATTTCCGGCGATGCCCCGACGATCTGCATGTCGCCGAAGTTGTAGAAATACATATACGGCGAAGGGTTCAGCGAACGCAGCGCGCGGTACAGCGACAGCGGTGCGTCGCGGAACGGCTTGACCAGGCGCTGGCCAATCTGCACTTGCATCATGTCGCCGGCGGCGATGTATTCCTTGGCCTTGAGCACGGCGGTGATGTAGTCCGCCTTGTCGAACTCGCGGATGGTGTCGGTGCGCACCGACGGCGACGTCACCGGCACATCCACCGGCTGGTGCAGTTTCGTGCGCAGCGCGCGCAGGCGCTGTTTGGCGCGTGAATAGGCCTCGGGCTTGGACGGATCGGCGTAGACGATGAGGTAGAGCTTGCCCGACAGGTTGTCGATCACGGCCAGCTCTTCGCACAGCATGAGCTGGATGTCGGGCAGTTGCAGATCGTCGGGCGGCGCGGTTTCAGCCAGGCGGGGCTCGATGAAGCGCACGGCGTCGTAGCCGAAATAACCAGCCAGGCCGCCGCAGAACCGCGGCAGACCCGGGCGCAGCGCCACTTTCTGACGGCGCTCGAACGCGGCGATGAAGTCCAGCGGGTTGCCGTCGTGCGTTTCCACCACCTTGCCGTCGGTCACCACCTCGGTGTGGTTGCCCTTGACGCGCAGCAGCGTGTGCGCGTGCAGGCCAATGAAGGAGTAACGCCCAAAGCGCTCCCCGCCCACCACCGATTCCAGCAGGAACGTATGCGTGCCGCGGTCGTGCGATTGCGCCAGCTTCAGATACAGCGACAGCGGCGTCTCCAGGTCGGCCAATGCCTCGGCAATCAGCGGAATACGGTTGTAGCCCTGGTCGGCCAGCGATTTGAATTCGAGTTCGGTCATGAGCGGTCAGGTCGATTCGCCAGGCGGGCGGTTGCGCGCCCATCGGCATGCGTTCGCTCCACGGCAAACGCAAGAGCGTCAATGATGCCGTCGGAACGTTAGCAGAACATCAGGGATGGGAACGCGCGAACGTCGTAAAAGCGACCGTGCGATCCCGCAAGGGTCGTCCGCAGCCGATAGCGGGCCAGCGGAAGACCGGCGGGCGGTCAGCGTTTGGGGCAGGAGATGCGAGGGTGGTTCGGGAGGCCCGTTCGTGACGCGCCAGAGTGCCAAAACCGAGGAAGAACGATCAGCAGCCGTGCAAACGCTTACGCCCGGACGAGGGCGTGCCAGGGCCGCCAGGGCCAGGCCCCCCGGTCACCACCAGCGTCGACGCGTTTGCGATTCAGGAACATGGATCGTCAGTTGGAAGCGGCAGAGACGATGCTGTGTGGCTCTGCATAGGGCCGGATCAGCTCAGCTGCCGCAAAAAGTGTGTCGACTATAGCATCGGCTCCTGCGCCCTGTATAGGCTGGCCGTGGTTGTAGCCATACGGCACCGCCAGCACGCGCATGCCGGCAGCACGGGCCGCGCGGGCGTCGTTTTCCGAGTCGCCAATGGCCACGATTTCAGCCGGGGCCACGCCAAACGCCTCCGCCACGCGCAGCATGGGGTACGGATCGGGCTTGCGATATTGGAAGGCGTCCCCGGGGTAGACCAGGTCGAAATACGTGTTCAGACCGAGCTGCGCCAGAAGCGGCTGCGTGAAGTCGTGTGGCTTGTTCGTCACGCAGGCGAGGGGAACGCCCATGTCGCGCAACGCAGCCAGCCCCTCGCGCACGCCCTCATAGACGTTCACGTGTTGACCGTTGATGGCGATGTAGGCGCGCTGGTACGCCTCCAGTCCCTCCGCAAAGCGGCTGTTGGCCTGGGCCGGCGGCAAGCGCGCGTCCAGCACGCGCCTCACGAGGTTTTCTGAGCCTTTACCGACGTAGCCGACAACTTCTTCGGCGGGCATGTCCGGCGCGGCGCCAAGCGCTTCCAGCATCGCATTGATGGCGGCGTGGAAGTCGCCCGCCGTGTCGACCATCGTCCCGTCCAGGTCGATGATGACAGCGCGGACGGGGCCGGCGGGTAGCGCGCCCGTGGTCATGCCAGGGGTGCCAGCGCTTGGCGCAACGCGCCCACGGTGCCGCGGTAGCCGCCATCCGCATCCGGCTTGCCGAACACGGCCGAACCCGCGACGAAGGTGTCGGCGCCGGCTTTGGCAATCTCGGCGATGTTGTCCGCCTTCACGCCGCCGTCGATCTCAAGCAGGATCTTGCGGCCGGTCTTGTCCTGGTATGCGTCGAGCTTCTGGCGAACGGCGCGCAGCTTGTTCAGCGCCTCCGGAATGAACGATTGGCCGCCAAAGCCCGGGTTGACCGACATGATGAGCACCATGTCCAGGCGATCCATCACATGATCCAGATAGTGCAGCGGCGTGGCCGGGTTGAAGACGAGGCCAGCCTTGCAGCCGTTGTCGCGGATCAGCGCCAGCGAGCGGTCGATGTGCTCCGAAGCTTCCGGGTGAAACGTGATCAGGTCAGCGCCGGCCTTGGCGAAGTCCGGAATGATGCGGTCGACGGGGCTCACCATCAGGTGCACGTCGATCGGCACCGGCTTGCCGTCCTTTTGCGCGTGCGGGCGGATCGCCTCGCAGACCAGCGGCCCGACAGTCAGGTTCGGCACGTAGTGGTTATCCATCACGTCGAAATGGATCCAGTCGGCGCCCGATTCGAGCACGCGGCGCACTTCTTCGCCAAGGCGGGCGAAGTCGGCGGACAGGATGGACGGGGCGATGCGGAAACCGGACGGATCGATGGCTGCGGACATGATGGGAGACGGATAAGGCGCGCAGATGCGCAAAGGAGGCCGCTATTTTAGCCGGATCGGCCGTCTGTCCGCGCCTTGCCGCTGCCACAGCCATGCCGCACAATGGGCGCCAATTCTGATTGTGGATCGACATGCCGAGCTACGAACTCACCGTCCAGGTCCGGACGCGCTATCTGCCGGAGCAATCCGAGCCGGAGCAGGGCAGCTACGCCTTCGCCTACACCATCACCATCCGCAACACTGGTGACGTGCCGAGCCAGCTTATTTCCCGCCACTGGCTGATCACCGACGCCGACGAGCAGGTGCAGGAAGTGAACGGTCTGGGCGTGGTTGGCCACCAGCCGCTGCTGCCACCGGGCGAATCCTTCGAATACACGAGCTGGGCGACCATCAAGACACCCGTGGGCACGATGCGCGGCGAATACTTCTGCGTGGCCGAAGACGGTCACCGCTTCGAGGCGCCCATCCCCGAATTTGCACTGGTGATGCCGCGCATGCTGCACTGATCGGGAATCAGGGTGCGTCGGATTTGGCTGCTTGCGAATCTTTCGGGGCGCCGGCGGTCGATTCCGAAGGCTTGACAGCGTCGCTGTGGCGCGACGGGTGTTCGGGCGGCGCACGCAGCGGGCGCGGGTGCTTCTTGGCGCCTGACATCGTCCAGATCACGATGAAGATCAGCAGGAACAGCGCCACGCCGGCCTCCAGGCCGAACAGCATCATCGGATGGTTTTCAAAGAATTCGCTCATGGTCGACGGCGGGAAGCTCGGGTGCGAGGCATTGTAGCCAAGCCCGCGGCCGCATCGGACAGGATGGAACACGCATGACAGCAGCAACCTTGAACGCACTGACTCGGGCTCGCAAGGCTCTGCACCGCCGATGGGCTGCGCGGTTCGGTTCTCTGGCCGCAGCCTTGGTCGCCGCGATGCTGGCAGCCTGCACGAGCGGGCCTCCGCCGCGCGTCGAAACGCCGCAGGCGCCCACCGGCACGCTCGGCGGGCATCTGGCGCCTGCCACGTGGGCGGACGTGTCCGGCTGGACTGTCGATGACCTTGCCTCCGCCTGGCCCGCCCTGCAATCGAACTGCCAGGCGATGAAGCGTCGCGCCGATTGGTCGCGCGTGTGCACCGCCGGCTTGATGGTCGATGCCGGCGATCCGATCGCCATGCGCGTCTTCTTTGAAGACAACTTCACGCCGTATCGGGTTGTGAAGGACGACGGCTCCGACAGTGGCCTCATCACCGGTTACTACGAACCGCTGCTGCGCGGCTCGCGCACCCGCCACGGGGCCTATCAGACGCCGCTGTACCGCATGCCCGCAGCGTGGCGCGGCAAGACGCTGCCGGCCCGCGCGCAATTGATCCGCAGTCCGTCGCTCCAGGGACAAGAGATTGTCTGGGTGGACGACCCGGTCGAAGCGGCGTTCCTGCAGATCCAGGGTTCGGGCCAGGTTCAGTTGGAAGAGGGCGGCATCATGCGCCTGGGCGTGGGCGGAACCAATAATCAGCCGTTCCGCTCGTTCGCCCGCTGGTTGCTCGACATGGGTGAAATCACGCCGGTGCAGGCGACCATGCAGGGCATCAAGGCGTGGGCGCGCGCCAATCCGGGCCGCGTCGAGGAGATGCTCAACATCAACCCGCGCTACGTTTTCTTTGCAGAGACGCCTGGCAACACGGGTGGCCCGATCGGCAAGCTTGGCGTGCCACTCACGGACGAGCGTTCGATTGCCGTGGATCCGACTTACATCCCGCTGGGCTCCCCGGTGTTTCTGTCGACAACCAAGCCGCTGTCGACCGATCCCATCCAGAAACTCGTGTTTGCGCAGGACGTGGGTTCAGCCATTCGCGGCGCCGTGCGTGCCGATTATTACTTCGGCCATGGCGATGCCGCGGGCGATCTGGCTGGGCGCATGAAGCAGGCGGGCCGCCTTTGGGTGCTCGTGCCGAAGGGTGGCAGCGTGGGCGTTGCCGCCCGCTAAGACGAGGGACTAACCGCGCCGCAAGTCCACCACGCGGCGCGCCTTGCCGACTGAGCGCTCGATCCCGCCGCTAGCCAGCGTCTCGATTGCGGCCGTTACACCAATCAACGACTTGATGTCGTGCGCCAGTTGGCTGCTGGCAGATCGGGCTGCGTCAACCGACGCGCCCAGCGCCGCCTCGATCCGCACCGTCAGCGTATCCAGCGGCCCTTCCTTGCCGAGCACGCATTGATAGTGCGGTGAGAGTGCCGCGTGCTTCAGGATCAATTCTTCGATCTGCGATGGGAATACGTTCACGCCGCGCACGATCATCATGTCGTCGCAGCGGCCGGTGATTTTTTCCATGCGCCGGAAGCCCGGACGCGCCGTGCCTGGCAATAGACGCGTCAGATCGCGCGTGCGATAGCGCACCACGGGCATCGCTTCCTTGGTCAGCGACGTGAAGACCAGTTCGCCGAATTCGCCGTCGGGCAGCACCTCGCCCGTGTCCGGATCGATGATCTCCGGATAAAAGTGGTCTTCCCAGATGGTCGGGCCGTCCTTGGTTTCGGCGCATTCGCTGGCCACACCTGGCCCCATCACTTCGGACAGGCCGTAGATATCGACCGCTGAAAGCCCCATGCGTGCCTCAATGGCGCTGCGCATCTCGGGCGTCCACGGTTCGGCGCCGAAGATGCCGATCTGCAGGCTCGACGCCGCCGGGTCCATCCCCTGGCGTTCGAACTCGTCGGCAATCGCCAGCATGTAGCTGGGCGTGACCATGATGATCTGCGGCTGAAAATCGGCGATCAGCTGCACTTGTCGCTCGGTCTGCCCCCCGCCAAACGGGATGGCCGTCAGCCCCGCGCGCTCCACGCCGTAATGCGCACCCAGGCCGCCGGTGAAAAGGCCGTAGCCGTAGCTCACGTGGACCTTGTCGCCGCGCCGTGCGCCCGCCGCGCGAATCGAGCGCGCCACCAACCCGGCCCACGTATCGATATCCGCCAGCGTGTAGCCGACAACCGTGGGTTTGCCCGTCGTGCCCGACGACGCGTGGATGCGCGCAATCCGATCCTGTGGCACCGCAAACATGCCGAACGGATAGTTGTCGCGCAGATCCGCCTTGGTCGTGAATGGAAACCTCGCCAGATCGGCAAGCGACTGCAAGTCCGACGGATGCACGCCCGCCGCGTCAAACTTGGCGCGGTAGGCGGGCACGTTCTCGTACGCGTGCGCCAGGCTGTGTTTCAAGCGTTCAAGCTGCAGCGCCTGGATGGCGTCGCGGCTGGCAGTCTCGATCGGATCGAGCGGCAGGTCGGTCGAGCGGGGGCGCATGCGGGTCTCCTCGGGACGCCGTCGTGCGAACCTGCTCACGATCCTACTGCGCGTCCCGATCTTGGCCCTGCGATGCTCACCGTACCCATGTACGGTTGCGCTTCTCGGGCCAACCTCGGGCCGCTCGCTACGGATCGTGAACAGGTTCTGAGGCGTCCTCTAATGGTGATGCGGTTTTGTGGAGGGCCTTATATAGAGGTCGAACTAGGGTTCTGGGCTGCCAGGGACCGGAATGACGTGGCCGCGAATCTGTGCGGACTTGCCGCGAAACATGGCGACCACCTCGCCGGCCTGATTTGTCACGCGCACGTCGTAGATGCCGTGACGGCCGGATAACACCTGCTCGCTTGCCTCGGCTGTGAGGGTGTCGCCGCCGTGCGCCGGGCGTAGGAATTCCACGCTGCAGCCCGCCGCCACCGTGTTGTGGTTATGGCTGTTGCAGGCAAACGCGAAAGCCGAATCGGCCAGCGTGAAGATCAGCCCGCCATGACACGTGCGATGGCCATTCAGGAATTCCGGCCGCACGGTCATGGATAAGCGGGCATAGCCGGGCCCGACCGCCTCCACGCGCATACCGAGCCAGCTAGTGCAGGCATCGGCGTCAAACATGCTCTTGCAGGCAGCTTCGGCGAGGGCCTGCGCATCGTGGAGGGCGGTCTCGGTCATGCGGATTTCTCTATTCGCCGGTGAAATGCGCCACGCGCTTGTTGAGGAACGCATCGACGCCCTCGGCGTAATCATGGGAATTGCCGAGTTCGCGCTGCAGGTCGCGCTCCAGATCCAACTGGGCGTCGAGCGACTGAGTGGGCGCCGCATGCATCGCACGCTTGATGGCGGCCAGTGCCCGCGTCGGCTGCTTGGCTAGGTGGTCGGCCATGCAATTCACTTCGGTCATCAGGATCTTGGCATCGTGATAAACGCCCCAGATCAGGCCCCAGGCTAGCGCGGTCTTGGCGTCGAGCTTCTCGCCAAGCATCGCCAGCCCCATCGCTCGCGCTACGCCGATGCGCTGCGGCAGGAACCACGTCCCGCCCGAATCCGGCAACAGCCCGATCTTTACAAAGGCCTGGAGGAAGCACGCATTCTCGGCGGCCATCACGATGTCGCACGCCAGCGCTAGGTTCGCGCCCGCGCCGGCGGCTACGCCGTTCACTGCGGCAATCACCGGCAGGGGCATGGCACGCAGACGGCGCACCAGCGGGTTGAATTGTTCGTCGATGAGCTGGCCCAGGTCGGTCATCTGCCCGGGCGTGAAATTGAGTTCGGAGAGATCCTGCCCCGCGCAGAAGCCACGCCCCGCACCGGTCAGGATCAGCGCGCGGGCCCGCTGGCGCTCCACCTTGTCCAGCGCGTCGCGCAGTTCCCGGTGCATGCCGGCCGTAAAGCTGTTGAGCTGATCGGGCCGGTTCAGCGTGATGGTTGCCACGCGTTCATGCCAGTCAAGCAGAATGGTCGGGCTAGTCATCTTGTCTCCTCCTCGGTCATCGGTTCATTGATTAACCGACCGGTTGGTCGGCTAATATTACATCCATTCCAACTGGAGCTTCCATGTCCTACGAAAACATTCTGGTCGAAACGCGCGGCCGCGTCGGTCTTATTACGCTCAATCGTCCGAAGGCGCTCAATGCCCTCAACGATGCGCTCATGGATGAGCTTGGTGCCGCCCTGCTCACCTTCGATGCGGATGCCAACATCGGCGCCATCGTCATCACCGGCAGTGAAAAGGCGTTCGCCGCGGGCGCAGACATCGGCGCCATGGCCGACTACGACTTCGCCACCGTCTATAAGAACGAATACATCACGCGCAACTGGGAAACCATCCGCCGCATCCGCAAGCCGGTGATCGCCGCGGTGGCCGGCTACGCGCTGGGCGGCGGCTGCGAACTGGCCATGATGTGCGACATCATCCTCGCCGCCGACACCGCCAAGTTCGGCCAGCCGGAAGTCAAACTTGGCACCATGCCCGGCGCTGGCGGCACGCAGCGCCTGCCGCGCGCCGTCTCCAAGGCCAAGGCCATGGATCTCTGCTTGACCGCCCGCATGATGGGCGCTGAAGAAGCCGAGCGCGCCGGCTTGGTCTCGCGCGTCATCCCCGCCGACAAGCTGCTCGACGAAGCCATCCACGCCGCAGAAACCATTGCCGCGTTCTCGCTGCCCACGGTCATGATGATCAAAGAGTCGATCAATGCGGCCTACGAGACCTCGCTTAGCGAGGGCGTACATCTCGAGCGCCGCCTGTTCCACTCCACATTTGCCACGGAAGACCAAAAAGAGGGCATGCGCGCCTTCGTCGAGAAGCGCACACCGGCGTTCAAGCACCAATAAGCACGAGGTAGCGGAGTGATCTCGGGAATACCCGAGTGATAGCCTCGGGTATCCTTGGCCCTTTTTGCGCGTGATTTGCGGCCGCAATCCTAGGCACAGACGGGGCTGGCGGCGATTCTTCACGAACTCGTCATCAACCCGTCACGACAAAGGTGTTGCCAACCTCCGAGAACCCGCCTATAGTTCGCCCCTCGCTGCAAACGACAGCGCCGAAACGAAAGGGACGGCGGGGTGGTTAAGGCGGTGGAGAAGTAGTGGTGGAGCGGGTTTGCGGTCGATTGAGTAGTTGGCGATTGGCCGGAAATTCAGGAGTGGTTGGCGGCGAGTTGATGATAAAAATTCTTCGACGAGTTGTTGACAGCGACGAAAAAGCTCTGCATAATCTCGTTTCTCTGCTGCAGACAACGCAGCG
>Ga0207679_10000264_pt1 | contig 40030 bp, 29 predicted proteins | sample KBSC73metaG_FD_184320 | JGI IMG/M metagenome (GOLD analysis project Ga0207679, IMG submission 184320) | Corn rhizosphere microbial communities from Kellogg Biological Station, Michigan, USA - KBS C7-3 metaG (SPAdes) (version 2) | ecosystem: Host-associated > Plants > Roots > Rhizosphere > Soil ... | reverse complement strand
ACGGATTCAAGCCTGTGTTCGGGCACACCGAGCCTAAGCGAGGTGCCGAGTGGTGGGGCAAGAGCCCTTTTGGTTACTTTTGGGGCTCTTTTCCAAAAGTGACCCGCTGTAAGAGCGGAACCGCCAGCCGCCATTACCGCAGCAACGGATATGCCCCCCAACCCGCAAGTAGCCATTAACGCTGCAACGGATACATACCCCAATCCCCCTACCAAACCAACCCCAAAACCTGCCGATACCGCTCCACCCCCTGCGCCGTCTGCCGCACCAGACTCACCTCCAACCCCAACGGATCCTCCCGCCGATTCCCACTCAACTGCCGCCACCCCTTATCCGCCTCCCACACCCGCACCTGCAGATCACTGACCCCCGTCAACACCACCACCCCATCCTTCGCCGCCGGCAACGGAAAGCGATCCCGCGCCGGCGCGACCGCGCGGTACAGGTTGTCGCCCTTGAGCCACCAACGCACCCGCTGCAACCCATCCCCCGCGACCGGCGCACTGCGGATCACATCCAACCGAAACCCCTTGCTGTCGGAACTGCGCACCGTCACCGCCGCCAACCCGTCCGATGGGGCCGCGCGGTCTTTCGGCGGGTTCAGTTCCACACTGGCGCGCAGGCTGACGTCGCGCTGCAACTGGTTCAACGCCCGCAACACCGCCTCGGTCTGTTCCGTGCTCGCCTGCAAGTGCTGATCCGCCCGGTTAACGCTGTCGAGCCCCCGCCAGGCGATCAGGCTGACCAGCGCCATAAGCATGATCGCCACCATCACCTCGATCAGCGTAAAACCCTTCTGCGATGGGTTCATGGCTGGCTCACCACGCGCATCAAGCCCGCAGCATCGCGTTGCAGGCTGAGACGGTGTTGCCCGTCAGACAGCACCACACGCACGGGCGGGTTGATCCATTCGGCGTTGAGCACCAGGGTTTGCCGCGGCTCGATGTTGATTTGCATCGGGGTGCTCTCCCACAGGCGCGGGCGCAGTTGGGCGTCGCCCTGGAAGGCTTCCACGCCCAGGCCGTCCTCGCTGGGGCGGTTGAAGCGAAAGCCCTTGGCGTCGGCGCGCCAGGTGATCGGGCGGCCGTCGGCGCGGGCTTCGGCCTGGGCCACTTGCAGCAGTTGGCTCAGGCGTTCGGCGTCTTTGCGCAGCAGCTGCAGCGGGTCGGGCTTGATGGTCAGGCTGATGGCGGCGCTGGCGATGCCGATGATCACCAGCACCACCATCAGTTCGATCAGGGTAAAGCCATGCTGTTTCATGGTGGCGTACCTGGAAAGCTGGCGAGGTTATGAAATAAAAACGTGCGAATTGGCCTGTAGGCTGGTGCCATGGACAAACAGGAGGTCCTTCCCATGGCATTTGCCCTTCGTTTTTCACCGGCCCATGGCGTACAGGCCCTGGGCGTGCTGGCGGCGTTGGCCGGCGTTGCGGTATGGACGCCGCTGCTGCTCACCTCGGCCGAATCCCATACGCCCCAGGTTGCGCCCCAGGCGTTGGCGACGCGCAGTGATAACCCCGCGCTGCAATGGTTCTCCACGGTGCCGGCGGCGGTGCAGGTCAAGGTTTCGGGGGTGCTGGCCGGGGCGCGTGGTGCGGTGGCGATCCTCAGCCTCAACGAGGGCCCGCCGCGCAGCTTTTTACTCGGCGAGCACCTCAGCCCCGGCGTGCGCTTGACGGCCATCGCGGGTGACAGCGTCGAGATCGAGCGCGCGGGCGAGAAGGTGCGCGTGCCCCTCGACACATTGCCGCAGGCGCCGGCCTTGCCACGGTTCACTCGGCCTTGACCTGCGGCCTGGCCAGCGAGGTTTCCAGGCGGGCCAGGGGTGGTGCGTCGCGGCTGGCGTCCAGCACTTGCACATTGACCTGCAACAGCCGGTTATCGGGGCCGATGCTGATGGTTTGTTCGCAGCGCAGTTTCAAGCGCCCCTGATCACACGTGAACGTCCTCTTGCCGGGGCTCGCACGCCCCTCCAGGCGCAATTCCGCCAGGCGACTGTGTGCCGCCAGCAACGCCATGGACTTGTCGCGCAGCAGGCCGTTGCTCTGGGTCATCAGCCCGGCCACGCGCACGGCGGCGGCCATGGCCACGGCGATGATCGCCAGCGCCACCAGCACTTCTATCAAGGTAAAACCTTGCGCGTTGCGACGGCCGTACATGGCGCTCTCAAAGCCGGGAAACAGGCCCGCAGACTAGCGCCGCGAGTTGACCGATTGGCGACCGAAGCTCCCGAGGATTTTCAATACGACTGACATGTGTTCTTGCAACACTGCGCCACGAAACGCACTCAAGCCAAGGAATGTCGAGATGGATATCGCGCGCCTAACATCCCCCACGCCAGGCCCTCGCGGGCAACGTGGCTTTACCCTGATCGAGATCATGGTGGTGGTGGTCATCCTCGGGATCCTCGCGGCCATGGTGGTACCCAAGGTGCTCGACCGCCCGGACCAGGCGCGGGCTACCGCCGCGAAACAGGACATCGCCGGGTTGATGCAGGCGCTGAAACTCTATCGCCTCGACCACGGCACTTACCCCACCATGAACCAGGGTCTCAAGGTGCTGGTGGAACGCCCGGCCGATGCGAAGAACAGCAACTGGCGCGCCTACCTCGACCGCCTGCCCAACGACCCGTGGGGCCACCCTTATCACTACCTCAACCCGGGCGCCAACGGTGAGGTCGATGTGTTCTCCCTGGGCGCCGACGGCCAACCGGATGGCGAAGGCGTCAATGCCGATATCGGCTCCTGGCAGTTGTAAGGCGCGCCATGAAACGGTATTCGTCCGCAGCGGCGAAGCAGCGCGGCATGGCGATTATCAGCGCCTTGCTGATCGCCGCGGTGGTGGCGGTGATCGCCGGCGGCATGCTCACGCGCCAGACCGTCTTTACCCGCGGCCTGGAAGCCGAACAGTTGCGTGTGCAGGGCCAATGGCTGTTGCAGGGTGGCCTGGAACGCAGCCGTCAGCTGCTCTGGGCGGCGCGCCAGAAGGACGTGCTGACGCGCCTTGACCAGCCCTGGGTGCGCATCCAGGCCGGCGTGTTCGAGGGGCGGATCGACGATGAACAGGGCAAGTTCAACCTGCGCAACCTGGTTAACCGCGAACAGCTTGACGCCGAGCAATTGCACAGCTTCGAGCGCCTGTGCCGCACCCTTGGCGTGGACCCGGCCGTCAGCCGCCGCATCAGCCAACGGGTGATCGCTTCCTACGCACAAAAGGGGTTGCCCGCCAAATACCCGATGCTGCGCAGCCTCGACGACCTGAGTGGCCTCGAAGGCCTGACCCCCGAGGTGTTGCAGCGCTTGCAGGCCTACATCAGCGTGCTGCCTGGCAATACCTGGGTCAACGGCAACACCGCCAGCGCCGAAGTGCTCAGCGCGGTGGTGCCGCAGCTCAGCCTGTCCCAGGCCCATGGGCTGGTGGCCGAGCGCGACAATGGCCATTGGTTTATCAACCGTGGGGATTTCGTCAACCGTCTGCACTTGCCCCAGGTGGCGGTGGATTCGGTGCAAGTGGGCATTACCAGCGAGTGGTTTCGCCTGCAGGGCCAGGCGCGGCGCGAGCGCCGTCGAGTGACGATCGACGCGTTGTTGCATCGCCCCGAAGACCGTGAACCCAAGGTGATCTGGTCGCGGGTGGGCGTATGAAACGCTTGCGCATTGGCTTGCCGCCGCTGGACCAGGTCAACGCTGAAAGCCGGGTGAAATTTGCCTGGCTCGACCGCGGCGTGGTGGTGTCCGAAGGGCATGAAAGCCTGGCGCAATTGGGCAAGAGCCGGCAGGCCGTGGACTGTTTTCTGCACCCGCGTGACAGCCTGCTCACCAGCCTTGAGCTGCCGCCATTACCCGCTGCAAAAACCCATGCGGCGGTGACCTGTGCGGCGCAGGCGTTGATCCTCGGCGCGTTGGACCAGATGCACGTGGCCCACGGCCCGCGCGACAGCCAGGGGCGTGTCCAGGTGGGCTGGGTGCCCAAGGCCGGCCTGGAACAGTTGGCCCAGGTACTGGCGCAGGTCCAGCTCAAGCTGCGTGGCCTGTACCCGGCGCCCTATGCCTTGCCGGTAGGCGCTGCGGCGTTGGACGACGGGTATCTGTTGACCCGCGATAGCCTGCAACAAGGGACGGTTCATCCGTTGGGATTGCAGGCGCTCGATCTGCCGCTGGTGGACGCCACCCAACGCTGGACTGGCGCGCTGCCCGGCTGGGGCCTGCACGGCCACCTCAATCAAACGGCCAGCGGTGGTTGGGGCAGGGCGCTGGCCTGTGTCGCCCTGGCCACCGCCATCTGGACCCTCGGCCTGAACCTCTACGCGGCGCGCCAAGTGGACGAAGGCCAACGGCTCAAGGCCCTGATGAGCCAGCAGGTACGCCAGGCATTCCCCGAATTGCCGGTGGTGCTCAACCCCTTGCAGCAGGCCCGCCAACAGCTGGCCGCGCGGCAAACCGGCGCGGCGGCCGACCCTGGCCAGCGCTTTACCAGCCTGTTGCAGATCGGCGGCAGCAACTTGCCGTTCATGGTGGGCAGCGTCGACAGCCTGGTTTTCGAACAAGGGCGCTTGCACCTTGGGTTGCTGACCGACACTCACAGCCCGACGCTGCCAGGCGAGGCGCAGGCCGCGTTGGCCCAGGCCGGTTTTACCGCGACCCGCGATGACCACGGCTGGACCCTTGGCCTGGCGCAACCGGCAGAGCAAGCGGGAGCCAGCGATGAATAAGTGGCGCCGTCTGCGTAGCCAGGCCCAGGGCTTCTGGCGCGGCCTGGCCCTGCGTGAACAACGCCTGCTCAGCGGCGCCAGCCTGGTCCTGGCGGGCATGCTGACCTGGCTGGTGCTGGTGCAGCCTGCGTTGAAGAAGATCGACTACTGGCAGGCCGAAACCCCGAAATTGCGCGCCCAAGCCGCCGCCTTGCAAGTGCTGTTACAGGGCGTCGCGGCGCCTCGGCACGCCGACGAAAGCGCACTGCGCCAGACCCTGGACAGCGCCGGCCTGCAAGGCCGCTATCAGTTGCAGGCCCTGGAAACCGGTGGCTGGCGCCTGACCTTCGACAACGCCCCGGCCGATGCCGTGGTGGACTGGTTGCTGGGCAACCCCCGTGCATTTTCCCTGGAGGTGTCCGAGGCGCGCTTGCAGCGTAGCGCGGACGCCGTCGACAACTCGGCCGGCACTGTGTCCGGGACCGTTCGCATGGATCAGGCGCTTGGCGCTAAGGAAGCTTCATGAAGTGGTCAGTCCCCAACCCCGCGCCTTTTCGAAAGGTCGCGCCGCTGCTGTTACTGGCCTTGAGCGCGTGCAGCCATAACCCGCCGCCCGACACGCCGTTGCTGGTGGACAGCGAGCTTGGCCAGCCCTTGGCCGACACCCGGCGCAGCGGCGAAACCATGCTCGATCGCCAGCGCGAACCGGCGCCCACGCCGCGCGTCCAGCACCCGCTGACCAACAGTGCCCGTGCTCATGCCCCGACCACCGTCAAGGCGCGCAACCCGCTGGGCGATCAGCCGGTGCAACTGAATTTCGTCGATGCCGATATCCAGGCCGTGGTGCGTGCGCTGTCCCGTGCCACCGGTCAGCAATTCCTGGTCGACCCACGGGTTAAAGGCAACCTGACCCTGGTCAGCGAAGGCCAGGTGCCGGCCCATCAAGCCTATGACATGCTGTTGGCGGCGTTGCGCATGCAGGGGTTCAGCGTGGTCGACGTCGGCGGTGTGGCCCAGGTGGTGCCCGAGGCCGATGCCAAGTTGCTCGGCGGGCCGATCTACAGCGCCGGCAGCAGCGGTATGCAGACGCGGACCTTTCGCCTGCAATATGAAAACGCGGTAAACCTGATCCCAGTGCTGCGCCCCATCGTGTCGCCGAACAACCCGATCAACGCCTACCCCGGCAACAACAGCATCGTCATCACCGACTACGCGGAAAACCTCGCGCGGGTGGCGCAGATCATCGACGGCATAGACACCCCCGGCGCCATCGACACCGACGTGGTGAAGGTGCAGAACGGCATTGCCGTGGACATCGCCACCATGGTCAGCGAACTGCTGGATACCCAGGGCGCCGACCAGACCCAGAAGATCAACGTGGTCGGCGACCCACGCTCCAACTCGATCATCATTCGCGCCGGCAGCCCCGAGCGCACCGAGCTGGCGCGCAACCTGATCTACAAGCTCGACAACGCCCAGAGCAACCCGAGCAATATGCACGTGGTGTACCTGCGCAACGCCCAGGCGGGCAAGCTGGCGCAGTCGCTGCGCGGCTTGCTCACCGGCGAGAGCGAGTCGGGTGTCAGCGAGGAAGCGCGGGGCAAGCTCAGCGCCATGGGCGGCACTGGCCAGACGACCCAGGGCAACACCACCACGCAGAACAGCAGCGGCACGCCCACCGGCAACGGCGTACCGTCCGCGTATGGCCAGACCGGCACCACCGGCACCAGCGCCAACGGCAGCACCGCCAGCGATCAGAACACCGCGTTCAGCGCCGGCGGCGCGACCATCCAGGCTGATGCCACCACCAACACGTTGCTGATCTCCGCGCCCGACCCGCTGTACCGCAACCTGCGCGAAGTGATCGACATGCTCGACCAGCGCCGCGCCCAGGTGGTGATCGAAAGCCTGATCGTCGAAGTCGGCGAAGACGACGCCAGTGAATTTGGCGTGCAATGGCAGGCTGGCAACCTGGCGGGCAAGGGCGGCTTCGGCGGCGTCAACCTGGGCGGCAGCGGGGTCAATGGCACGCCCACCAGCAAGACCAGCATCGACGTATTGCCCAAGGGCCTGAATATCGGCCTGGTCAATGGCACCGTGGACATCCCCGGCATTGGCAAAGTGCTCGACCTCAAGGTGCTGGCCCGTGCGTTGAAGAGCAAGGGCGGTACCAATGTGCTGTCGACGCCGAACCTGCTGACCCTGGACAACGAAGCCGCGAGCATTTTTGTCGGGCAGACCATTCCGTTCGTCACCGGTAGTTATGTGACCGGGGGCGGTGGCACCAGCAATAACCCGTTCCAGACCGTGCAGCGTGAAGAAGTGGGGCTCAAGCTGAATGTGCGCCCGCAGATCTCCGAGGGCGGCACGGTGAAACTGGATATTTACCAGGAGGTCAGCAGCGTGGATTCCCGGGCTTCGGTGGCGGCGGGCACGGTGACCAACAAGCGCGCGATCGATACCAGCATCTTGCTGGACGACGGGCAGATCATGGTGCTTGGCGGGCTGTTGCAGGATGGCTACAGCCAGAGCAATGACGCGGTGCCTTGGCTCTCGGATATTCCGGGGTTGGGGGCGTTGTTTCGCAATGAAAAGCGCAGTGTGAGCAAGACCAATTTGATGGTGTTTTTGCGGCCCTACATTATTCGTGACGGTGGGGCGGGGCGCAGTATTACGTTGAATCGGTATGAGTTTATGCGCCGGGCGCAGGGTGGGTTGCAGCCGGAGCGTAGTTGGGCGATGCCGGATGTGCAGGCGCCGCAGTTGCCTTCGGTGGAGAAGGCGATTCCTGGGGCGCAGCAACAGCAGCAGGGGCCGCGGGCGGTGATTCGGGCGGTGCCGGTTTCTGGTTCTGGGGGGAGGCCGTGAGTGTTTTGACGGTGTACATATCCGTTGCTGCGGGAGCGGTGGCTGGCGGGGGGGGGTACATATCCATTGCTGCGGGAGCGGTGGCTGGCGGGGGGGTGTACATATCCATTGCTGCGGTAACGGCCACCTATGGTTCCGCTCTTACAGCGGGTCACTTTTGGAAGGACCCAAAAGTAACCAAAAGGTCCTCGCCCCACCACTCGGCACCTCGCTTAGGCTCGGTGTGCCCTCACTCCGGCTTTGGAGCGTGGGCCGCCGTCATGGGCCATCCCTGGCCCAGGACGGCTAACCCGGCGTCCTGCCGGGTTACCCACGCTCCAAAGCCTGCGTTCGGCCAGCGTGGTTTTACGGGGCGCCGAAGATCAAAAGCCAAAGCGCGGCGGCCTTCGAGCCGACCGGTGTTGTGGCTGGTGTACTCGGTTAAGTGTGGGAGGGGGCTTGCCCCCGATGAGGGAGTGTCAGTCACTTATTTGTTGACTGACCCGCCCTCATCGGGGGCAAGCCCCCTCCCACATTTGGATCTCCATAGGTCGGAGATCTCCATAGGTCAGGTAGACCTCGTTCCGCTTTTGCTCTGCTTTTGCTCTGCTTTTGCTCTGGCTTTTGCTCTGGCTTTTGCTCTTGATCTTAGGCGCCCCGTAAAACCACGCTGGCCGAACGCAGGTTTGAATCCGTGGGTAACCCGGCAGGACGCCGGGTTAGCCGTCCTGGGCCAGGGATGGCCCATGACGGCGGCCCACGGATTCAAGCCTGTGTTCGGGCACACCGAGCCTAAGCGAGGTGCCGAGTGGTGGGGCAAGAGCCCTTTTGGTTACTTTTGGGGCTCTTTTCCAAAAGTGACCCGCTGTAAGAGCGGAACCGCCAGTAGCCGTTACCGCAGCAATGGATATGTACACCCCCCCGCCAGCGACCGTTCCCACAACAACGGATATGCCCACGCCCACCCCCAAAAAGGGCCCACCCCATGAGCCTTCTGCCCTACGCCTGGGCCAAATCCCAACGCATCCTCCTGCGCCCCAGCGAGCAGGGCATGCTGCTGACCGTCTGCCCCTCAACCCCCGGCTGGTCCATCAGCGAAGTCCATCGCCAGTTCGGCCAGGCCCGCTTCGAGCAGGTGCGCGATGACGAACTCGACGGCCTGCTCGCCAGCGCCTATGCCGATACAGGCAGCGCCGCCGCCGTGGTCGGCGCCGCCGAAAACGAAGTCGACCTCGACCGCCTGATGCAGGACATGCCCGAGATCACCGACCTGCTCGATACCCAGGACGGTGCGCCGGTGATCCGCATGATCAACGCCTTGCTGACCCAGGCCGCGCGGGACGAGGCCAGTGATATTCATATCGAGCCGTATGAAACCCATTCCGTGGTGCGCTACCGCGTCGACGGCACCCTGCGTGACGTGGTGTCGCCGCGCAAGGCTTTGCATGGCGCGCTGGTGTCGCGCATCAAGATCATGGCGCAGCTCGACATCGCCGAAAAACGCTTGCCCCAGGATGGCCGTATTGCCCTGCGCGTGGCCGGGCGGCCGATTGATATTCGTGTGTCGACCGTGCCCACCGGGCATGGCGAACGCGTTGTGATGCGCTTGCTGGACAAGCAGGCCGGGCGTCTGCAATTGGAGACCCTGGGCATGGAGCCGCAGTTGCTCGCGCGCCTCGACACCTTGATTCGCCAGCCCCATGGCATCGTGCTGGTCACCGGGCCCACCGGCAGCGGCAAGACCACCAGCCTCTACGCAGCCCTGGCGCGGCTGGATGCGAGCACCAGCAATATCCTCACCGTCGAAGACCCGGTGGAGTACGACCTGCCGGGTATCAGCCAGATCCAGGTCAACGCCAAGATCGACATGACCTTCGGCCTCGCGCTGCGGGCGATCCTGCGTCAGGACCCGGACATCATCATGATCGGCGAAATCCGCGACCTGGAGACCGCCCAAATCGCCGTGCAGGCCTCGCTCACCGGCCACCTGGTGCTCGCCACCTTGCACACCAACGACGCGGTGTCGGCGGTCAACCGCCTGATCGACATGGGCGTCGAACCGTTTTTGCTGGCCTCGTCACTGCTGGGCGTATTGGCCCAGCGCCTGGTGCGGCGCCTGTGCCCGCATTGCAAGCAGGAAGACCCTGCCGCGCCTGGCACCTGGCGCCCGGTGGGCTGCGCGCAGTGCAACCAGATCGGCTACAGCGGGCGTACCGGCATTCATGAGTTGTTTTGCGTCGACGACGATATCCGCAGCCTGATCCACCAAGGCGCCGGCGAGCAGGATTTGCGCGTGGCCGCACGCCGTGCGGGGATGTTCAGCATGCGTGAAGACGGCGAGCGCTGGGTGCGCAGCGGCGCCACCGCACCGGAAGAAATCCTGCGCGTGACACGGGACGCCTGATGAATCGCTATCGTTATGAAGCCGCCGATGCCAGCGGCAAAGTCGAGGCCGGGCACCTGGAGGCCGACAGCCAGAGCGGCGCGTTTGCCGTGCTGCGCAGCCGTGGCCTGACCGCGCTGCGGGTGCAGGTCGAAGGCAGTCAGCAAAGCGCTGCCGGCAGCAGCCTGTTCAGCGCCAAGCTGTCGGACAACGACCTGGCCTGGGCCACGCGGCAACTGGCGAGCCTGCTCGGCGCCAGCCTGCCGTTGGAGGCGGCGCTGAGCGCCACGGTGGAGCAGGCCGAGAAAAAGCACATCGCCCAGACCCTGGCCGCTGTGCGTGCCGATGTACGCGGCGGCATGCGGTTGGCGGATGCCTTGGCGGCACGGCCACGAGACTTCCCGTCGATCTACCGCGCACTGATCGCGGCGGGGGAGGAGTCCGGTGACCTGGCCCAGGTGATGGAACGCCTGGCGGACTACATCGAAGAGCGCAACAACCTGCGCGGCAAGATCCTCACTGCGTTCATCTACCCCGGTGTGGTGGGGCTGGTGTCGATCGGCATCGTGATTTTCCTGCTCAGCTACGTGGTGCCCCAGGTGGTCAGCGCGTTTTCCCAGGCGCGCCAGGACCTGCCGGGGCTGACCCTGGCGATGCTCAACGCCAGCGACTTTATCCGCGCCTGGGGCTGGCTGTGTTTCGGCGGCATCGTCGGCAGCTTCTGGGGTTGGCGCCTGTACCTGCGCGACCCGGTGGCGCGGTTGAACTGGCACAGCCGGGTGCTGCGCCTGCCGCTGATCGGGCGTTTTGTGCTGGGCCTGAACACCGCGCGGTTTGCCTCGACCCTGGCGATCCTCGGCGGTGCCGGCGTGCCGTTATTGCGCGCGCTGGAAGCGGCGCGGCAAACCCTGTCCAACGAGCGCCTCAGCCAGTGCGTCAACGATGCCACGGCCAAGGTGCGCGAAGGCGTCAACCTGGCCCCTGCACTGGCGGTGGAAAAAGTCTTCCCGCCGGTACTGATCCACCTGATCGCCAGCGGCGAAAAAACCGGCTCGCTGCCGCCGATGCTCGAACGCGCCGCGCAGACCCTGTCGCGGGACATCGAACGGCGTGCCATGGGCATGACCGCGTTGCTGGAGCCGTTGATGATCGTAGTAATGGGCGCGGTGGTGCTGGTGATCGTGATGGCGGTGCTGTTGCCGATCATCGAGATCAACCAACTGGTGACCTGACTCCACGCGGTCAAAAATGTGGGAGGGGGCTTGCCCCCGATTGCGGTGTGTCAGCAACAACTGAGGTGACTGACCCACCGCTATCGCCGGCCCTCAACCTCGGGTTCCTCATTCCGTCACATCCACCCCCCTCGCCACAGCCCGCGCCGCCTTGACGAAACCCGCGCTGAAACCCCGCTGTCACCTGCCGCCAAACCGCTCAAAAGCATGACCAAAACACCCGAGAATCTTTTTAAAAATCAAGCCCTTCCTCCCGAGGTTTTTTCGTTTTGCTGTCATCGGAAGCTGCCAAATTCCTAACCCATGGCCTCACCCCTCGCCACCCCCGACACACGGCTTGGGACCGAAGCCATGGCGTCATGCAAGAGCCATCTACCCCAAACGTACAAACACGATGAAAGGAGATTCTTCATGTTTAAGCGCAACGTTCTCGCGGTATCCATGACCCTCGCTGCACTGTGCTCGGCACAGGCTGCAATGGCTGACATCAACGGCGGTGGTGCGACCCTGCCACAGAAGCTGTACCAGACCTCCGGTGTGCTGACTGCCGGTTTCGCCCCTTACATTGGTGTGGGCAGCGGGAATGGCAAGGCAGCCTTCTTGACCAACGATTACACCAAGTTCGTGGCCGGCGTGAGCAACAAGAACGTGCACTGGGCCGGTAGCGATTCGAAGCTGACTGCGACTGAACTGTCGACCTACGCCACCAACAAACAACCTACCTGGGGCAAATTGATCCAGGTGCCTTCGGTGGCTACTTCGGTTGCCATTCCTTTCCGCAAGAGCGGTGCCAACGCGGTTGACCTGAGCGTTTCAGAGCTGTGTGGTGTGTTCTCCGGCCGTATCACTGACTGGAGCGGGATTTCGGGCGCTGGCCGTACTGGCCCGATCACGGTTGTCTATCGCAGCGAGAGCAGCGGTACCACCGAGCTGTTCACGCGTTTCCTTAACGCCAAGTGCACTGAGACCGGCACTTTCAACATCACCACCACCTTCGGCACCAGCTACACCGGTGGCCTGCCTGCCGGCGCTGTTGCCGCCACTGGCAGCCAGGGCGTGATGGATGCCGTGAACGATACTTCTGTCGCTGAAGGCCGCATCACCTACATGAGCCCTGACTTCGCTGCGTCTACGCTGGCCGGTCTGGACGACGCCACCAAGGTTGCCCGTGTTGGTAAAAACACGGCTAAGGGCATCAAAGGCGTATCGCCAGCTCCGAGCAATGTTTCCGACGCCATTGCTCAGGTTCTGCCACCTAACGACCCGAGCGCTCCGCTCGATGTCACCAAACCGGACAACTGGGTTCCAGTGTTCGGTAAAACAGGCGTGGCCGGTGTCCAGCCGTACCCGGATTCGGGCTACCCCATCCTCGGCTTCACCAACCTGATCTTCAGCCAGTGCTACGCCGACGCTACCCAGACCAGCCAAGTGCGTGACTTCTTCACCAAACACTATGGCGACACCAACAACAACGACGACGCCATCACGGCCAACCGTTTCGTACCGCTGCCAGATAACTGGAAAACCGCCATCACCGATAACTTCGTGACGGCAAGCAGCGCGTTGAGCATCGGCAAAACCAACGTTTGCAACGGCATCGGTCGTCCGCTGTAACCCAAGCTTTCACCGACCTGCAACACCTGATCAGCAACGGCCTGTGCCGTTGCTGATTTTTTGCATTGCGATTTCTTCTGTAGGAGCGAGCTTGCTCGCGAAGGTCGTCAACGATGACGCGGGCTTGCTGAATGCCTGCGGCGTCCTCACGTTTTTCGCGAGCAAGCTCGCTCCTACAGAAACTGTGCGTCGTCCTTATCGGGCCGTTACCAGTCCTTTATGAACTTTGCATGACAGAAGTTCAGTCGCGCCCCCCGCCAACCGCCTAACCCTCATACACAAGCCTGTCTTGCCCCTGGGCGCCAATAAAGAAGGAAGATTCCCGATGGTCCGCTGCAAATCGCCGGTTAACCTGAAAGCCCAAGAGACGGTCCTGCGGCTCAAGCCCTTGGCCCACGCCATTGCCTTGTTGATGGTGGCAGGCAATGCCCAGGCGGCCACGGCGTTCAGTTCCGGTTGGTTTGCCGACAAAGGCGCGTCCCAGGCCGCGACGGCGGCGCGGATCAGTGCCGGGCAGGTGCCGGGGGTTCCAACGCTGAACCAGCAAGCGCGGGTCAACCAGCAGATGGCGCGCTCGATCAGCAACTTGAATACCAGTGTCGCGGCGATTGCAGCGCAGCAGGCGGCGCAAGCGGCAGGGCGCCAGGCGGCGTTTGGCCAGGTGTCGACGATTCCCGATGGCCTGGGCAAGGGCGGCCTGCAAGTTGACAACAGCCTGACCCAGGGCTGGACCAACGCCAAGGGCCCGACCCAGAGCCAATCCGGCGGCAAAACCACGGTGAGCATCGAACAGACGGCTGACAAGGCGATCCTCAATTGGGAGACCTTCAACGTCGGGCGCAACACCACCGTGGATTTCCAACAGCAGGCCAGTTGGGCCGTACTCAACCGCGTCAACGATCCCGACGCGCGACCCAGCGAGATCCAGGGCCAGATCAATGGCGCCGGCACGGTGATGATCGTGAACCGCAACGGTGTGGTCTTCAATGGTACCAGCCAGGTCAACGTGCGCAATCTCGTGGCCGCCGCTGCGACCATCACTGATGAGCAGTTCACCCAGCGCGGTATTTACGTGGATGGCACCGGCACCCAGCCGACCTTCACCGACGCAGCGGGCAAGGTCCAGGTACAGCGCGGTGCGCTGATCCAGACCCACACCCCGTCCACCTCGACGGATGCGGGCGGCTATGCCTTGCTGCTCGGTTCGGAAGTGGACAACGCCGGTACGATCAACACCGCAAAGGGCCAGACCACCCTGGCGGCCGGCGACAGCTTCTATATCCGTAAAGGCGTCGGCACCGCAGGCAACGACCGCTCCACCACGCGCGGCAATGAAGTGGCGACCAGCCTCAAGGCCGGCAGCAACGCCGGCAAGGTCAGCAACAACGGCCTGATCATGGCCTCCACTGGTGACATCACCCTGACCGGGCACCAGGTGCAGCAAAACGGCGTGGCCCTGGCCAGCACCTCGGTGGACACCCGTGGCACGATTCACCTGCTCAATTCCGCCACCGACACCACCGGCAGTGTGACCCTGGGCGAGGGCAGCACCACCGCGATCCTGTTGGACAGCAGTGGCAGCACTGCGCTGAACAGCCAGCAAAGCAACGGCCTGATCAAGCTCGACGGCACCCCCGCCAACCTGATCACCGGTCTGTTCAACAACCTCAGCGCCGTGGCCGATCGCACCGACCAATCGCGTATCGAGATCGTCAGCGGCGGCACCGTGGACTTCCAGAAAGGCTCGATCACCCTGGCCACCGGTGGCCAGGTCGCCGTAAGCGCCGCCGGCCGCAGCCTGGTGCGCGATGGGGCGATGATCGACGTGTCCGGCGCGGAGGGCGTCAAGGTGTCGATGGAAGCCAACAACATCAAGATCAACGTGCAGGGCAACGAGCAGCGCGATGCGCCGGTCAACCGTGACAGTGGGCAGTTGATCAACAACGATGTGTGGGTCGACCTGCGCGAGCTGGTGTTTGTGCCCGCCGGCACCAACGGCTATGCGACGGATCGCTGGTACACCGCCGGCGGCTTGCTGGAAGTCGGTGGCTACCTCGGCACCCAGGGCCACTCGGTGGGTGAGTGGATGGCCCAGGGCGGTACCGTGACCTTTACCGGCAAGGACGTGGTGACCCAAAAGGGCGCGCAGATCAACCTGTCGGGTGGCACCGTGGATGTGCAGGCCGGTTATATCCAACAGACCTGGCTCAAGGGCCCCGATGGGCGCTTGTATGAAGTGTCCAGGGCGCCGGGCGACATTCTCTATTCCGGTTTCTACAAGGGGTTTGAAGACACCAGTAAACGCTGGGGCCAGACCGAGTATTACTACAACCCCATGATCGCCAAGCAACGCCGTTACGAGTCGGGTTACACCGTGGGCCGCGATGCCGGCAAGCTGGTGGTCGGAACCACCAGCGCGGTGCTGGAAGGGCAACTGATCAGTGACGTCTTCCAGGGCGATCGCCAGACCCAGGCGCCAAACCTCAACCTCGACGGTTACCAGCAGTCGCAGAAGGCCATGGCCCAGCGCGCGCAGTTGATCATTGGCGGGTACACGCCGGTCTATAACAAGACCACCGGCACCCTGCGCTATGCCCTGAACGGCACTGCCGCCGAAGTGCTGATTGACAGCAACACCCAAAAGATCGCCGAGGGCCTGGACCTCAGCACCGCACTGCCGGCGGATCGCCAAGGCAAGCTGGTGCTCGACAGCGATCAGCTCAATGGCTACTCACTGAGCGCGATCAAAGTCGGTGCCACTCAGCAGATCACCGTCAACGGTGCGCTCACGGTGGCGGATGGCGGCGATATCACCTTGTTCGGGCCAGGGGTCAACCTCAACGCCAACCTCACGGCCCATGGCGGCAGCATCAATGCCGGTAACATTCTCAGCCAGGTCGACCCGCTTAAAGCCGGGGCTGTGGGTGACACGATCCTGGCGGGGGGCGGTATTGTCGACGTCGCCGGCGGGGTCAGGCTGGACACCACCGGGCGCTGGAACAACCTGCTGCTGGACCCAGCCAATACCGCCGGTGTGGCCTATGTGAACGGCGGCAAGGTGTCGCTGCGTAGCACCGCGAATGTCAACCTGGCGACGGGCAGTGTGGTGGACGTGGCTTCCGGTGGCACGCTGGGTGTGAATGGCACCCTCACTGGCGGCAAGGGCGGTGACGTGACCCTGGCGGCCCTTGGCACTTTGGCGCTGGACGGCGAGATTCGTGGCTATGGCGTCAGCGGCGGCGGCACCCTGGCGTTGCAGGCGCGCCAGGTGCAGATAGGCGACAGCGCCACGGCGCCGGCCGCCGACACCTTGCAACTGGCCGGCGACTTCTTCAATAAGGGCTTCTCGGCCTATGACATTACCGGCAATGAAGGGCTGCTTGTCACCGATGGCACCCAGGTGGATGTCACCACGCCGGTCTACCGTTTGGGCGAACAGACATCCGGCGTTTCGAGCGGCAGCGACCCGGCCGCTGCCCTTGAGCGCTGGACGCCAGCGCTGTACCAGGAAAACCCGACCCAAGGCGTATTGAACCAGCGCCTGGGTGCCAGCTTGAGCTTGACCGCGGGTCATCAGGACTCCACTGCGGCCGACCTGGCCACCACGACCCTGACCGTAGGCCAAGGCGCGGTGATCAATGTCGACCCCGGCCAGGGCATCAACCTGCGCAGCGTCGGCCAGCTGACGATGAACGGTACTCTCAATGCCTGGGGCGGGAGCGTCAGCCTCGGCGGCCTGACGGTGGGCAGCTCCGAAGCGACGAATGCCGTTGGCCATGGCCGCTCGATCTGGGTGGGCGAGAACGCGCTGATCGACGTGGCGTCGCGGGCGGTTACGGCGGTGAACAACCGTGGGGGGGTCTACGGTCAGGTGCGCAGTGACGGCAAGATCAGCATCGGCGGCGATATCGACCTGGCGACCGGCATTGCCAAGGCCAGCGACCTGTTTGTGGTGGTGCGCAAGGGCGCGCGCCTGGATGCTTCGGGTGCCCAGGCGGCGCTGGACATTCCAGGCCAGGGCCGGGTGTTGGTCGCGAGCAAGGGCGGCAGCATCAGCTTGGCCTCCAACAATGGCCTGTACCTGGACGGCAGCGTTGTCGCCCGGGCCGGTGGTGCGGGGGCGGCGGGCGGTAGTTTGTCGCTGGCGCTGGAAAGCCCGTATTACGCCAAGAGTACGGTCACCGACAGGGTGCTCAATGTGCGCGAGCTGGTGATCAGTCAAGTCCATCAAGACAGCCTCTTACCGGGTACCGCCGATGCCGCGGCTGCGAGCCTGGAATACGGTCATGGCCGCCTTGGGGTGGATCAGGTCAGCGCTGGTGGTTTTGACAACCTGGCTTTGCTCAGCAACGGCCTGTTGAGTTTTGACGGCGACGTGGCGTTGAACATGGGCCAGAGCCTGCGCCTGTACAGCGGCGCCATGGGCCTGACTGAAAACGCTGCCGCTAATGCCCGTATCAACCTGTCGGCGCCTTACCTGTTGTTGGCGGGCATCCTTGCGCCGCTGGATCCCACAAAGGACCAATACCTGCATCCGGTGTTGACCTCAGGCATGTCGCGACGCGCCAGTCAGGCGGTATTCAACGCCGGTGGCAACCTGATCGATGTGCGCGGCAATGTGCTGATGGGCAACAAGAGTGATCTGACGCTGGCCGATGGCAGCCTGGTGACTGTCGACCGTCGCGGTTTCGACGATGTACAACTGACGAGCCAGGGCGACCTGCGCTTCTTGGCCGGTGCCGATGCAAACGTGATTGCCCAGGGCATCAGCACACAACTGATGACCCGGGGGGACATGACCCTGAGTGCCGCACAGCTGTACCCCGCGACTGAAGTCGGGGCGCGGGTGATCGCCGGTTACCTGGACGGTCTCAGCAACAATGGCACCGGCTTCAACTACGACCCGACGCGTACCTTGACCATTGCACGCACCGGTGACAGCCAGAGCGCCATGCCGTATTCGGCGTTCGGTCGCCTGCAATTGGGTGGCCCTACCATTAAACAGGGCGGGGTGATACGCGCGCCCCTGGGGCTGATCGAAATTGGCAGCCTGGGCTCCAGTCGTGTCGAATTGCTGCCTGGCAGCCTTACCTCGGTGAGTGGCAAGGGGTTGGTGCTGCCCTATGGCGGCACGGTGGATGGGCAGGTTTATAAGTACAACGGCAAGACGGTGACGTTCATCGGCCAAGGAGGCTCAGCCCTCAACGGCACCCTTAATGTCGGCATGACGTTGGGCGGTGAGTCGGTGTTGGTGCGGCCTGGTGCTACCGTTGATCTGTCCGGTGGTGGCGAGCTGCTCGGGGCCGGGTTCATTTCCGGGCGCGGCGGCTCCACGGATGCGCGCTACAACCCGTTGGTGCAGTTCGGCGCAAATGGTGGCTTTGTGTTGCCGGGGCTGGGCACTAACCCGGTCTATGCGATTGTGCCCGGCGCGCAACCGGGCTACGCCCCGGTAGCACCGGAGGGTGGGGCCGTCGAGCCGCTTGTGGGCCAGCAGATCACGATCGGTGCTGGTGTGCCGGGGCTGGCGGCGGGCACTTATACGCTGATGCCGTCCACCTATGCCCTGATGCCGGGGGCGTTCAGGGTGGAAATCAACGGCCTGGCCGGCCTTGGCAGTCAAGGGGCAGCCCAACTGATGGGCAACGGCTCATGGTCCACTGCCGGGCAGCTGTCCATCGCCAACACCGGCATCAGCGACAGCATCGCGAGCCAAGTGATCCTGACCTCCGCCGATACCTTGCGCCGTTACTCCCAGTACAACGAAACCAGCTACGCGCAATTTGCCATAGCCGATGCCGCGCGGCTCGGTGTCCCACGGGCATTGCTGCCTGTGGATGCGAAGACCTTACAACTGGCCTTGCGCCTGGGGGCCGGGGCGGATGCTTTTTCGTTCCAGGGCAATGGTCGCTTCGAGGCCGCTGAAGGGGGGTACGGGGGTACCGTTGCGCTGATGAACGTAGACCACAGCGGTCTAGGCAACGACCTCGAAATCGTGGCTGCCGGCCGGGGCGCCACCAGTGGTTTCAACGGTATCACCGTGGATGCCGACAGCTTGAATTCGCTGGGTGCCGCGCGCCTGATGATCGGGGGGACGACAGTGGTCAACTACGGCCAGGCGGGCAACTACATAACCCTTGCCAACGGCACCACTGGCGCTCTCGTCTTGCGAGAGGGCGCGAGCCTGGCGGCGCCGGAAGTGTTCCTGGTGGCTTCCACCGGTTCCATCGTGGTGGAGCAGGGGGCGTCCATCAATACTATCGGGCGTGGCAAGGCCAGTTATGACGCGCGTGACGGTTTCATCTACAACCTGGCCAACACACTGGCGGTTTCCAACGGTTTGCTCAATGTGGTCGCAGCGGCGCAACCGGATGTCGGCCGCGGCATCCAGTTGGGGGTATGCAACAACGCGCCGTGCACTGGGCAGACCGCCCTGTACTCCGAAGGCAGCATTGTCGCCTTGACCGACAGCACCCTGCAGATGGGCGATCAGGTGCGTTATGGCACCCGTCACCTCAACCTGGGGCTGACCAGCATCAACGTTGGCAGCCCGCAAGCGCTGGCCGACGCCGCGGCGGGGAATCGCTTGCCAGCGGGCCTGACCCTCACCCAGCAAGTGCTCGACCGCCTGCTGCGCGGCGACACTCAGTTTGGCGCTCCGGCCCTGGAGACCCTGCAACTGTCGGCGCGGGACAGCTTCAATTTCTACGGCTCCGCCACCCTCGACACCTACGATGCGGTGACCGGCAAGTCCCTGTTGAACAACCTGATGCTCTCCACCCCGGCGATCTACGGTTCCGGGGGCGCGAATGATGTGGCGACCATCCATACCGCCAACCTGATCTGGCAGGGCGCCGAGGCAGCCCCTGGCATGGTGGTGGCGGGTGGTGCGGGCACCGGCAGCGGGCGCCTGGATATCAACGCCGAACGCATCGTGTTCGGTTATGGCGAGTTTGCCCAAGCCAGCACCACGGCAACGTTGAAGCGCCTCGCCCTGGGCTTTGCCAATGTCAACCTGAATGCCAGCGACCGCATCACCGCCAACCACAAGGGCAGCCTTTCGGTGTACCAGAGCCAAGGTGCCTATGACGCGCTCAAGGGCTTTGCCTACAGTGGCGGCAACCTGAATATCCTCACGCCACTGATGACCGGCGAAGCCGGCTCGGTGAATAAGATCACCGCGGGTGGCGCCATCGACATCAGCGCATCGGCAGGCCCGGTGGGTAAAGTGGAAGGCCTGGGCGGCGAGCTGTCGCTGCAGGGCGACAGCCTTCGCCTGGCCAGCGCGGTGGTACTGCCCAGCGGCAAGGTCACCCTGGGCGCCCGTGGCGACGTGGTGCTGACCGACAACGCATCGGTTGATGTGTCCGGTCGCTCCATCGTTTTCAACGACCTGACCAAATACAGCGCGGGGGGCGACGTGGTGCTGGAGAGTCGCGCAGGCAATGTGCAGCAGGCCGCGGGCTCGACCATCGACTTGTCGGCGCAGTACAACCAGGCGGGCAAGCTACGCGCCGTGGCGGTGGGCGGCACGGCCGGCACCGTCGACCTGGCGGGCAAGATCCTTGCGGGTAGCAGCGGTTATTACGATGCCGGCGGCACCTTGGTGCCGTACCTGGCCGGCGCGGTGGAAGTCCAGGCCCAGCACCTGGGTGGCAGCGGCAGCTTGAGTGACCAGTTCACCGCCCTCAACCAGCGTCTCAACCAGGGCCAGGTCTTTGGCGCGCGCAGCTTCCAGCTCAAGCAGGGCGACCTGATCATCGGCGACGGAGTCAAGGCCAACACCGTGGATGTCTCGGTGGACAGCGGCACGTTGCGCGTGACTGGCCGGGTGGACGCCAGTGGCGAGCGCGTCGGCAGCATCAACCTGGCTGGCAAGAACGGCCTGACCCTGGACGGCACTGCGGTGCTTGACGCCCATGGCACGCAATTGCGCGTGGACAGTTACGGCAAGATCATCGATTCGCCGAACCGCGCCATCGTGGTCCTGGGTTCCGGCATCGGCCAACTGACCCTGGCCGACGGGGCGCGAGTTGACCTGCGCCATGGTACCGAAGCCGCCACCGCCAATGACGGGCGCAACCGTGGCACGTTGGAACTGAATGCGCCGCGCCTGGGTGCCGATGACATCGCGATCGACACCAGTGGACGCTTGACGATCCAGGGCGCGCGCTCGATCGCCCTCAATGGCATGGCCACCTATGATAATGCGCCGCTCGGGACCGGTACGACCGCCAGCGGCAGGCCGTATCAGGTCATCACCCAGAAATACCTGGATGACATACACGGTCTCAACACCACGTTCATCGATGCGGCGTTGAGTAACACCAACCTGGTACAGAACAAGCTGGCCGGTCTGAACAATGCGACCTACGGCGATACGTTCCACCTGCGTCCCGGCGTAGAAATCATCAGCAAAACCGCCGATGGCGACCTGGTGGTACAAGGCGACCTGGACCTGTCCGGCTATCGCTACGCCAGCCTGAAATCGCCTACCCGTGCGGTGACCGAGGCGGGCAGCCTGACGCTGCGCGCCGGTGGTAACCTGAATATCTACGGCAGCATCAATGACGGCTTTGCAGTGCCTGCAGCGACGGCGGATGACAACGGCTGGGTACTGCGTGCGGGTCTCGATTACACCGGCGGCGCGGTGGTAATACCGCGCAACGGTGTGATTCTGGCGGACGGTACGACGTTCCCAGGTGGCACGACGCTTAACTTTGACCTGCCGATCAAAGCGCGGAGCCTGCCGGCTGGCACCCGGCTGCCGGTCGCAGTGACCCTCGCTGAGGAACTGGTGCTTCCGGCCGGCACGGTGCTGGCGGGCGCCGTGCGCGATGCGACAGGGAGTGTGCTGTACCCGGCAGGCACCCTGTTAAGCACAGCGGTGACCTTCCCGGCTGACAGTATCCTGGATGCCGGGAACGTGTTGGTCAGTCTGACCGAAGTCAAGCAGATGACCTGGCCTGCTGGCGTGCCGCTGCCCAGCGTAGCCTCCGTGACCCTCTTTGGCACCAAGGAACTGCCTCGTGGTGCGCGGTTGCCGGAGGGCGTCAACTTTAAATTTCCGGGGGCCGCAAAGTCGATACAGTTGCGAGTGCCGGACCCAAACTATCCGAACCGTCTATGGGCCGCAGCGCCCATGCTGCCTGAGGGCTCCCAGTCGTGGTCGATGCGCCTAGTGGGTGGGGCCGATACCCAGGCGGCCAACAGCCGGATGCTGCTGGCGCATCCACAGGCCGGTGCCGGTGATCTGCGCCTGGCCGACAGCCATTACGGTGTCTTCGGCCCGAGCAAGATAGTGGGCAGCAGCGCGCGTTTCAGCGTAATCCGCACCGGTACGGCGGACCTGGAATTGCTGGCCGCGGGTGATTTAAGCATGGAATCGCTCTTCGGCGTCTACACCGCCGGCAGTCCCACCGCTGCCACCGCCGGTAGCCCGCAAGGTGCCTGGTTCCCGGATGGGGGAGGTAATGTGTTGTTGAAGGTCGGTGGCAACCTGACCGGCAACATTACCAGCAAGGCGAGGTCCACTGGCGGGCGGCCGGTGACTACCGATGGTGAGGTGGATTCGGTCAATGTCGGCAATTGGCTCTGGCGTCAAGGCAATGGTTTGAGCGGCAGCCAGGCGCAACCCACCGCCTGGTGGATCAACTTTGGCTCCAAGGTGCCGTTAGCGGGGCTAGCGGATCGGATGGTGGGCTTTACCGGGTTCGGCACCCTGGGCGGCGGCAATCTGAATGTCGAGGTCGGTGGCGATGCGGGGATGCTCAAGCCTGTGGCGAACCTGGCTGGCAACATAAGCCCGCGCAGCACGGGCCTGGTGCTGGCGGTAGGCAGTACTGGGCGGGTCGCGGCCGATGGCAGCCTGCAACTCACCGGCGGCGGCGATCTGAACGTGCGGGTGGGTGGGGCGGTGAACCCCGGCAGCCAGACGGCGCTGGAGCATCTCAATGGCGCGGTGGTGGATCTGCGTGGGCATGTACAACTGACGGGTGGCGCCCTGGGTAGCCTGACGTTGCGTTATGGCAGCCAGCCTAAGGATCAGAGCCCCAGCGAAATCCGCGCCTACGATCCGACCCGCTCGACTTCTGCGGCCGCGACCGGTGGTTGGAGCCTGTTTCCGGGGGATGCGACCTTCAGCCTGGCCACCCGTGGTGACCTGGTGCTGCAGGACGTGGCCGACCCTGGCCGTGCACCGCAGATGAATATCCTGGCTTACGAGAATAATGGGGTCAGCGGTCTGGGGCAGAGCTGGTTCAGCCTGTGGACCAACCGCACAGCCATCGACTTGTTCTCGGCCGGTGGCAATCTCACGCCGTTGACCGATACCGCAGAGTCGGACATGGCAGCAGTGTATCCCGCGACATTACGTGCAGTCGCCGCCAATGGCAGCCTGTACTACGGCCGCGCTTCATCCTTCAACACAGCACCTTGGCCGGAGCTCAAGGCGCTGGTGTTGGCACCGTCGACCAACGGCCAGTTGCAACTGCTGGCGGGGGATTCGATCTACGGCGGTGACCTGACGATCAGCCGTTCCAGCGCGGCGCCGAATAGTTTGGCGAGCATCCTGCATCCGGCTTTCCAGGGCTTTATTAGCAGGCGCCCGGACGTGGGCAGCGGGAATGTCTCTATCGACGGCAATATTGCCCGCCTGGGCATCTCCTACCCGTTGTTTGCCTTCGGTCCCAACACCGCCAGTACGTCATGGGGTGATGCTCTGGAGCCTGCACGTTTCTATGCGCTGAGCGGCGATCTGCTCGCGGTCAACAGTGGGCGTGCGATCACCATTACCGGCTCGGATGACGCGCGTTTCGGGCAGACCTATTACGAGGGCGCTGGCGCGGTACGGATGCTGGCCGGGCGAGATATTGTCCGCAGCGGCACTCTCCTGAGCGGCGCCACGGGCGGGGACCCGACGACCGGTCAGTACACCTTTGCGGGCAACCTGTTCGTGCATAACGGCGCCAGCGACATTTCCATCGCCAGCGCCGGTCGCGACATCCTCTACAGCAGCTTCAATGTCGCCGGCCCCGGCACCCTGGAAGTGACCGCTGGGCGCAATATCCTGATGGACGACCAAGTGGCGATCACCAGCCTGGGGGCCGTGGCTCCTGGCGACACCCGGCCTGGTGCGAGCATCGTGATGCAAGCCGGCGCAGGCCCCAACGGCCCGGATTACCGCGGCTTTGTCGAGGCCTACCTGAACCCCGCTAACCTGGCCCAGCCAGGGGAGTCGATCCAGGGCGGCAAAATCGCCAAGACCTACGAAAACGAACTGGTCTCCTGGCTGGCCGAACGCTTCGGTTTCGTCGGCAATAGCGAACAGGCGCGAACCTACTACGCCGCACTGCCGGTCGAACAACAGCGGGTTTTCGCCCGTGACGTGTACTTCGCCGAACTCAAGGCCGCCGGCCGCGAGTACAACCAGGACGGCAGCGTACGCCAGGGCAGCTATGTCCGTGGGCGTGCGGCGATTGCCAGGTTGTTCCCCGAGACCGACGTGGCCGGTAACCCGATCAGCTACAAAGGCAATATCACGATGTTCGGCGGCGCGGGTGTACACACCAACTTCGGTGGCTCGATCCAGATGCTCACCCCAGGCGGCAACCAGACCTTCGGCATCGAAGGCGCGGCGCCTCCGTCGACGGCGGGTGTGATCACCCAGGGCACGGGGGATATCCAGTTGTACTCCCTGGGCAGCATCCTGCTCGGCCAGAGCCGCATCATGACCACCTTCGGCGGTTCGATCATGGCCTGGACCGCTCAGGGCGACATCAACGCCGGGCGCGGTTCCAAGACCACCGTGGTGTACACACCGCCCAAGCGCGTCTATGACAACTGGGGCAACGTGGGCCTGTCGCCATCGGTACCGAGCACCGGGGCGGGGATCGCCACGTTGAACCCGATCCCGGAAGTGCCGGCGGGGGACATCGACCTGATCGCGCCGCTGGGCACCATCGACGCGGGCGAGGCGGGCATTCGGGTGTCGGGCAACGTCAACATCGCCGCCTTGCGCGTGGTCAACGCGGCCAACATCCAGACCCAGGGCAAATCGTCCGGAGTGCCGGTGACGGCCACCGTCAACACCGGCGCCATGAGCTCGGCCAGCGCGGCGGGGGCGGCGGCGTCCCAGGCAGCGGAGGGTGCCGCACGCAGCCAGCAGGCGGCGGCCAAGCAGGGCAGGGCGTCGATCGTGACGGTGGAGGTACTGAGCTTTGGCTCCGAGCCGGTACAGCGTGAGCCGCAGGAACAGCAGAAAACCTCCGGCTACAACCCCAACAGCCCGGTGCAGGTACTGGGCGCCGGACCGTTGAGTGAACAGGCGCGTGCGCGCTTGACGGATGAAGAGCGCAAGCAGATCACGCTGTAAGGACTTAGAAAGGACCTCTCGATGTACCGTTTGGGGCGATCAATGATCGCCCCGTTTTTTTGGGGTTGTTGGCGCGGCGGCCTTCGAGCCGACCGGTGTTGTAGCTGGTGTACTCGGTAAAAATGTGGGAGGGGGCTTGCCCCCGATGAGGGTGTGTCAGTCACTTATTGGTTAACTGACCCGGCGCCATCGGGGGCAAGCCCCCTCCCACAATTGGATCTCCACAGGTCAGAGATCTCCATAGGTGAGGTAGACCTCGGCCTGGTTTTGCTCTGTCTTTTGCTGCCTTGGAGCCGACCGGTGTTGTGGCTGGTGTACTCGGTTAAAAATGTGGGAGGGGGCTTGCCCCCGATGAGGGTGTGTCAGTCACTTATTTGTTAACTGACCCGGCGCCATCGGGGGCAAGCCCCCTCCCACAATTGGATCTTCATAGATCAGATATCTCTGCAAGTCAGGTAGACCTCACTCTGCTTTTGCTCTGCTTTTGCTCTGGCTTTTGATCTTGATCTTAGGCGCCCCGTTAAACCACGCTGGCCGAACGCAGGCTTGAATCCGTGGGTAACCCGGCAGGACGCCGGGTTAGCCGTCCTGGGCCAGGGATGGCCCATGACGGCGGCCCACGGATTCAAGCCGGAGTGAGGGCACACCGAGCCTAAGCGAGGTGCCGAGTGGTGGGGCAAGAGCCCTTTTGGTTACTTTTGGGGCTCTTTTCCAAAAGTGACCCGCCGTAAGGGCGGAACCGCCAGTCGCCGTTACCGCAGAAACGGATATGTACACGGAACCCCCGCCCCCCCCAACCCCCCCAAAAAATTGCCCCCCACCCAATCCCAAATGAAGCTTTCATGACAAAAGTTCGGTAGCTCCCCCCCATCCCCGTCTTGCCTATGTAACGCGCTGGAGGCGACCACAAATCACCTCCCCAGCCGTCAGCAGGACGCCAGGAGTGGGGCAAATGGGAACTATGGAACGTTACTCGAAAGTCGGCATGCAGGAGCTCGACCAGCGCCTGTCGAAGATCGTCGAAGCCGCGCGCAAGAAACCGGTCTCGGTGTACCGCTACGGCGCACCGTGGGTGTGGATCGTCTCCCAGGACGATTGGCAGGGCGCCTTGAAGGAAGTCTCCAGCTACATCCCGGCGAGCCATTCGCTGGTGTTGCTGCGCCCGCAGATCGACGAGGTGTTCGACCGGCACCCCGACCTGCTGCAGCCCACACCGGGGATGCTGATCGCACCGCGCACCGTGCTGCAGATCCTGTTGTTGCAACTGCTGTACTCGGTGCCCAGCGAACAGCAACTGCACGAGCAGCTCAACTACAACCTGCTGTTCCGCTGGTTCGTCGGCCTCGACCTGCACCAGAAGGTGTGGGGCCTCCACGTCCTGCAACGCGACATTGCCACCTTGCTGAACAACCCTCGGGCGGTGCAGCTGATCCAGACCATCATCGGTGACGTGTTTGGCGGCGCCTTGCTGCACATGCAGGAGTTCTCCCTGAACTTCGCGCTGCTGCACACCTGGCTGGCCCGGCACAGCCAGCTTTCGACCATCCGCAATTGAGCAGGCCAAACGCCATACACACGGCGACGGCGCAATATTTTAGACACTTAGGGGGCTGTGTGGAGCATCTGTTCAAGTCAACGTTGGCGCTGTGCTGCCTGACGCTGGGCGCCTTTGCGCAGCCGGTGCTGGCCGAAGAGGGCGAAGCCCCGGCGCGCCGGGTGGACGTCAACGAGTACTTCGTGCGCGGCAATACCGTGCTCGATGCCGCAACGATCGAGGAGGCGGTGTACCCGTTTCTGGGCCCGCAAAAGACCCTGGGCGATATCGAAGGCGCCCGCGATGCATTGCAGAAGATCTACCAGGCACGGGGTTACCAGTCGGTGTTTGTCGAGCTGCCCGAGCAGAAGGTCGATGACGGCATCGTGTTCCTGCAAGTCAGCGAAACCAAGGTCGGCCGCGTGCGCGTCGTTGGGGCCAAGCATTACTCACCCGTGGAAATTCGCGAAGAAGTGCCGGGCCTGAAAGAGGGCGCCGTGCCGGATTTCACCTCGGTGCAAAGCCAGCTGGCCGGGCTCAACCGCAGCGCCGGTCGGCAGGTTACGCCGCTGGTTCGCGAAGGCCAGCGCCCCGGCACCATGGACGTGGATTTGCAGGTGGAAGACCAGAACCCCTGGCACGCCAGTCTCGGCCTGAACAACGACTACAGCGCCGACACCGAGAAGCTGCGCTCGGTCGCGACCCTGGGCTACGACAACCTCTGGCAACTGGGCCACAGCATTTCCCTGACCTACTTCACCGCCCCCGAGGACAGCTCGAATGCCAAGGTCTGGTCGGGTTCCTACAGTGCCCCGCTGGATGAGCGCTGGACCTTGCAGTTCTCCGGCTACCAGTCCGACAGCAACATCGCCACCATCGGCGGCAGCAACGTGTTGGGCAAGGGCCACTCCTACGGGGTATCGGCCATCTACAACCTGCCGGCGGCAGGCAACTGGGCCAATTCGTTTTCGTTCGGGATCGACTTCAAGGATTTCGACGAGGAGATGAGGTTCGGCAACAGCAGCGACCAGGTACCGCTCAAGTACGCACCGTTGACCTTTGGCTACAACGGTTATCGCTACACCGAGCAATCCCAGTTGGGGCTGGGCTTGAACCTGATCGTCGGCACCCGCGCATTTTTTGGTTATGGCAGCGACGCTAAAGCGTTCGACAACAAGCGCTACAAGGCCAGTGCCAGCTTCGCCGTGCTCAAGGGCGACCTGAATTACACCTACACCTTCGCCAACGATTGGCAGTCGGCGAGCAAGGCCGGCTTCCAGTTGGCCTCGGGGCCGCTGGTGTCCAACGAGCAGTATTCCGCCGGTGGCGCCACCTCGGTGCGCGGCTACCTGGCGGCAGAGCGCACCGGGGATGAAGGTTTCCTGCTCTCCCAGGAGTTGCGCACACCGTCCCTGGCCAAGTTCCTCGGCAGCTACGTACAGGAGTGGCGCTTCTATGCGTTCGCCGAAGGTGCGCGCCTGCGCCTGCATGACCCGCTGCCCGAGCAGGAAGACGAATACAGCCTGGCCAGTGTCGGCCTGGGCACCCGCGCCAGTTTGAGCAAATGGTTGTCCGGCAGCCTGGATTGGGGCTACCCGCTGCTCGACGGACCGAACACCCAGAAACAGGACTCGCGACTGCACTTCAGTGTGCAGGCGACTTTCTGACCCTTTTCCCCGGAGACTCTTCCCATGCAACGCCTAATCCTGAGCCTGTTGATCTGCCTGGGCTTCGCGCTCCCGGCCACTGCCCATGCCTGGTGGCAAGACGACTGGCATTACCGCAAACAGATCAGCGTGGACACCACCGCCCAAGGCGCGGCGATCAGCCAGGCCCTGGGCCGTACCGCGCTGTTGGTGCGCCTGCACACCGGCAACTTCACCTTTGACGGGGTCAAGGACGACGGCAGCGACCTGCGCTTTGTCAGTGCCGATGACAAGACGGTATTCAACCACCAGATTGAAAGCTTCGACCCGCTGATGGGCATGGCGCTGATCTGGGTCGATGTGCCCAAGGTCGAGGGCGGCCAACGCCAGGACCTGTGGATGTACTACGGCAACCAGAAGGCCCCGGCCACGGCAAACGGCCAGTTGACCTTCGACCCGAACTACACCGCGATCTACCACTTTGACGGCGCCAATGCGACGCCGCCGCGTGACACCACGGCCTATGCCAACACCGCGCTGAACGCCACCGGCACCAGCATCGACGGTGTGATCGGCCGCGCCTTGCAGTTCGGCGGCCAGCCGCTGCTGTTGCCGGCCAGCCCATCGCTGCAACACGCCGCGGGTGGCGCCTTCACCTTCAGCGCCTGGCTGCGCCTGGACCAGGCCAGCGGCGAGCAAATCGTCGTGGCCCGCCGTGAGGGGCCCCACAGCCTGTTGCTGGGCGTGAACCAGGGCATGCCGTTTGTCGAGATCGACGGCCAGCGCGCGGCGTCGACCCAGCCGCTCAACCCTGGCCAATGGCAGCACCTGGCGTTCACCGCCGAGGGTGAAAAAGTCGCGCTGTATGTCAATGGCCGCGAAACCGCGAGCCTGGCAGTGGCCATGCCCGCGCTGAATTCACAATGGGCGATTGGCGCCGACCTGCCCGAAGCCGGCAGCACGCACCTGCCATTCGCCGGGGCCATCGATGAGTTGCGCTTGTCCAAGGTGGCCCGCCCGGCTGCGTTGTTGCTGGCCGACGCGAGCGCCCAGGGTGCCGAGTCGAAACTGGTGGCCTACGGGGTGGATGAAGAGCAGTCGGGCTTCGGTTTCGGCAGCCTGGGCTTTTTGCTCAAGGCCGTGCCGGCGGACGCCTGGGTGATCATCCTGGTGCTGGTGGCGATGATGTTCCAGTCGTGGTTCATCATGATCCGCAAGAACCGCATGGTCAGCCGCGTGAGCAGTGCCAACGAGGTATTTCGCGAGCAGTTCGCGCAGATCGGCACGCGCCTGGAAATGTTCTATGACGACGCCGTGCTCGCCGAACGCCTGACGCATTCCTCGCTGTGGCGCCTGTACCGTGTGGCGATCAAGGAGATCCGCACCCGTCGCGCCCAGGGCGCCGACACGTCGTCGGTGTCGGCGGCGACCATCGAAGCCATCCGCTGCTCCATGGACGGCGTGCGCACCCGTGAAAACCAGGCGCTCAGTTCCAAACTCTCGACCTTGTCCAACGCCATCGCCGGCGGCCCGTATATCGGCCTGCTCGGTACGGTGCTGGGGATCATGGTGGTGTTCCTCGGTACGGCCATGGCCGGTGACGTGAATATCAACGCCATCGCCCCAGGCATGGCGGCCGCCTTGCTGGCCACGGCCATGGGGCTGTTCGTCGCGATTCCCGCACTGTTTGGCTACAACCGCCTGATCACGCGCAACAAGGAAGTCAGCGCCGACATGCGCGTGTTTGTCGACGAGTTCATCACCCGCCTGGCGGAGATGCACGGCGAGAGCCAGTTCAGTGAAGCGGGGCACCGTGCTCCGCACCACGCGCCGGTTTCGGCCTGAGGAGAATCGCCATGGCTTCCGTAAATGCCTCCCACGACGATGATGACGACGCGGCTGTCGACAGCATCAACATCACGCCCTTGGTGGACGTGCTGATGGTGGTGCTGGTGATGTTTATCCTCACCGCCACCGCCCAGGTCTCGGGCATCCAGATTCACTTGCCCAAGGCCAGCGCCTCGGTGTCGTTGTCCGAGGCCAAGACCAAGGCCATCTCGGTGAACGATGGCGGCCAGGTGTTCCTCGATGCCTACCCGGTCACCCTCGGCGAGCTGGAAGAACGCCTGCGCATCGAGAAAGCACTGAACCCGGACTTCCCGGTGATCGTGCGCGGCGACGCCATGGTGCAGTACCAGAAGGTGATCGAGGTGCTCGATTTGCTGCGGCGGCTGGAGCTGTCCCAGGTCGGGCTGGTCACCGGCAAGCCGAGCCAGGGCTGAGCCATGACTGCACAGATCCCGATGCCGCCGTTGCCGGTAAAGAACAAGCCGCCGCTGCGCCCGCTGAAGTGGGGCGCCGGCCTGCTGCTGGGCGCCGTGGCGGCCTGGTTCCTCTGGCAATGGGCCAATGACATGAGTGGCGTACGCCGCGAAGCGCCGAAGGTGCCGACGATTATCCCGTTGCCGCCACCGCCGCCACCGCCGCCGGAAAAACCCAAGGAACCCGAGCCCAAGGTCGAGGAAAAAGTCCCTGAGCCGGTGCCCACCCCCGAACCCGAGGAGGTCAAGCCGGCAGAAGAAGCACCGCCTTCGCCGGCCGATGATCTGGCCAACCCGATGCAGATCGACGGCGACGCGCAATCGGGCAATGACGCTTTCAACATCGGCGCGGGCAAGGGCGGCGGCATGGCGGGCAGTGGCGGCGGTGGCCTCGGTGCCGGTACCTACAAGCAGTACCTGGCCGGCGTGTTTCAGCGCCTGCTGAGGGAAGACCCGGAGTTACGCAAGAAGGCCTACGCGGTACAGGCGGACGTGTGGTTGAGCGCCGAGGGCCAGGTCACGCGGGTGGAACTGGCCAAGTCCAGCGGCGACGCCGAGACCGACGCCCAGGTGCTGGCGGCCTTGCGCACGCCCCATGCCACGCAACGTGTTCCTGCGTCAGTGACCCTGCCGGTACGCCTGTCCCTCAAGGGTCGGCGTCCGGATTGAACAAACCTACTTATTCGCAGTTTTTTACAGGAGTTGCGTACACATGATTTCCCCCGTGAATCGACTGACCCTGGCGGTCGGCATGGTCATCGCGACCCTGGTCGGCCAGGCGGCTGCAGCCCCGGTCGCGCCTTCGGAAAACGTCACGATCAACCTGATCCGCCTGCTGGTGCAACAAGGCGTACTGACCCAGGACACCGCCAATGGGCTGATTGCCCAGGCGGAAAAAGAAGCCCAGCAGGCACGCCAGGCCAATGCCGCCCCGGTGGTCGCCAGCGGCCCGGCGGCGGCGCCTGGGGATGTGCGCGTGCAGTACGTGCCGCAGGCGGTGCGCGACCAGATCCGCGACCAGGTCAAAGCCGAGGTGATGGCCACCGCCAAGCAGGAAAACTGGGCCCAGCCCAATACCTTCCCGGATTGGGTCTCGCGCATCAGCTTCGATGGCGATATCCGCCTGCGTGATGAGTCGCGCTATTTCTCAGGCAACAACAGCCCGGAAATCACCGACTTCGCCAAGCTCAATGACACCGGCCCGTATGACGTCAACAAGAACTCGAACACCAAGTTCCCGCCGTTGATCAACACCACCCAGGACCGCGAGAACCTGTTCCGCCTGCGCGCGCGCCTGGGCATGAAAGCGGTGATCTCGCCGGAGTGGACCGCGGGTATTCGCCTGGGCACCGGCTCTGACAATAACCCGGTGTCCACCACCCAGACCCTGGGCGGTGGCTTTGGCAAGAAGGACATCTGGCTCGACCAGGGTTACCTGAGCTGGAAAGCCAACGATGCCATGACCCTGACCGCGGGGCGTATCGCCAACCCGTTCTACTCCACCGACATGATGTACTCCACCGACCTCAATTTCGACGGCGTGGCCGCGATCTTCAATCACACGCTCAGCAACGAATGGGGCCTGTTCGGGACCCTGGGTGCGTTCCCGGTCGAATACACCTCGGATGCGGCCACTACCAACGGCATCGACAAGCAAGACAGTGAGACCAAGTGGCTGTTCGGTGGGCAGATCGGCGCGGACTGGAAGATCAACCGCAGCAACCGCCTCAAGCTGGCCGCGGCGTACTACCAGTTCCAGGATATCGAAGGTGAACGCTCCAGCCCTTGCTCGACGTGGAAGGGCGCACCCGGTTGCGACACCGACGGCACCCGCGTGGCCTTTATGCAAAAAGGCAACAGCGTGTTCAACCTGCGCAACAACACCACCAACCCGGCCACCCCAACCACCACCCCGGACCCACAATACGTGGGCCTGGCATCCAAGTTCGATGTGCTGGACCTCAACCTGGTCTGGGACAGCGAACTGCCGAGCGACTTCAAGCTGCGCACCCAGGGTAACTTCATCCACAACCTGGCCTACGACAAGGGCGAAATGCTCAAGCGCAGCGAAGGCGAGATCGTCAACAACATCAACAGCAATGGCCAGTTTGAAAGTGGCGGCAATGCCTTGATGGTCTCCTTCACCCTCGGCAGCGCGCTGGAGATGCGCAAGCGCGGCGACTGGAACGTCTTGGCCGGCTACAAGTACATCCAGCCGGACGCCTTGCCCGACGGCTTCAACGACTCCTCGTTTCACCTGGGCGGCACCAACGCCAAGGGGTATTTCATTGGCGGCAACTACGGTATCGACAAGAACATCTACGCCAGTGCGCGTTGGTTGAGCGCATCCGAAGTGTATGGCGCGCCGTTTGAAGTCGATGTGATGCAACTGGAACTCAACACGCGCTTTTGATGCGCAGGGAGATGCCACATGAACACGCGAATATGCGCGCTGCTGTTGGCGCTGGTCGCCACCGGGGCCTCGGCCGAAGGCATGGAAGAGCGCCTGCGCACGCAACTGCGCAGCACCACCCAGCAGTTGCAGGCGCTGCAAAGCGAACAGGCCCAGGCCAGCGCTGCACGCCTGGCCGCTGAAAACCAGGCCAAGCAGGCCCAGGCGCAGATCAAGCAACTGACGGCCGAGCTGGAAAAAGCCCGTGGTACCGCTGAGCAACTGGCCGGCCAGCAACAGAGCCTGCACAGCCAGGCGCAGGCCCAGGTGGCGGCGAGCAACGAGCAGATCGGCAAGTTCAAGAAGGCCTATGAAGAACTGCTGGCCCTCGCCAAGGGCAAAGAGGCCGAGCGCGCGCGGCTGCAAGCACAATTGAGTGAACGTGACACACAAGTGCAGCAATGTTCAGCCAAGAATCAACAAATGTACGGCGTGGCCCAGCAGTTGCTCGCGGCCTACGAAAAAATCGACGTGGCCGAGGTGATGAGTATTCGCCAGCCCTTCGCCAGTGGTGCGCGGGTCAAGTTCGAGGAACTGGCCCAGGGCTTTGGCGACGATTTGTACAAGACCCGTTATGACGCGCCCCAGGCAGCTGCCACTCACTGATAGACAAGGAAGAGATCCCCATGAGCGAATTGATCACCGGCGTGACCGTCCAGAGTTTGACCGAGCTGCTGCAAGAGGCCGGCTACCGGGTCAACCAGAGCGAACAGAACGGCATCGTGCAACTGCTCAGCGCCAGCCAGGGCATTGGCTTTGCCGTGCGCTTTGGCAACCCGTCGGCAGAGCCGGGCAGCTATGTGGACTTCACCTACAGCTGCGCGCTGCGGGTGCAGGGCGCATTGCCCGAGGGCCTGGCCCAGGTGTGGAATGCCTCGCGCCGCTTTGCGCGGTTGTCGTTGCAGGGCGAGTTCCTGTTGATGGAAATGGACGTGGTGGTGGCCGGCGTTGGCGCCACGCACCTGCGCAGCCAGCTGGAGCTGTGGGACCGCCTGTTGCAGGAATTTATCGTCTACCTGCGTGAATACAGCCAACAGGCTGCGCAGTTGCAGGCCCAGGCGACTGAACCCGTGGCTGAAGAGGCGCCGATCCTGTGAAAAAGCCAACCTTGCTTGTCGGCGCCGGTGCGCTGACGTTGCTGGTGGTGGCGGTGGGGCTGAGCCTGCGCCCGGGCAGCGACCCGGTCGCCGCGCAGCAGCCGGCGCCCGCCGTCAGCCCCGAACAGAGCGGGCCAGCCGTGGCGCGCCTGGGCAACCAGCACATTGACCTGACTGAACTGAAAAGCGTGCTAGCGAGCCTGCCGGCCGAAACCCGCGAGCAACTGCGCGGTAACCGCGGCGCCCTGGAGACCTGGCTGCGTTCGCGCCTGGCGCAGAAGGCCGTGCTCGAACAGGCCGACGCCCAGGGCTGGCGCCAGCGCCCGGAGGTGGAGCAACAGACCCGCGCCGCCACCGAGCAGATCGTGTTCCGCGACTACATGCTCTCCGTCAGCCAGGTGCCGGCCGACTACCCCAGCGCCGCCGAGTTGCAACAAGCCTACGACAGCGGCAAGGCGCAGTGGGTGACGCCGCCGATGTATCGGGTCAGCCAGATTTTCCTGGCGGTGGATGGCCGGCAAAGCGTCGACGCGGTGCGGCGCCAGGCCCAGGAACTGAGCCGCAAGGCCCAGGCGGCGCCGGCGGATTTTGCCGCCCTGGCCGCGCAATATTCCCAGGACCCTGGCACTGCGCAACAGGGCGGCGATTCGGGCTTGCAGCCGTTGCAGCAACTGGTACCGCAGGTGCGCGAGGTGGTCTCGCGGCTCAAGGTCGGCGCGGTGTCGGACGCGGTGCAGAGCGCGGCGGGTTTTCATGTGCTCAAGCTCACCGCGCAGCAACCGGCGCGTACCGCCACCCTCGACGAACTGCGCGAGCGCCTGACCCAGGCCCTGCGCGCCCAACGTCAGGAGCAGATTGCCAAGGCGTACCTCGAAGGCATGCTCAACACCGCCACCTTGAGCATCGACGGAGCACAGCTGAACACCGTGCTGGAGTGATACGCGTCGACCGCATTGGATGCACAAGCCCCACAAGACAGGGAGTCTCCCATGGCATTTCTAGAACCGTCCGGCCCCCAGGGGCCTGCACCCTATCGCGAGCCGAACCCGGTGCGCGGCGCCTGGCTGGCATTAGCCAGCGAGATCGAGCCGGAGGTGGTGCGCTACTTCCTGGTCAGTGCGCGTTGCGGCTGTTTCATGCAGGCCGCGCGCAGCCTGAATATCAAGGCGACCCTGCTGCGCAAACGCCTGGCGCAGCTGGAGGAACAGCTGCACCATTCGCTGTTCAGCTACCAGGGCAATGGCCTGGTCCTCAGTCGCGACGGCCAGCAACTGCAAGCGCAATTGGTCGCCCTGGCCCATGAGCGGCGCCTGCCGGTGCTGGAGCAGCCGTTGATCCGCCTGGCGGTGGCCGAACCGATCCTGCACGACATCCTTGGCCGCGACCTGATCGCCTTGCTGCGCCGCAACGCCAGCGTGCGCCTGGAGATCATCTCCCTGGACAGCCAACTGTCACTGCAGGCGGTGGACGTGGATGTGGTGCTGTGGCTCTCCGACGCGGATGGCCCCGCGCCGGGCCCGAGTTTCCCCACCGAGCCACCGAAGCGCCTGGCGCGCTTGCACTACTTGCCGCATATCGCCAAGCGCTACTCGCGACTGACGACGCGCCCCGACAGTGTCGACGACCTCGCCGACTACATGCTGGTGCAGTGGCGACCCGACATACAGGTCGACGCCTTGCAGCCCTGGAACCGCGTGGTGGAACAACGCCTGGCGGCAGTGGTGCAGGTGCAGGCCTATTCGCTGATGCTGGAGATGATTCGCTGCGGCGCGTGCATCGGCTTGTTGCCCCATTACATGAGCAGCTTCGACCGTGGGCTGGTGGCCTTGCCGGGCTTGCTCGCCGAGAGCATGCAGCGCCAGGTGTGGCTGGCGGTGAACGCACAGGTGCAGCACGCCGAGGCCGTGCAGATGATTGTCGAGTTGATCGTCAGTACGTTCGACGGGCGGCGCGAGTGGTTTGATTAACGCTGCAACACCCCACGAAACGTCGCGCTCAGCGCACGCAATGTTTCACGGGAGCGCGTGTCACTGATGCGGCTGTAGAGCACCACTTCACCCACGTGCAAGGCGGGCAAACCGTATTGCCCACTCACCTCCACAGCGCCGGCCGGTGCCACGCGGTGGGCGAGGGCGGCCACGCCCAACCCGGCGCTGACCGCTGCCCCCACCGCCATCACGCCGCCGCCGACAAACACTTCGGCCCAGTCGATGCGCGCGGCATCCAGTGCCTGTGTCGCCAACTGGCGAACGCCGCAGGGCGCGGCCATGGTCGCCATGCGCAACGGCGTGCCTGGGCTGTGTTGCCAGCCGGGCGCGGCAAACCAGCCAAAACGTTCCACCGCCAAGACTTCGCCGTCCTGGCGATCGCCTTCGTTGCGCACGATCACGGCGTCCAGTTCGTTGCGGTCGAACGCGCCGACCAGGTCGCGGGAGGAGGCGATGCGCACTTCCAGGATCACCAGCGGGTCGTAGGCGGCGAGACGGCTTAGCCAGGAGGGTAAGTCCGGCCCGGCCACGTGGTCGCTGATGCCGATCACCAGGCGCCGGGAGGCGTGACTGCCGAGGTCGGCCAGGGCGCGTTCATGGGCATTGAGCAGGGCGCGGGCCGCGACGATAAAGCGTTCGCCCTGGGGCGACAGCCGCACATGGCGGGGGGTGCGCTCCAGCAGGCGATAACCCAGGCGCTCTTCAAGGCGCTTGAGCTTGAGGCTGATGGCGGCCTGGGAGGTGTCGAGGGCTTCGGCAGCGCGGGTGAAACTGGCGAAATCGGCGACCAGCACAAACGCCTGCACGGTGTCGATATCCAGGGGTTTGGGCGCATCTGTCATATCGAATCCTTATCGCACTTATATTGGGTGATATCTTGTTGAAATCATCGCCGCTGCGCAAGCTGGACCCTCAATTTGCACGGGAGCTTTTCCATGTTTGCCAAACAGTATTCACATCGCTTGCCTGCCGACTACGACATGGGCGTGATTCGCCAGCGCGCGACGCAATTGGGGCCGTTATGGGACGGCACCGAGGGTTTGATTTTCAAGGCCTTCATTGCTCAGGAGCACGGGCAGGGAGCGGGCGTGGGCAACCTGTATGCCTCGGTGTACCTGTGGTCGGACCCGTTGCAGGCCGCCGATTTTCTGCTGGGCGAACGCTTTCAAAAAGTGCTCGACAGCTTTGGTCGACCGCACATTGAAAGCTGGCTGCCGCTGGACGTGCAGCGCGGGCCGGCGCAGGGCGCCTTGAGCCTGTATCGAGAGGAGTGGGCGCTGGAACCGGGCGCAGACCGGGCCGCGAGGCTGGCCGAGGAGAAAGTGCGCAACCGGCAGGTGGCGGACCGCCGTGATACGTTCGCGGTGCTCCTGGCTCTGGATGTGCAGGCCTGGCGCCTGGTGCGCATCACCTTATCGGCCCAGCCGGTGGCGGCGGAGCGTCCGGGCACGGGCTACCAGGTGCTCTATCTGGCGCAAGGCGTTGCGTCACAGGGCTAAGTGCGCCAGTCTTGGTGGCTTGATCTTTCCTGTCGCAGCGACTTGCAATGCATGCCACCCGTTTGACATTGATTTGCCATGCCCTCACCCCGCTGCAAAAGCGCGGGCGCTTCCCCGATGACGAATCGCTGGCGCTGAATGGGCCAGGTGCAACGCTGTCCCTGGCCGGTGGCTTCAAGAAAGGCCGGCGCCTGCTGTGTGGGCCTGAGGCCCGGACCCGCGAGACCGCGCGTCTGTTCGGCGCCGACGCTGTGATCGAGCCGGCGCTGCGCGATGGCGATTTCGGCCAGTGGAAAGGCCAGGACATCGGTCAACTGGACAGCGATGCCTTGACGACCTGGCTCACCGACAGTGCCAGCGCTCCCCATGGCGGCGAGTCGGTGGACCAGATCTGCACGCGGGTGGCGCTGTGGATGGAATCCCTGGAAAGCCAGCCTGGCCATGTGTTGGCAGTCACCCATCCGTTTGTTATCCGCGCGGCGATGCTGTACGTCATGCGCTATCCCATCGCGCTGTTCCACCGCATTGATGTCGAGCCGTTGTCCGCCACCGAGCTGCGCTTCAACGGTGTCTGGCGCCTGCGCCTGGAAACTCACGCCTGGCCCCCCGAACATGGCAAAATCGCCGCCCCGCAATGAGAGCAACCCATGAAACGCATCCTGATCATCGGCATTGGCGCCGGCAACCCTGACTACATCACGATGCAGGCCGTGAAAGCACTGAATCGCACGGATGTGTTTTTCCTGATGGACAAGGGCCAGAGCAAAGACAAGCTGATCGACCTGCGCCGCGAGATCTGCGAGACCTATATCACCGAGCCCGGCTATCGCTTCGTCGAGGCCGATTGCCCCGAGCGGGTGCGCGGTGACATCGACTACACCACCGCCGTGCAGGACCTCAATCGCGACAAGCAGCAGACGTTCGAGCGCATGATCAACGAGCACCTGGCGGACGGTGAGGTGGGGGCTTTCCTGGCGTGGGGCGACCCGGCGTTGTACGACAGCACCATTCGTATCTTGCAGGCGATCCTGGCCAGCGGCCGCTGTGCCTTTGAGTTCGAGGTGATCCCCGGCATCACCAGCGTGCAGGCCCTGGCCGCGCAACACAAAGTCCCGCTGAACCGCATCGGCAAGTCCATCGAGATCACCACCGGGCGCCGCTTGGCGGCGGGGCAGGCGAGTGATGCCGATACCCTGGTGGTGATGCTCGACGCGGAAGATTCCTACCGTACGGTGGCCGACCAGGACCTGGATATCTACTGGGGCGCCTACCTGGGCACGCCGGATGAAATCCTGATCAGTGGCAAAGTCAGTGACGTGGCTGAACAGATCGAACGGGTGCGCAAGGCCGCGCGCCTGGACAACGGCTGGATCATGGACACTTATTTATTGCGCAAACCCTGAGGTCATTTCCCATGCTCAAACTGTTTGCCCTGGCGCTGACCCTGGTGGCCGGCGCCGCCCAGGCCGATGCCACCCTGCACACCGACTTGCCGTTGTCCTACCTGGAACAGACCCAGGGCGATGCGCGTAACCAGCCGTTGGTGATTTTCCTGCACGGGTTCGGCAGCAACGAGGAAGACTTGTTTGGCATCAAGGATGCGCTGCCGTCGACCTGGACCTACCTGTCAGCCCGCGCGCCCATGCCCGTGGACCCCCACGGGTTTCGCTGGTTTACCAAGACGCCCGGTGAGGGCGATTACGATGGGGTGACTGAGGATCTGCAGAGCAGTGCCAGGCTGATCAAGGACTTCGTCGGCAAGGCCACCGCCAAGTACCACACCCAGCCTGACCGGGTGTTCCTGGTGGGGTTCAGCCAGGGCGCGATCATGTCTTACGAAGTGGCATTGCGTGATCCTGGGCTGGTGCGCGGCATCGCAGCGCTCAGTGGCAGCGTGCTGCCGGTGCTCAAGGCTGAGCTCAAGCCGGATGAGCGCTTGAACAAACTGGCGATCTTTATTGGCCACGGCACCCTGGACCAGGCACTGCCGTATGAGTCGGCAACGCGGGCGAATGAGGTATTGGAGAAGATCGGGCTGAAGCCGGAGTTCCATACGTATCCGGGCATGAACCACACCGTCAGCGCAGCGGAAATCCAGGACCTGAAAGCCTGGTTGGAAAAAAGCTTGAAGTAAACGCGGTCAAAAGGGTGGGAGGGAAGGCCCCTTAATGTGGCGAGCAGGCTTGTTGTGGCAAGCCCTAATGCCGTTCAGTTAAGCGTACATCGCCTTCTGTAGGAGCGAGCTTGCTCGCGAAAAACGTCAACGATCACGCGTGTTTCCTGAATCAACGCGGCGCCTGTGAGTTCTTCGCGAGCAAGCTCGCTCCTACAAAAAAGCCTTAACTGAACGGCATT
>Ga0207679_10000261_pt1 | contig 40287 bp, 37 predicted proteins | sample KBSC73metaG_FD_184320 | JGI IMG/M metagenome (GOLD analysis project Ga0207679, IMG submission 184320) | Corn rhizosphere microbial communities from Kellogg Biological Station, Michigan, USA - KBS C7-3 metaG (SPAdes) (version 2) | ecosystem: Host-associated > Plants > Roots > Rhizosphere > Soil ... | reverse complement strand
CGGTGGCGATGCCCGCAAGCGCACCGGCCAGGAGGGCCAGCGTCCAACGGCGGTGACGGAAAGTTGGCATGGTCGAATCCCCTTCAGGAATGGGCCGCTCGCAAGGAGCGGGCGAGCCGCCGCATTGTGAGGGCTTGGCCCCGGTCATGTCGACCCAGAGGCAAACAGCGCCGCCTTCAAGCATGCCCTTCCCGCGAGTCAGGACACTGCGTGGCGCCGCAAGGCGAGCGTAAGCTCCAACTCTGTGGTGCCTGATTCAATCGGGCCGGTCGCCATTGTTCGATAACCACTTGCGCACGCCCGAGCTGGCCGCGCCGAAAGGACAATTGCCATGGTCGCCAGGTTCCTGTCCGCAGCCGCCATTGCCTTTTTCACCTGCCCTTTCGCGCATGCTGCGGTGGACTACAAGATCGTCACCGCATCCGAGCGGGGCACGTACATCCAGATCGGCAAGGACCTCGCCAAGTTCGTCGCACCCGAAGCCGACATCGCGCTCGAGGTCCTGCCGTCCAAAGGCTCGGCGGACAACGTCAGCCGGCTGCGGTTTGACGAAGGGGTGAAATTCGCGATCGTGCAGTCCGACGTGTACCAGGCGTTCCTCGACCATGCAGACCACGGCCATGCGAAAGCTCGTCAGATGATCCGGCCGTTGCGCGTGATCACGCCGCTGTACAACGAGGAGATCTACTTTGTCGTGCGTGCGGATTCGCCCCTTCAGTACGTGCATGAGATCCGCAACCGGAAGATCAACGTGGGCCCGCTGCAAAGCGGCACGGCGATGAGCGCCACGACGATCTACCGCCTCATGTACAACGAGGCGCTCCCGGAAGCCAACACCAGCTACCTCACGAACGAAGAGGCGCTGGTCAAACTGGCGACTGAAAAGACAGTGGACGTGGTGGCCATCGTCGCCGGCCAGCCGGCGAAGATCCTCGCTGAGATGAAGCCCGAAGCCAAGCAGTTGATCCGGCTGCTCAAGGTGGACCCCCAGCACGCAGCCACCCGGGCGGCATTGCGCACGTATTCGGCGGCAACGATCCGTTCGGCCAGCTACCCGAACTGGCTCGACCAGGACGTTCCCGGCTTGGCGATCAAGGCCTTCCTGGTCACCTACGACTTCACCTACAAGCCCACGGCCGCGCACATGGCCAGGTTCGCGCATTCGCTCTGCCGGAACTTCGAGCAGTTGCGAAGCCAAGGCCATCCGAAATGGCGTGACGTGGAACTTTCCCTGCCGCCGCTGGGAAAGGGATGGTCGTACTACACACCGTCGGAGCGCGTGCTGCGCCGCTGCCGCGCCCCTGCCGCAGCACCTCGGTCAGTTGCGCCGCCGCCCCCGCGAACGTGCCCCCAGGCCGAACGCGTGCTGGGGCTGTGCGAAGGCGTTTGAGACGCGACGGGTTGGCGCCCGTGCCGCACACCGTGAAGCGAAACCAACCCACATCCACATGGCCTACAGAAGGAGGAGTTGTCGATGACTTCCAAACGCTTGCAGCAGCTCGGTCGCCTCGCCTTGTGCGCAACGACATGCACCGGCAGCCTGGGGGGTGCCTATGCGCAAAGCCACGACACCGATTTGCGCATGGCCGGTGCAACGCTTGGGCAGGTGGAAAGCCAGCCGCGACGGGAGCGTCAACCGACGTCGACGTTGCTCGCGCAAGCGGGCTCGGCATCCCCTGCGCCGACCGCTGCCGCGGGGCCGGAGCCGGTGGGTCAGGCGCCCGAACAACGCAAGCCCGAGGTAGCCCAGCTGTTCGAGCAGCCTGGGGTGCTCACCCCCAGCAACAAGTTCGTCTTCGAACCCTCGTTGCAGTACAGCTATTCGACGAGCAACCGCGTCATGCTTGTTGGCTACACCATCATCCCTGCCATCGTGATCGGGCTGATCGATGTGCGCGAGGTCAAGCGCACGAGCATCACCACCACGCTGTCCGGCCGCTATGGGCTCGGCAACCGAGCCGAGGTGGAGTTCCGGCTGCCGTATGTGCTGCGAAACGACGACACGGTCAGCCGGCCCCTGGGGTCGGGTGCGGCCAGTGACGAGACCTTCAACGCGAAGGGCCATGACATCGGTGACGTGGAACTGGTGGGACGCTATCAGTTCAACAGCGGTGGTCCCGACAAGCCCTACTACATCGGCAGCCTGCGCTTCAAGACCCGCACGGGGAAGGACCCGTTCGAAGTCAACACGATCGGCATCACGGGCCTGCAGGAGGAACTGCCGACCGGCTCAGGCTTCTATGGCCTGCAACCGGCATTGACCGTGCTGTACCCATCCGATCCGGCCGTGTTGTTCGGCACCGTGAGCTATCTCCACAGCTTCTCGCGTGGCAACGTCACCGCGTTGAACAACAACACCCCACAGTTCATCGGCAAGGTGGCGCCAGGCGGTGTCATCGGCGCCAACTTCGGCATGGGTCTCGCGCTCAACGAGAAATCGTCGTTCAGCATCGGCTACGAACACAGCCTGGTGTTGCAAACCAAGGTCAACGGGCAGGTTCCTGCCGGGAACGTGAGGCTGCAACTGGGCACCCTGCTCCTCGGGTACTCCCATCGGCTGAGCGACAAGAAGACATTCAGCTTCTCCCTGGGAGCCGGCCTCACCACGGACACACCCAACGTGACGCTGACCTTCCGATTGCCAATGACGCTGTGAGACGGCAAGACAAGCGAAAGCGAAGCCACCCCTCAAGCCACCCGCGAGGCCGGCTCCGCCGGCCGACCCGGGGCGCCCCTCGGGGGCAGGAGGCGCAAGCCGACTGGGGGGCCCTATCACCTCCTGATTGAGGAGGTAATGGCGTTTTGAACGGACTGCTGCAGGTTCATGGAGCGGACGATTTCGCCGCTGTTCACGGTGGCGTTGATGGTGGTCACGCTCTGGATGTGCTGGTTGTCCAAGGTGTTCTGAATCACCGTTCCGATCGTGGAGGCCGACACCGCACCAGGGAGGAAGGTGTTGCCGGTGCCGCTCTGCACGATGGCGAGGGTGCCGCCGTTCAGACTGGCGACGGCCGCCTGGCCGGCTGACAGATTGCCAAGGTCTGAAACGTTCAGCGCAGTGGTGGTCACGAGCGTGCCATTGATGTAGACGGCACGTTCGATGCCGAAGGACAACTTGAGGCCGCTGTGGGCGACAAAGCCGCCGCGCACGCCATCCAGGCGCGACGCGTCCATGGCCACCGTCTCGCCGCCCCAAGGGGCACGTGCAGGTGCTTCTCCGGCCTCGGATTTTCCTCGCAGCGAAGCCAGGTCTTTGAGTACATGCTCGGTGGGTGAAATGGCGGCAGGCTTGTCGATCTGATCGGTCGATGCCGGTCCTGCCCCGGCCGCGGCGGATCCGGGTCGGTCCGCATGGTTCACGGCGACGCCGGCAAGAGGCGGCTCTCCCCGCAGCAGTGCCTCGGATTCGGCGACCGATTCGCGCACATCGACAACGCCTGCCAGGTCGCCACCGGCCCGTGCGGCTGTCGTGTCGCCTGAATCAGAATCAAGATGGGATCGCGCGCCGTCATCTCCCGCTGCCACCGGATCGAGGCGTCCGAAGTCCTCCGGCTCGTCGATGGGCCGGACCACCGGACCCGCCAGCACACGAGGATCCACAGGTGCGTTCGGGAATGGCGCGGGGGCCGGCGAGGGCTCAACGGCCTCGACTCGCGAAACATTCGATCCGGTCGGGCCGGGATTCACAAAGGCAAGCGGGTCCTCGAGCCCCCCAAGACGCGTGCCAGACGGCGCGGGCCGCCACCCCGGATTCGGACTGACCGCCGCTGCATGCTCGGCCGCATCGAGCCCGAGGGCATGCAACACGCGCGCCATTTCGGCACGCGCGGACTCGTGTGGAGCCATTTGCTGCGAGCCCGCCGACAGGCCAACGCCCATCAACGAAATCAGGAGTGCCAGCCGGGTGGGGTGAAGTGTCATGGCATGAATGTCCTGCTCAGAAATCCCCAGGGCCGAGCTTCGGGATCGAGGTGCCCGACAGGCCTTCGCGAACAATGCTTTCGCTCAACGGGGCGCGCGGCACGGTACGCCAGTCGGTCGCCAGGTTGAAGCCTGCGCGCTCCTGTCTGTTCGTGATGACGAACACGATCTGATTCACCCATCGCGCCTCGAATGCGGCCCGCGTGAGTGCGCGCGTGCCCCCCGCAGGATCGCCGATCAGGACGCGGTCGTCGCGCACGCCCTTGATGACGACGAAATGGTTGTAGCCGTTTTCATTGATGAGCGCGATCGCCGGGATGCGGGCGCTTTCGAGCTTGGAAAGCGGTGCCTCGAATCCGTCGGCCTCGTAGCCGTGCGATTCGAGGTACCGCTTCATGTCCAGCAGCGAGAAGCCTTCGCGCTGGATCTTCAATTGATCGCCGTTGCGGTACATCTGCTCGAACACCGTCTGCTCGTTCACGCGATCACCGTAGTGGTGGGTGAGCAAGGTGGAAAGCGCGGCGGAGCCGCAGCTGAAATCGAACTGCTGGCGCTCCGTCGCGAGAAAGCGCCCTTCCTTCAGGCTCACCGCAGGCACGGAAAACCGGCCTTCCACGCTGACCGAGCCGGCGCGGGCCGTGCCACCCGCCAGGGCAGCCGACACGAGGAACCAAAAGGTCAGGGACTTCATGGGCTCACTGCAAATGCACATTGACGATCGTGGCGTTCTGGATGAGCACGTTGTTGCCGGTGTTCTGGATCACCATCGGCAGTCCGGCCGCGCCGGCCAAGGCGCCGTCACTGATGACGTTGCTGCCGGTCACGACCTGGTTTGCCGAGTTGTCGGCCACCACGGCCTTGAGCTTCATGTCATTGAGCGCCGCGGCGCCCCCCCGCTTGACGGCCAGAGTGCGGTCGTCGAGCGGCGTGATGCCGAAGGGATTCGGCGTGCGGATGGAAGCCTCGACGACCGGCGGGGGCCCGGTCATCGTGACCACCTCGCCGGCCGCGTTCACAGCCGCGCTCCACGGCAGCATTGCTGCCCCGAGCACGATGGCGTGGGTCAGTTTTCTCATGTGATGTCTCCTGTGCGTTCCGGGGCGATGGATGTCTGGGCGGCATGCCCTGGGGACGAACGCCCCTGGCATGCCGCTGCCTGCATCACCTGCCGACGTTCAGGTTGGCCTGCACGTTCACGCTTTGCTGCGTGAGTGCCGCGATGCCGGAGTTCTGGCTCAGCACCATGATGCCGGCGGCCGATTGCGCCACGCCAGACATGCTGTTGGACATGTTGAACGTGCCGGCATTGACGCTGTTGCTGCCGCCCGAGCCACCTGACCCGCCAGCCGAGCCCGAGCCCGCGCCGCCGGAGCCTGCGCCACCCGAGCCGCCGCCAGCGCTACCGCCGTTGCCGCCGGAGGCGCCATTGCCGCCCGCGGCACCATTGCCGGCCGTCGCGCTGCCGTTGCTGGCACTGGCCGACAGGTCACCGCTGGTGGCGCTGCCGCCGCCGCCGGCGCCGCCGGCCACGTTGCTGGCCGTGCCGCCAGCGCCGCCCGTGCTCGTGGCCGCACCGCCCGTGCCGGTGGCGCTGCCCCCTGTCGACGTCGCCGTGCCGGTGTTGGAGCCGCTGGACGCCGAGGTTGAACCGCTGGTGGCGGCACCGCCGGTGCCGCTCGCGGAACCCGTGGCCGCACCGCCCGTTCCGATCGAAGAACCGGTAGCCGCACCACCGGTGTTCGACGCCGTGTTGGACGAGCTGCTGTTCGCCGTGCCGGAACCTTCACCCGAACCGGCCGTGCCGTTGACGCTGCCGCTGCCCGTGCCATGACCGCCGGCGCTGCCACCACCGGCCCCGCCTGACGAATCAGACTTTCCACCAGCGCCGCCGTCGGAGCTGCCCGCGCCGCCACCGCCGCCCAAGCCGGCAGCGGCCCCGAGGGCGCTGCCTCCTGAACCAAGGCCGCCGGCCGCCCCGAGGCTGCGGGTCCGCTGACCGGACGCGGCCAAGCCGCCGAGCGAAGCGTTGGCCGACAACGCCGAGCCTCCGCGACTCTTGTCACTGGCCCGGGCGTCTCCGCCCGTCGCGTCCGTCTGCGCACCGGCATGGCCGCTTCGCTGCGCGTTGCCCGCCAGGGCTGCACCGCCGGCACCCGAGGTGTTGCCGCCGTTGGAATTGCCGTCGCCACCGTTCGCGCCCTTGGCGCCTTTGGCATCACCACCATTGCCGCCGGAGCCGGCGAGCGCACCACCGTTCCAGGCCTCGCCCGTGTACGCGCTGCCGTTCTTGGAGTAGCCGCCCTTGCCGCCGTCTCCGCCCTGGCCACCGTGGCCCCCATTGCCGCCGATGCCGCCGTTGGCGCTGCCACCACGGCCCCTGCCGCCATAGCCGTCGCCGCCGCTACCGCCATTGCCGCCGTTCGCATTGCCAGTGTTGGCGGCGGTGTTGCCGAGGCCAGAGACGCTGATGCCCGTGACCACGCCCGTCAGCTTGCTGACCGCGACCGCCTTGCTGGTGTTGAACCCATTGGAGAAGGCCGACGTGGCGGTGCTGCCGTTGTTGGCCGCCGCAGTGCCATAGCCCTGGGCTGCAGCCCTTCCCTTGTTGTCGCGGTTGTCGCCGACGCTCTTGTTGTTGTTCTGGTCGGAGTTGGACGTGGTCTTGGTCAGCGCACTCGTGTTGCTGCTGTTGCTGTTGCTGCTGCTCGTATTCGTGTTGGTGCTGTTGCTGGTACTCGTGTTGTTGCTGTTGGACGTGATGGTGTTGGTCTTGCTCAGCGTTTGGGTGGCAGTCGAGCTTTCATTGGCCGCGGGCCCGTTTTGGGTGTTTGCGGCCGACTGCGTCACGCCGATGTCCACGTCGGTGTTGCTTGGGTTGGCCAGTGCGGAGGCACCGAAAGCCAGCGTCAGCGCGGACGCCAGTAAGGTTTTCGTCATGGAAATTCTCCTCAAAGTTGATCTGCCGGAGTTGGCATGCAGGCCAATCCGGAAAGCTCATTTGCAGGAACAAGACCAGCTCGCGCCTCGGACCGCCAAAGCATTGATCCATAAAGAAAATTCCGGAATGAGGGCCTCAGAGCACTGTTTCGCGGGTCGCCTGGAAGATCGCTGCCGTCTCGGACATGTGACAGCGCGCTGCCTCCGACCGCGCTCTCAAGCTGCGGGCAACACCTTGCTGATCCCCCATCGATGAGGGCGCATCCCGGCGTGTCAAAGGCGTCACGCTCGCGTGACACCGCTTCGGAAGCGAAATCCATGAAGCAGAGCCAGGACAGCGGAGGCGGGCCGCCATCTGAGGTCCACGGCATGCTCGGGCACCCATGGCGGACGCCAGTTCATTCAGCCGTGACGATCAATTCGTGATGCTGTGCTTGGCCATCAGGCGGTACAGCGTCATGCGCGACACACCGAGCTGACGTGCAGCCTGACTGACGTTGCGCCCCGAGCTTTGCAGGCTGCAGAAGATCGCGCTGCGTTCGGCCTCGGTTCGCGCCTCGTCCAGCGCATCGCGCGGGGGTGCGTCCAACCTGTCCTCGAGCCCGAGGTCGGCGGGTGTGATCAACCGCCCCTCACTCATCACCATGGCACGCCGCACGCGATTGATGAGTTCGCGCACGTTGCCGGGCCAGTCGTGCGCCTCCATCGCCGCCACCGCACGGCGGCTGAACCCTCGTAGCCGGGGGCTCTTGTCGTGCGAGAACTTCGTGAAGCAATGCTGTGCCAGCAATGCCACGTCCGACTTGCGTTCCCGCAGCGGCGGCATTTGCAGCGGCAGCACATTGAGGCGATAGAACAGGTCTTCGCGGAAGCTGCCGGCTGCAACCGCCTTGTCCAGGTCCACGTTGGTGGCGGCGATCACGCGCACGTCCACGCGAATGCTGCGCGTCGAACCGATGCGGTTGATGGTCATCTCCTGCAGGAAGCGCAAGAGATTGACCTGCAGATCGAGCGGCAAGTCACCGATCTCGTCAAGGAATACCGTGCCGCTGTTGGCCGCTTCGATGAGCCCGCGTTCATCGCGTGCCGCGCCGGTGAACGAGCCTTTGGTGTGCCCGAACAGTTCGGACTGGATCAGCGACGGGTGAATTGCCCCGCAGTTGACTGCCACGAACGGCCCGTTCGCTCGCGCCGACAGCTGGTGGATCGCCTGCGCGGCCAACTCCTTGCCGCTGCCGCTTTCACCGCGGATCAGCACGGGCGCTCCCACCTTCGCGACCCGCTTGATCTGCCACAGCAGGTTCTTGATGGGCTCACTTTCGCCCACGATGGCGCCGTGGCTGAGGCTCGCAGGCACCTTGCCGTCGGGATCTTCCCTCAGCGCGGCATGCCCGTAGGCATGCCCCAGCGTGCGGACCAGATGTCCCGGCTCGACAGGCCGGGTGTGGTGATCGAAGAAGTGATCAAGGATCAGCTCGCGGCAGGAAGGCAAGCACAGCGCCGGCACATCGAAGACACCCACCCATTCCATGCCGTCATGCTGCGAGAGGAAACCGTGAAGCTCCTCGCAAACAGCCTCATTCACATCGCTCGCCGCCAGCAGCCCCACCTGGAAGCGATGCTGGTGGACCAGGCGCTGCGAGGCTTTCAAGTCCACCGCGATGTGCACGTCCCATGCGGCAGCTCGAAGGTGCTCGCACAACCCGGCGTCATCATCACTTGGCACGACGCACAGAATCTTTCTCTTGCCCATACTGCATGTCCCCTCGCTGGTGGGCCGCCGGCCCGGCGGCAACGAATCAGCCTGCCCGGTGTTCAGTTCCGCAGCTTTCTGGCATTGAGGTTCGTCAGGCGGGGATGCCCTCGAGGGGCAGGCCGTCTCAATGCCCGTGCGGGCACGACATCAGTTTCTCGTGGCATGGACGCGCTCGGCGCAGGGCTTCGAACCACCGTGCACAAAGTGCAGCCTGCGTGGCCAACCTGGCGATTTTGCGAGGGCGATGACGAGATGCGTTCCCCGCGATCGAGGGTATGACCGCCGCATCTCTCCCCCGGAACGCGTGTTCCCGCGATGGGCTGCGCAACCGCAGAATCTGCTCACACCGCATCACGGAGATTGACATGGATGCACGCTACCTGCCCGCCTTCGATCAGGCCATGCAGTTCCTGTTCGAACGCCACGGCAATTCGATCAGCGAAGACCTCGTCCAGGCCTACTGTGCCTCGGGCTTCCTGAAGGAAGTCAACGGGCTGCTCACGTTGACCGACGCCGGCCGTGCCGAACTGCGCCGCCGCCGCCGCACCGCCCAATCCAATTGAACGGAACTCCACGCGCGTTCGCAGTGTCCGATACCACCGGCAACACCCGATGCGCCTCCTTCATGTCTCACACCTCCGCGAGGTTGTGGGATGGGTCTTTCGCAACGTTCCGCTTTTACGGGGAGCTGACCATGACCGACCGCACGCAATGGCACGAATCCTCCATCCCGATGGATGGCCAGCAAATTCTGATCCGCACACGCCGCCTGCCCCTGGGGTGGGACTGGCAAGTGCGCATCGGTGACGAAGACCTCGACAACCCGGCAGGGCTGGCGGAAACTCAGGAACGTGCCATCTCGGCCGCGCTTCACGAAGCTGCCGGCCGCACGATCTGATGCTGACCGAGGAAGGCCCCCATGAGCCGTCGTCACGAACCCGTCCCGCCGGGCAAACCGGAGCCCGGCGAACTGCCGGTCGAACCTGACCAGGGGGCCATCCCGCCGCCTGGCGACAGCGAAGAGGAAGACGAGACCGACATCCCGGCGCCTACTTGATGGGTGCGGCGGTCAGCCGCTGCTGCCCGGTGGGTACTGGCTTTCGCCGGTATGACGGGGTGAGCAGTGAGTGCCGGTTCGCCGGGTGAACAAAGGTCACCCCGGCGAAAGCCGGGGCCCACCGCGGCCAGCGCGCGCTGGGCGTTCGCCTCGCGCAACTCAGCTGAACAGCCGCCGCGCGGCGGGGGAACCCGCCGTCAGGTCGCGCGCAGCGAGTGCGTCATAAAGCCGCGCGAGTTCCGCCCCGATGGCGTCGAACCCGGCCATGCTCAGCGGGTGCCCGTTGTCATCCACCACGGCGGCATCCATGCCGAGCGACAGCGCCTGCGCGCTGGCCTGCCAGGCGGCGAACGGTTCGGCGGTGGCGTCGGTCTGCGGCACGTCGAAACTCAGCATGACGTCGCGAACGGCAGACTGATTCGGGTCGTCGGCCAGGGCCGCCTGCGCGTCGTAGCTCAGCACGAGCACGGGAGGGGCACCGTCTCCGGCGCCGGGCAGCACCATGCGGCCGGGCACGCTGCCAGCGACGAATCCGTGGCGGGCAGCGTGCTGCTGGATGTAGCCGACGCTCCAGGCCGTCATCCGCGCATGCAAATGAACGGCGAGCTGCGCATCATGCTGGCTCGCGAAGGCATCGAGTTCGCGGGCTCGCCCCACCACGTCGAGCATGTCGGGGAAGTCCACCAGCGCCCCGATCATCTCGGCAAAGCCCTGCACCTTCTGCACGAACTCGGAGTATTCGATCTCGTTCAGGCCACCGGTGCGATTGGCCAGCTGCACGCCCGCCTGAAACTCGCTGTACCGCCGGCCAGGCAGCGGCATTTCCCATTCGCCGTTCTCGGTGTTGAGGCCCTCGATCAGGAAGGGCTTGGTGCCTGCCCGCCGGGTTGGAGGAAGGTGTGACAGCGCCAGGTCGCCGCTGACAGGGGCCTCCACCTTCAACGAAGCGATGGCGTCGATCAACGCATCGATGCGTGCGCTGGGGCGGCGCGGGATGAGCAGCGGCTCGTCGCGATCTGCGGGGTTGTCGCTGCCCGAGGGAGCGCTGTCGTCGGCAGGCAGGAGCGCCGTGCCGTCGAGCACCGGTTCGCGCGGTTCTGCCGGTGGCACGGCGGGCTCGGAAGCCCGCATCGGCCCGGCCTTGCGGGCTTGCCAGGCGCCGTGGGCGACCACCCCTGCAAGCACCACGCCGCCCACACATGCCAGCGCAATCGTCAAGTTGTCCATCTCTTCTAATTCCTCAGGCCGCCTGGACCATCCCGACGGCCGCTTCCATGTCCACCGCGACGATGCGTGAAACACCCTGCTCCTGCATCGTCACGCCAATCAACTGTTCCGCCATTTCCATCGCGATCTTGTTGTGGCTGATGAACAGGAACTGCGTTCCGGACGACATCGTCTTCACGAGCTTGGCATACCGTTCCGTGTTCGCGTCGTCCAGCGGTGCGTCCACTTCGTCGAGCAGGCAGAACGGCGCAGGGTTGAGCTGAAAGATCGCGAACACCAGGGCGATGGCCGTGAGCGCTTTCTCGCCACCCGAAAGCAGGTGAATGGTGCTGTTCTTCTTGCCCGGCGGCTGCGCCATGACCTGCACGCCGGCATCCAGGATTTCATCGCCCGTCATGATGAGCTTCGCATTGCCGCCGCCAAAGAGGCTCGGGAACATGCGCCCGAATCCATCGTTGACCTGGTTGAACGTGGCCATCAGCAGGTTGCGCGTCTCCAGGTCGATCTTGTGGATGGCGTTTTCGAGCGTGTTGATGGCCTCGGTGAGGTCGGCGTTCTGCGCGTCCAGGAAGGTCTTGCGCTCTCGGGAAGCCGCCAGTTCATCGAGTGCGGCAAGGTTCACGGCGCCCAGGGCGTTGATGTCGCGGTTGATGCGGTCGATCTCGCCCTGCAGGCCGTACAGCTTGACGCCGTTGTCGGTGATGTTGCGTTCGAGCGCGGCCAGGTCCACGCCAGCAGCAGTGAGCTGCTCCATGAACTGTGCGCCGCCGAGCTGCGCCGCCTGTTCTTCGAGCTGCAGCTTCGTGATGCGGTCGCGCAGCGGCTGCAGGCTCTGCTCATGGGCGAGACGCTGCTCGTCCAGGCGGCGCAGGCGCATCGTGAGGTCGTCGTACTCGCTGCGCTTGGCGCCCAGCGCCGATTCGCGATCGAGTCGCACTGCAAGCGCCTGCTCCAGGCCCACCTGGGCCGAAGCATCCGTGAGCCGGCCGAGCTCTTCACGCAATTGCGCCTCCGACTGCGCATTGCCTTGCACCTGCTGCGCGGCCGTTTCGATGCTGCGCTGGAGTTCACCACGGCGCGCGGCCAGGGATCGGGACGCGAACTGTGCCTCCTGGGCCTGCCGCTCCAGTGCGCGCAGCTGCTCGCGCGCATCGGCGAGCCGGCGTTCGGCAGCGATCACGCCCTCCTCCAGCTCGGCATGCCGCTCCTGCGTGGTGGCCAGCTGCATGTCGAGTTCCTCAAACCTCGCTTCGCCGGTGGCCCGCCGCTCACTGAGTTCATCGAGCTGTGCGTCAATCTCGTGCAGCTCGCTGTCGAGCTGGCCACGGCGGGCGGTGGTCTGCTCGGCCAACTGGGACAGCCGCAGCAGTTCCACCTGCAGCTGGTGCGCGCGCGTCTGCGTCTCGGCCGCCTCTCGCCGGGCGGTGATGAGGCGTTGCGAGGCCTCGGTGTAGGCCGCCTCGGCCCGCACGAGCGCACCGCGTGAGTCCTCGGCGATCAGCGTCTGCGCACGCAACTGGCTTTCCAGGTTTTCGATCTCCTGCGCACGGCCCAGCATGCCGGCCTGCTCCGAATCGGGGGCATAGAACGCCACCGAGAACTGGCTCACGGCGTGGCCTTCCCGGGTCATGATGACCTCGCCGTGCGTGAGCTTGTCCCTTGCGGCGAGTGCTTCGTCGATGTGCTGCGCGGTGTAGACGCCTTCGAGCCAGTCGTTCAGCAAGGCCTTGAGGCCTGCATCGCCCAGGCGAAGCAGGTCCGACAGGCGGGGCAGCGTCTGGTGCGTGTTGGCGATGGCCGACTGCGGCGGGCTGTAGAAGGCGAGCTTGGCCGGCGGGGCATCGAGGGCGAAGGCCCGCACGGTCTCCAACCGTCCCACCTCAAGGGCGCTCAGCCGCTCGCGCAATGCCGATTCGAGCGCCGTCTCCCAGCCGGTTTCGATGTGGATGCGTTTCCACAGCCCCTGCATGTTCTCCAGCCCGTGTTTCGCGAGCCAGGGCTTGAGCTTGCCTTCGGTCTGCACCTTCTCCTGCAAGGCGCGCAGCGCTTCGAGGCGTGCGCTGAGGTCGGACTGTTTGGCCGAATCGGTGTTGACCTGCTCCTGCCTGGCACGGCGCTCCTCATCGAGCGCCGGCACCTGCTCGGTGAGTTCGTGCAGGCGCTCGTCCGCCACGGCCTTCGCCTCTTCGGCCACGGCGAACTGGGCTTTCAGATCGCCAAGGCGGTCCACGTCCGGCACGGCGAGCTGGCGGCGTTCGGCATCCAACCGCTCGCGGCGCTGCTGGAATTGCCGGCGCTGGTCGTCGAGGTTGCGGCTTTCCGCGGCCAGCACCTGGATCTGCTGCTGCACGCTCGACACCGCGGCGCGCTGCTCGATGCTGCGGTTCTGCGCGGCCCGCACCGCATCTTCCACATTCGGCAGGTTGCCTGCCTGTTCCTCGGCTTGTGCCGCGAGCACCTCGCTTTGCTCGTCGGCCGCGGCGATCTGGCCGGCGATGGTTTCGAGTTCGTCCTGGGCCTGCGCCTGGCGCTCGGCCCAGGTCTCGTTCTGCGCCTTGAGCTCCGTGAGGCGCTGCTCGACCCGCTGGCGGCCTTCCACCACATAGCGGATGCGCTCTTCGAGGCGGCTCACTTCGAGCGCGGCTTCGGCGAGCGAACCCTGCGCGGCATGCAGCTCGTCGCTCGCGGCGTAGTGCGCCTGGCGAACCGTTTCGAGTTCGGCTTCGCCGTGGCGCAGTTCCGCGATGCGCGCTTCGAGCGCATTCGTGGCCTCGAGCACCTCTTTGCGAACACGCTCCTGCTCGCTGGACGCATCACGATGCTTCAGGAACCACAGCTGGTGCAGCTTGAGCGTGCCAGCCTCCTGGAGGCCCCGGTACCGCGTGGCCACCTCGGCCTGCTTCTCCAGTTTTTCGAGGTTGCTGTTGAGCTCGCGAAGAATGTCTTCGACGCGGGTGAGGTTCTCGCGGGTGTCCTTGAGCCGGTTCTCCGTCTCGCGGCGGCGCTCCTTGTATTTGGACACGCCCGCGGCTTCCTCCAGGAACAGCCTCAGCTCTTCCGGCTTGCTCTCGATGATGCGGCTGATGGTGCCCTGACCGATGATGGCGTAGGCACGCGGGCCGAGGCCCGTGCCGAGGAACACATCCTGCACGTCGCGGCGGCGCACGGGCTGGTTGTTGATGAAGTAGCTGCTGGTGCCGTCACGCGTGAGCACGCGGCGCACGGCGATTTCCGTGAACTGGTTCCATTGGCCGCCCGCGCGAGCGTCCTCGTTGCTGAACACCAGTTCCACGCTGGCACGGCTCGCGCCCTTGCGGTTGCCCGAGCCGCTGAAGATGACGTCCTGCATCGACTCGCCGCGCAGCTCACTGGCCTTCGATTCGCCGAGCACCCAGCGCACCGCATCCATGATGTTGGATTTGCCGCATCCGTTCGGGCCCACGACCCCCACCAACTGACCCGGCAACTGGAAATGCGTGGGTTCGGCAAACGACTTGAAGCCCGAGAGTTTGATGGAGTTCAGACGCATGGGTTGGAGGGGCCTTGGACGAAGGATTCCCGGCGCACGGTGCAAACGCGCCTGGGGCCGCCGCTGGGGCCGCTTAAGTGCTTGATTTCGTTGGCGAATCTCGTGTGACGACGAGCCTGCGGCGAGGCGCGATGATACCATCGGCCCCCTCCGGAAAATCCCGCAAAACCCTCCCCGAGCCCCTCTGTCATGGCCAAGATGTCCTCCCGAGTCGCACCGCCCGCCCGCAAGCCCGCCACGGCCGTGGGCCAGCGCGAGAAACCCGCCCAGCCGCCCAGCGCCCCGAGCAAGCAGCTCGACGTGTTCCCGAACCCCACGCCCAAGCGCGACTACGCCATCCAGTTCCAGGTGCCCGAGTTCACCTGCCACTGCCCGCTCACGGGCCAGCCCGACTTCGCCCACTTCACGATCGACATGGTCGCGGACAAGCTGTGCGTCGAGCTCAAGAGCCTGAAGATGTACATGTGGAGCTACCGCCATGAAGGCGCGTTCCACGAGAAGGTCACGAACGACATCCTCGACGACATCGTTCGCGCCACCGACCCGCGCTTCATCCGCATCACGGCCAAGTGGTACGTGCGCGGCGGCATCTACACCAACGTGGTGGCCGAGCACCGCAAGAAGGGATGGAAGCCGCAGCCCGTCGTGGTCATGCCGGTCCATGCGCCTGCCAACGGCATGGCCTGATGCCCTCAAAAACCCTGCGCCCGGCAGGATCGCCGGGCTGAGCCCACGATGACGGACTCCCCTCCCCTTGATGAAGGAGCCCGTCATGGCCACCACCCGCAACGTTGCCGTTTTCGTCGGCAGCCTCCGCAAGGCATCGATCAATCGCAAGGTCGCCCAGGCCCTCATGGCCATGGCGCCCGCCACGCTCAAGCTGTCGCTCGTCGAAATCGGCGGGTTGCCCCTCTTCAACGAGGAATGGGAGGCCAATCCGCCGCAAAGCGTGATCGACCTCAAGGCGGCCATCCAGGCCGCCGATGCCGTGCTTTTCATCACGCCCGAATACAACCGCTCGGTGCCGGGCGTGTTGAAGAATGCCATCGACGTGGCCTCGCGTCCTTACGGGCAAAGCGCCTGGAACGGCAAGCCCGGTGCGGTGATCAGCGCCTCGCCAGGGGCGATCGGCGGCTTCGGCGCCAACCAGCACTTGCGCCAATCGTGCGTGTTCCTGAACGTGCCGCTGCTGCCGCATGAAGCCTACCTCGGCAATGCGAACAAATTGTTTGACGACGCGGGCCAACTGACCAGCGAACCGACGAAGGAATTTCTGGCAAAGTTCCTGGCACGCTTCACCACCTGGATCGAGAGCAACATTGCCCGCTGACACCACCGTTCGCCCCACCTACCAGAAGTTCGCCGTCGAAGTGCGAGCGAGCACCATCGACGGCCGGGGCGTATTCGCCCTGGAGCCCATCCCGCGCGCACGAAAGATCGGCGAGATCCGGGGCGAATCCATCAGCGTGATCGAAGCGCGCATCCGGGCCACGCGCCACGAGCGGGTGATGATCGTGGAGGTCTCCGAGGAGGAGGCCATCGATTTCCACAAATCGACCGACCCCATGCGCTACACCAACCACTCCTGCCAGTCCAACGCCCGGCTGACGATCCGGCAAGGGCGAGTGGAGTTCTACGCCCTCCGTGCCATCTCGCCCGGCGAAGAGATCACCGTGCGCTATGGCGAAACCCATCATGAAGGCCAACTCGCCTGCCGGTGCGGCGCGCCGGGATGCGCCGGTTGGCTCTGACCAGCAGACCCAAGACGTCAACTTCGAACGTGCACGCATTCCTTTCCAGCCTCACCCTCGCTTGTGCCGCGGCACTGACTGCCAGCACCGCAGCCGCCCAGGAACAACGCGACCGCGTCGAGCCGCCGATCGTGATCGGTCACCGGGGCGCCAGCGGCTACCTGCCCGACCACACGCTCGAAAGCTATGCCCTCGCCATCGAATTGGGGGCCGACTACATCAAGGTCGACGTGGTGGCCACCCGCGACGGCCACCTGATTGCCCGATACACGCCGAACCTCCTGGACACCACCGACGTGGACCGCCACCCCGAGTTCGCCTCGCGCCGGCGCAGCGGGGTGATCGACGGGGTCAACGAGGAAGGATTCTTCGCGTCTGACTTCACGCTGGCGGAGGTCCGCACGCTCCGCGCCAGACAGTCCTTTGCCGGCCGCCCCCAGCAGTTCGACGGCCAGTTCAGCGTGGCCACGCTCGATGAAGTGATCGACCTTGCCAAGCGCAAGGGCCGCGAGGTGCACCGCACCGTGGGCGTGTTCATCGAGACCAAGCACCCCACCTACCATCAGCGGCTCGGCCTGCCGCTCGAACCACGCGTGCTCAACGCCCTGAACCGCGCCGGCTGGAATCGCCGCGAAGCGCCCGTGTTCATCCAATCGTTCGAGCAGGCCAACCTCAAGGAGCTCCACAAGCTCACCCGCGTAAGGCTGCTGCAGCTGATTGACGCCAACAGCGTGAATCCAGACGGCTCGCTCGACTTCACCCCGCCATACAACCGCCCGTACGACTGGACCGCCTCAGGCGATCCGGCGCTGCTCGCCCGCACATCGGCCTACCTGACCACCGAAGCGGGCCTGCGCGAGGTGCGTGCGTACGCCGATGGCATCGGCCCGTGGAAGCGCTACATCGTGAGCACCATGGCCAGCCCGGCCCGCCCCGGCACGGATGCAGCCAGCCTGCGGCTCACCCAGCCCAGCAACCTCATCGCACGAGCGCACCGCGCCGGCCTTCTCGTCTACGCGTACGCCTTCGGCAACGAACAAAGCCGCCTGCCGAGCGACTACGCCGGCAATCCGGTCGATGAATACCTCCAGTACTTCGCGCTCGGCATCAACGGCGTGTTCTCCGAATATGCCGACACCGCCGTGACGGCACGCACGCTGCACAAGATCAAGGCCGACCCGACGTTTGCCGATTGCTTTGCCGGGCAGACGCGCCCCTGGCGGTGCGATCGACCGCAGCCTGCACCCGAAGCGGCGGATCGGGATCAACCTGCGAGCATGAGTCCGTCCACGTTCCAGGATTGAATCGAACCGCTCCAGTAGGCTTTCGCCACACATTCGTCATACCGGCAAACGCCGGTACCCACGGGTCGCAGTGGGCCCCGGCCTTCGCTGGGGTGACGTCTTGTTCAAGCACCGCGCGCTCCCCAATGTCATACCGGCGAAAGCCGGTATCCACCGGGCCGAGCAGGCCCCGGCTTTCGCCGGCGCGCCACGTGGCAGCAAGTGCCGGGAGGCCAGCTCTGGAGCCGACCAGACAAAACTCAGCCCGCTGGCGCCCGTGAAAACAAAACATCCGAACGAAGAACGTACTTGGAGCCTTCGGTGACGGCAACGCCTTCGTGCCAGGTGTCGTGGACAAAGGCCAGCGCCGTCCCGGTTTCCGGAACCACCTGGAACTCCTTGAAGGCCGTTGCGCCGCCGACGAATGCGTCGTTCAGGTAAACAAGAAACGTGAGCCGGCTGGACAAGCCGTTCTCATGCCACGGACCGTCCTTGTGCATCTTGAATCGCTGGCCAGGCCCATACTTGTAGAACCGCAAATCCTTCGGAAGACCGACGGCTGCAGACCCATCGATTTCCGGAAGGTCAATCTGGCGAAGTCTCTGCCACAGCAGCGCAACCCAACTACGGCTTTCCAACACGACGCGCTCGTTGTTCCGAATGCTCGGCATGGGCCTTTGCCCTTCGATCGTTCTCACGCCGGCCGCCATGAATCCTTCTTGCTCCGCGAGCAAGACAAGGCTCTCGCATTCATGCGGCGTCAAGAACTCCGGAATCGTGAAAACTCGGGGATCAAGAATCGTTTTACGCACTGGGCGGACTCCATTGGATGGCGGTCAAGTTGGCCACAAGAACTGAGCTTGCGCGACTCGCATCTCAAAATCATTGACCCTTTGAAATAGCCTCACTCATGTATTGATTCAAATCGCGCAGATCCTTGATTCCCCAATTGAAAGGCGGTATCTTCACACCATTTTCCTTCAACGTTTTTGGAATCAAATCCCCACTTGGGCGAAGCACCACCGACGACACAATGACGCCGGGGTATTCGCTCAACCGCTTCTTGAAAGCTGGGGTTGTGAGATCAGGAGCAGGAGGGGTGCTTTTCTTGGCCAATGATCCCGTCCCTTTGATGTCTACTCCGTGGCATACAGCACACCTCTGCAAATAGAGATTTTTCCCATTCAAGTTTTCAGCAAAGGAGAGTGGCGCTTGAATTAGCGCCAAACCACTCAACGAATTGATGATCAGTTTTTTAATTTTCATGCACCCTTGTTGCTCAGCGAGTCATTTGATCGGAGCCTTTCCGTTCGACTCTACGCCACCGCCCTCCTGCATAGGGTGCGTGGCATGTCATTCAAGGACGAGATGCTCGACACCGCTGTGCCGGCATCGCCGCCGTCCGGCCAGCCGTGCGTTGAAGCTGATCAGATCAGCCGCAACGGCAACGTCGATCTGAATCCCTTCCCCGCTTCGGTGCAGTTGCCTGGCCCTGAAGTAGTACCTGGAGGCCAGCACCGCTGCGGCCACCGGCGGCTTGACCGGTGCATTCCAGGACTCCATTCGAAAGCCTTCCCCTTCCAGCCAGCGCATCAACCTGGAGACCTCTGCATCGTCCGGCGGCACGAGCAAATCAATGTCACCGGGCGCAGCGCCTCCCTCCCCCTCAAGGCATCGGGCAAAGCTGCCATACACGGCGAAGGCGAATCCGGCGCTGGCCAGCCGGGCAAGCAAGGCTCTTCCCGTTTCGGCAGCCAGAGCTTGGACCCGCTTCTGGCAGATGAGCGCGTACTCATGCGCCCTGTTGCTCTTGATGCCGGGAAGACATGCCCCGAGGCCCGATCGATCGTAGACGAGGATGCGCTCCTCATGCAGCGTGAACCGCTCCGCCAGCAGCCGGGCGACATCCCAGGCCAGCGGCACGAAGGTCTCGCCGAGCTGCAGGTTCTGCGCCATGACGATGCACCAGCCATCGGGCTCCAGCAGTTCGTGGACTCCGACGAAGACCTCGCGGAGCCCTTGCAGATAAGGCTCGTAGTACGTCTCGCGGTACAGCTGCCCTGAGCCGGCATCGCCATGCGTCGCCGGCCCTCCCGAGCAACCGAAATACGGGATGTTCGTGAGGCACAGATCGAATGGGCGCCGGGCGGCGCCATCGGGCATGACCGCCAAGGCAGCTCGGGTGGCCGCCTCGGCCACGTTGCCGGTGACCACGGCACACGTGTCGCTGGAGGCACCCAGCAACGCCAGCCTCTCCGTGGCCAGTCGGGAACGTTCGGGCGAGTGCTCCACGCCGATGGCCTTGACATTCGCCAGATGAGCCGCCACCAGGGTGGAACCGAAGCCGCAGAACGGGTCGATCAGCCATGCATCGTGGCGACCATGCCCTTTCACGAACGGCATCATCTGGTCCACCCAGCCGCAGTCGCGGGCGTTCATGGGATCGCGTTCCCGCAGTGGTTGCGGCAGCGCGTAGCGCTTGTCTTCGGATCCCAGGTGAATCCAGCTGTTGGCGGTGCTCACTGGGGCCTCCACAGCACGTTCCTGTCAGGCTGCCATCCGGCACACAGGTGTTCATTGGCATGGAACACGAGCTTGTAGATCAAGCCGCTGGCTTCGCGGGCCAGCATGGCCTCGTAGTCGGAACTTTCGAAGACCACTTCGCAACCGTCTTCGGTGGCCCAGCGGGCGTTCCAGAAGTAGTAGCCACTGGTGAGCGCCACCGGCACATGGAGCGCCGTGAACCGCGGGTCTTCGATGCAGGCTTGCTGCAAGGTGTCCATTGCCACCCGCGCGCCGTCGATGTAGCGACGGGTGACGTTGTGCACGTAATGCGCCGGCAGCTCCGAGAACGCCCGAAAGATCACGGTGCGAACGCCAAGCGATCCGGCCCAGCGAAGGTACCGCAGCACATCATCGACCGTCTCGATGCCACCGCGTTGCACGACGCACACCAGCTTCACCGGAACATCGCGCTGCGCAGCGATGACACCTTCCTCGAAGACCGTCTGCGCCTGCACTTGCTGCCCGGGCCGAAAGCGCATGATCCGCTGGTTGGGTGCCTCCTGATCGTGATGGCGGGACCACTCCATCCAGGACAGCTTGAACGCTTTCAAGGCGCCCAGCAGCTGCGGATGCGCAACCAGCCCCGCGCCATTCGTGTACAAGACAGATCCTTCCACCACCGGGCCGGACGTGCACGAGGCCAGCGTGTCGAGCAGCGACAGCAGCCAGTGCGGATCGTCCGTGGCTTCGAGCCCTGACAGGGAATAGGACAGCGGCACGCCTTCGAGCGCCTTCAGAGCCTCTCGAAGCGAATCGGCATAGCGATGCGACGGGCGCATGGATGCGGCCATGGTGCCGGAGGCGGTGCCGTCCCTCAAGTTCTCCGAACAGAACCGGCATCGCGCCGAACAAGCGCGGGCGGAAGCGTAGGGCGTCAGGGTCAGCGGCCTGGCGAAGCGGTAAGACCGCCCTCCGATCTCATGTTCATGCCAACGGGCAGCATCCTGCGCGGGCGCGTCGCGCAGCACCACATCGCTGAAGAGATGACCCAGGCGTTCGAGCAGCCTGCGCCTGTGCGACGAGGAATGATGCTGCGCAAGCTGTGTGACCGGAACCACCGGTATTTGAAACGTTTCTGTCATCTGATCCGCGCGTTGGCATGGTCGGGTCAATGGCGGCGCATCAAGTCGCATGCCATGGCGTCCAGCTCACGGGCCATGAACAATCGGTCCAGCCAGTGTGGCGGGATGGCTTGCACGCCGTAGTACGCCCCGGCGATTTGCCCGGTGATGGCGGCCGTCGTATCGGCATCATCCCCCAGATTGGCCGCCGCCAGGACGGCGCTTTCGAAAGATGGCGTGGTTGAGAAGCACCACAGCGCGGCTTCCAGCGACTCCACGCAATACCCCGACCCCTTGATCTCCTCGACGGGCTTGCGCAGGTAATCTCCTTTTGCCAGCGCCTGCACGCGAGGGGACTTCAGGCCGGCGCCCGTGGGTTTGAGAACGTCCGGCATGGCCAGCCCATCGAGCGCATTCACAAGCACTTCGGCCAGCAGCTCGCAGCATTCGAGCGCCTCCAAGGCCCCGTGCGTGGTGCGAGAACTCAGCCTGGCGTGCCGGACCGCCTCGCTTCGGTCGGGGTAGTGAAAGAGCACCACGGGCGCCAGGCGCATCAACGATCCATTGCCGGCCGTGCGGGGATCGTCCGAACCGGCCATCGGATCCTGCGTGGTGAGGTAGCGGTCGAGCGCGGCCTGCACGGTCATGCCGATGTCGAAACACGTGCCGGTGGGGCTCGGGTAGCCCCAGTGCCACCAATTCACATACCGGTTCATCTGGTCGACGGCATCGAACCTGCCTTGATGCAACAGGCTCTGCGCGAGACAGATGGCCATCGAGGTGTCGTCCGTCCAGTGGCCGGGCGCCAGGCCGAACGGCCCTCCGCCCACCATGTCGGACACCGGCGGGAACGTGCCACGCGGGCTGAACTCGACGCTCGTCCCGACGGCATCGCCACACGCCAGCCCGAGGAAACAGCCCCGGTAACGGTCTTCCAGCTTCAAGAGCATCTGCCTCCACCTTGGTCCTATCGATGAACAGAGATAGTTTCATGGAAAAACTAACTGGGGTCAATCGATCGGCAAGTCCATCTCGCAACGGGACTTGGTAAGCTTTCACTTTGTTTCACCGCTGAACGAAGCGGAGCCAATATGCCGAAGACATCCTCACGGTCGGGCGAATTTCCATCCGTGATCTGCACCGTGGACGTGGTGCTGTTGACGCTCAAGGACGGCGAGTTGCATGTCATCCTCCTGAAGCGCGAGAACGAACCGTTCGCCGGCGCCTGGGCCTTGCCGGGGGGCTTCATCTGGGCACAAGAGGACCAGACGGCCTGGGATGCGGCAGCGCGGGTGCTGCGCCAGAAGACGGGCATCGTCAGCCCTTACCTGGAGCAGTTGGCCACGTGCGCCGGCGCCCGTCGGGACCCTCGCGGATGGGCCGTGTCCATCGTCTACTACGCGCTCGTCCCATTGGGTGTCGTGCCGGCCGACCACCCCGGCTTGAAGGCATCGCCCGTGGCCAGGCTGCCCAAACTTCCTTTCGACCATCGCGACATGGTCGGCATGGCTGTGTCCCGCGTGCGCTCCAAGAGCCAGTACTCCTCCCTGCCCGTCTACTTCTGCGGTGAGCGCATGACGCTGCCCCGATTGCAGGCGGTGTACGAGGCGGTGCTGGGCGAATCCATCAACAAGGTGAGCTTTCGGCGCAAGATCGAGGAACTGGGGGTGCTTGAACCCATCGACGGCGAGTTCGAGGCCGCGGGCGCCCACAGGCCGGCGCAGGTGTACAGGCTCAGGCGTGAATTCAACCGGAAGCTGTCCACGGTGCCGCGTGGGATCAATGTCTAGGCTCCTGTCCCGTAACTAGCTGGCATTGAGACGATGGAAGCCGAATGCGTCGTTTTGCCGGGCCCTGCCGCTGTCGCCTGGCAACACCCGGTGTGCCCGATAATCCCCGGATGAACCCGCTGCTCACCCGCCTGCACCCCTACCCGTTCGAACGGCTGCGCGCGCTCACCCGCGACATCACGCCAAACCCGGCTTACCGGCCCATCAGCCTGGGCATCGGTGAACCGAAGCATGCCACGCCGCAAGTGATCAAGGATGCGCTCGCGGCCGGGCTCGGCGGCTTGGCGGCCTACCCCGCCACCGCGGGCGAGCCCGCGCTGCGCGAGGCGATGACCGGCTGGCTCAAGCGCCGGTACGGCGTGACCGTGGACGCCGCCACGCAGGTGCTGCCGGTCAATGGGTCTCGCGAGGCGCTGTTCGCGCTGGCGCAGACGGTGATCGATCCCACGAAGGCGGACGCCACCGTGGTGTGCCCGAATCCGTTTTATCAAATCTACGAAGGCGCGGCCCTGCTGGCCGGGGCCCGCACGCATTACGTCAACAGCGACCCGGCCCGCAACTTCGCCTCGGATTGGGATTCGGTGCCCGATGCGGTGTGGGCCACCACGCAGCTGCTCTATGTGTGTTCGCCCGGCAACCCCACCGGCGCAGTGATGCCGCTGGCCGAATGGCAAAAGCTGTTTGACCTGAGCGATCGCTTCGGTTTCGTGATCGCCTCGGACGAGTGCTACTCCGAAATCTATTTCCGCGAGGACGCGCCGCTCGGCTCGCTCGAAGCCGCGGTGAAGCTCGGCCGTGACAACTTCCGCAACCTGATCGCCTTCACGAGCCTGTCCAAGCGCTCGAACGTGCCGGGCATGCGCTCAGGGTTCGTCGCCGGCGATGCGGCCATCGTCAAGCAGTTCCTGCTGTACCGCACCTACCATGGCAGCGCGATGGGCCCCGCCGTGCAGCAGGCGAGCATCGCCGCATGGAACGATGAAACGCATGTGGTGGAGAACCGGGAAAAATACCGGCGCAAGTTCGCCCAGGTAACGCCAGTGCTCGCCGACGTGCTCGATGTGAAGCTGCCCGACGCCGGGTTCTACCTCTGGGCCGGGGTGCCGGGGGACGACGTGGCATTCGCCCTCGGCCTGCTGGCTCAATACAATGTGGCCGTGTTGCCGGGCAGCCTGCTCGCCCGGCAAGCCCATGGCACCAACCCGGGCGCCGGGCGCATCCGGCTGGCTTTGGTCGCTGAAGTCGACGAATGCCTCGAAGCCGCTCACCGCCTGGCCGCCTTTGTCCGCTCACTTGCCCTCTGAATTCCCAACCCCTATGACCCAACAGCTCCAATCCACCATCGAAGTCGCCTGGGAAGGGCGCGCCTCCATCTCCGCTGACAACAGCCCCGAGGTGCGTGAGGCCGTCGAGACCGTCATCGCCGAGCTCAATGCCGGCCGCCTGCGCGTCGCCGAACGCCAGGGCGTGGGCCAATGGACCGTCAACCAATGGGTCAAGAAGGCGGTTCTGCTGTCGTTCCGCCTGAACGACAACAAGCTGATCCAGGCCGGTGGCCTGAGCTTCTTCGACAAGGTCAAACCGAAGTTCGCCGACCTGAGCGAAGCCGAGATCCGCGCCACGGGTGTGCGCGTGGTGCCGCCGGCCGTGGCGCGCCATGGCTCGTACGTGGCCCGCAACGTGATTCTCATGCCCTCGTACGTGAACATCGGCGCCTACGTCGATGAAGGCACGATGGTGGACACCTGGGCCACCGTCGGCTCGTGTGCCCAGATCGGCAAGAACGTGCACCTGTCGGGCGGCGTCGGCATCGGCGGCGTGCTGGAGCCGCTGCAGGCCAATCCCACCATCATCGAGGACAACTGCTTCATCGGCGCCCGCTCCGAGGTGGTCGAGGGCGTGATCGTCGAGGAGAACTCGGTGATCTCCATGGGCGTGTTCATCGGCCAGAGCACGAAGATCTACGACCGCGCCACCGGCGAAGTCACCTACGGCCGCGTTCCGGCCGGCTCGGTGGTGGTCAGCGGCAGCCTGCCGAGCGCCGATGGCAAGTACAGTCTGAACTGCGCAGTGATCGTCAAGCGCGTGGACGCGCAAACCCGCTCGAAGACGAGCATCAACGACCTGCTGCGCATCTGAAGCGGTGCGGCACCGCCCCGGGGAGCGGTGCCGCGATCTCCTGCCCCGGCAGCAACGCACCCGGGGATCCGACGGGCTGGAACAGAGGACAGTGATGGCAGCGACCAATGGCGGCAACATGGAGCGGGTGCTCCGGCTGATGGCAGACAAGCACGCATCTGACGTGTACCTCTCGGCCAACACCCCCATCCTGATCAAGATCAACGGCCAGATCCTTCAGCTGAGCGACCAACCGCTCACCCCCGCCCAGCCCCGTCAGCTGATCGCCGAATTGCTGACGCCCACGCAGCTGGAAGACCTGGAAGACACCGGCGAACTCAATGTCGGCATCGGCATTGCAGGCGTCGGCAGCTTCCGGCTCAGCGCCTTTCGCCAGCGCGGCTCCATTGCCGCGGTGTTCCGCCACATTCCTCATGAAATTCCCGCACTGGGCAGCCTGAACCTGCCCCCCGTGCTCAACACCCTCGTGCTCGAGAAGCGCGGCCTGATCCTGCTCGTCGGCGCCACGGGCACCGGCAAGAGCACCACGCTCGCGGCCATGCTGGAGCAACGCAACCAGCAGCTGGCCGGCCACATCCTCACCATCGAGGACCCCATCGAGTTCATGTTCACGAACAAGCGCTCGATGGTGAACCAGCGCGAGGTGGGGCGCGACACGCAATCGCTGCAGGTGGCGCTGAAGAACGCGCTGCGCCAGGCGCCGGACTGCATCTACATCGGCGAAATCCGCGACCGCGAAACGATGACGGCCGCCATTTCCTACTCGCTGTCGGGCCACCTCGTGGTCTCCACGCTTCATGCGAACAACAGCTACCACGCGCTCGGCCGCATCCTGTCGTTCTACAGCCCGGAGTCGCGCCCTGCCCTGCTGGCCGACCTGGCCTCGGGCCTGCGCGCCATCGTGTCGCAGCGGCTCATCCGGGCCACGGCCGGGGGGCGCATGCCGGCGGTGGAGGTGATGCTCAACACCAAGCTCGTGGCGGAGTTCATCGAGAAGGGCGACTTCAACAGCGTCAAGGAAGCGATGGAGAAGTCGCTGGCCGAAGGCTCCCAGACCTTCGAAGCCGAACTCGCCCGCATGATCAAGGCCGGCTTCATCACCCGCGACGAAGGCCTGGCCTACGCCGATTCGCCCACCAACCTGATGTGGCGCCTGTCCAACGACATGGACCCCGTGTCCCGCACGCCGCCGAAGAAGGAAGATCCCGACGCGGACCAGCCCACGTTCACTGAAATCACGCTCGATGTGCCGGCCGACGAAGGCCGGTCGAGCGGCTTTTCCCGCATCTGAGCGCCGCGATGTCCACCACGCTCGAACTCACCGAAGCCCTGCTCGCCCGCCCGTCCGTCACGCCGGACGATGCGGGATGCCAGGCCCTGCTGATCGACCGCCTGCGCCCCCTCGGCTTCAGTTGCGAGACGGTCCTGTGCGGCCCTGAGAATTTCCGCGTGACGAACCTGTGGGCCGTGCGCCGCGGCCAGCCGGGCAAGAAGCTGCTGATGTTCGCAGGCCACACCGATGTGGTGCCCACCGGCCCGCTCTCGCAATGGTCGAGCGACCCGTTCGTGCCCACGCACCGCGGCGGCAAGCTCTACGGGCGCGGCGCGGTGGACATGAAGGCGTCCATCGCCGCCATGGTGGTGGCCATCGAGGAATTCATTGCCGCGCAAGGCGACACCTGCGGCAGCATCGCGCTGCTGATCACGAGTGACGAAGAAGGTCCCTGCGTGGACGGCACCGTCCGCATCGTGGAACTGCTGCGCGAACGAGGCGAGCGCATCGACTACTGCATCGTGGGCGAACCCACCTCGGTCGATCAATTGGGCGATGTGGTCAAGAACGGGCGCCGCGGCTCGCTCTCCGGCAAGCTGACCATCAAAGGCGTGCAGGGCCACATCGCGTACCCGCAGCTCGCGAAGAACCCCATCCACCTGGCCGTCCCGGCCCTGGCTGAGCTCGCGGCCATCCAATGGGACGCCGGCAACGCCTACTTCCCCGCCACGAGCTGGCAGTGCTCCAACATCCATGCGGGCACCGGCGCCACCAACGTGATCCCCGGCGAACTCGTGGTGGATTTCAACTTCCGCTTCTCCACCGAATCCACCCCGGAGGACTTGAAGGCGCGGGTTCATGCCGTGCTCGACCGGCACGGGCTCGACCACGATATCGCCTGGAAACTGAGCGGCGAGCCGTTCCTCACACCGGAGGGCGAATTGAGCGAGGCCATGACGCAAGCCATCCGCGCCGAGACCGGGCTCACGCCTGAGCTGTCGACCACCGGGGGCACGTCGGACGGCCGCTTCATCGCCAAGATCTGCCCCCAGGTGGTCGAGTTCGGCCCCCTCAACGGCACCATTCACAAGATCGACGAACACATCGACGTCGAAAGCATCGATCCGCTGAAGAACATCTACCGGCGGACCCTGGAGTACCTGTTGTCATGACGCTCATCGAATTCATCACCGCGCAAAGCGCCCGCCTGAAAGAGGCGGGCGTTTCTTTTGGGCACGGCACCACGAATGCCTTCGACGAGGCCGCATGGCTTGTCACATGGGCCCTCGGCATGCCACTCGACGCCCTGGAGACGCATGCCCAGCGTGCCATCACGCCGGAGGAGTTCACCAAGGGTGACGACATCATCGCGCGGCGCATCGACACCCGCTTGCCCGCCGCCTACCTCACGCAGCAGGCCTGGTTGCAGAACGTGCCGTTCTACGTGGACCAGCGCACCATCATCCCGCGCAGCTTCATTGCCGAGCTGCTGGCCGATGGTGAAGGCGATGGCACGCTCGATGCCTGGCTCTCCGACAAGACACACAGCGTGCTCGACCTGTGCACGGGCAATGGCAGCCTCGCCGTCATTGCCGCGATGGCCTACCCCGAAATCACGGTGGATGCCACCGACATCTCGGACGAGGCCCTGGCCGTGGCCCGCATCAACGTCGACCAGCACAAGCTCGGCAAACGCATCACGCTGTACAAGGGCGACCTGTTCGAGAACGTGCGCGGCCCGTACGACCTGATTGTCTGCAACCCGCCTTACGTCAACAGCGACAGCATGGCGCGCCTGCCCGCCGAGTACCAGCATGAACCCGCGCTGGCCCTGGCGGGAGGCGACGACGGCATGGGCCTCATCCGGCGCATCCTGGGCGACGCCCCGCGCTACATGACCCGTGATGCGGTGCTCGTGCTCGAAATCGGCAATGAACGCGACCACTTCGAGGCCGCATTCCCTCGGCTCGAAGTGGCGTGGCTGGAAGCCAGTGCGGGGTCCGACCAGGTGCTGCTCGTGACCCGGGAAGGCTTGCTGCGCGCCAGCCGCTGACCTGCCCTGCGGCCGACGGCCCTTCCGGCAAGACGGTCAGCCCCTCGAGTTCAGCGCCCCGGAAGTCACGGTGGACAGGGGCTGTCCACGCCGGGCTTGAGGCGAACCTGCATGGCGCGTTGGAACTCGCTTGCGCTGCGGTTGGATGTCACATGGGTGGCGAATCCCGTTTTTCTGATGCACCAGTTCCAGAAAAACTCTTCCGACCCATGAATCATCAGGACCTCCGTCCTCCATTCGCGCATGGCTTCGAAGCTGGCCATGCCGTTCGCCTCTGTTGTTTTCGTCACGCGCCCTTTCTCCCGGCCGTAAGGGTACGCCTTGGAAACCAGCGTGACTTCCGCCCCGGCGACCGGCTGATTCGCTGCATCGAGGACGGTGATGCTGGCTTCTGGCTGGAGCGTCTTGTAGACCGGGTACGGCACGCACGCGGATACCAAGAAGGCCGCCGCGATGACCGCCATGCCGCCAAGCGGAATTTCAGACCTGAGCATCACCTGGGAGGTGCTTCCTGAACATACCGCGGCTCACCGTCACCATTGACCGTGACCGTCTCGCCGGGCGGCGAGGTCGTCTGCATGTGGTGCTCGACGCCGCGGAAGCGATAGGTCACGTCCCAGTATTCGGGACGCTCATTGGAGGGAGCCGTGGTGCAGCGTTGCACGTCGCGCGTGGCGACACCCGGGCGGTCCCGACCCACCTGAGACCCGATGGCCACGCCGGCCACTGCGCCGCCCACGGTCGCGATGTCACGGCCGGAACCACCGCCCACCTGGTGACCGAGGATGCCCCCGATGATGCCGCCCACCACGGCGCCCCCCACGCTCGGCTCATCGCGCCGCTCGCGGACGACCCGCTCCCGTTCGATCCAGCAGCGCTGCTGCGGCTCGGCATACACCGCGTGCACCGCCGTCACCTGCGCCTCGTAAAGGCGCTCGCGGGGACGCGGGCGCCAGTCGTAGGCTGGCGCCGGGGGGGTGTCACGGCGGTCATCGTCGTACCGGGCATCGCGGTGCACCGGCCGTGCTGAAGACAACTGGTTGTTCAGGCCCATCGATCGCAAGTCAGGGTACTGCCCCGGCCGCAGGACAACGCAGCGCCCCTCGAAATTGGGATGCTCGCAAAGCTCCCAGCGCCCCCCCTGCACGACGGCCGACGAGGCCCGGTCGTCGAACCCGAAGCGATCGAAGTCACGGGCTGCCTCGCCGGTCGAGAACGTGCGACCGCGGAACTCCTCGCGCCCGAAGAAGGTGACTTGGCCGTGCCGCCCCTCCTCGCCTTCGTCGCCGCGCCGCATGGGCCGTGCCGACGAGAGCTGGTCGTTCAAACCCATGGCGCGCAGCGAACGATACTTGCCGGGGCGCAAGACGGCGCAGCGCCCCTCGTAGCGCACGTCTTCGCAAACCTCCCAGAGCCCTCCGTCGACGATGATGGAAGAGACGCTGTCGTTGAACCCACGGCGCCTGAAGTCGTCCACCGCATGATCGGACGACAACGTCCGGCCGACGAAATCGTCATGCTCGTAAAACGTGATCTGCGCCGACGCCTGGGTCGCCAACACGACGGTGGCCGTGGCCAGCAGTGATTTCAGGATCGCCTTCATCGAATCCTCTCGGGTAGGGGTTGTGTCGTGCCCGCCTTGCCGCGGCGGGCGTCCGATGCACAACGCAGCCGCCAGGGCAGCGGCTGACAAGGCACGACGTCAGCCGCCCACCGGAGAGCAGATCTCGACCAGCGTGCCGGCCGGGCACCGCACGTACGACACCACCTGCCCCCACGGCTTGCTGACGGGGCCGTTGAGCTCGATGGCACCCGCTGCAAGCGCGCGCACATGCGCGGCCGGCACGTCACCGGTGACGAGGGAAACCTGCATGCCCAAGGGCTGCGCCGCCGAGGACGCCGCGACATACCCCTGCGTGAAGTTCATGGCGCCGAGTTCGTGCGCGGCGAAGGCCAGCGTGGTCTCCCCTGTGGACAGCTCGCCGTAGGCGCCGGATTCATGCAGGAAACGCCGGCTGAATCCGAACGCCTTTTCGAAGAACGCGAGCGATTCAGCGACCTGGGGAACGTATGCGATGACGTAGCCTAGCTTCATGAAGAGGGCCTTCTGTGAAAAAGCGGCCATCTTAGTGGGGTCGCGCTCCTGCCAGCGGCACCTCGGCGAACGAGTAGGGGCTCACTGAGACCAGTGGGTACCGGCGTTCGCCGGCATGACCCGCACCGGGGCCATGCCAAGCCCCGCGATCGAACAACACAGATGTCGTTGCACGGAACTCGTTGGAGCCATCGATCAGGCCGTGGCCGCCAGGGCCGCCGCGAAATCGGCCTGCAGATCGGCGAAATCCTCGATGCCGATGGACAGGCGGATCAACGATTCGGCAATGCCCATGGACTCGCGCCGGGCGCGCCCCATCTCGAAGAAGATGGTGTGTGCCACTGGAATGGCCAGCGTGCGGTTGTCGCCCAGATGGCTCGACTTGATCACCACCTTCAGCGCATCGAGGAACGCAAACACATCGCGGCGGTCCTCCAGCTCGAAGCTCATCAAGGCACCGGACTGCCGGAAGAGCCGCTTGGCCCGGGCGTGCTGCGGATGATCCTCGAGCCCCGGATGGTGCACCTTCGACACACCCGGCTGGGCTTGCAGCCATTGGGCCAGGCGAAGGGCGTTGTCGCAGGCGCGGTCCATGCGCAAGGCAAGGGTTTCAGCTCCGGTGGCGATGCGGTGGGCGTTTTCGCCGCTCATCGTGCCGCCCATGTCGCGCAGGCCCTTCTTGCGCACTTGCAGCAGCCCCCAGCCGGCCGGCGGCCCGGATTTGTAGGTGTCGATGATGTTGGGGTAGCGCGTCCAGTCGTACCGCCCCGTGTCCGTGACCGCACCACCGAGCGCGTTGCCATGGCCGCTGATCGACTTGGTCAGCGAATTGATGGACAGGCCGGCCCCGACGGTCGCCGGACGGAACAGGTAGGGCGTGGTCATCGTGTTGTCGACGACGAACAGCACCCCGCGCTCGGCGCAGAGGCGGCCGATGCCTTCCAGGTCGGCCACCTGGGTGACGGGGTTGGCAATGGTCTCGGTGAAGACGAGGCGGGTCTCGGGACGCATCGCCGCAGCCACCTCGGCCGCATCGGTGGCGTCGACGAGCGTCACCGTGCAGCCGATCCCGTCAAGTGTCTGCATGAGGCTGTTGGTGTTGCCGAACAGGAACCGGCTGGACACCACGTGGTCCCCCCGGTGAAGCAGCGAGAGCAGCACGCCGGCGATGGCCGCCATGCCGCTGCTGAAGGACACCGTGCCGGTGCCCTCCTCCAGCAGCGTGATCTTGCGCTCGAGGGCCGCGAGCGTGGGACTGCCCTGGCGGCCATAGACATGGCCGCTGCGTTCGCCCTGGAACACCGCCGCCAGGTCGCGTGCGGTCTCGTAGCCGAAGGCCACGGCGGTGTGGATCGGTTCATGGGTGGCGCCATGCACCACGCCCGTGAAATGGTCGGCGTGCAGCAGGCGGGTGGTGGGTCCGAGGGTCATCAAAAGTCTCCTGGCACAGGGTTGGGACGCGGTCGTCGGCGAGAATCGCGGACTGTCGATTCGATTTCACCATGATTGTCCTCAAGAACATCACGCTGCGCCGCGGCACGAAGGTCGTGCTGAACGATACCAGCGTCACGCTGCAACCCGGCGAGAAGATCGGTCTCGTCGGCCGCAACGGCGCCGGCAAGTCGTCGCTCTTTTCGCTGCTGACGAACCGGCTCCAGGCCGACGGGGGCGATCTGTCGTTCCCGCCTCGCTGGCGGGTGTCCGAGGTGGCGCAGGCCATGCCGGAGACCGACCAGCCCGCCACCGATTTCGTGCTCGAGGGCGACACGCGGCTGATGGAGGCCCAAGCGTCCCTCGCTGCGGCCGAAGCGGCCGACGATGGCCATGCCATGGCCGAAGCCCACCAGGCCATCGCCGAGGCCGGCGGCTTCGAAGCCCGCCCGCGGGCGCAGGCCCTGTTGATGGGGCTCGGGTTCCGCATCGATCAGGTGGACGATCCGGTCAACAGCTTCTCCGGCGGCTGGCGCATGCGGCTGCAGCTCGCCCGCGCGCTGATGTGCCCGGCCGACCTGATGCTGCTCGACGAACCCACCAACCACCTGGACCTGGACGCGCTCGTCTGGCTCGAGGCCTGGCTGCAGCGGTACGAGGGCACCATGATCGTCATCAGCCACGACCGGGAATTCCTCGATGCGATCACCAAGGTGACGGTCCACCTCGATGAGACGAAACTCACGCGGTACACCGGCAACTACACCGCGTTCGAAGAGATGCGGGCAGAGCGGCTGGAGCAGGCCCAGGCGAACTATGCGAAGCAGCAAGAGCGCATGGCGCACCTGCAAAAGTTCATCGACCGCTTCAAGGCAAAAGCCAGCAAGGCCAAGCAGGCACAGAGCCGGGTGAAAGCGCTGGCGCGCATGGAAAAGCTCGGGCCGGTGCTCACGAGCAGCGACTTCCAGTTCGAATTCCGGGAACCGTTGAGCCTGCCCAACCCGATGCTCGCCTTCTCGATGATGAACTGCGGCTACGCAGGCGTGCCCATCGTGCGCGACATCAACCGCTCGGTGCTCGCCGGTCAGCGCATCGGCATCCTCGGGGCCAACGGCCAGGGGAAATCCACGCTGGTCAAGACCATCGCGAAGAACATCCCGCTGATCTCCGGTGAAGTCACGGAAGGCAAAGGTCTGTCGATCGGCTACTTCGCCCAGCAGGAACTCGATGTGCTTCAGCTCGACGACGGCCCGCTGATGCACATGGTGCGCCTGGCGCGCGACGTGGGCCCGCCCGGCCGCGAGCAGGAACTGCGCGATTTCCTGGGCTCGTTCCGGTTCGTGGGCGACATGGTGACGCAACCCGTCGGATCGCTCAGCGGCGGCGAAAAAGCCCGGCTCGTGCTCGCGATGCTCGTCTGGCAGCGCCCCAACCTGCTGCTCATGGACGAACCGACCAACCACCTCGACCTCACCACGCGTGAAGCGCTCAGCATGGCGCTCAACGAGTTCGAAGGCACCGTGATGCTCGTCAGCCACGACCGTGCCTTGCTGCGCGAGGTGTGCGATGAGTTCTGGCTCGTCAGCGGCGGTGAAGTCAAGCCGTTCGACGGAGACCTGGACGACTACCAGAAGTGGTTGCTCGACACCTCCAAGGAAATGGCCAAGGCGGCGAAGGAAGCCGGTTCGGCGAAAGCCAAGGCCAAGGCGCAAAAGCCTGCCGTGAAGGAAGACCGCAAGGCCGGCGCCCAACAGCGCCAGAAGCTTGCCGAGCAGGCCAAACCACTGAAGACCGAGCTCTCCGCCGTGGAGCGCCGCATCGAAGCCTTGTCCAAGGACAAGGCCGACATCGAGGCGGCCGCCGCGCGCAGCGACGTCACGCCCGCCCAGCGGGTGGAACAAGGCAAGCGCCTCAAACAGATCGAGACCGACACCTCGGCCGCTGAGACGCGCTGGCTCGAGCTCACCGAGGCACTCGACAAGCTCTCGGCCGGCTGAGGCAGGTGGCTGCCGGGGCCCGACGAGGCGCCGTGCAGCCGAATCACCGCAAAGGGTGCAAGGTCTTTACATCGCTCGCGATTACATAGCACGCTAATCAATTACAGTCTTGCCCATGCCAAGACGCCATCGGCGCTCGGCTCGCTCCAGTGCCTGCGGGCCCAGCGGCTGGGGCGATTCCTGAAACCACCGTGCCCATGCATCGACATCCAAGGAAACATCCATGAGCCTCGAAAAAGTCCTCTACACCGCCACCGCCACATCCACCGGAGGCCGCGAAGGCAAGTCCAGGTCGTCCGATGGCGTGCTCGACATCCGGCTGACCACGCCGAAGGAACTCGGGGGCGACGGCGCCGTCGGCACCAACCCTGAACAACTGTTCGCCGCCGGCTACTCGGCCTGCTTCATCGGCGCGATGAAGCTGATTGCCGGCCGGATGAAGGTCACCCTGCCCGCCGACTTGTCGATCACCGCGAACATCGGCATCGGCCCCATTCCTGCAGGGTTCGGCATTCAGGCCGAACTCAAGATCTCGGTCCCGGGCATCGAGCGCGGCGTCGCCGAACAGATCGTCGCCGCAGCACACGAGGTGTGCCCGTATTCGAACGCAACCCGCAACAACATCGACGTGACGCTCACGGTGGTCTGAGAACCCCGTTCACAGGGCGCGCATCAGCTCGAGCATGAGCGCCACGCGCGCCTTGGGCGGCGTCAGGTCGCCGGCGGCCGGGAAGGCGTCTCCCGGCTTGTCGGCCACGGCCCCGTTGGCGCACCGGCTGCTGCGCCACACCGTGATCCCGCCCGCCCGGGCTTCCTGCAACGCGGCGTCCAGCGCCTCGTGCACGGTGCCGTTGCCGGTGCCCACCACGACGATTCCCCTCGTGCCCAGGGCGCGCAACGCCTCGACGATTGCCCCGTCGGCGCCTGCATGGCTCGCCACCAGATCAACACGCGGCCAGGCCTCACCTTCCGCAGGCCAATGCCAACCGGGCAGCGGCGTGTCCCTCGGCAGCTCACGGTGCCATGCCACCACGCCCTGGGCCACGTGCCCCAGCGGTCCGGCATCGCCTGCCTCGAATGCATCCAGCCGCGATGTGTGCGCCTTGCGAACGTCCCGCGCGGCGAACACGGATCCTGCCATCACCGCCAGCACACCCGTGGCGGCCGCATCGCTGGCCACCGCCACGGCGTCGCGCAGGTTGCCTGGGCCGTCAGGTCGGGCCGCCGTCGCTGGCCGCATCGCTGCGGTCAGCACCACGGGCTTGGCCGGGGCCAGCACCCGCTGCAGAAAATAAGCGGTTTCCTCGAGGGTGTCCGTGCCGTGGGTGACCACCACCCCAGCCACCGCGGGCGAGGCCAGGTGGTGCGCGATGCGCTCGACCAGCTGGCGCCACACGCCATACGACATGTCCTTGCTATCCACCTGCGCCACCTGTTCGCACACGATCCCGGGCGGCAGCCCTGGCACCGCGCGCAGCAAGTCGTCCACCGCCAGCTGCGCCGCCCGGTAGACCCGTTCGTCACCGCCGGGCAACGACGTGCCCGCAATCGTTCCGCCGGTGCCAAGCACCACGATCGTGTTCGCCTTTTGCATTTTTCACTCAGCTGGATAAAAATACAGCCCACTGGATGTCCGTTCAGCCCCCGCAACCCGATCAGGGGGGCCCCACAAGGAAGCTCATGCAAGACGCCCCGAAACTCACCGAACGCCAGCAGCAGATCCTGGACTTGGTACAAAGCGCCATCGAACGCACCGGCGCCCCACCCACCCGGGCCGAAATCGCAAGCGAACTGGGCTTTCGTTCCGCCAACGCCGCCGAGGAACACCTTCAGGCGCTGGCGCGCAAGGGGGTCATCGAGCTCGTGGGCGGCACCTCGCGGGGCATCCGGCTGAAGTCTGACACACTGCGCGCGCTCAACGAAACACGTGGCAAGCAGTTCAGCCTGCCGCTGCCCAGCCTGTCGCAGCTGTCGCTGCCGCTCGTGGGCCGCGTGGCCGCCGGCAGCCCCATCCTGGCCCAGGAGCACATCGACCAAACCTACCTGATGGAAGCCAGCATGTTCACGCGCCGCCCCGATTACCTGCTCAAGGTGCGCGGCATGAGCATGCGCGACGCCGGCATCATGGACGGCGACCTGCTCGCCGTTCAGAAAACCAAGGAAGCGAAGAACGGGCAGATCGTCGTGGCCCGCATCGGCGACGACGTCACCGTCAAACGCCTGAAGCGCACCCGCACCACCATCGAACTGTTGCCCGAAAACCCGGATTTCGAACCCATCGTCATCCCGTTCGGCGATGTCGACTTCGAGCTGGAAGGCCTCGCCGTGGGGCTCATCCGCAGCAACTTGCAGTTGTGACGCCATGGCGGCGATCAAAGCTCCGAAGGCCCGCACCGCGGACGATTGCGAGCGCCTCGAACAACTCCCCAACATCGGCCCTTCGCTCGCCGCCGACCTGCGCCTGATCGGCATCCACCATCCGCGCGACCTGCGTGGCCAGGATGCCTACACGCTCTACCGCCGCCTGTGCACGGCCACCGGCCTCCGCCAGGACCCGTGCGTGCTCGACACCTTCATGGCGGCCACCGATTTCATGCGGGGCGCACCGCCGGCCCCGTGGTGGGCGTACACCGCCCAGCGCAAGCTCAGGTTCGGCACGATCTGACATCCCTGCAACAGGGAGCGGCCGGGCCACGATCATCCGAGGAGGCCGGTCAGCGCAGGTCCCACCGTCACCATCCAAGCACGGATGGCCGCGGCACGAGAAATCCGCCGTCCATTCGGGCCGGGGCCGACGGGTGATCCTGGACGACGGCAGCACACTTGCCCAGGGTCTGATACCTTTCGCCACCTTCAAACAACATCAGGAGACTTGCGTGAGCAGTTTGCACGAGGGCCTGCGCGCTTTGCCCCCCGGCGCCCTCGCCGCGATGCGTCGCGGCGTGGAAAAGGAAAGCCTGCGTGCCCTGCCCCAAGGCGGGCTGGCGCTCACACCTCATCCGACCGCGCTCGGTTCGGCCCTGACCAATCCGAACATCACCACCGATTTCAGCGAATCCCAGATCGAATTGGTGACCGGCGTACACGGCAGCGCGGACGCCTGCGTGGACGAACTCACCCGCATCCACCAGTTCGTCTACAGCGCCATCGGCGATGAAATGCTGTGGGTCAGCAGCATGCCGTGCAGGCTGCCTGTGGACGAGACCATTCCGATCGGCCGCTACGGCCTGTCGAACGTGGGCCGTGCCAAAAGCGTGTATCGCATGGGGCTGGGACACCGTTATGGCCGGCGCATGCAGACCATCTCCGGCATCCACTACAACTGGTCGATGCCGGGCATCACGAACGACGGCTACTTCTCGCTGATCCGCAATTTCCGCCGCCATTCGTTCCTGCTGCTGTACCTCTTCGGCGCCTCGCCCGCGGTGTGCTCATGCTTCGTCGAAGGCCGAGAGCATGAATTGCAGCGCCTGGGCAGCGATTCGCTCTACATGCCCCACGGCACCTCCCTGCGCATGGGCCGTCTCGGCTATCAGAGCGATGCCCAGTCGTCGCTGGCCGTGAGCTACAACGGTCTCGAAGGGTATGCCGCATCGCTGCAGGACGCCCTGACCCACCCGTATCCGCCCTACGAGGCGATCGGCGTGCGCAACCCGGCCGGCGAATACAACCAGCTCGCCACGAGCTTGCTGCAGATCGAAAACGAGTTCTACGGCACCATCCGCCCGAAGCGGGTGATCTTTCCGGGCGAGCGGCCGCTGCATGCGCTGCGCCAACGTGGTGTCGAATACGTGGAGGTGCGCTGCATGGACCTCGATCCGTTCGAACCCGTTGGCATCAGCGCGCAAACCATGCGGTTCATCGACGTCTTTCTGTTGCATTGCCTGCTCAGCGACAGCCCGTTGGACAGCCCCGAAGAGATTGCCGCCCTCGCCCGCAACCAACACCGCGCGGCCGCACGTGGCCGGGAATCGGGCCTGCGGCTCGAACGCCAGGGCCAGGAGGTGACGCTCGTGGAGTGGGCCGAGGAATTGCTCGACGGCTGCGCGCCACTGGCTGACACGCTCGACGAAGCCCTCGGCACCACCGGCCACCGGGAGGCCCTCGACGCGGCGCGCGCCTCGCTCGCACAGCCACACACCTTGCCTTCGGCTCGGGTGCTCGAGGCGACGACACAGCAGCACGGCGGTTCCTTCATCGAGTTCGCAAGAGCACGCTCCGCGGACACGCAACGCCAGCTCACCTCACAGCCGCTTCCTCAAGCACTGGCACAGCATTTCGCGGCGCTCGCCCAGGCTTCGATGGCTGAGCAGTCCGTCATCGAAGCGGCGGACACGATGCCGTTCGAGGCCTATCGGCAGGCGTATCTCGACATCTCCCGGCTCGGTGCGCCTGGCAGCTCGCGCTGAGAACGGGGGCATGCGGATGCTCGGCAGGCCTCAGCGTCCACTCAGTGCTGCTTGGGGACGAAGATGAAATCACCCTCTGCATGTCCTGCGAAACGGATCGGTGCGTAGTCCGGCCGCTGGCTCAACCCGAGCTCCCGCGCGCGCCAGCCGAACCGTGCCGACACTTCGTCAAACACGCGTTGGGCCTCGATCGGCCGGTCCACCGCGCCAAGCACGTCAAGCAGACTGCGCGTGAACAGCGAGTTCTTTCCCGCGCCGCCGTCGACCACCGGCTCTTCGCCGCCCGAGGTCATGGCCACGCGTGCACGCAGTTGCGCCAACCGGTTCAGCGCCTTGGTTCGTGACTCGGCACTCAGCTCCGCATCGACCGAACCAAGCGCCGAACGTGCCATCGTTCCTGAGTAACATGAATCTGCCACCACCAGCACCTGGCGCGCCGGGATCGCATTGAGTTGATCGGTCACGTCGAGGACCGAGATCCAATTGCTGCGAAGATGGCGCTCGCCATCCACGGGGATCCAATAGCCTCGTCCGGTGACCGGATCCACGTCTCCATGGCCCGCATAGAACAGCAACAACCGGTCATCGTCGCCGAGTTGCTCGCGCAGGCTGCTCAAGGCTCCAAGGATTTCGCGTCGCGTCGCGTTCACCATCAGGGTCGTTTGAAAGCCGAAGCGTCGTTCGAGCAAGGTCTTGATTTTCCGCCCGTCCTTCAGCGGCGTATCGAGCACGGGCCAGTGCTCGTAGGCCTGGTTCGCGATGATCAACGCATGCGCATCGCCGCGAATGTTCAACTCGGTCGGCGGAACCCCGGCCTGGTCACGAACGCCCGACGTCAACCGCAAATGGATCTGGGCCTCACGGCCGCGTTCATCGCTGGCAGCAATGTTCAAGGCTTTGGCGTTCTTCAACAGCTTCGGTGCAATCTGGAACACACCTTGCACGTCGACGGCGGCCGGGACACCGTTGATGGTGACCTGACGCACCGGCGCATCACTGATGACCCGCCCCGTGATCGCGCGCCTGCGACGACGCAGCGTGATGCTCCACGTCTCCTGACCTGCAGCACCGGAAGGCATGAGCATCACGGGGTCGAGGATGTGAATGGTGACCTTCGTGGGTGCCGCCGCCAACCCGCTGCTTCGCCGGAACCACTGTGCGGCCTCCTCGGGATCGCGGTTGACGCCCATGCCGCGGTCGAGCAGGGAGGCGAGGTTCATCATCGCGAGCCTGTCGCCGCCATCGGCAGCGCGGCGGTACCAGATGGCTGCCGCAGCCGGGTCAGGGAGCGTTCCAATGCCGGCCTCGTACAACTCGCCAACCCGCGTTTGGGCCCGCGCATCGCCCTTGAGCGCGAACGGCAGCGAGAGCTTGAGCGCCGTGACCGCGTCACCATTTGGCAAGGCATATTCGCCGCCTGCCTCGGTACAGTCGCGGGCAGGCAGCCTCAATGGATGGCGGGGCGGCACGTCCATGGTCGCGGTCCCGGGTTGGCGTGCAGGCATCAGACAGTCGACGATCAGCACCGCTTCGTCGCCAGCCAGGGCCGACGAAGGCATGGCGACCGCAGGCGCTGCAGGAGCGCTGCCGCAGGAACAAAGCCAGAATGCGAGGAACGTGATTCCCAACGGCCAGACGAGGAGTGTGAACGGATCAAAAGCGCGCTGCATGAGGGTTTCATCTCGAGGTTCGGCGCGAGTCTACCGACCTGACGAGGCACCCGGGCTACACGGGTACCAAGGCGGGCTGACCAGCACGCTGCCGAACCATCGGATGCGCCACTGCAGTGTGGGCGGATCCTGGGGCGCTCAACGCATGGCCTGCGTTGAAACCGCACATGCACTGTTCTTGTTCGTGGACACCAGGCAATAGTCGGTGGTCAAACTCGATTCTTCCCACGGGCGCTGGCGCTGGTCCGATTCCTTCAGTACCGCAATGCGCACGCGCTTGAACATCTGCTCGAGCGTCACATCCGGCGTGGCCATCTCACGCAGCAGGTGACGGGTGTACATG
>Ga0207679_10000260_pt1 | contig 40307 bp, 36 predicted proteins | sample KBSC73metaG_FD_184320 | JGI IMG/M metagenome (GOLD analysis project Ga0207679, IMG submission 184320) | Corn rhizosphere microbial communities from Kellogg Biological Station, Michigan, USA - KBS C7-3 metaG (SPAdes) (version 2) | ecosystem: Host-associated > Plants > Roots > Rhizosphere > Soil ... | reverse complement strand
TATTTTTCTTTCAGGGGAGATTGTATTTGTTTTAGATCCACAGAATTCATAAGAGAACTTTGATTTATAATTGAAGGTAACCCCCTGGGTTAAATTTTAAAAATTTTGAAGCCTCACTCCAAAAGTTGCTACCAGGTAGACTTGAAAATTATTGCAAGGTCGTTAACCAATGAGCAAACACCAGGCATCGTAAAAATCCCGATAAAAGTAAATTTTTGCCTGTAAAGGATCCAACCTGTCAACGACCACCACACCCCAGCAACGGAATCAAATGGGTCTGATGTTTGCGTTTGCCCGCTTATGCGTTACATGATCTTCCTTCTAATGGCTATTATTTCGTTGCCTATATGTTGTCAGAAGCAAACTGTTGATTCGCTCTTTATTACCACCTCGGATTCGGTAAAGCTTTTTGTCAAGCGCTCGGGCATGGGTTACCCGGTTCTGTTTATTCACGGTGGTCCCGGATCCAATTCTTTTTATTTTGAAAAAGAGGGGGGCGATGTATTTTCAAAAATTGTACAGATGGTTTATCTCGACCAGCGTGGCTGTGGACGATCTGATTCTGCCATGAATGGTGATTACTCACTGGACCGGGTTGTAAAAGATTTCGATGAGGTCAGGCAGAAACTCGGCTATAAACAATGGATGGTAATGGCGCATTCATTCGGAGGGATACTTGCAACAGAGTACGCTTTGAATTATTCTACCACCATCAAAGCAATGGTCTATCTCAATTGCACCGTGAATTTACCGGCCACAGCGGCAAGCGGTCTTGCAAAGGGTGTCGAATTACTGGGAAACCAGCCCGAAGATGTAAAATATTTTCTAAATGACTCGATCCCGGTCTTAAAACGATGGGGAGAAATGTTTGGCAGATTAAACGAAAAAGGCCTTGTTTACAAGTTAATGTTTGATAACAAACAGAGCAAGGAGTATGACGACAGCCTGATGGCGCTTCCATTTCTCAAGTATGTTTATGCCCAGCGACTTTGGAATTACCCGGAATATTTTGTTGATTTTTCTGTAAAGACCCGGCAAATCCATATCCCAGTCCTGGTTATTACCGGAACAAGAGATTACACAATCGGGGTTGATCACTATAAGCTTATGCAATTTCCCGATATGGAAATAAAAACTATTGAGGGCGGACACGCATTGTATTATGAGCACAACGCCGAACTGTACAATTCGGTTTCTCCTTTTTTAAAAGCCTATAGATGACTGTTGTCGATATCAGCTCGTTCAGGCCTTTCGCCTGGTGCCGGCTAACAAAATAACAACGCCGGCCACAACAATAACAGCTCCGGCGTAGTTGGGCCAGGCAACCGTGTGCTTTTCCTTTTTATTGATCTCGACCGGGCCTGCATCCACAACTTTTTCTTTCCGGGTAAATGTGACGTTGCCGAATATGAACATCAGTATTCCCAATACAATAAGAACGATCCCTAAAATCTTCATCGCAAGTTTTCACTTCACGTGATAAAATTATGCCAGCGAGAAATACGCTTAATTCCGGAACGCCATGTCACCGACCACCGCCGACTGTGGATTTTTCTCTCCATTTTACTCCTTATGATGAACGAAGCAATTTTTTTCAGGGTTTACCACTTCTGGTCTTTAATTTGATTAAGATTTAACTCCAAGAGTAGAATTTGATCTTTATCCTGTGTCATATATGCTGAACTCGAATAAGAATCAGTTGCAATGAAAGTTCGCTGCTACTTAAAAACCTTTGAGCGTAAATCTGAGTAGTTAACTTTTTTGACTGATTGTATGAATGAAATGAAGAAATGGTATATAGTGTATACCCGCCATGGACAGGAGAGAAAAGTAACAGAAAGCCTTAGTAGAAAAAAAATTGAATGTTATTGTCCAATCAATGCGATCTCTCAACCGTTTTACAGGAAAAAAACAACCTCTGAAGTTTTATTTTGTTGTTACACTTTTGTAAGGATCTGTGAGACCCAAATTCCTGAGCTGCGAAAGATCAATGGGGTTGTCAATATTGTTTTCTGGTTAAATGAACCTTTCACCGTTCCTGACCAGGAAATAAATATTATAAAGGAGTTCTTAAGTGAATATAGAACGGTAACGCTCGACAAGATCGGGATTGACGAGAAGGTGAAGTTTCCTGATAACCTTCTTGCAAGTAATACAGAGCCGGGGATTCATGTAAGGAACAATACGGCAAAAGTTATTCTTCCCTCTCTTGGATATGTCATGACAGCCGAGACAAAGGGAGCAACGATCGAAATGCCCGTTACTCAACTATTACCCCGATTGCGTTCAATAATGGATAAGATAGTCGGCTGACACGTTCATAAGAAAAGAAGCGCTGTTATTGCAGAGCTAGCTGACCCAAATGATAGCTCATGTGATTAGTGCGGTTGATAATAACATTCAGTTTATTCCTGTGCGGTTCTTTTAAAAAATCTTCGTCTGACACAGCCATATGTCTTTTGAACCAGTCCTCCGGCGAAGTGGATTGAATGTGTTGGGAAAGCTCTGCATTAACTGCTTTCAATTGATCCTTGAGTTCAGTGATCGAGGGCATCTGCAACCCTGACTTATCGGGATTCGTGATAAAAACATTCTCAAGATGAGGAAACAATTTCTCCCCGAAGGCTAATAGTGGTAACATCGCATCGCTGATTGCAATAAGGTGCCCGACCAGGTAAATGCCGGTATTTTTGCCAGGAGCAATTTCTTTTAAAAGTTGATCACTCGTAGTGGATGATAACAACCTACTGAAATTATTATTTTGCTTGTCCCATTCCGAGATTACCATTTTAATGAATAATCCTGGTTGTAAAGATGATCCCATGTCTATTGTTTTGATCATGAAATTACATACATCGGGGAAAAAAGCCGTTGGCTAGAATATTATCGGCATGGGATCAGGACGCTTACTTCGCACCCATCTCCCGGGGCAGAAAATATTTTTACCTGTCCATCTAAAACCTGTACCCTTCTTTTAATGTTTTCAAAACCGATCCCATTCTTTTTTGCGGCAAGATTAAATCCTTCGCCATCGTCTTTGATGGTCATCTGGATACTATCACAGTTATGCCTAACGCTTATAAAAACTGACGACGCCCTTGAATATTTCAGAATATTATTGAATTGTTCCTGCAGGATGCGATACAGGGTTAGTTGTACATCATTACTGACGTGTTGGTTGAATTCATCGAGATGATAATATACTTTAAGCTTGTTGGCAGCATTCATGGTATTTACCAGGATCTCTATTTTTTCCTCTAAAGGAATAGTGGAATCAATGGAAGGGGCAAGCTGGTGTGATAATTTTCGTAGTTCGTCCATTGCCTCACGGATATAACCGATCACTTTGTCAAGTATTTCCTTTGTTGCTTTCTGGTCATCGAGGCGGTTTTTCAAAAAATCAAGATTTATCATAGATGCCGCCATGATCTGTTTCACATTGTCATGAAGCTCCATACCGATCTGCATTCGCTCTTTTTCCTGCGCGGCATTGACTGCTTTACCGATACGCTTTTCTTCCTCCACATGATCAGTGATGTCAACTATGGTTCCAATTACAGCCGGTCTGTTACCATAAATGATCTTTGATACGATCGCTTCAATATAAAGCAAGGCACCGTCTTGCCGGACTGCCCGGAAAGTATACTGATCGGTGGGTTTTTCTCCACTGATCCTTGACAAATAGTTTTCCTTTATTTTTTCAACATCCTCTTCATAGATCCATTGACTGAACGAAGTTTCTTTAAGTTCATCCAGCGAATAACCCATAATCTTTTCAAACCCCGGATTCACGTAAACAAATTTCTCTTCCTGCATGATATATACACCCACCAAACTCTGTTCAACAAGGCTTCTGAATTTTTCTTCACTCTGCACAAGTGCGATTTGTGCCTTCTTTTGCGAATCGATATTTTCAGAAAGAAGCGTCACTCCAAGTAGTTTATTGTCCCGGTCATAAACCGGCGAGGTTTTGGCCCTGATCCAAAACGAATTTCCATTGACGTCTTTTGCCTGTATCTCCCTGTCGCAAAATTTCCCGTTTAAAGAATCGCCGAACATTTCAAAGAATATCTTTTCGGCATCGGGATACAAAAATTTTCTGAAGTCAGATCCAACAAAAAACCTTTCTCCTTTTCTCTTCAAAAGTCTTTCTTCTGCCGTTTTATTAAATCTCAGCAATTTGAATTCAGGAGAAATGAGCAAAACAGAATCACTTGTGTTTTCAATAATAGCTTCGAAAGTTTCTGCCTGGTCTCTTAATGCACCTTCAGCCTTCTTCCTTTCGGCAGAATTGCTCAGTATATCGGCAATCGAATTAATAAGCAATCGTTCTTCATTTAAAAAAGGTCCTTCCTGTTCCTCCGGTCGTTGCTCCAAATAGAAAACTTGTACATGGCCGATCTCACTGTTAGAAGCAGTGATGTTGGCCTCCTGTTTCCAGTTTGATTCCTTAAAGTTTTTTGATTTGTATGTGCATTCATCAAAGGTTATCCTGACACCGGTAATTTCAGGATACTGGTATGCAAGAGGAATGATATCGAGACTTTCTTTTAAAATATCTTCCATTGTTTTTTCGCGATCGTTCGACAATTCCGACATTTTGTAAAGACACCTTAACTCTTTGACTCTTTTTCCCATGTCAAGATTGATATTATAAAGATTCCTCTCAATCAGTTTTTTGTCTGTAATGTCTACATTGATGGAAATAGCTCCAATGATCTTTCCATCGTCTTCCTTTAATGGAATCGCTGAGTTTAAAATGATCTTCCGGGTTTTGTCAAAACATTCGATCTCGATTTCCTGGTTAAGGACTGTTTCGCCCCTCGCAATGGCGATCGCTCCTCCCCACTGATCTGCTTCCACGATTTTACCGGTATCAGTAAACCACCCTTTGAACAAGCCGAAGTCTTTCAAGCCACCAAATTTTAACCCCGACCATAGTTTTTCACTAGCAGAATTGGCTGAAATGATGTCTCCTTTTTCATTTAATAACCAAACACCGACGGGCATATTTTCCAATACCATAGCCAACAGCTTTTCATTGGCACTGATCTCATCGAGCATTTGATTAAAAGCCATCCCTAATTTGGATATTTCTATACTACTGAATTCCGCTACTCTTGTACTTCTATCTCCTTTCCTGATCTTATCCGCGGTAAGCATTAACTTATAGATACCACTGCTTAACCGGTTCGCTATAATTATTGCGAACAGGGTCCCGATGGCCAGCGCTATAATGATATACAGCCCTCCGTTCCACACTATCGCATTTAGATTACTGTAAATATAATTCTGGCCCAATCCTATTCTCGCCCAGCCAATGATCTCTTTGTTATTGTACAAAACAGGCACCGCTATATCGAGAATGTCTTTACTCTCAATAAGCTTCTGCGTTTCGGCTACGTTCTTTAATCGCAGGCTCACACTATCTGTAGGTCTTAACCCTATGAAACTTTTATTGGTGTGAGCCAATACTAATCCATCCGGAGATAAGAACATGGCATATTTGAGATTAGGAAAATTTTTATGCGATTGCACCAGTCTTTCAAGACCGTCAATGTCATTGGCCAAAATGTATGAAGTGGAGTTAACGGCAAAATCATTCACCAGGCTCAGGGCCTGTTCATAATTCTGCTTTTTCAAAAATTTCTTTTGACGGTTTAACTGGTCAACAACAACGATTGTAAGCAGCACCAGGTGAACGAGCGCAATGCCCAATATAAGCTGGTTACGTATGCTCTTTGGCCAGATTGTTTTTATTTTTCTAAGAAAAGACAATATATGCTCACTTTAGTCACCGTTTCATGACAGCATTATATTCTGTCAAAAAATCCCTAAGGGGCTTATACGTTTCACTCGTCGCTTTTTCAAATTTACTAACGTCCAGGGGTATTAATGCTCTTCTTCCCTCTTCATTATCCTGGAGAGCGAAGATCAGTTTTGTAAGTTCACTGGCAATCATCGTATCCATATCATTACGGATAAACAAGGCGTTATTGATAAGTGGGGGCGTTTCCCATTTAATCATAAGTTTTGCACCTATCTCGGGCCTTTGTATGAACATATCCATGGCGACGGCCCGCTTCGAGGCGCCGGCAGAACATCTTCCTAAGTACACATTCATAATGGTTGATTCAAAAGAAGGAGCATATAAGCGTTTAATATCTCTTTTCACGTCAACGCCGTTCTTATACAAAAAAAATAACGGCATGATTGTACCGGCTAACGCGTTGGGACCGGAGGTAGTAAGCGTTTTGCCAGTAAGGTCAGAAAATTTATTGATCGCCGAGTCCCTTCTTACAAAAATGACCGACCTGTATTTGTCATCATCTCCCATCTTGCCAACAATAGCATAACCATTTTGTTCCGCATCCAGTACAAGCGAACCATTGATGATGGTAAAATCAAAAACTCTCTTTTTTAATTTGTCCTGGTAATCGTCTGCATTTGAACAGGCAAGAACGTGGATCTTTGCCGTTGTAAGATTTTTGTTCAGATGTTTAATAAATAAATCGCAATCCTCGTAACTTGATAAATTGGGAAGCCCAAAAACCAATACCTTTTTATTTGATGAATCCGGAGAAAATCTAGGTTCATAATTTTCGTGGTGGCCATTGCATGAGGTAAGCAAAAGAATTCCTGTCCACGAGAAGAGTAAGTGACATTTCAACCAAGAAAAAACATTATCTATCATTCAGCATCCTTTAGGTGAGGGACCCTGTATTCTTACACATCCCCAAATCGGTAAATTATAATAATTCTCTGGATTTTGTTTATAAGACAGCATGACAACATAATTGCGACAAAGTTGGTTATTGAAATTGCCGTTTTTTTGATTATTTTTATTTGTTCCCTTTTTATCTCCTCAACTCTTATTCTATATCCCTACCCGTAAAACAAAATTTCAGAACTTAAAATCATTAGTTACATGGCACATACAATTGTAGGGATCAAAAAAGCAATGGATTACTGGTGGCTGCTTCTTCTAACTGGTATCGCATTAGTCAGCATGGGTCTTTGGGTGTTTCTTTCGCCCGATGACGCTTATATTTCTTTGAGCATTCTCTTCGGGGTATGTATATTATTTGTCGGAGTTTTTGAGCTTTTATTTGCGTTGTCAGCAAAGAGATCTCTTAATACATGGGGTTGGACAGTGGCGAGTGGCATATTCGATATTTTAGTCGGGTGTTTCATATTGATCTACCCCGATATGACTATCAAGATATTACCGCTTGTTCTTGGCTTATGGTTATTGTTGAGAGGGTTTTCTGCAATTGGCTTTGCCTTCGATATGAGAAGGATTGGAACCATAGGCTGGGGTTGGCTACTGGTAATAGCTATTTTGATCGTTGTATCCGGAATCCTGGTACTTGCCGTCCCCGCATTAGGCTTGCTTCACATCGTTATCTGGACAGCGGTCTCTTTCATTTTCGCGGGAATGTTCCGGATCTTTCTTGCACTTCACCTCAAAAGAATGAAAGATTTTGAATAGAGGGTTTCTTTTGTAATAATTACCGTCAAATCAAAGAATGTATCTTTATTCGATGTCAAACAAATATTTTGTTGTTATTTCTCTTTTCCTATCTCTGTCAATGAAAGCCCAGGTGCCTGTACGTGATGAACCAAGGCACCATAATGTTTTTGAAAACAACTACATCCGCCTCCTCGATGTATTTGTAAGTCCACATGACACCACCCAATTTCACGTGCACAACACTCCCTCGGTTTTCACAACTTTTACCGAAACTGCAACCGGCTCACAGTTGCTGAGCGGACAGCCTTCGGGGGACCTTTCAACTGCCGGAAGGTCATGGTATGACAGCCTTAACACACCACGCATTCATCGCGTATGGAACGAGGATACTAGTTGGTTTCACGTGATGGATATCGAACTCATTGCAGGCAGACCGCATAGTGATCCACTTGTTTTGCAGGATCGCTTGCTCAAACTATATTTTAATGAACCTCTTGCCAACGGGTACCGCATCGAGTTGCAGCCGGGCAACCGTGTAGAACTGCCGCCATCGGCTATCGGTTATTTATTGCTAAGCATTGGTCCTGCAGTCATCAGCTACAGGACAAATGATCATACAGAGCAACGCACTATGAAAAGTGGTCACTATGTTTGGATAGAGTCTGGCAAATCGTTTTCTTTTACGTCACAAACAAATACTCCTTCATCGTTTGTGCTTCTACAACTTAAGTAGTGACTCGGACTTTTGAATGTGCAACCACACAAAATCCTATCTTCAACATGAATCATTCCTCCATTAATCATTTTATATGACAATGAAAAGAAGAGATTTTATCAGTCTGTCTGCAATAGCAGCAACTACTACCGTTGCCGCCGGTATCAGCTCCTGCTCCACGGGCAAGCAAAAGAAAAAAGATCACCTGGCGATGAACTGCAATCCATGACAAATGACGTTGCCCCTATTACTTTACAAGAAAGAGAAGCGAGAGTGAACAAAGCGCAACGCTTACTTAGCGAAAACAAACTAGAAGCATTGATACTCGACTGCGGCAGTTCGCTTCAATACTTTACAGGCATCAGCTGGTGGCCCAGTGAACGACCCATGGTTGCCATTATCCCGGCAAGAGGAGATATTAAGTATGTATGCCCGGGTTTTGAAGAAGGTCGCCTTCGTGAACTGATCAAAATTGGAAAAGATGTTTATGCGTGGCAGGAAGATGAAAGTCCCTACAAACAAATGGCTACGGCTTTACAAGATGCCGGCATACAAACAGGTAACATTGGCATGGAAGAACGACTTCGCTTTTTTATTTTGGATGGAGTTCGCAAAGAAACTTCGCATTTAGCATATGTAAGCGGCGATCCTGTTACCATGCCATGCCGTATCATAAAATCAACCGCTGAATTGGCGCTCATGCAAAAAGCATCCGACATTACATCCGCCGCCATAAAATTTGGGATTACTCAATTGCGGGAGGGCATGACGCAGAATGAGCTTTCTTCTATTATTGATGATGCACAAAGAAGGTTAGGAGGCGAACCTGATTTCTCTTTAACACTTTTTGGCGAGTCATCGGCGTTTCCACATGGTAGTACTAAACCCAGAACACTAAGGAAGGGTGATATTGTTTTAATGGATTGTGGATGCACTGTACAGAATTACTCGTCAGATATCACAAGAACGATCGTCTTCGGGGCGGAGCCAACTAAACGACAGCTGGAAATATGGAATGTTGAAAAGCAAGCGCAAGAGCGCCGGGTTCAATGCTGCAAAGATTGGTGCAGCTTGCGAAGAAGTGGATGCTGCCGCAAGAAAGATAATTACCGATGCAGGATTTGGACCAGGATATAAAACACCGGGATTACCGCACCGTACAGGTCATGGTATTGGCATGGATGGACATGAATGGGGCAACATGGTGAAGGGCAATAAACAACTGCTGCAACCAGGTATGTGTTTTAGTATTGAACCCACGATCTCCATTCCCGGAGAATTTGGCGCGCGTTTAGAAGATTGCGTTTACATGACGGACCAGGGACCCAAATGGTTTTCAAAAACCAGCAAATCGATTGCTGAGCCGTTTGGTTGATATTTTGAGGAAAACGAAAAAACTGGCGGTTTGTTTTGTTAAAGAAGTAAAGCAAAGTGAAGATTGATTGCAGAGACAAATAAAATATCCCGGCGCCTGGCCGGGACATTTTGGAAAACCTATGAACCAACTGCGACTTAAGTTATTTAAACTTATCCGGAAACTGTTTTACAATGCCGCCAGTGAGCATATCCGACATCTCAAGAATTTCGTTATGCACCTTATCATAAGCCGCAACATCTCCATCATAATCTTTCTTAATTCTTGCAACCGCTTCATCAGTCGTTAATTTAAGATGCTCGTGCATCATCTTTTTCATATCATCCTCCTTCCAGTTTGGATTGGCTTTAGCAAGAAAAGCCGATATTTCATCTGCATTGGCAAACCATTTTTTATTTGCCGCATCCAGCGCCACATTGTCTCCGGCCTTGGCAGCCTTAACAACATCTGCGGCTATAATAATGTGATCATGAAGTAAGGAGCTTAACTTATTTCCTGCAGCTTCACCATACAGGGGCTTCACTGCATTTCCGATATCATCCTGGTTCCTTAACAGTCTTTTGACTGCCTGGTCGGCGCCCTGCAATCCGTCTGTAAGACAGACTATGACATTGCGCGTCCATGTGACATGATCCTCCCACAATTTGCGCATGTTTGTACGAAGTTCATTGGCGGCAGGCGACGAAGAATTCATTTTCATATCCATTTGGCCAAATGAATCAAATGAAATAAAAACGGTCGCTGCTATAGCAACAATAATACAAAAGCCTTTAAGCCTTTTCATAGCTGAAGATTTAATAAGTGAACAGATCTTTTCAATGACCCAACCCTATTAGAGTGGCAAGGTGGGTCCATGGTTACAAATTTTAGGCAGGTAAATTTCGGACATCATCTTCGTTTATGCAAGGGAGGTATTTGCGAGCTTGATGCTGTCCGGTCGGATATGAAAGTATTTTTCCAGAGCCAGTAAGAATTCCTGTTCCCCCGTTATCGGCGACTCAGTGATCGAATTTGCCTCCGTGACCTTTATCTTGCTCGTCGACACAGTGATCCGCCCATTTTCCGTCGGCAGGGAGCAAAATGTATTCTGAGTAAAATGTGATTGGGGTGAACTTTGGTTATAATGACACATTTCACTAAACTCATTCAGATCTCGTTCCTTTAGCGTAAACATGTATTCAGGTGTCCAGTTCTCATCGGCCTGTTTACTAACCTGATAGTACACCTCGTTATATTTATCGATTCTGAATTTTCCTCTCTCATCATTTTGGGTCGTATTTAATTCAATCTTCAAAGGTAGAAAGGTGAATTCGCCAAAACCTACGTCAACCAAATGATCCACAGAATCTAGGTTCGCAATAATTGCAAGATGGTCAAACTCCGGTGAGAAAACTTTTTGCTGCTGATTGAACACTCTTGCAGAAATCATTTTAACATCAAACCCAATTGCCCTGAGCAATTCATAGAATAGGCTGTTTAATTCATAACAAAACCCACCCCTCCGTTTGATAACTACTTTCTCGAAAATATTTCCAGGATTTAGTCCAATAGGAATCTTGTAATAGATGTCAAGGTTTTCAAACGGAACACTCAGCAAATGCTTTTTCTGAAGAGCGTTTAAGACCTCTATTGTGGCCTCCGCCCCGCCCTGGTAATTTATCCTTTCAAGATACTTTCCTACTTCCATTGCAGACTATCAAAAGCAATTTCAAAATGAAGTTACTAATTACAATATACTGTGAATGCTGTCGATTTAGGTTCGCCAATTCATCAACCTCTTTCTTCAATTCATTGCTTTGTAACTGGCAAAAGCTTGAGTGTGATTGTAATATTGTTTTATAAACCTTATGTATGAAAGATCCAGATGGTTACTCACAAGACCCCTCTGCAATAAAATATGAATTATGCAGTGAAAAGAAATGCGCTACCTGTTATGAAAACAGGGGATGTATGTATGAGCAATATTTCTCAGCTCCCACATTTAATTTGGTAACGCTTCTTCTACAGAACCAGGCAAAAACGCAAACTCAGGCACTCAATAAGTGAGCAGGAACATTCTTGTGGCAAACAGCAAGCTGTCCCAAAGTCGTCACTGCGATCCGACCCAAGCGTCGGGACAACCAATCTAAAAATTCATCGTTGACTGTTAATAAGATTGTCTGCCTGCCCGGCAGGCAGGCCTCGATCGTTTCTCCCTTTATGCGACGCCCTTTATCTCAAAAAATGGCTGGTATTCCTGGCCATAAAAGTTCCTATTTCGCCAGGGTTGAGCAACCAAGATGAAATCAAAGCCGTCAATTGTGCGGCTGTATTCGGGACCGGGAACATTTTCTGGTTTTTATTTCGGATATTAGGGACAATTAGGTATGGTTCTTGAAAATTAAATCATGATGCTAAAAACAAATGCCATAATATTCATAGCTCTGTTTGCACTTTCGCTGTCAAGAAATGGCAATGAAACGATGAAGACGACTAAACATTTACCCGATGCTCCCGTATTTGACGGCCCTTACGTATTGTATCGTAACGACTCTGTTTTTGTGAATTACATTGAAGGTGATTCGCTGTCGGCGTCATTAAAAACCGATAGCATGAAATTGTCGGGAAGGGATAATATTACTCTTCGGATCAACACCGACGTGCCCGGAAAAACATTTACTGTTAAACTGAAGCAGAAACTTGATAACGAAAAGGCAGAATATAAAAAGGTTAGTAAGATGCTCATACTCTCAGACATCGAAGGGAATTTTGAAGCGCTGAGGAAATTATTACAAGCCAATCATGTCATTGATGACGATTTCAACTGGACGTTTGAAAAAAACCATCTTGTTTTGATCGGTGATTTTGTGGACAGGGGCACAATGGTAACGGAAGTGTTATGGCTCATCTATTCGCTCGAAGAAAAAGCAAAAGCAGCAGGCGGCTATGTACATTATATTTTAGGCAACCATGAGATCATGAACATGAGTAACGACCTGCGTTATGTACAACAGCGTTACCTGCGGAATGCAGCATTGATGAATACGAGCTACATGCAATTATTTGGAGCCAATGCTGAGATCGGCCGCTGGCTGGCAACTAAAAACGTGACCGAGCGCATTGGTGATGTCCTTTTTATGCACGGTGGCATTTCGCAGTACCTAAATATGATGAACATACCATTAAACGAACTCAATGACCTGGTAAGGCCTTTTTATACAGACACAACTTATAAATACAAAGACAAAAGGCAGGACATACTGTATAGCGATTTCGGTCCTTTTTGGTACAGGGGTTATTACACAGCCCCAAAAGCTACAATGGCACAAATTGACAGCACGCTGAGTATTTATGATGTTCGTCACATCACGACCGGGCACACTATTGTAGCAAATGAGATAAGATCATTTTATGATGGTAAACTCTTCGACACCGATGTACATCACGCCGGCGGTCACTCCGAAGCTCTCCTATATGAGGATGGAAAATTCTGGAGAGTAAATCCAAAAGGTGAGAAGCTTGAGATTAGTCCGATGTAGAATTCCTGTTAAGATAATTATTATGTAGCCAGCCACATGAATGCTATCAGGCTTTCGTTGCGTCCGAAGCATCGTACGCACTCTTGTACCGTCAATGATGTCTATTTGGCAGATTTTAACTCAGATATGATTATTCGGAACTCAGACTTCAGACATCTTACATTTTTTCATTCCTTCAATCTTCCTTCCAGATCCAATCCATTTTCTTTCGCTACTTCTTTCGCCAATTTGTAGCCCGCATCTGCATGTCTTATCACTCCTATTCCCGGATCGTTACGTAACACTCTCTTTAATCGTTCATCGGCATCGGGAGTGCCATCACAAACGATCACCATGCCTGCATGGATACTGTAACCCATACCAACACCACCACCGTGATGCAATGAAACCCAACTGGCGCCGCCCGCAGCATTAACCAATGCATTTAATAGAGGCCAGTCGGCAACGGCATCACTGCCATCCATCATCGCTTCCGTTTCCCTGTTTGGCGATGCGACAGAACCTGTATCCAGGTGATCACGACCGATCACGATGGGAGCTTTCACCTTTCCTGTTCTCACCAACTCATTAAATGCAAGTCCGGCTTTTTCACGTTCGCCTTGTCCTAACCAACAGATACGCGCAGGCAATCCCTGGAATGCAATTTTTTCTTGGGCTAATTTCAACCAACGTTGCAAAGATTGGTTTTGCGGAAATAATTTTGATATCACTTCATCCGTAACAGTAATATCATTCGGATCACCACTTAATGCCGCCCAACGAAACGGACCCTTGCCTTCACAAAAAAGAGGACGGATATAAGCGGGAACGAATCCGGGAAAGTCGAATGGTGAATGGTGAGTGGTGAGTGGTGAGTTCAGAGTCCTCAATTCAGAGTCAACCCCTGACTCCCGACTCCTGACTTCGAACTCATGTGCTCGCGCTCTTATATTGTTTCCGTAGTCAAACGTGACGGCTCCTTTGTCCATTAATTGCAACATCAATTGCACATGCGTGTACATGCTGCGATATGCATAGTCAATATATTGCTCCGGGTTTTTTTCTCTCAAAACCTTTGCCTGCTCATAAGAGATCTCGTGCGGCCAGTAACTGATCGGATCATGTGCAGATGTTTGATCAGTGAGTGTATCCGGAATAATATTTCGTTCAATCAATCTTTGTAATAAATCAACTGCATTACAACAAACTCCAATACTCTTGCTCACAGCTTGCTGCTTATAGCTTACAGCCTTATCAATCGCTTCATCAATATTGGTATATTTTTCATCCAAATATTTTGTTGCAATTCGTTTATCAATTCTCCATTCTTCCACTTCAGCGATCAAAGCAACACCTTCATTCATCGTTATTGCAAGTGGTTGCGCTCCACCCATGCCACCGAGGCCGGCAGTTACGTTCAGAGTGCCTTTAAGGGAGCCCTGAGTCGGGAGTCTGGAGTCTGGAGTAAAATCAGGCGGCTGAGCGTTGACTGCCGACTGCCGATTGCCAACTGCTGACTGGCTACTGCCGACTGACGACTCCGAACTGAAATGCTTGTCCGCTACCGCCGCATACGTCTCATATGTTCCTTGCACAATTCCCTGGCTGCCGATATAGATCCAGCTGCCAGCAGTCATTTGTCCGTACATCATCAATCCTTTCTTCTCTAGTTCATCAAAATGTTCCCAGGTTGCCCATTTAGGGACCAGTTGTGAATTACTGATGAGAATACGCGGAGCGTCTTTATGTGTTTTTAAAATGCCGACAGGTTTACCTGATTGAACCAGTAGTGATTCATCATTCTCTAAAATTTTCAATGCCTTGATGATATTATCAAGAGCCTCAAAATTTCTCGCTGCTTTTCCTCTTCCACCGTATACAATTAATTCCTCCGGTTTTTCAGCCACGTCAGGGTTGAGATTATTCAATAACATTCTTAACGCTGCTTCTTGTATCCACCCTTTGCAACTTATTTTGTTACCGGTTGGCGTCTTGTATTTGACCGGGTCGTATGTCTTTCTTGCTTCTGCAGCCATTTTGTCCGTTTTATCTTTTCAATACCAAGAATGTCATGCTGAGCTTGTCGAAGCATCGTCTGGATTTGACTTAACGCTCGAAGATTTTGACAAACGCTTAAGTTCAGCCCAATCTTCTCTAAACAAAGCTTGTTTCTTTTTTCTGGACCAACCTTTTAATTGTTTTTCTCTGGCGATGGCCTGATTAACATCCGTAAAATGCTCGAAATATTTTATCACGACAGGTCTTCTAATAAAAGTATAACATGCAGGATCATAGCCATTGTCATGCTCCCATAGCCGCCTTTCCATATCATTAGTTATCCCGACATAATAACTTCCATCTTTGCATTCAACAATATAAACGTAATAATTGTGACCAAGCTTCATAATAAGTCATTTTCGATATAATAACTCAGGACTACCCTTCGACAAGCTCAGGGTGACAACTATACAAGCTCAGGGTGACAACTATAATGTGAAACTCTCATGATACCCGTCATTCAACTCAACACCCTTCGACATCGCAAACTCATTCACTTTTTCAACAAAACTGAAATCAGCAATGATGCTTTTTATCTTCTCGATATCGTCGGCAAAGATCCGGTCTTCTTCTGCAAAGGACACAAACTGCCGGACATGCTCGTGAGCAAACTCTAACAGTTCGCTACTCTTTAGCGGCCTGCGAAATTCAATAGCCTGGCAGGCCGTCAGCAATTCTATCGCCAAAATGTATTCGAGATTATCCAGTACTTTATTTAGTTTTCTTGCACTGATGCTGCCCATGCTTACATGATCTTCCTGCCCTAATGAAGTTGGAATACTGTCCGCGCTTGCCGGGAAACAAAGAGTCTTGTTTTCAGTTACCAATGCGGCGGTCGTGTATTGAGGGAGCATAAAGCCGCTGTTCAATCCCACATTTTTCATCAGCAACATCGGTAATCCCCATTTTCCTTCCAGTAACAAATAGCAACGACGGTCGGCGATATTTCCTATCTCCGCAGCGGCAAAACAGGCATAGTCAAGTGGCAGCGCGAGTGATTGACCATGAAAATTTCCACCGCTTATGGTATCATCTGAAGAGAAAATAATGGGATTGTCTGTGACAGAATTTAATTCCGTCTCTGTTAATTCTTTTAAATGAAGCCACGCATTGCGGCTGGCGCCATGTACCTGAGGCATGCAACGAAGTGAATAGGGATCTTGTACTCTTCCACAATCAACATGACTTTGCATGATAGCCGAATCCTTCAGCAACAGGCGAAGCCGTTGTGCCACTAATTTATTTCCCGCAAATGGACGAAGCTTATGCAAACGTTCATCGAAAGGAGCCTTTGTCCCCGTCAACGCCTCTAAACTCATTGCACCAATAATGTCAGCAGCTTCCAGGCAATTATGCATTCGCTGCACAGCCTTTACTGCAAAAGCCAGGATAAATTGTGTTCCGTTGATAAGAGCAAGTCCTTCCTTCGGTCCAAGCTGTATGGGTTGGAATGAAAATTTCCTGAGAAGATCTTGTGCCTTGTACCTTGTTCCTTTATAGTCTACTTGCCCCAAACCGATCAAAGGCAAAAACAAATGCGCAAGAGGGGCGAGATCACCAGATGCTCCTACGCTTCCTTTTTCAGGAACAACCGGCAGTACATCGTTTCCAATGTGCCAGCAGATTCTTTCAATGGTTTCTAATCTTACCCCGCTATAGCCCTGAGTAAGTGCGTGAACTTTGGTGATAAGCATCAATCTTGTGATCTCTCCCGGGATAGCATCGCCCACACCAACACTATGACTTTGTAAAATTTTATGTTGCAGGGTCGCCGTATCTTCTTCCGAGATCTTTGTAGTAGCTAAAATGCCAAAGCCAGTATTGACGCCGTAAACAGTTTTATTGTTCTCAACAATATGTTGAACATGTTGCTGCGACGTGTCTATCTTTTTGATAGCCGCGTCGTTCAGAATTCCTTTTATTTTTCCAGAGCTTATTGCAATGGCATCGCCGACCGTAAGTTGATCGATCCCGTAATTAAAATTTTGAGGCATACTTATAATAAGATGCCTCAAAGTAAATGAATATGCTCCAAATGATGGTGCTAGAAAGTATACCTTGTGTCGCCGTTGGATTTTCTATTGCTACCAGAAGATCGTCCGCCCCTTCTTCCGATTTCTGCCATATGTTCCCTGTTCTTGCTTACGGCCTCACCGCCCTTGCGGCCGGCATTTCTTGCTTCTTCTGACGAAAATTCATGCGCAGTTCCTTTCACGTGCGCGGCCTTTCCTCCTTCCCGGGCGATCTGCCGTTGCCGTTCCGGATCCATTGACGCAAAACCGCGTGTTGAAGTATTTAACTGACGTCTCATTTTATCCATGTTGTCCATGTTGTCGAGGTTGTCTATGTTACCCATATTGTCCAGGTTTTCCTGACGTTGTTCCATACAATAAAATTTTAGGTTTGAAAATGTGTGCTAAGATCTTGGAAGAACCCTGTCCGTGTTGTAGTGCATCCCCTGACCGTTGCAAGGGAAGTCGAATTAAGGTACATTAAAAATCATACCATCATTATATTTCGCTTAAAACAACGCCAATTTTTAAACAAACTGAGCAAAAAAATTCTTCCCTGAACTTTCCGAGGAAAATATTTACCCATGTGCACAAAAGTATTAGCAATAGAAGAACCCTCGAAATTGTAAGAGCTTTGTCGCCGGGCGGGATTCAAGAAAGGAAACAACCAATAACCCATCGGACAGTTAAGGGTAGAAGTTAAACGAAAAACCCTGGATGATTCCAGGGGTCATGTTCTGCCATTTGACGTTTTTAGGCCGAAGGTTAAGAGCAACTATTACCGCAAATTAAAACAGACGTCAGACGATTTTTCCTCCCTTTCCTTCGCGGTTGCCATTGATCTTGTCATTAACCCGCTTCAACGCTTCATTAATGAGGCGCGCTACCGAAAACTTTTTTCAATATTTCGGTAGTTCTTGCAACAGGATTTTCACGGATGTTTGCCTCCTCTTTGGCGATACGGTCAAACAATGCATCTACAGCTTTACCTACGACGTAGGAAGGAAGATCGGGGTTTAATTTATTGAAAGTGGTCGGAAGACTATTGTAGCTACTCACAACATCACCGTAGTACTTTGTTGCACTTAGTTTGTCTAAAGAATTTTTTATTACAGGTGTAAACGCAGCAGTCAATTTTTCAGTTGTCTTTTGCCTGAAATAATTTGTTGCAGCGTCACTTTGACCACGAACAATATTAATGGCGTCTGAGATAGTCATTTCCTTTATCGCATCAACAAAAATGGGTTTGGCATAACCCACCGCATCTTCCGCTGCCCGGTTGATCTGTAAAATCGCTTTATCCACCATATTTCCCATGCCAATTGTTCTTAAGGCATTCTCAATTTTCTTTGCATCGGGTGGAAGGAATAATTTGTAAGCTTCATTTCCGAAAAATCCATCGGTCTTGTTCAAAAAACCTATCCCTTTATCAACTCCCTGGTTCAAAGCCTCACGGATTCCCTGCGCGGCTTCAGCATCAGTAATACCGGTGCCCGCCGGTAATTTAAGTGTGTCGCAAGACAACCATAAGATAGAAATGAGTGGCATCAAAAGGGTCAACTTTCTCATGAGGATGTTTTTACTTTCAAAACTAAACTTTCTTACCAAGAAAATGAGAGAGAAAAAAGATGCTAAACCGCCATCAAATAATCGCAGGAGCACTTACGGTATTATGTTCTATTGATTGCTACCAGAATGTTGAATTACGTGCATCGTACACATGCCAGACGTGAAAGGGGATAAATCTGGACAACGGAAAAGCCGCTACTGGAGCGGCTTTCATCATGTGCCTGTTAGTGATCCGGACAGGATTCAAACCTGTGACCCACAGCTTAGAAGGCTGTTGCTCTATTCAGCTGAGCTACCGGACCATTTCATTTTTATAAACTCCTTACCGGAGCGTCCCTTTAGAAATTTTTCTCTTTTTCTCTGGATATATACTCCTCAACAAAAAATAATTTCCAGGGGCGATACCCCTTTGTTGAAAAAGTTTTACCAGCGTTATGTTCTCTTATTCTTCTTTCTAAATCCATACACATTCCCACATAGAATCTTCCATCCACTTCACTTCTTATTACATAAACATAAACATAGTTGACTGTTGCTCCCTGCCTGCCGGCAGGCAGGTATTCAGCTGAGCTACCGGACCTCTTGAATAAGAGGCGGCAAAGATAAATTTTTTTAGCTTGCACCCAAACAGCTTAAGGGGTATGGATGTAAAAATTGATGAGACATGGAAAAAAATTTTAAAAGAAGAATTCAACAAGCCCTATTTTGGAAACATCGTCCTTCATTTAAAAACGGAAAAGTCACAGGGAAAAATAATTTATCCTCCCGGTTCATTAATTTTTAATGCTTTTAATACAACTTCTTTCGATAAAGTAAAGGTCGTCATCCTTGGACAGGATCCTTATCACGGTCCGCACCAGGCACACGGTCTTTGCTTCTCGGTACAAAATGGCGTTCCACCTCCGCCATCACTGGTCAATATTTTTAAAGAATTACACGATGACATTGGAGTAAGAATTCCTGCGGGCGGTGACCTTACCAAATGGGCGAAGCAAGGAGTCTTCTTATTGAACGCATCTTTAACAGTACGTGCAGGTGATCCTATGAGTCATTCAAAGATCGGATGGGCCGAATTTACAAACACGGTGATCAGAAAAATTTCTGATCTGAAAGACCACGTCGTCTTTTTATTATGGGGCAAATTTGCGCAGGAAAAAAAAATATTGATCGATGAACACAAACACCTGGTCTTAAAGGCCGCGCATCCCTCACCCCTCTCAGTAACGGGGTTTCTAGGATGCAGACATTTTTCGAAAGCGAATGAATATCTGGTAAAAAATGGGATCGACCCGGTCGATTGGGCACTATAAATGAAAAATTGAAAACAGAAAATGAAAATTATTGAACCAGGCCTGGCATTACAAACGGACAAAGTTTTACTAAGGCCCATTGAAGAAAAAGATTTTGATGCATTTCTTGAGCTTGCACAAGATGAAGGTATGTGGGATTATTTCACGCTTAACCTCGCGAATAAAGATCATTTACAAAAATGGATGGATGCCGCTTTTGCCGACAAGACTGCCGGTACCAGAAGACCATTTACCATCATCGATAAAACCACCAACCAGGTAGCAGGCAGCAGCAGCATGGGAAATATTTCTTATCATGATCGCAGATTAGAAATCGGCTGGAGCTGGCTTGGAAAAAAATTTAGAAGTACTGGAGTTAATTTTCATGCAAAATATTCCATGCTCCGCTATGCATTTGATGAATTGAATTTTGAACGTGTGGAGTTTAAGACCGACGTTTTAAATGAAAGAGCAAAACAAGGATTAAGAAAAGTAGGAGGAATAGAGGAAGGTGTACTGCGCAGCCACATGACTATGTGGAATAACCGCCGCCGCGACTCAATTTATTTCGGAATAATAAAAAATGAATGGCCCCAATTGAAGAAAACAATTTTTAAAGGCATCGAAGGCTATGAGTTTGCTTAAAAATATTCTAGGAAGAATTTTCGCGTTGTGGGCGTCTATCGTTTTCATCTCCACCATGCTGATCTTTTTCATTCCCATCTGGATAATCGGTTTATGGAAAGAGCCCAGGCGTTCTTACATCATGCATACTTTATACAGGAGCTGGATGATTGCCTTCTTTTTTCTTACGGGTCTTCGGTTGAGGGTGAAAGGAAAGGAAAATTTCTCTCCAGGGGACAACTATATTGTTATCTACAACCACAATTCCCTGATCGACGTTCCCGTATCGGTGCCTTTTATGCCGGGTGCCAATAAGACCATTGCAAAAGTTGAGCTGTCTCGGATTCCTTTGTTTGGACTTTTATATAAAAGAGGAAGTGTGCTCGTTGACAGAAAAAATGAAGAAAGCCGTAAACTGAGTTATTTAAAAATGAAAGAGGTGCTTGATATGGGTCTTCATATGTGCATTTACCCCGAAGGAACTCGAAATAAGACCAACGAGCCACTGCAACGTTTTCATGATGGCGCATTCCGCCTCTCGTTTGATTCAGGGAAATCAATTTTGCCAGCCCTCATTTTTAACAGCAAAAAAGTGTTGCCAAGAAAATTTTTCTATTTCTGGCCAGCAAAAATTGAATTGCATTTTCTGAAGCCTGTACCACAAAAGGATTTTCCTTCCGCAGAAAAATTGAAGGAAGATGTATTTAAGCTGATGGGCGAGTATTATCTAAAAAATTACAAGTCATAATCACCTACTTTAAATCGAAAGGTTGCAGTGATCAAAAGTTTGTAAAGGTGCGTGTGCGGTTTACCCTTAGATCCTGCAAAATAGAAGATTTAGGACTAATGTTGATATTAAAGTACCGGTAAAGGCCTATAGGAGTTACTCCAATACTCATTTGCCAGCAATGCATGTCTCTTGAAATATTCATCTGGAACATCTGGATCTTATTCGTAGAAAGATCGTAGTATCCGTTTGCCGTGAACATCCATTTAGGTGACAGGCTGAAGCTACCATTGACACTTAGATTAGAATTGAATTTTTTATCAAATCCGCTGTAGTCGGGTTTAAATTGCTGCGTATAGTAAAGACTAAAGCTGAGACTGACCTGCCAAGGAATATTAAAATCAACGAACTCACCGGGGTTTTGCTGCATGTAGTCCACCAGGTTTTGCTGATCCGTCATATTTGGATCATTCAAAATTTCGTTCATCGCTATCTTGCGTTCCTCTTCCTTTTTTTTGTCTGTTGCTTTGCTTTTGAAATTGGTTGAAATCGCGAGATTGGCGTTCGAGACCCTTCCCCAATAAAATTTTCCGTTGCGGGAAAAGAGGTGGTTCACAGGAAATCCGTTGTTATCATAGTCATAGGGATTGACAGTAGCATTTGCAGTAATACTGATTTTGTCAAAAAGCGAACTGCGTAAATAAAATACAGGATTACTCAATTGAAATGAATCCGCTAAAAAATTATAGCCAGTTGAAAATCCAAAACCATCCAAAAGTTTCACTTTCTTGATCCCGCCGTTAGTAGTGTCTTTCTTTGACCTTACTTTCATTTCAAGATTATTGTCCAATTGAAAACTCATTCCACCAAAGTCTCTCCCACCTGTGTAAGAAACAATCCCTCCTCCGACCTGGTTGTAGGTTAAAAATTTGGTCGCGGCTGAATCAGCCTGCACGGTATTCAAAAAGTGTTTATTCAGATCGGGAGAATAACTGAGGCTAAATGATGGTCGCATCACGTGCCGGATAGCAATGACCTTTGAATCCCTGAACTGGTACGTTCCAAAAACAGCGGTGTTGAATCCAAGAGCGAACCCCACTTGTTGTTCAATAAATAATCCTCTTTGCAAGGTGGTGTCTACCTTGTTTTTTGTGTCATCCCAGTTCAAAATAGTGAGGCGCTGCAACCAGTTCTGGCTATAGGACACTCCCGGAGAGATCAGAAGAGATCCACCCAACACAGGTGGCAATGACAATGAGATTGGGATGTTGTGGCGGGCGGTCCACTGGGCTGTATCAAGTAAATATTGGAAAAGAGGTTTTACTCCGTTCTGTCCATACTTCACTGTATCATAAAAACTAAAAGAATTATTGAAGGATCCATTATAACCGATGCCAAGTTTTTCATACCATTTCGGAGTACCTATTACTTCTTTCTTCTGTAACGGATATATCGTGTTCATTGTAAAACCGACATCTGGCAAGTTTACACTTATGTAATGCAAATTGTTATTCTGGCTGTGATTTGCACTTACCGTGAGATTGAACGGCGTTCCGATCCAATTTTTTGAATAAGTGATAGACGAGGTTAGCTGGTTTTGAAAATTGAGTTGTGGATTGTTAGAAACGTATTGATTGTATTTCGTAGAGCCGGCATTTACACTGGCACTGAAATTAGTTCCGGGTCTTGCCCTGCTGTCCACCGAATGATTCCAGGTAATGAAATAACTCATGTTCTTTGAATAATCGGGATCGCCTTTAAAATTAATCTTCGTCGACTGAACACTGAGGTTTAACCCGCCCCTGTATTTGTATCTTTTGCGGTATGTTGGAGAAAGAGCAGCTGACCATCCTCCATATGAATAGATCTTTGTGCGAAGTGTTACATCCCAAAATTGATTGATCACTTTATAATAGCCACCATTGATCAGACCCAATCCATATTGTTCATTGGTTTCAAGCGACGGAGGCAAAAAGCCTGAATGACGGCCGGTGCTCAATGGAAAAATCCCAAATGGAAGATAAATGGGCACCGGCACCCCTTCAAATTCGGGATGAATAGGACCCGAAACCGCCAGCTTTTTATTGACGATCTTTATTTTGTTATACCGGAATCCAAAATGCGGGTCATCGTAGTCACAGGTCGTCATCACACCGTGCTTAGCGTACATCGTAGTGGGGCTGACCTTCTTAACATCGTCACCTTGTATAAACATCCCACCGCTTTGCGTGAATGTATTCTTCGTTATTCCTTTTTGGGTTTTGAAATTAAATTTTATGGTGTCACTTTGAAAAGAGCTTTCTGCCTGTTTGAAATTTGCTCTCTCAACAATATCTCCCAAGCTATCGAGACGGTTATACGCAGTTAGTATTTGCGTTTCCTGGTCCAGCTCAACCCTGGGAGCTGTCAATTCAATATCCTTGTAGTTCGTTTTTGTCTTGCCGTACAGCAATATCTTTTTTTGATTAATCATTACAACGGCTGAATCGTCTGCTTCATAACTCACGGGGGCATCCAGTGAATCTTTTGAAACTTTAAATCCGAACGTATCTACTTTTTGAGAAGGATTTGTCGTATCAACAAGAACCTTTCCCGTTGAATCGATCAAACTGTCTTTTTTATTCGGAATAGTATCGTTTTTATTTGGGATGGTATCGTTTGTCAAAACCGGTTTTACTGTATCCTGCTGGCTTGTTAAAGTGCTGTAAAAATAATTCGATGGTACATCAGCTGCCGTGGTTTTGCACGCTAGCGTACAAATTATCAAGGCGATGGTGGCAGTCAGTATCCCGGCTGAATAATAAATTGATCTAAATTTGAGCAGTTGCTTCATACGGGTTGAACAAAAGTAGCCTTTTAATAAGTAGAAGCTTGTTCGACAACTCTAAACAATTTGTGAAGATTCTAACAAAAACTCTCCTTTCGGAGAATGTTTCAGAACTAATAAATAATTTGCCGGCATGATGAAGGGAGCTATCTTGGTGAGTTTTCTTGTTTCAATAACTGCAGTTCTGTTTTCTTTTAAAACCCAAAAAGAAAGCAAGCAAAAGGTTTTGAAAACGATCATTGTGGATGCTGGTCATGGCCTGATGCCGGATGGAGGACATAACGGTGCAAAAGGCAGCTATTCTTATGAAGATGACATATGCCTGTCAATATCGCGGGAATTAGTATCGCAGCTGCAGGAAGCGTTACCTGATATAAAGATCGTTGAAACCAGAACGGATGAAAATATTGTTGCCCTCCATCGCAGAGCAGAGATCGCTAACGAAAATCACGGCGACCTTTTTATTTCTATTCATTGCAATGCCATGCCGCCCGACAGGCACAGCGAACGTATAGGAACAAAACCAGTGACGGTGTATGTTGGAAAAGGAAAGAATAGAAAAAAAGTGACGAAGAGAGTTCCCGTGTACCGATACTGGACAACACCAAATCCCAGGAAAGGCACCGAAACATATATCTGGGGTGCTCATAAAAATGAAGACAAAGAAGTGGCTGTTCGTGAGAATGCACCCATGCTTGAGGAAGAAAATTACAAGGATAACTATGGCGACATTGACCCCAACTCTCCCGAATTTATTGCCCTGGCCCTTTTAAAAACAAAGCAATTTTTTAAACGCAGTGCCACACTGGCGGGTTTTGTTGAGAATGAATTTACCAAAGCAGGCAGAACGAGCAGTGGGCAGCAGCAGAGACAAGTAGGCATCTGGGTATTACAAGCGACGGCAATGCCAAGTGTACTCGTTGAGACTGGCTTTATTACCAACCGGGAAGAAGAAGACTATCTGAATAGCAAGGAGGGCCAGCAGGAAATTTCAAAATGCGTTACAGATGCCGTAAAAAACTACATTGACTGGCTTGAAAAGCAGCAACAGCCATTAAACAACAGCACTCAAAATAATAATACAGGTCCGATGCCGTTAAAGATTCAAAAGCATTTCTTGAGATGATAGAAAAGAAAGAAAATAAGAGTTTTTAAATTATTTTTAGAAAAAATTCCATCCTAATCCCATCCAATGATAAATAAGATTTCCCCAGCCCTGCTCTTTTCCCTTGCAACATTTTTCTTTATCTCAACGGGTTCTGGCCAGACAACAAAAAAAGTCTTACGGACGATCATTATAGACGCGGGCCATGGTGGTCTCGACCAGGGAGCCAAAGGAGCTTATTCTACGGAAGCTGATGTAAGTCTTACCGTGTCGCTAAAACTCGGCAAAGCTATTGAAGAAGAATTTCCGGACACGAAGGTCATCTACACAAGAACCACAGATATTTTACCCGGAAATAAAACAAATAAAACTGATGCATTGAGATACCGCGCGGACCTGGCCAATTCATCAGGCGGCGATCTCTTTATCGCCGTCCACTGTAATGCTGCTCCTCCTATCAGGCATAGCCAGGTAACAGGGTACCGAACTGTGACAACAAAAAAGAAGAAAAAAAAGATAACGAAAAAAGTTCCGATATACCGTTACTGGTACACTCCTAACCCCGCGGAAGGAACAGAAACTTATATATGGGCATTGAATAAAAGCGACGATAAAGTAAATTCTGTTTCAAAGAATGATGACTACGGTGAAATTGATTCCACGTCCACTCTTACTCTGCCTGATCCATCAGACCCCGCAGAAAGAGCGAGGATGCTGATCTATGCACAAAACTACTTTCGCAAAAGTCTCACATTTGGTGACCTGATCGAAAAAGGTTTTCAAGCCCAGGGCAGAACATATCGCGGTGGAGTGAAACAAAGAAATGATAAAGGGATCTGGGTATTACAGGCCACAGGAATGCCAAGTGTTCTTGTTGAAATCGGATTTATTACAAACAAAGAGGAAGAAAACTATATTAATGGAGACAAAGGCCAGGAGGAAATTGTATCCAACATTGTCAGCGCTTTAAAGGGTTATAAACAAAAATTGGAGTCACGTCAATTGACGACCGATGATAAAAAAGCGTTTTAAGCAGTCGGCAATTGGCAATCTGCAACTCTAAGGCAAATCACAAAAGCCCAAACCACGAAAGTGCGACTGCTTACTGCCTACTGCTTACTGCCTATTGCTTACTGCCTACTGCTTACTGCATACTCACCACTCACCATTCACCACTCCCTACATTACCCCTTCTCAAAATAATTAGTTAATTTGGCGGCAACTTTGCTTAGAATTTTGCCTGAAAAATGATTTGACATGAAGATCAGTAATGAGACCAAAGTCGGAGTTTTAACGATAGCTGCACTTACCTTTTTAATTCTTGGCTTCAATTTCTTAAAAGGAAATAATGTCTTTTCTAAAAATAAACGACTCTACGCCGTTTTTGCTGACATCGGTGCACTTGACAAATCCAATGCAGTTAAAATAAGAGGGCTGCAGGTTGGATCCGTTTATGACATTGATGCAACAAACAAAAACCTCGACGGTATTGTAATAACAATCAACTGGACAAGGGATATCAATATTCCTGTAAATTCATCGGCGTCGATTGTTGCTCCCTTTGTAGGTTCGCCTTATATCAATATCGATATGGGAGATGCAAAACAGTTTTTGAAAAACAGGGATACAATAAGCGTAAAAGTGACCAGCGGTATCTTAAGCGATATTACTTCGCAGGTAAATCCAACTCTTTCAAAGGCTCGCACTGCAATAGATTCGTTAACGGTAGTGCTGGGGTCCGTCAACAGGCTTTTTGATCCATCCACTAAGAATAATATCCAGGGCATTATTGCAAACTTACTTGTGTCGTCAGCAAACCTGCAAAGACTATTGAACACTGAAACCGGATTACTTGCAAAGACGATAGGTAATCTCAACGCAGTGACGGGTAATTTGAAGACTAACAATGATACGATCAATAGTATTTTACACAATGTGAATTCCACGACTCAACATTTTGCCGCTCTCAATTTCAAACAAACCATGGATTCGGTGCAGGCAACAGTAAGCCAGTTGAATGCCATATTATATAAGGTCAATCACAACGATGGCACTCTAGGTTTGCTAATGAATGACCGAAAACTATATGATCGTCTTAGCAATACTGCATTAGGTCTTGAAATATTGGTGGACGACATTAAAGTTCACCCCAAACGCTACGTTAATATCTCTGTTTTTGGGAAAAAAGACAAAGGTGATTATTTAACTTCGCCCAGCACAAAGGATACACTAAGCAGCAACAAATAATGACCTTACAAGCGTTCTATTTTTTTTTCCTGTCTTTCTTTTTTATTGGTCTTCGGGGAGCCTGGGCGCAGGAGCCCGTTCGGTCTGATACCACGAAAAAAGTGGAGATCTTAGCTGCAAGAAAGCTTGAATTTTTAAAGACGAATGACACCACCGAATTACAGATACTCGCGGGCAACGTAAAACTCAGGCAAGGAAGTACGCTTTTTTATTGTGATAGTTGTATCATCAATAACAGGATCCATATTCTCGAAGCGTTCGGCAATGTTCACATCAATGATGCAGACACTGCCAATGCCTACTCTGATTATCTCCGCTATCTCACTGATAAGCGCGTTGCTTATATGCAAAAAAATGTGCGCCTCACGGATGGCAAAGCAACACTAACAACCAACAACCTGGAGTACGATGTAGAAACTAAACTCGGCATTTATACTAATGGCGGGAGAATGATCAATAACAAAAAATCCGTGCTCACCAGCGCCGAAGGCTATTATTACACCGATCTCAAGGACATCTATTTCAAAAAAAATGTTGAACTGATTGATCCAGCGTATACCTTAAAATCAGACTCACTTTTATACAATACAGAATCAGAAGTGGCGAGATTTATCGCTGAAACATTTATTAAAGACAGCAGCAACAGAACTATAAAAACAAAGGAAGGCTATTACGACACAAAAAATAAAAAAGCTGAATTTGGAGCGAGGCCAGTTATCCAGGACGGCAGCACACAGATTGTTGCCCAGAGTGTAAAATTTGACGACAGTACAGGGATATCAGAGGCGGAGGGCAATGCGGTTATTATAGATACGGCACAACAAACCATCCTCATTGCAGGAAAAATATTTAGAAATAGTAAAAATGAATCCGTCCTCGCTTTTAACAAACCCTTAATGATCATAAAACAGGACCAGGATTCTATTTTTATTACAGCAGATACATTATTTTCTGCCCGGTTGTCCGATCTCTATGCAGCAGGGGATTCAGTGAAGACATTGAGCGCCTCGGATTCAACTCACACTGATTCAGTGAAAACTTTGAAGGCCTCTGACTCAACTCGAACATTGTTAGTAAAAACTTTGAAAGCTCCTGATTCAACTCAGATGGATTCAGTAAAAACTTTGGCCCCTAATTCCATTGAAACGGACACAATCAAAACCTTGATGGCTTTTGATTCAACCAAAATGGATACGGCCAAAACTTTGAGGGCTTTTGATTCAACTAAAAAGGAGACGATCCAAACAGATACGGTCAGAAATCCGAAATTTCAAATCTCCTCAAAGGAATCCATTCAGACAACTTTCAAATCTCTCCAAAAAACTCCCTCCGAAAAAATCTCTAATACTAAATCAAAAGATTCCAAAACAGACAGCACTGATCGCTATGTACAAGGTTTCTATCATGTCAGGATCTTTTCTGATTCCGTGCAGGCGGTGGGTGACAGTATGTTTTATTCTCTGAAAGATTCGGTGTTTCGCCTTTATAAAGATCCCGTTGTATGGTCGAAAGAAAACCAGGTAACAGGAGATACTATTTTGCTTTTTACGAAAAATAAAAAAGCAGACAGGTTCAAAGTTTTTGAAAACAGCTTTCTTGTGAGCAAGGTGCAAGGTGATTTTTTTAACCAAATAAAATCTTCGAGGATGGATGGATACCTCACAGATGGTTCTATCGATTCCGTGCGTGCCAGGGGCTTTGCAGAATGCATTTATTATATACAGAACGAAGACAGCTCTTTTACAGGGGTCAATCAATCGAGCTCCGATATAATGGATATTTATTTTGCTGCGGATTCTACCGGCGGGAGAGCGTTGCAAAGAGTGGTTTTCAGAAGCGCTGTAAAAGGAACTCTGTGGCCCATGCGTGCAAAATCACCCGAAGAGCTAAGACTTCAAAATTTCAAATGGCTCGATAGCAGGCGACCCAAAACCAAATATGAACTGTACGAATAGCGTTAAGAAAAATTAACGTTCTTTCTGCAATATATCTTCTCCTTCCCTTTTGTCTTTCGTCTGTTGTTTTTTCGTTGGCAGATTTGCATTTTCTTTTACATTTTGTTTAAAATTTGATGGCACCATTTTCGTTAAAAACGAGAAAACATCATACAATGAAAAAAATATTCCTCGCCGTCTTTTGTTTTATCTCCTTCGCAGTCATCAATTCACTATCCGCACAGGAAGTGAATAATACATCTGCGATAAGCACCGATTACAAAACTGCTGTGGGTATTCGGTTGAGCAATAATGCTCCCATCGTTGCAAATGCGATCACTTTAAAACACTTTCTGAATGATAAAACAGCGATCGAAGGATTTTTTTCATATAGTGATCCGACATTTTCACTTGGAGCCCTGCTCGAGGTACACAAGCCACTTAGCACTCCCGGCCTAAGATGGTTTTACGGTGGAGGTGCTTATATTGGCTTTGGTAAGGAATACGATCCTAACAAACAGAGGGATGTGAATACAAATTATTTTGGTGGCCAGGGAGTCATTGGTCTCGATTACAAATTTGCCAGCGTACCTATTAATATTTCGCTTGATTGGAAACCGGAATTAAATCTTATCTCCGATATAAATTTTGAGCCGGCCGCTATTGGATTTTCGGCAAGGTTCACTTTTCCAAAATGATTCACGGACGGTAGCCCTTTTGAAAGACTGTCTCAAAAGTCGTAATTGCGATCCTGCAGTAGGCACGCTTCAGTCGTTCTGCTTCGCAATGACGAGTAATGGCTTTTGAGGCAGTCGTTTTTATTATCTAAAGAATAAACAGCGAGATGAATAGACTGATGACACTGGCAGTCGGCGGGAGCAACCTTGTTTCGCTGTTGCAGCTTTTTTAATGGATTTTGCGGTTTTCTGCTGGAATTACCTATTTTAGCAATGAGTAACATATTGCTCTTACATTTTTTTTAACCCTAAACAAATGCGATGCTATGAGAAAAACCTTGCACTTTCTCCTTTTAATGATCAAAACATAATCATTAAAAAGGTCTCCACGGTTTACATGCTTTTGTAACTCTTCCAAACCCGTGAAACTGCGGATTATTATTACACACCGCAATAAATTTTTTATTTAACCCAAAACTCATGACTATGCGAAAATTTTTTTTTCTACTCCTGTTCCTGTTTCCGTTGTTTCTTTTTGCTCAAAGACAGGTTACCGGCAAGATAACAAACGAGGAAGGGAATCCTGTGGCCTTTGCAAGTGTCGTGGAAAAAGGCACAAACAATGGAACAACCACTGATGAGCAGGGCTTTTTTTCAATCCGCGTAACCGGCAATAACCCGGTGTTGTCTATTTCTTATGTTGGATATAAGACAAAAGAAATAAATGCAGGCAATGAAAAAGAAGTGACGGTTTCATTGGAAAAAGCGGGTACCATGTCTGAAGTAGTGGTCACTGCATTAGGAATTAAACGCGAAGTGCGGTCATTGGGCTATGCTTCCCAGGAAGTGAATGCTGCGCAGATCACGCAATCAAAACAAGCTAATGTAATTAATGCCTTACAAGGAAAAGTAGCGGGTGTTACCATCTCCAGTACAGGAGGAGGACCCGGACAAAGTGCCAGCATTTTGATCCGCGGTGTCAATTCATTAAATCCCGACAAAGACAACCAACCTTTGTTTGTCATTGATGGATTACCCGTTGACAACAGCACATTCACAACCGGCACAACAGGCGGGCGCGGTGTGCAGATGCCTAACAGAATTTCCGATCTTAATCCGGATGATATCGAGAGCATCAATATCCTTCGGGGTGGCGCAGCCACTGCACTATATGGATTGCGCGGTGCCAACGGTGTTGTCGTTATCACAACCAAATCTGGTAAGGCCGGCGCATTGAAAGTAAATTTTACATCCTCGTATAGTACAGATGTGGTCGATAAATATCCCGATCTGCAATTAAGATATACTCAAGGATATTCCGGTGTTTATGACTCGGTAAGTTTTTGGCCGGCCTGGGGACCTACCGTTGAAGAAGCAAAGACGACAGATCCTACTCATCCTGACGAGTTATTTAATAACTGGAAGAGAGCCTACAGAACAGGTCATCAATATAAAAATGCATTGAGTTTTTCGGGTGGAACAGACAAAGCCACTTTCTCTTCGTCACTCTCCTATCTTAAACAAGATGGCACAATTCCCTTTACATGGTATCGCGATATTACTGCGCGTGTAAACGGACAATTGAAATTCAGTGACCAGTTTAAAATGGGTACAACACTTTATTATGCCAACACCGATGGTAATTTTTATGATGCAGACCGGTTTAATGAAGAGCTCATCTACTGGGCTCCGCGCTGGGATGTGAACGATTATGTAAAGCCCGATGGTACACAAAAAACTTATGGTAATGGGAATCCTGTTTATTATGCATCGACAAATAAATTCAGATCACAGGTAGATCATGTGATCGGTAGTATCAACTTTGCGTATTCACCCGTTAAATGGATAACAGCAACTTATTTGTTAGGAATGGATGAATACGGTGATGCCCGTACAGCAACAGCTCCCGGTCCAAAAGGTATCCCGGGCGAAATCGTTGCAGAAGATAACGGGCTTGGTTTTGTTCATGAATATCGCCTCAATTACAGGCAGCTTAATTCAAACCTTCTTCTCACGTTCGATCATAAGTGGGGTAAAAAGCTTCAGACTACTTTACGTGTGGGAAACGATGTACTTGACAGGAAGCTGAACAGGGTAAGCGCCGAGGGCGATGAACTTGATGTGTACAACCTGTTTAATCTAAGTAATGCAAAACAGGTAAGCATTTCACAGTACAAAGAAAATTATCGCATCGTAGGCGCTTATGGTGACCTGACATTGGGATATGATAATTTTCTTTACTTAAGTCTTACCGGAAGAAATGACTGGACATCTTCTCTCGAAGCAAATAATCGCTCGTTCTTTTATCCTTCAGCAAGCTTGAGTTATATATTTTCACAAAACCTGGCATTGCCGTCATGGGCAACGTATGGGAAACTCAGAGCCTCGCTTGCAGGAATTGGTAAAGATGCCTTGCCTTATAGCACAAGCATCACCTACTCTCCCGCTTTTGATGCTCCTGTAAATGGAGTGATCGGTTGGAGCCGTGATCCCAATGCCGGCGTTGCTTTCCTTGAACCGGAAAAAACAACAACGTTTGAAATTGGAACAGACCTTAGCTTTTTCAACGACAGGCTTGGCGTCAATTTTACGTGGTATAAATCAAATAGTAAACAACAGATCATACCCGTTGCAACTGCACCCTCATCAGGCTTTAGTGCTATTACACTCAATTCCGGAGAAATTGAAAACAAAGGTGTAGAACTAACGTTAAGAGGAACTCCTGTTAAAAACCGGCACTTCAACTGGGATGTTACTGTAAATTATTCAGCAAACAGGAATAAGATCTTATCCATCTATCCCGGCCTTGATCAAATTGTGATCGGCAGCCAGTTTGGATATTCAAATTCTACTGTAACGATGAAGTATGTTCCCGGTCAATCAGTAGGAGATATTTATGGAACTCCATGGACACGTTACGAGGATACAAAGGATCCTTTATACTCAGATGCAAGTCTTCCGCTGGTGATTGGCAGTAATGGCTTCCCTGTTCTTACTCCGAGATCTAACCAAAAAATTTTAGGCAACTCTTACCCAAAATGGATCGGAAGTATTGGCAACACATTTGGCTATAAGAACTGGAACCTCTATTTGCTTTGGGATACCCGCCAGAAAGTTAAAAAATATGACCAGTTCTCAAACTTCCTGGCTGCATTTGGAGAAGCAGACTACACGATCAACAGGGATCAGACCATTGTTTTTGATGGAGTGTTGGCAGATGGCACAAAGAATACAAAAGCAGTTTGGCTGGGACAGGGTGTGGGTCCTGACGGTGTAGATTATGGCGCAGGTTATTACCGGAATGTATACAGAGGCATTTCAGAAAATTTTGTAGAAGATGCTTCATGGGTCAGGCTCAGAACAGTTTCACTTTCTTATATGTTGCCAACTAGTATCTTGTCGCACACATTTATTAAAAATATAAGCCTCTCGTTTACGGGAAACAATTTGCTGCTGTTCACGGACTACAAAGGGTTCGATCCCGAATCCAGTTCCAGCGCTGCCGGAAGTAATGCCAATGGCTTTTCAGGCTTTACGTATCCCGCATTGCGTAGCTACATTTTTACTTTAAATGTTGGACTCTAAAATTTATAATCATGAAGAAAATTCTTTTCAATATAACGTGTTTAATCGTCTGTATAACGATATTCACTGGTTGCAAAAAATATCTTGACATCAATCAGAATCCCAATGCCGCTGAAGAGCCGCCCATCAATGGCTTGCTGGCAAATACAACTTACGAAACGGCCAATGATGTGTTTAACGCATCTAACTGGACATCGTATTATACGCAATATTTAGCTTCTCCGAATGCGGCGAGCGCAGGAGATACCTATGACGAGGTTAACCCTTCGGGAACGTGGGATGGATTTTATAACACCATGACCGATCTATATGATATGCGAAAATTTGCTGTGACAAAAGGCCTGAATGCATACATCGGTGTTTCTGATGTTTTAATGGCGCTGCACATTAACATGGCAAGTAATCTCTGGGGTGATATACCTTATTCCCAATCTTTTCTCGGCGTTGAAAATGTGACACCGGCTTTTGACAATCAGCAGCAGCTATTCGACACTTGCATTGTATTGCTCAATCGCGGAATAGCAGCTTTACAACAACCTGATGCAAGTGGCGAGTTGAACGCCGCAAGTGATTTTATTCATGCCGGTGATGCAGATGCGTGGATCAAAACAGCCCATGCGCTAAAAGCGAGAATGTTGAATCAATTATCTAAAACATCCGGATATGATGCCAATGCCATACTATCTGAATTAGCGCAGGCTTATGGAAGTAATAATGATGATGCGCAGGTAACTTCGTTCCAGGTAAGGAATCCATGGGCCCAGGTAGCGTTAAATAATGCAGGATTGAATTTGGATGGATGGCTATCCTCTTATTTTGTAAATGCTGCAGATGGCGCCACGTACGGAGTATTTGATCCGAGATTACCATTGATCACGGAACAGACAAAATTTGGAGACTATCGCGGCACACCTAATGGTGCAGGCCGTGTCGGTACCGGAACAACACACGAAGAATGCTATCTTGATGTTGACAAATGGTATTCATCAGACAACTCTCCTCTCCAGGTCGTCACTTATGCTGAATGTAAGTTCATCGAGGCAGAAGCACATTTCAGAGCATCAGATCCAACGAATGCGTACACGGCATACCTGGCAGGTATCGAAGCCAACATGAAAAAAATGGGAGTGCCCGATACTGCTATACAACGCTACATGAATGATCCGGCTGTTGCTGTCGGCGCAAACAATTTAACTCTCGCAACGATCATGAAAGAAAAATACGTAGCCTGTTTTCTCAGTCCTGTAACATGGGATGATATGCGTCGCATGGATTACGCCTATAAAGATTTTGCACTTCCCGTAAATGCAGTGTTGAGTACATTTATCCGTCGCACGAGCTACCCGGTTGATGAGACTGCAACCAACGGTGAAAACATTCCTCCTGTCAGCGGATTGGATCAACACTTGTGGTGGGATCAATAGCATAAGCAACGAAGCCGTTCTGCTAGATTTTCATATTGCACCAGCCTTTGGGTTGGTGCAATACTTTCCGAGTTGTGGCTTATGCCGTATTTATTTATTTTTAGTAGCGATTACCACCATATGCTCAAGAAAGAAAGACAAGCCTACATTCTGCACCAAATTAATCTTCATAACAGGGTATTGTCATCAATGCTGTGCGATGAAATGAATGTCTCCGAAGATACAGTAAGAAGAGACCTTCAGGAACTCTCAGAAGGAGGCAAATTAATTAAAGTTCATGGTGGCGCTCTGTCTCCGTCATTCAGCCAGGTTCCTTATTCACCAAAAACCGTTTACTCACGTCCGCAAAAAACGATCATTGCAACAAAAGCCGTTTCGCTGATAAAAAATGGCATGTTCATTATTACAAGCGGGGGCAGCACTATTATCGAATTAGCCAGGGCGCTCCCTCCGCAGTTGAACGCAACATTTATTACCGGCAGCATTCCTGCTATTGTTGAATACATGAATCATCCGAACATTGAAATAATAGTGATCGGCGATAAGGTCTCAAAAAATTCAATGATCACCACAGGAGGTGAAGCGATCAACAAAATAAAACAGATAAAAGCCGATCTCTGTTTTTTAGGAATTAATGCTATTGACACCGTGCATGGTATTACAGACACCGATTGGGAAATCGTACAACTGAAAAAGAGCATGATCGAGGCATCACAAAAAGTAATTAGCCTGACCATTTCAGAAAAGGTCAATACGTTCCAACCATTTAAAATATGCGACATAACAGAAACTGACATGCTCATTACGGAATTACCGGCCAATGATAAATTATTGAGACCTTATCGTAAAAGGGGGGTTGACGTTTTGTAACGCCAGGCAAAATCACAGGCAGCCTATCCAAAGAATAAATAAGCAAGTAGAATAGATGTGATGATACCTATAAGATCGGCAAGCAACATGGCGCCGATCGAGTAACGCGTATTCCTGATCCCTACGGATCCAAAATACACGGCGACCACATAAAAGGTAGTGTCAGACGTGCCTTGTAAAATAGAAGAAAGGCGACCGGCAAATGAATCAGCGCCGAAGGTTTTCATCGTATCCAGCATCATGCCCCTTGCACCGCTTCCACTCAGAGGTTTTATAAAAGCAGTCGGCAGGCCGTCAACAAAACGCGTGTCTGTTCCCATCGCGGCAAACAATTCTTTTATTCCGTTAATGATCACGTCGAATGTCCCGCTTGTTCGAAGCATGCTGATGGCAACCAGCATTCCCACAATGTAAGGAATGATCCTGACCGCAGTATTAAACCCTTCTTTTGCCCCATCCACAAATGCATCGAACACGTCGATCTTTTTATAAATGCCACCTACTACAATGCAGAGGAATAAAAAGAGAATGATCCCATTACTTAAAATACCCGAGAAGGATTGAGCAGATGTTGAGTTAAGTCGGCTTATGTATGACACAAGTAACGCAATGAGCGCCGATATCCCGCCTATCCATGCGAGGATCACCGGCTGGAAAACATTTATCTTTTGTTTGAGAGAAACAATGAACATTGCAGCGATCGTGGCCGCGAACGTGGCGATCATGCACGGAATGAAAATATCCGTCGGATTTTGGGCGCCAAGGCTCGATCGGTAAGCTATGATCGTAACAGGAATCAAAGTAAGACCCGACGCATGTAGTGCGAGAAACATGATCTGTGAATTGGAAGCAACATCTTTATTCGGATTCAATTCCTGTAGACTCTGCATGGCCTTTAATCCAAAAGGCGTTGCCGCATTATCAAGATTCAGCAAATTGGCGGAAAAATTCATCATGATGTGACCAGTTGCCGGGTGATCCTTCGGAATATCAGGAAATATCCTTGAAAAAAAAGGCCAGATGATCCGCGACAATAACCTTACTCCTCCTGCTCTTTCGGCGATATTAAGAAAGCCCATAAATAAAGCGAGAATGCCTATCAAGGGAATAATTATATCGATGACTGCATTTTTCGCTGTTTCGATGATACCATCGACATTCCTTACAAATTTTTTCTGAATCGAAATATAAGTATAAAGTCTGATCGATGGATTTGCCGCCCTTGTAATGGTCACAGAATCGCTTGAAATATTGTCAGTCAACAACACCGATGCCTGGCCTACAGAGTCCGTTTTATAATATCCGTATTCCTTTAAAAAGTCGCCGTATTTGGATGAAAGACGCTGATTCGCCGGTGATCCAATTGCGTAATAATAGACGCTGTCATATTTATCAGAAGATTTGCCAATCACCATTCTTGTAAAAATTTTCTCATCTCCCGTTAGCATCCGGATACCCGCCACAACAATGGCAATGATTATGAAAGCCGACCAGATCCTGCTTAGAGCCATATGGTTTTAGTTTGAGGTTCGCCGTTTGAGGTTTGAAGTTCGAGGTTCATGCCAGGCATCCCATTGGAAAGATAATATTTTCCATTAACTGTTCATCTGTCAAAAACTCCATTCATCATTTGTATCCCTGCGATCAGGAATTTTAAAATAACTTGTAAATACCAAAATCAATCGACATGCTCAGAATAATTTCTGTTGGTTTGTTGCTGATCGCAATAGCGTCAAACGCACAATTCAAGGCTGACAATGTAAAATATACAACAGTTTTTCCTCAAGAGCTTTGCAAAACACTAATGGCCAACCAGGGTTATACGTTACTTGACGTACGGAGCCAGGGAGAATATGATGATACTTCAAGTGCGGGAGGCTTAAATATCGGTCATGTGAAAAATTCCATGCACATTGACATCCGCGAGCTGCCAAAGAGGTGGAGGGAATTATTAGCTTATAAGGATAAGCCTCTGTTTATTTACTGCTCGCATAGCCAGCGCAGTCGCAGAGCTTCCAGGCTGCTGGCTGATAGTGGATTTACCAAATTGTATAACATAAATGGCGGTCTTACCGATTTCTATAACCAGGGAATTGAATCAAATCCATGCCAGGGTTTGGAAATAGTGACGACCGTTCCTTACAAAATACTTTCATCAAAGGAATTGAATGCAAATGTCAATCAAGGAAAGTCATATTATATTATTGATCTCAGGAGCGATTCCATATTCAATGGAATTTCTACCGAGAAGACAAAGGCTGAAGGACATTTCACCGACGCAGTGAATATGCCATTTCAAAAATTGACAGGTGCTTCTTCAGTTAGTGTCCCGGCCAAATCAATTTTACTCGTGGATGAATATGGTGATGAAAGTCCCGAAGCTGCAAAGCTATTAATTAAAAAAGGATATAAAGATGTAAGTATTTTATTTGATGGCATGGACGGATGGGTGGATTATGCGACAAATTCAAATGACAAACCGGCCTTGAAATGGACAAGGAACATTCGTTACACCTTGCTTCCTGCAGATGATTTCAATAAAATGGTGAATGGTAACAAAGAGTTTACCCTGATAGATGTGAGAACAAAGGATGAATTTAATAATGCCTCAAAAAATTATTGGCAGAATATCGGGCAGATCAAAGGAGCCATGAACATACCATTTACCGAATTGAAAACAAGTGCCTCTCTTCCCCAATCAAAAGACGCAGCTATTATAGTTTACGGGTTTAATGCGCAACCTGAAATTTTTGAAGCTGCCAAATGGCTAAACGATCAGGGCTATCAGAATGTTTCTATTTTACAGGGAGGTATCTGGAGTCTCCGCTGGACCTCGCATAATATTAAAGGAAAAGCAGACCTCAACAATTTAGTCGTAAATGTTCCACCGGAGAATGAATGAAGTCCCTTCTTCTATTCGTCATTCTCACCTATCTTTGCGCCTCGAAAAAAGTCAGGGGTCAGTAGTCATTGCATAGATGCTGAATAGCGCTTAACGTGTACAACAGAGCGATCCCGAAAAATAGGGACAGGCTGCGACGACACTTCAATAGAATTACTGTCGCTGGCTAACAGAACAAAAACAAGAAACAAGAAATTTACGTATGGGTTTGCAAGCAGGAATTGTGGGTTTGCCGAATGTGGGTAAATCAACTTTATTTAATGCAGTGAGCAATAGTGCAAAAGCTCAGGCAAGTAATTATCGTTTTTGCACGATCGAGCCGAATGTAGGTTTGGTAGATGTACCGGATCAGCGATTGAACAAATTGGCTGAGTTGGTTCGCCCAAACCGCATCGTGCCTACACAGATCGAGATCGTCGATATTGCCGGTCTTGTTCGCGGGGCCAGCAAGGGCGAAGGATTAGGAAACAAATTCCTTGCAAACATTCGTGAAGTAGATGCCATCATTCACGTGGTAAGATGCTTTGAAGATGAAAACATTTTACGTGAAGAGGGACCGATCAATCCTGTTGTTGACAAAGATGTAATAGATACTGAACTTCAACTAAAGGACCTGGAAAGCGTGGAGAAAAAAATTCAGCGAACCGAAAAATTAGCAAAAACAGGTGACGTAAAACTCCGGGCAGAGTTAGAAGTTCTCAAAAGATGTTATGAGCATTTGGAAAAAGGAAAGAACATTCGTGAAATGGGGTTGACAAAAGAAGAAAAGATTGCAGTGGCCGACCTGTTTTTACTGACCGATAAACCTGTGCTATATGTTGCAAACGTTGATGAAGCTTCTATGCATACGGGAAATAAATTTTCTGATGCGCTGAAGGAAGCTGTAAAAAATGAAAATTCCGAAGTGATCACCATGAATAATTCCATCGAAGAGCAGATCTCTTCAATGGAAAGTCCGGACAAAGAATTATTCATGGAAGAATATAAAATGGAAGAACCTGCACTTGACCGGTTGATCCACTCTGCCTACAGGTTATTGAATCTAAACACATACTTCACGGCTGGTGTGCAGGAGGTTCGTGCATGGACGATTCACCAGGGCTGGAGAGCTCCACAGGCAGCCGGGGTTATTCACACTGATTTTGAAAAAGGCTTTATAAAGGCTGAGGTCATCGCTTACAACGATTACGTACAGTATGAGTCCGAAGCCGCTTGCCGCGATGCAGGTAAATTGAGAATTGAAGGAAAAGAATATGTGGTGAAGGACGGAGACGTGATGCATTTCCGGTTTAATGTTTAGTCTTAGATTCGAAACTGAGCCTTGAACATTGAATATTGATTATTGAGCATTATTTGATGGAGCAAGGAAATGTTCAACACTCAATGTTCAATGCTC
>Ga0207679_10000257_pt1 | contig 40557 bp, 28 predicted proteins | sample KBSC73metaG_FD_184320 | JGI IMG/M metagenome (GOLD analysis project Ga0207679, IMG submission 184320) | Corn rhizosphere microbial communities from Kellogg Biological Station, Michigan, USA - KBS C7-3 metaG (SPAdes) (version 2) | ecosystem: Host-associated > Plants > Roots > Rhizosphere > Soil ... | reverse complement strand
GACCGGGGCCCAGCCCTCAAAATGCGGCGGCTCGCCCGCTCCTTGCGAGCGGCCCATTCCTGAAGGGGATTCGACCATGCCAACTTTCCGTCACCGCCGTTGGACGCTGGCCCTCCTGGCCGGTGCGCTTGCGGGCATCGCCACCGTGGCGGGCCTGGCCTTGCGCGCCGCGCCTGTTCAGGCCCAGGCCCTGCCCAACCCCACGTCGTTGATCGCGCCACCGGCGTGCACGTGTTCGACACCCGTCGCCGCCGCCGGCAGCGAGATGGTCAATTGCACGTGCGGGGCGTTGCAATGCGTGCTGGCGGGCAAAGGGCCGGCGGTGCAGCCAGCGCTCGTCTGCGTGAAGTAGCGTCCGGACGATTCAGCTGGCCGTGATGCACACCTGCCGGACGATGCCCCGCAGCCAGCGATGGGCTGCATCTGCATCGAGCCGCGGATGCCACTGCATCGACACAGTGAGCTCCGGCATGGCCAGTGGAAGCGCAAAGCTGTGCAGCCCGGCGCGCAGACCGGCGGTATGCCGTTCCGGAACGGTGGCAATCAGATCGGTGGCGCGCGCCAGCGCCAGCGCGGTCGAAAAGCCGCCTACATGGGTGACGACTTCGCGCTCGAGCCCCAATGCGTTCAATGCTTCATCGATCGGCCCCTTGTCGAGGCGGCGTCGCGAGGAGCCGATGTGCAGGCCACTTGCGTACAGGGCGGGGGTGATCTGGACCTGGCTCAACGGGTGAGCCAGGCGAACGACGCCCACCAAGCGGTCACGAAACAGCGCCTGGATCCGCACCTCCGGACCGGTCGAGGCCCCCACGACGCCGGTTTCCAGGTCGACGCTGCCGTCGCGCAACGGCGTGCTGTCCTTGTCGGGCTTGTGCAGGAAGCAAAGGCGCACGCCGGGCGCTTCCTCGGCCAGGCGGACGAGAAGCTGCGGCCCGAACGTCTCCACGAATCCATCGCTTGTGCGCATCGTGAACGTGCGCACCAATTGCTTGAGATCGAGTTTCTCCGCCGGGCGCAGAACCGCCTGCCCATCCTGCACGAGTTGACGCACGCGCTCGCGCAATTCGAGTGCCCGCGGCGTGGGGACCAGCCCACGTCCGGCCCTGACCAGCAGCGGATCGCCGGTTGAATCGCGCAGCCGCGCCAGCGCCCGGCTCATGGCCGAAGGGCTGAGTCGCAGCCGTCGGGCCGCGCGCGCCACGCTGCCTTCCGTGAGCAGCACATCCAGGGTGACCAGCAGGTTGAGATCGGGTGTCGACATGCGCCGACGATCGCACAGTTTCACCGTGACATGGCGTCGAACGCATGAACAAAGTGCATCCGATGCGCCTTCCGCCATGTCGTGCCACGAACTACGCTTTCGATGGTCCCGATCCAAGGTGTCGTCAAACAAGGAGTTCACGTTGAAGCCCCTCAGTGCAGAACAAGGCCCGACCGCGGCGATGCTGACGGCGCGGTCACCGTCGGTCCGGTGGGCGCTCGCCTGCCTCTCGCTTTCCATGCTGCTGTCCTCGCTGGGCATCAGCATCGCCAATGTGGGCTTGCCGACCTTGGCCCAGTCGTTCAAGGCCTCTTTTCAGGATGTGCAGTGGGTCGTGCTGGCGTACCTGCTCGCCATCACCACGCTGGTCGTCAGCGCCGGTCGGCTCGGTGACGTCGTGGGCCGCCGGTCGCTGATGCTGGCCGGTCTTCTCCTGTTCACGCTGGCCTCCATGATGTGCGGCCTTGCACCCACGCTCGGGTGGCTGGTGGCTGCGCGGGCGGTTCAAGGCGTCGGCGCGGCCATCATGATGGCCCTCACCATGGCGTTTGTCGGTGAGACGGTTCCGAAGGCCAGGACCGGCATGGCCATGGGGCTGCTCGGCACCATGTCGGCGATTGGCACCGCGCTCGGTCCCTCGCTCGGCGGCCTGTTGATCGCAGGATTCGGTTGGCGGCTCATCTTCCTTGTGAGCGTGCCATTGGGATTCCTGGCTCTTTTCCTCGCGCATCGCCATCTGCCGGTCGAGTTCCGGGCGCCGAAGAACGAACCCACCGGCGTCGACCTCTCCGGCATGCTGCTGCTGGGTCTGGCGCTCGCGGCTTATGCGTTGTCCATGACCAGGGGGCGCGGACACTTCGGCACCCTCGACCTGGCGCTGTTGATGGTTGCCGCCATCGGCATCGGCCTGTTCGTGTTTGTGGAGGCGAGGGCAGCATCCCCGTTGATCAAACTGGCCATGTTCCGCGATCGCACCTTGACGGCGGGCCTGGCCATGAGCGCGCTCGTCTCCACCGTGATGATGGCGACATTGGTGGTCGGGCCGTTCTACCTGTCTCAGGCGTTCGGGCTTGACGCGGCCCGTGTCGGACTCGCCATGTCCGTCGGCCCGACGGTTGCGGCACTGGCAGGCTTGCCGGCCGGCCGGATGGCGGACCGGTTCGGAGCTTGGCGCATGACGCTGACCGGGCTCACATGCATCGGGGTCGGTTCCTTGATGCTGTCCATGGTGCCGGCGGCGCTCGGCATTGGCGGCTACCTCGGGCCCATCGTGATCATCACCTTCGGCTACGCGCTCTTCCAGGCCGCCAACAACACGATCGTCATGGTGAATGTTTCCGCCGACCGGCGTGGGGTCATCTCCGGCATGCTCAACCTGTCGCGGCATGCCGGACTCATCACTGGCGCGTCCGCCATGGGTGCGGTGTTTTCGCTGGCCACCTCGATGACCGACGTCACGATGGCACGGTCCGAGACCGTTGCCACCGGGGTGCAGGCCACCTTCGCCGTTGGCGCGGTGCTGATCGCCGGCGCGATCGCCATCGCGGCCGGAGCCCGGTCCCGTTCAGGCGAGCACGACGCCGGGTGAAAGCAGCGTCTGCGGGCTGTACAGGCTTGCATGCCCACCAGGCCACCAGAGGACAGGCAATTCAGCGTGCCCGTGCGTGGGTATACGCCTGATCCCGGCGCTTCGGTTTGACGAGCCTGACTGGCGGCTCGGAAGGTGGTTCTGCGCCGGCAAGCTGGTGATATCCAAAAAGCGCAGTCTGCTGGTATAGTGCGCGCTCACGAAAAAGGGCCGGACCAGGCCCACTACACGGCAGGGGGAAGCGATGATTCGGAACAGGGCATGGCCGCGCGTGCGGACGTTCGCCGGCAGCGGCGCTGCAGTCCTGATGCTGGCCGCGGGTCTTGTGGCCTGCGGAGGCGGTGGCGGGGACGACCCAGCACCTGCACCGACCCAGGTCGACAGCAGCTATACCGTGGTTTTCGACAAGACATCCCTCGCCTGGACCTATGCCGAAAACAGAGCGCACATCAGTCCGTCCGTCGTGGTGGTCGGCCATGGCTCGCTCACTCGCGGCCTGTACGTGGGCGCTACCACCCTCAGCGGCAAACCGGACCCGCAACTGGCGCGGGTGGACGTCGTGCTCAACGAAGCCACCTCCACAGGCACGGTGACGCTCGTGCCGGTCACCACCCTGAAGACCGGGATCCACACGGGCACCCTCCTGCTCAACGCCTGCGCGGACCCGGCCTGCACGACGCACTACGCCGGCTCGCCGCATCGCCTCGACTACACCATCACCGTCACGAAGCCGCCGATCGAGACCTTGCCCGCCGAATCCACGGCGGTCGGTCCGGGCCCGATGGAGCAGACCATCTACGTGTACCCGCCCTATGGCGCCGCGCCGTTCACGTGGACGGCGACGCCAGCGGCTTCGTGGCTCACGATTGACCAGGTGACCGACAACAGCTTCCGCGCGACGCTGAACGCGACGGCCCCGGGCACGCACACGACCACACTGTTGCTCAAGAGCGGCGAATACGAAGGTTCGGTCAAGCTGACCCAAATTGTGCCCTGACGGTCGTCGAGTGCAGTCCAGGGCACTTTGTCCGTCGTTCCTTTCACCTGGCCTGGCAGTCGATCATCGTCGCAGACGATTCCGTGGCCGCGCCGATGGGCTGCAGCAGCCAATCCAGTTCCGCTTCGGTCAGGCGGACGGCGTCGCCCTGCGCCGAACCGTGGAGCCCTTGCGCCAACGCTGCCTTGCGTGCCTGCATCGTCACGATGCGCTCTTCGAGCGTGCCCATGGCCACCAGCTTGTAGACGAACACCGTGCTCGTCTGCCCCATGCGGTGAGCGCGGTCCGTGGCCTGGTTCTCGACCGCCGGATTCCACCAGGGGTCCACATGAATCACGGTGTCGGCCTGGGGAAGGTTCAGGCCCACGCCACCAGCCTTGATGCTGATGAGAAACAAGGGCACCTCGCCGGAGGTGAACTTCTGCACGATGGCCTCACGATTGCGACTCTGCCCGGTCAACTTGGCCCAGCGCAGGCCGGTGCCGGCGAGCGCCTCTTCGATGAGCGCGAGCATGCTCGTGAACTGGGAGAACAGCAGAACGCGGCGCCCCTCTTCGATCATCGTGGGCAAGCGGTCCAGCAGCCAGTCGATCTTGGCGGACTCCTTGACCTTTCGGGCCGAGGGCAGCGCCACCAGCCTGGGGTCACAGCAGACCTGCCGCAGTTTGAGCAAGGCGTCCAGCACGGAAATCTGGGAGCCAGCCAGCCCTTTGCTGGCCAGCGCCTTGCGCACCTTCGCCTCGTTGGCGATGCGAATCGTTTCGTACAGATTGGCCTGGTTGGGCGACAGCTCGATGTGCTCGACGCTCTCGATCTTCGGTGGCAATTCGTCCGCCACGGCGGCCTTTGTCCGGCGAAGCATGAAGGGTGACAGGCGCGTGCGCAGCAGGGCGAGTCGGTCGGCATCCCCGCTTTTTTCGATGGGGGTGCGGAAGATCTGCTTGAAGCGCGTCTCACTCCCCAGGTAGCCGGGCATCAGGAAGTGAAACAGGCTCCATACCTCGCCGAGGTGGTTTTCCATCGGCGTGCCGGTCAGGCACAGGCGCTGATCCGAACGCAAGGTCTGCACGATGGACGCGGCGCGCGAGCGGGCGTTCTTGATCGTCTGAGCCTCGTCGAGCACGACGATGGACCACTCCTGGGCGGCAAGCACCTGCTCGTCGCGCAGCAACAAGGGATAGGTCGTGATGATCACATCATGGTCGGCGATCCGCTTGAAACGGTGCCGCCGCTGGCTCCCGTGCAGCACAAGCGGAGACAGCCCTGGTGCGAAGCGATGCAGTTCGCTTTGCCAGTTGCCGACCAGGCTCGTGGGCGCGACGACCAGGGCCGGCCGTTTCAGGCGACGTGCCTGCTTCTCGGCCAGCAGGTGGGCGATGGTCTGCAAGGTTTTGCCCAGGCCCATGTCATCGGCCAGGACGCCACCGAGCCGATGGGCACGCAACAACTGCATCCAGCCGAGACCTTGCTGCTGGTACGGCCTGAGTTCGGCGCCCAGGCCGGATGGAATTCGAGCGGCAGAGGACTTGTCGTTCTGGCGCAGCATGCCGATCAGGCCGGCCAGCGACCGATGGTCGCGTTTGGAGAGGTTCAGCGTCAGCGCCTCTCCTCGCGGAGCGTCCACGGTGGCCAGGCGAAGGGCTTCGAACCGGTCGAGGCGCAGGGTCTCGCCGTCGAGCGCCCCACGTTCCTGAGACAGCTCGACCAACGCATCCAGCCATGGCCGCAATGGCGCCACGGGGACACGCCACGACTCACCGCTCTCGTCATGCGTCAACCATGTGTGTGCAGGCCAGGCGTCACCCTGTGCGGCGGCGGTTCGCCACCCGCTCATTCGTTCGATCAACGCAGGAAGCCAGGGCAGCAGATTCACCTTCCGGCCCCCCACGGAGAAGCCCAGCGACAGGTCGAACCATCCGCCGCCCTGATCGTCTCCACCGACCATGGACAGCGTCAGTTCCTCCGCGTGTCGAAAGCGCTCGCAAAGCGCCGGGTCGATATCGATGTGCCACCCCGCTTCGCGGAAACACGCGAAATCACTGTCCAGCAGGTCGAGGTCGCGCTGGTGGACCGACGTGCCCATCCTCGGGAACTGGCTTCGCGCTGCCCAGACGCCGGCCGCATCGTGCGCCTCGACGAATCCCTGGTTCCGCAGGCCATCGCGCAAGCGTTCTTCCGCTGAGAACTCTCGCCAGACGTCGGCCGTGCCTTGCGGCGTGTCGACCCGCTGCACCGCATCGGATGCCGCAGCCCATTGGCCGCGTGCGTCCTCGTAGCCGAAGGACAAGACCAGCTGGAGCAAGGCACGCTTCCGGTCGGGGTGCGAGGTGACGGACAGATGCGCCGTCGGTGTGACGCCGCAGATCTTGCGGGGTGCACTCTCGCGCACGGTCTCCGGCAGATGTGGCAGCACACGCGAGAGGCGAGTGGCGTGCTCGCGCATCCAGGATTCTGGCAACGCCGGCATGTTCTGCAAGCGAGCGACATCGTCGGCGGTGAGGCCTGGCGACTCGATGGTGCCGCACAGGCCGGCGTGTGGGTCGAGATAGACCATCGGCGAACCAAAGTACAGCTGCGCCGTGGGCGAGGGCAGTCGCGGCGACGGCATCCACAAGACCTCTCCGGCGGCATCGCGCTCCAGTTCCTCCCAAACCAACGACAAGCTTTGGGCCGGTCCCCACGACAACGTGCGTTCGATGTAGCGGTCCCCATCGAGCAGCACCAGGTCACCGGCCAGCGCAAGCCGCTTCATCAGGGCGACGCCGGACTCCTCCGCCACTGCATGAGCAGGCAGGTCGCTTGCATGTCTTGAAGGGAGATGGCTGACGCGCCGGCTGTGCACCCGTCCGGTATGCCAGTGCACCATTTGCTCGAAAGCCTCGCCTTGTCCATCGAACGGTGACAACGCGCTGCCTGCGTAAGGCGCCCGCGCGAGAGACACTTTGCCCAGTGCGCCGGGCTTGCTTTTCAAGGCGCGCGCTTGCCCGGGCCACAGCGCCAGCCAGCGCCCGGTGCCGGACGCCGACGACACGGACGACAGCACGATGACGTGGCGGGACGCTGGATCGCTCGGCAGTCCGGGCTTCGCACTGGGCGTCTGCATGGCCATTTCGGCCTGGTCGAGCCAATGGTTCAGCGCGTTCATGCGTGCGGCCACGGGATTGGCCGGAGCCGTTGCCTGTTTCGCCTGCAACACGTTCACGAGCAGGGCTACCGCGTGCTTGCACCGCGATTGCACGGGACACGTGCATTCCGTCGTCACGTTCAGGCGCGAGGGCCAATCCTTCACGGTGATCTCGACGAAATAGGGTTCCACGGCGCGTCCCTGGACCTCACCCTGGATCACGGCTCGAGTCCCGAGTCGCAACAACCCGGGGTCTTGAACGGCGCCTTGCCGGGCGTAGCGCTCGCCCCTGACCCAGGTCTGATCGTTGAAGCAAGAGCGGAGTGCTGCCAAAGGTGGCAACTGCACAAGCTCGAAGGTAAGTGCGTTGGACATGCTTTGGAGAGGCTGAGACGCCGGTGGGCCGGACGGGTGGACGATGCCGTGCGAAGGCAGTCGCCAGGAAACCAAAAAAGCCCCGCAATCCAAGTCAAAGGGCTCGAATTTCGGGGCTTCAGGAATACTGGCGGAGAGAGCGGGATTCGAACCCGCGGTGGGGATTAACCCACACACGCTTTCCAGGCGTGCGACTTAAACCGCTCATCCATCTCTCCGGAGCCCGCGAGTTTAGCCTACCTTTTGCGCGGCATGGGCATAAAGCGCTTCCAAAGTGACAAATTCGAGTGCGCGTTCGTGCGTGCTCTGCAACACGACGGGGGGCGCCAGGCCAGCATCCAGGGCTTCTTTCCAGCGCAGAACGCACAGGCACCAGCGGTCGCCAGGCTGGAGGCCGCGAAAGCGCATGTCGGGCCGGGGTGTGCTGAGGTCGTTGCCGCGTTGCCTCGAAAAAGCGAGGAAGTCTGCGGTGACCTTGGCGCAGATCACGTGCGTCCCCACATCATCGGACCTGGTGTGACAGCAGCCGTCACGGAAGAAGCCCGTGAGCGGGTCGTAGGAGCAGGCGATCAGTTCGCCGCCGAGGACGTTGCGGGCCATGAGGCGTCTCTTACTGCGGCGCCCGTTGCTTGAGCATGGTCATGGCCGTGCCGATCAGGGCCGACACTTCGGTCATGTTGCCGGGCACGATCATCGTGTTGTTGGTCTTGGCCAGCTGCCCGTACGCCTCGACCGCTTTCTCGGCGACCTTCAGGTTCACAGCCTCCATGCCGCCCGGCTGCTGGATGGCTTCGGCGATCTTGCGGATGGCGTCGGCCGTGGCATGGGCCACGGTGGTGATGGCAGCGGCCTCGCCTTGAGCGTTGTTGATGTCGGCCTGGCGCTGGCCCTCCGAGCGGGCGATGAAGGCCTCGCGCTCACCGGTGGCGATGTTGATCTGTTCCTGCTTGCGGCCCTCGGAAGCGGCGATCAGCGCACGCTTTTCACGCTCGGCGGTGATCTGGGCCTGCATCGAGCGCAGGATCTCGGCCGGCGGGGTCAGGTCCTTGATTTCGTAGCGGAGCACCTTCACCCCCCAGTTCGAGGCCGCTTCATCCAGCGCGTTGACGACGGACGAGTTGATCTGGTCGCGCTCCTCGAAGGTCTTGTCGAGCTCCATCTTGCCGATCACCGAGCGCAGCAGCGTCTGAGCGAGCTGTGTGATGGCGAACACGTAGTTGCTCGAGCCGTAGCTTGCGCGCATCGGGTCGGTGACCTGGAAGTAGATGATGCCGTCGACCTGCAGCTGCGTGTTGTCCTTGGTGATGCACACCTGGCTCGGCACGTCGAGCGGCACTTCCTTGAGTGAATGCTTGTAGGCCACGCGCTCGATGAAGGGGACCACGAACTTCAGGCCGGGCGTGAGCGTGCGGTCGTACTTGCCCAGTTTTTCCACGACCCAGGCGTTCTGCTGCGGCACGATCTTGAACGTGCGGACGATGAACACAGCCGCGATGACGGCCAGGATGAGCGCGATTTCCATGGAGTTCGTTCCGGAAGTCAGGGGGAGAGGGGAGCGATGACGAGCCAATTGCCTTCGACGGCCCGCACCACGTGGAGGCCGGTGACTTCGGGCACGCCGGGCTGTCGTCGTGCCTGCCAGGAGCTGCCGCGGTAGTCCACGCGGGTGGTGTGGTCGGCCTGCCAGGCGGCCACCGAGACGCGTTCGCCGATGTCGAGGTTCACGTCGCGGTTGTTCGCCACGGGTTCGGGGGACGGCTCGGAGACGGTGCGGCGCCAGTGCCACAGTGCCGTGGCGCCGCCGCTCACGACGGCCGCGGTGGTGACTTGCAGCGTCATCGACAGGCCGAGGTGCGCGGCCAGCGCAGCGGCCACGAGGCCGAGGGCGATCATCAGCAGGTAGAACGTGCCCGTGGCAAGTTCCGCCGCCACCAGCACCCCGGCAGTCACCCACCAGAACGTTGCCACCGAGAAATCCATTTCCCCGCTCCTTGCTGTTGTTGTCCACCGTCATTCCCCGGGTGGTGCGCGGGCAGTGTAAAGCCCTTGCCCACGAGGCATCCAGTGGCCCTACACTTCGCGCTTTCGCTGCTTTTCGTCCCTGGAGTCGCCATGTCGCGCTTTAACTTCCCCATTGTGATCATCGATGAGGATTTCCGTTCCGAGAACACCTCGGGCCTCGGGATCCGCGCGCTGGCCGACGCCATTGAAAAAGAGGGCTTCGAAGTGCTCGGCGCCACGAGCTATGGCGACCTCTCCCAGTTCGCGCAGCAGCAAAGCCGCGCGAGCGCGTTCATCCTCTCCATCGACGACAACGAATTCGCCGGCGGCCCGGACATCGACCCCGCCGTGCTGAACCTGCGCAAATTCATCCAGGAGATCCGGTTCAAGAACGCCGAGATCCCCATCTACCTGTACGGTGAGACACGCACCTCCCAGCACCTTCCGAACGACGTGCTGCGCGAATTGCATGGGTTCATCCACATGTTCGAAGACACCCCGGAGTTCGTGGCACGCCACATCATCCGCGAGGCCAAGAGCTACCTTGGCGGCCTGGCGCCGCCGTTCTTCCGCGCCCTCGTCGACTACGCACACGACGGTTCGTACTCATGGCACTGCCCGGGCCATTCCGGTGGCGTGGCCTTCCTCAAGAGCCCCGTGGGCCGCATGTTCCACCAGTTCTTCGGGGAAAACATGCTGCGCGCCGATGTCTGCAACGCCGTCGACGAACTGGGTCAGCTGCTCGACCACACCGGCCCCATCGCGGAGAGCGAGCGCAACGCCGCCCGCATCTTCAATGCCGATCACTGCTTCTTCGTGACGAACGGCACGAGCACCAGCAACAAGATGGTGTGGCACCACGCCGTGGCCCCGGGCGACGTGGTGGTGGTGGACCGCAACTGCCACAAATCCATCCTGCACTCCATCATCATGACCGGCGCCGTGCCCGTGTTCCTGCGCCCCACGCGCAACCACTACGGCATCATCGGCCCCATTCCGGAGAGCGAATTCACCCCGGCGGCGATCCGCAAGAAGATCGCCGAAAACCCCTTGCTCGCCGGTGTGGACCCGAACAAGGTCAAGCCGCGCATCCTGACCCTGACGCAAAGCACCTACGACGGCGTGCTCTACAACACCGAGACCATCAAGCATGGGCTCGACGGCTACATCGACACCCTGCATTTCGACGAGGCCTGGTTGCCCCACGCCGCGTTCCACAGCTTCTACAGCACCTACCACGCCATGGGGCGCAACCGGCGGCGCCCCAAGGACCAGCTCGTCTTCGCCACGCAATCCACCCACAAGCTGCTGGCCGGCATCAGCCAGGCCTCGCAAGTGCTGGTGCAGGATTCGCAAAGCCGAAAGCTCGACCGCCACCTCTTCAACGAGGCCTACCTGATGCACAGCTCCACGAGCCCGCAGTACGCGATCATCGCGTCATGCGACGTGGCCGCGGCCATGATGGAGGCTCCGGGCGGCATGGCCCTGGTCGAGGAAAGCATTTCCGAGGCACTCGACTTCCGCCGCGCGATGCGCAAGGTCGAGCAGGAGTACGACCAGGATTGGTGGTTCAAGGTCTGGGGCCCTGACAAGCTTGTCAACGAGGGCGTTGGAGAACCGGCCGACTGGGTGCTCGAGGCGGGTGCCCAATGGCACGGCTTCGGCGACCTGGCCGATGGCTTCAACATGCTCGACCCCATCAAGAGCACCATCATCACGCCTGGGCTCGACATGTCCGGCAAGTTCGCCAAGACAGGCATCCCTGCTGCCATCGTCACCAAATTTCTGGCAGAACATGGGGTGGTCGTGGAGAAGACCGGGCTTTATTCGTTCTTCATCATGTTCACGATCGGCATCACGAAGGGCCGCTGGAACACGCTGCTGACCGCGCTGCAACAGTTCAAGGACGACTACGACCGCAACGCGCCGCTGTGGCGGGTGTTGCCCGAGTTCGTGGCCGCCCATCCGCGATACGAGCGCATGGGGTTGCGCGACCTGAGCCAGGCCATCCACGAGGCGTACGCCAAGCACGACATCGCCCGACTGACCACAGAGATGTACCTGTCCGACCTGCATCCGGCGATGAAACCGAGCGACGCCTTTGCCCGCATCGCCCACCGCCAGACCGAACGCGTGGCCATCGACGACCTCGAAGGCCGCATCACGGCCTCACTCGTCACCCCGTACCCGCCGGGCATCCCGCTGCTGATACCCGGCGAGCGCTTCAACCGCAAGATCGTCGACTACCTGCGATTTGCGCGGGCCTTCAACGCCCAGTTCCCGGGGTTTGATACCGACGTGCACGGGCTCGTGGAGGACGATACCGATCCGGAGACGCATTTGCTACTACGTTGATTGTGTGCGGGATGATGTTTGACGGGGGGGGCTTCCCCGTCTTCCCCCGCTGGTTCGTGCGACCGGCTGTGTCTGTTTTTGCGGGGCTTGTTCTCTGGCGAGGCCGCGCCGGGTCTCGGCCCGGCAGCCGAATTACCTTTCTGTCGCGCCAGAAAGGTAATCCAAAGAGGCGCTCTGAACACCAGCTTCCTCGCATTTTGCTCAGGCGCTTCGGCTACGAATCCCCCGCACGACCACTGTCTCCAGCTCCACCGTGACCGTACGAGACACGGCCGTGCCGGTCCGCTTCGGCTCGCTTCGCATCGCAACTTTGGCTCACTGGAGCCGGTGGGCCCCGGCTTTCGCCGGGGTGACATTTGTTTGCGCCCCCCCGCATGTGTTTGCCCCCCAATGTCATACCGGCGAACGCCGGTACCCACTGATCCGTATGGCCACGACGCCGCCGGAGCCACAAAAGAGTGAGTGGCGAGCGAGCAAAGCGAGCAACGCCCCGCAGCGCGCGCGACAGGCAGGCAAGCGCAGCGAAGCCGCAGATCAAGCCACACGCGAGCCCGGGTTTCCCGGGCGACCCGTGGCGCCCCTTGGGGGCAGGAGCGAAGCGACTGGGGGGCCTACATCCCATTCAGGGCGGTTTGGCTGAAGCCGCCGTCGACGTAGGTGATTTCGGAGGTGATGCCGGAGGCCAGGTCGGACATCAGGAATGCGGCGGCGTTGCCGACGTCTTCGATGGTGACATTGCGGCCGAGCGGGCTTTGTGCGGTCATCTCGAGCATCTTGCCGAAGCCCTTGATGCCGGAGGCGGCCAGCGTCTTGATGGGGCCGGCCGAGATGCCGTTGACGCGAACGCCTTTCGGGCCGAGGCTGGCGGCAAGGTAGCGCACGCTGGCTTCGAGTGAGGCCTTGGCAAGGCCCATCGTGTTGTAGCTCGGCAGGCTGCGCACTGCGCCGAGGTAGGTGAGGGTCAGCAGCGCGCTGCCCGGGCGCAGGTGGGGCAGGGCGGCTTTGGCGAGCGCCGGGAAGCTGTAGCTCGAGATGTCGTGCGCCACGCGGAAGGCTTCGCGGGACAGTCCTTCGAGGAAGTCGCCTGCGATCGCCTCGCGAGGGGCGAAGCCGATCGAATGCACGAGGCCATCGAATTGCGGCCAGGCTTCACCAAGCTGGGCGAAGAGGGCCTCGATTTGTGCGTCGTCGGCCACGTCGCAGTCGTAGACGAGCTTGGAATCGAACTCGGCAGCAAATTCGGTGATGCGGTCCTTGAACCGGTCGCCCATATAGCTGAAGGCCAGCTCTGCGCCTTCCCGGTGACATGCCTTGGCAATGCCGTAGGCAATGGAGCGATTGGAAAGAACGCCGGTGATGAGGAAACGTTTGCCGGCCAGAAAGCCCATGGGTGACTCCATCCAGGTGAAATAGCCGGGCATTTTGGCATGCGCGGAACGCCCGTCACAGGGGGCGTCCTGCATCACCTGCCACATGCTTGACAGTCTGGGGCCTTGTCTGTAGCAGCCGGTCACGCTACAATGCGTTTTTCTCAAGAAAACTGCATGGGCGGATTCTTTCCAGCCCTTTTTTTTTGCTTGATCGACTTTGCCGTGTGGCCCTGTCCGGGCTGCGACGGCAGGCTTGACCAAGCGTTCAGGTATCAGGAACCGAGCCGACTGGATGAACTGGCAAGCTGCCGTTGAAAGCACCGTGACCGCAATGGGTTACGACCTGGTGGACTGCGAGCGCAGCCCCAAGGGATTGCTGCGCGTGTACATCGACCGCGTGGTCGATGATCCGTCGGGCGAATACATCGTGGTCGAGGATTGCGAGCGGGTGACGCGCCAGCTCCAGCACGTGCTGGAGGTGGAGGCCATTCCGTACGAGCGCCTCGAGGTGTCCTCGCCGGGGCTCGATCGTCCCCTGAAGAAGGCGGCCGACTACGCCCGCTTTGCAGGCCAGGAGATCGAGCTGACCCTGAAGGTCGCGTTCCAGGGGCGCAAGAAATACAAGGGCCTCCTGGAGGCCCTGGGCGAAGGCTGGCGTCTGGTGTTCAACGACGGCAAGGTCGAGCAGGCGCTCGATTTTTCGCTTGACGAAGTAAAGGAGGCCCGTCTGGTGCCCGTGGTGGATTTCAAGGGGCGCCGGTTCCAGCCGCCGCCCATGGACGCCGCGCCGGGTGCACAGGCAGAGGCCGAGGAAACTGACGGAGATCGTAAGCAATGAACCGCGAACTGTTGATGCTGGTAGATGCCATTTCACGCGAGAAAAGCGTGGATCGGGAGGTGGTATTCGGCGCTGTCGAAGCGGCCCTGGCCTCGGCCAGCAAGAAGCTGCATGGCGGCGAGGTCGACATCCGCGTGACGATCGATCGTGAGAGCGGTGACTACGAAACCTTCCGTCGCTGGCATGTGGTGCCGGACGAGGCCGGCCTGCAACTGCCCGACTCCGAAATCCTGCACTTCGAAGCGCTCGAGCAGATCCCCGACATCGAGGTCGACGATTACATCGAGGAGCCGGTGGAGTCGGTCACGATCGGCCGCATTGGCGCGCAGGCGGCCAAACAGGTGATTCTGCAGAAGATCCGTGATGCCGAGCGCGAGCAGCTGCTCACCGATTTCCTGTCGCGCGGCGACAAGATCTTCGTCGGCACGGTCAAGCGCCTCGACAAGGGCGACGTGATCGTCGAATCCGGCCGCATCGAGGGCCGCCTCAAGCGCAACGAGATGATCCCGAAGGAGAACCTTCGCTCCGGTGACCGCGTCCGCGCGTTCATCGCTGAAGTCGATCCCACGCTGCGCGGCCCCCAGATCCTGCTGTCGCGCAGCGCGCCCGGCTTCATGATCGAGCTGTTCCGCCAGGAAGTGCCTGAAATCGAGCAGGGCCTGCTGGAAATCAAATCGTGCGCCCGTGATCCGGGTTCGCGCGCCAAGATCGCGGTGATCTCGCACGACAAGCGAGTCGACCCCATCGGCACCTGCGTCGGCGTGCGCGGCTCGCGTGTCAACAGCGTGACGAACGAGCTGGCCGGCGAGCGTGTCGACATCGTGCTGTGGTCCGAAGACCCCGCGCAGTTCGTCATCGGTGCGCTGGCGCCTGCCAATGTGCAGTCCATCGTGGTCGATGAGGAACGCCATGCCATGGACGTCGTCGTCGATGAGGAAAACCTCGCCATCGCGATCGGCCGCGGCGGCCAGAACGTGCGCCTGGCGTCCGAGATGACCGGCTGGCGCATCAATATCATGACGGCCGAGGAATCGCAGGCCAAGCAAAGCGAGGAATCGGACGGCTTGCGCAAGCTCTTCGTCGAGAAACTCGATGTGGACGTCGAAGTGGCCGACATCCTGATCGCCGAAGGCTTCGGCAGTCTGGAGGAGGTGGCCTATGTCCCGATGCAGGAGATGCTCGAGATCGAAGGTTTCGACGAAGACACGGTGAACGAACTCCGCACGCGCGCCAAGGATGCCCTGCTGACGATGGAAATCGTCCGTGAGGAGAAAATGGAGGATGTGTCTCAGAACCTGCGCGACCTGGAAGGGTTGTCGCCGGAACTGATCGCGAAATTGTCGGATGGCGGCATTCACACCCGTGACGACTTGGCCGATCTGGCGGTGGACGAACTCACCGCCATGACCGGAGTGGATGAGACCCAGGCGAAAGCGCTGATCATGAAGGCGCGTGAACATTGGTTCACCACCTGACCGGATCGTCACGATACCGACCCTGTTCCAGAATTACGCTCCGAAGCCGCACCGCACGTAGAAAGCAAGGATATACACAATGGCTGTGACCACCGTCGCCCAGTTTGCCGCCGAGCTCAACCGCTCCGCAGCGGCACTGCTCGAGCAGCTCCAATCGGCCGGCGTTGCGAAGGCGTCCACCGATGACGCGCTGACCGAGTCCGACAAGGAGCGGCTGCTCGATTTCCTGCGCTCGTCCCATGGCACTGTTGCCGGTGAGCGCAAGAAGATCACGCTGACCCGCAAGTCGACCAGCGAGATCAAGCAGGCCGATGCCAGTGGCAAGGCCCGCACCATCCAGGTCGAAGTGCGGAAGAAGCGCACCTTCGTCAAGCGCGATGACAACCTTCCCGCAGAAGAGCCGGCGGCGCCGGTGGTCGATGCCGAGGAGCTTCGCCGCCGCGAAGACGAGGCACGCGCCCAGGCCGAGCTGTTGCGCAAGCAGGAAGAGGAGCTTGCGGAGAAGCGTCGCCAGCGTGAAGAGCAGGAAAAGCGCGAGCGCGAAGCCGCCGAGCTGCGTGCGCGCCAGGCCGAGGAGGCCGCCGCTGCGGCGGCGGCCAAGGCTGCGCTCGAGGCTGCCGCTGCCGCTGCCGCCGCTGCGGCAGCACCGAAACCCGTCCCTGCACCGGTACCGGCACGTGGAGCCGCGCCTGCACCCGCGCCAGCGGTGGCTGCACCGGCGGACGCTCCGAAGCCCGCCTTGCGCGTGATCAAGGCCGCCGACGTTGTGGACGAAGAGAAGCAGCGCGCCGCCGACCTCGCCAAGCGCCGCAAGGCGGCCGAGGACGAGGCCGCGGCCATCCGCGCGATGATGAACGCGCCGAAGAAGGTGCTGCAGGCCAAGAAGGAAGAGCCCAAGCCGGCCGATGCGAACAAGGAAGGCATCAAGGGCACCATCCACAAGCCGGCCGGCACGGCTGGCGCGCCGGCAGCCACTGCAGCTGCAGCACCGGGCGCGGCCAAGCCAGGCGACAAGAAATCGCTCAAGTCTGAGAAGTTGTCGTCTAGCTGGGCCGATGACGCCGCCAAGAAGCGCGGCCTGAAGACGATCAACAGCGGCGGTGGCGCCCGTCCGGGCTGGCGCGCACCGCGCGGCGGCCGCCGTGGCGACCGCAACGATGCGGGTTCGTCGACCTTCAGCGCGCCGATCGAGCAGCAGGTGTACGAGGTGCACGTGCCCGAGACGATCAGCGTCGCCGACCTCGCGCACAAGATGTCGGTGAAGGCCTCCGAAGTCATCAAGACGATGATGAAGCTCGGCCAGATGGTCACCATCAACCAGCAGCTGGACCAGGAAACCGCGATGATCGTCGTGGAGGAAATGGGCCACAAGGCGTTCGCAGCCAAGCTGGATGATCCGGATGCCTTCCTCGACGAGCAGAACGAGGCGGAAGCCCACCACGAGGTGCTGCCCCGCGCCCCGGTCGTGACCGTCATGGGCCACGTCGACCACGGCAAGACCTCGCTGCTGGACTACATCCGCAAGAGCCGCGTGGCTTCCGGCGAAGCCGGCGGCATCACGCAGCACATCGGCGCCTACCATGTGGACACGCCGCGCGGCATGATCACCTTCCTCGACACCCCGGGCCACGCGGCGTTCACCGCGATGCGTGCCCGCGGCGCCAAGGCGACCGACATCGTCATCCTCGTGGTGGCGGCCGACGACGGCGTCATGCCGCAAACCAAGGAAGCCATCTCCCATGCGAAGGCGGCCGGTGTGCCCATCGTCGTGGCGATGAACAAGATGGACAAGCCCGAAGCCAACGCGGAACGCCTGAAGAGCGAACTGGTGGCCGAGGAAGTGGTGCCGGAAGAATTCGGCGGTGAATCGCCGTTCGTGGCGGTGTCGGCCAAGACCGGCATGGGCATCGACGACCTGCTCGAGCAGGTGCTGTTGCAGGCCGAAGTGCTGGAGCTGAAAGCACCGGTCGATTCCATGGCCAAGGGCCTGATCGTCGAAGCGCAGCTGGACAAGGGCCGTGGCCCGGTGGCCACGGTGCTGATCCAGTCGGGCACGCTCCGGCGTGGCGACGTTGTGCTCGCAGGTTCCACCTATGGCCGCGTGCGCGCCATGCTCGACGAGAACGGCAAGACCATCACGGAAGCTGGCCCGTCCCTTCCCGTCGAAATCCAGGGGCTCACCGAAGTGCCGCAGGCGGGCGACGAATTCATGGTGTTGGGCGACGAACGCCGCGCCCGTGAAATCGCCACCTTCCGTTCGGGCAAGTACCGCGATGTGAAACTGGCCAAGCGCCAGGCCGCCAACCTCGAAACCCTGATGGACCAGATGGGCCAGGGCGACGTGCAGACCTTGAGCCTGATCATCAAGGCCGACGTTCAGGGTTCGCAGGAAGCGCTGTCGCAGTCGCTGCTCAAGCTCAGCACCGACGAGGTCAAGGTGCGCATCGTGCACGGCGCGGTGGGCGGCATCAGCGAGTCGGACGTCAACCTGGCGATTGCCTCCAAGGCGGTGATCGTGGGCTTCAACACGCGGGCCGATGCCGGCGCGCGCAAGCTGGCCGAGCACAACGGGGTCGACATCCGCTACTACAACATCATCTACGACGCCGTGGACGATGTGAAGGCAGCGATGACCGGCATGCTGGCGCCGGAACAGCGCGAGGAAGTCATCGGCACCGCCGAGATCCGCACGGTGTTCGTGGCCTCGAAGATCGGTACCGTGGCCGGCTCGATGGTCACCTCGGGCCTGGTGCGCCGCAATGCGCGTTTCCGCCTGCTGCGCAACAACGTGGTGGTCTACACCGGCGAAGTGGATTCGGTGCGCCGCCTCAAGGACGACGTGCGCGAAGTCAAGGAAGGCTTCGAGTGCGGTATCAAGCTCAAGAACTACAACGACATCGCCGAGGGCGATCAGCTGGAATTCTTCGAAGTCAAGGAAGTGGCACGGACGCTGTGACAGCGGAGCGGGTCCCCACCCACACCCCGCCTTCCAAAAGAGGGCGGGGTTTGTGTTTGATGGGCGGTCCGCGAGGAACATCAGATGCGACATAAACGATCCATCCCCAACCGCGGCTTTCGCGTGGCCGACCAGATCCAGCGCGACCTGGCCGAGCTGATCCGCGAGCTGAAGGACCCCCGCATCGGCATGGTCACGCTGCAGGCCGTGGAAGTCACGCCGGACTACGCGCACGCGAAGGTGTTCTTCTCGGTGCTCGTGGGCGATGTTGCCCAGACGGAAGAAGCGCTCAACGAAGCCGCCGGCTTCTTGCGCAACGGGCTCTTCAAGCGCCTGCAGATCCACACGGTGCCCACGCTGCACTTCAATTTCGACCGCACCACCGAGCGAGCGGCCGAGTTGAGTTCGCTCATCGCGCAGGCCAACGCCACGCGCGCCAAGGACGACTGACGCCCGTGAACGCCGCCCGATCCGCTGCCGATGCACGGCCGCGCATGCCCCGCCGTGCTGTGCATGGCGTGCTGCTGCTCGACAAGCCGCTCGGCCTGTCGAGCAACGATGCGTTGCAGAAGGCCAAGCGCTTGTTCCGGGCCGAGAAGGCAGGGCACACGGGCACGCTCGATCCGCTGGCCACCGGCCTGCTGCCGCTGTGTTTCGGCGCAGCCACGAAGTTTTCGCAGGTGAGCCTCGATGCGGACAAGCGCTACGTCGCCACCCTGCAGCTGGGTGCCACGACCACCACGGCCGATGCCGAGGGCGAGGTGTTGCAGCGCCGGGCTGTCTCCGTGACGGACGCCCAATTGGCCGAGGCTTGCCGCCGGTTCGTCGGCGACATCGACCAGGTACCGCCGATGCATTCGGCGCTCAAGCACGAAGGTCGCGCGCTGTACGAGTACGCACGGCAGGGCGTCGAGATCGAACGTGCCGCCCGCCGGGTGACGATTCATGACATCGCCATTCTGGACCGCCAGGATGACCGGGTCACACTGGATGTGACGTGCACCAAAGGCACCTACATCCGCACGCTTGCCCAGGACATCGGCGAGGCGCTGGGCTGCGGTGCCCACCTTGCCGCGCTGCAACGCACCGGCAGCGGCCCGCTGACGCTCGAAGGTGCCGTGACACTCGAGCAGCTGGCCGCCCTCACCGAAAGTGCCCGCGACGGCCTGCTGATGGACGCCGACGCGCTGCTTGCCGATGCGCCCATCGTGCGCCTGGACGCGGAGGAGGCGGGCCGCTTCCTCACGGGGCTGCGCCGGCGGGTGCGCCTGGCCGACGCACCGCAGGTGCGGGTGTACGGCCCCGAACCGAGGGCGTTTCTCGGGAGTGCCCGGGTGACGGCCGGAGAACTGATTTCTACGAGGCTTTTGAGCCCGGTGGAGGTGCAAGGCCTCCTAGACGAGCGCGCGAAGCAGGAAATTTCAGAGAGAACGCCAGCATGACCAACAGACAGATCCGCAACATCGCCATCATTGCCCACGTCGACCATGGCAAGACCACCATGGTGGACCAGCTCCTGCGCCAGTCCGGCACCTTTGCAGAACACGAGAAGGTCGTCGACACCGTGATGGACAACAACGCCATCGAGCGCGAGCGCGGCATCACCATCCTGGCCAAGAACTGCGCGGTCAGCTGGGAAGGCACGCACATCAACATCGTCGACACCCCGGGGCACGCGGACTTCGGCGGTGAAGTGGAACGTGCGCTGTCCATGGTCGACGGCGTGGTGCTGCTGATCGATGCGCAAGAAGGCCCGATGCCGCAGACCCGCTTCGTGACCAAGAAGGCCCTGGCCTTGGGCCTGAAGCCCATCGTGGTCGTCAACAAGGTCGACAAGCCGGGTGCCAAGCCCGACGCCGTCATCAATGCCGCCTTCGACCTGTTCGACAACCTGGGCGCGAGCGACGAGCAGCTCGACTTCCCGGTCGTCTACGCTTCCGGCATCAACGGCTGGACGTCGCTGACCGAAGGCGCGCCCGGCGAACAATGGGGCCCGGACATGTCGGCCCTGTTCAACACTATCCTCAAGCACGTGCCGCCGAACTCGGGCGACCCCGAAGCCCCGCTGCAGCTGCAGATCTCGGCGCTCGACTTTTCCAGCTTCGTGGGCCGCATCGGCGTGGGCCGCATCAGCCAGGGTACCCTCAAGCCGTCGATGGACGTGCTGGTGATGGAAGGCCCGGACGGCAAGGCGATCAAGGGCCGCGTCAACCAGGTGCTGACCTTCCAGGGCCTGGACCGCGTGCAGACCTCTGAAGCGGGCCCCGGCGACATCGTGCTGATCAACGGCATCGAGGACATCGGCATCGGCGTCACCGTCACCAGCGTGACGAATCCGGCCCCGCTGCCGATGCTGAAGGTCGACGAGCCCACGCTGACGATGAACTTCTGCGTCAACACCAGCCCGCTGGCTGGCCGCGAAGGCAAGTTCGTCACCAGCCGCCAGATCTGGGACCGCCTGCAAAAGGAACTGCAAAGCAACGTCGCCCTGCGCGTGAGCGAGACGGATGAAGACGGCATCTTCGAAGTGATGGGCCGTGGCGAGCTGCACCTGACCATCCTCCTGGAAAACATGCGGCGCGAAGGCTACGAACTGGCCGTCAGCAAGCCGCGCGTCGTGTTCCATGACGTCGATGGCGTGAAGCATGAGCCCATCGAACTGGTAACGGCCGACATCGAAGAAGGCCACCAGGGTGGCGTGATGCAGGCGCTGGGCGAGCGCAAGGGCGAACTCGTCAACATGGAACCGGACGGCCGTGGCCGCGTTCGCCTGGAGTACCGCATTCCGGCGCGCGGGCTGATCGGTTTCTCGAACGAGTTCATGAACCTCACCCGTGGTTCGGGCCTCATCAGCAACATCTTCGACGGCTATGAGCCGCACAAGGGTGACATTGGCGGCCGCAAGAACGGCGTGCTGATCTCGATGGACGACGGCGAGATCTTCACCTACGCCCTGGGCAAACTGGACGACCGCGGCCGCATGTTCGTCAAGGCGAACGATCCGGTCTACGAAGGCATGATCGTCGGCATCCACAACCGCGACAACGATCTGGTCGTCAACGCCACCCGCACGAAGCAGCTGACGAACTTCCGCGTGTCCGGCAAGGAAGACGCCATCAAGATCACCCCGCCGATCGATCTGACGCTGGAGTACGGCGTCGAATTCATCGAAGACGACGAGCTGGTGGAAATCACGCCGAAGTCCGTCCGCCTGCGCAAGCGCCACCTGAAGGAACATGAGCGCAAGCGCGCGTCGCGCGAATGAGCGGTTCGGGGCGCCTGTGAAGGTGCCCCGGCGTGGCCGGCGTTCTGCCGGCCCCCACTCGGCGGCGCTTTGCACATTTCGCCTGCGATTCCGATGCGCCACCGCGCCGGTGCCTGAGACAATCCAGGGATGCTTCTTGATGCGATCTGCCTTGCCCTGACCGTCCTGGTGCTGTGTCTGTTGGTCGTGCTGCTCTGGCGCAGCCGCCCCGAAGATCTGCACCGCCGCCTGCGCGACGATACCCGCGCGGACACCGAACGCAACACGCGCGAGCTGCGTGATGAAGTGGCCCGCAGTGCCGTTGGCACGCGCCAGGAACTCGGCGCCACGCTGGCTGCATTCCAGCAGGTGCTGCTCACACAGCAGGGTGACACCGCCCGCACCCAGAACGAGCAGATCGACAGCTTCCGCACTCAACTGGCGGCCACGCAGCAGACGCTTGCCGAAACGCTGCGCCACGCCACAGGCACGCAGGACGCGGCCCTGGCCCGCATGACCGAACAGCAGGCCAATGCGCTGGGCCGCTTTTCCCTCACACTCAACGAGCAACTCAAGGCGTTGACGCAGGCCAACGACCAGCGCATGGCCGAGATGCGGGCGTCGGTCGAACAGAAGCTGGCTGCCATCCAGGCCGACAACGAGCGCAAGCTCGAACAAGTGCGCGCCACCGTGGACGAAAAACTGCATGCCACGCTGGAGCACCGCCTCGGCGAAAGCTTCAAGCAGGTGGCCGACCGCCTGGATCAGGTGCACAAAGGCCTCGGCGAGATGCAGACGCTTGCGCGCGACGTGGGTTCGCTGAGCCGTGTGTTGAACAACGTCAAGACGCGGGGCATCTTCGGCGAGGTTCAGCTCGCAGGCTTGCTGGAGCAGGTGTTCACGCCCGACCAGTACGCCGTCAACGTGGAAACGGTGCCTGGCACCGGTGCGCGCGTGGAATTCGCCATCCGGTTGCCGGGGCACCGGGCCGACGGGGTGCCCCTGTGGCTGCCCATCGATGCCAAGTTTCCGCGGGAAGACTATGAGCGCCTCCTCGAAGCCCAGGACTGCGCCGATCCCGTGGCGACCGAGGCTGCGGCCAAGGCCATCGAAACCCGGTTGCGCGCCGAGGCGAAGGTCGTCCGCGAGAAGTATCTGGCGCCGCCGCACACGACCGACTTCGCGATCCTCTTCGTTCCCACCGAAGGCCTTTACGCCGAGGCCCTGCGGCGGCCGGGGCTGGTGGAAGCCCTGCAGCGCGAGCACCGGGTGATGCTCACCGGGCCCACCACGCTGCTGGCCACGCTCAACAGTTTGCAGATGGGTTTTCGCACGCTCGCGCTCGAAAAGCGCTCGGTCGAGGTGTGGGAAGTGCTCGGCGCCGTCAAAACAGAGTTTCAAAAGTTTGGCGATGCCCTTGCCAAGACCCGCAAGAAGCTCGACGAGGCCAGCAACAGCATCGAGATGGCCGAGCGCCGCAGCCGCGTGATGGCCCGCGAGCTGCGCGCGGTCGAAGCCTTGCCCGAAGCGCGGGCGCAGGCCCTGTTGCCCATGCCGGCCGACGACGAACTCGCCGGAGGCGAGCTGCCGGTCTGATGCCGTGAGCCGTGCGTTTTTCCGCCCGCTGCCGGCCCTGATCCTGGGCCAGATCAGCCTGCATTCGACGATGACCGGCGTGCGCCTGGCCGCGCCGCTGCAGGCGCTCCACGAAGGGCGGTCGGCATGGTCAGTGGGCGTGCTCCTGGCCTTGTTCGCACTGGCGCCGGTGGCACTCGCCATTCCCGGCGGGCGGCTGGCCGACCGCCTCGGCTACCACCGGCCGCTGCGGCTCGCCACGGCCTTGGCTGTGGCCGGTGCGGCGCTCGCCGCCGCGGCCAACGGGCAGTACCTCATGCTCTGCCTGGCAGCGATGCTGTGCGGATGCGGCGCCAACCTCGGCCTGATCGTGGTGCAGCGGTCCGCCGGCCGGACGGCAGCCGATGCCACCCAGCGGTTGCAGGTGTTCAGCTGGCTTGGCATGGGGCCGGCCTTGTCCAATCTCTTCGGGCCCGTGTTGGCCGGCATGCTCATCGACCTCGCGGGTTTCCGGGTGGCCTTTGCCGCGCTGGCCATGCTGCCCGGGCTTGCACTCGCCGTGGCGCGGCTGGTGCCGGTGGAGGCGGCGCGCCCCGCTGCTGCCTCGGCGGCCGATGCACCCGCGCGGCATGTGTGGGACCTGCTGGGTCAGGCGCCGGTGCGCCGTCTGCTCTTCCTGAACTGGCTGCTGTCGTCCAGCTGGGACGCCCACAACTTCGTGGTGCCCATCCTCGGGCATCAACGCGGTTTCGATGCCACGACCATCGGACTCGTGCTGGGCACCTTCTCAGCCGCGGTGGCCGCCGTGCGCCTGATCATCCCGGTGCTCGCCCACCGGGTGACCGAACGCCAGGTGCTGGTTGGCGCCACTTTGTGCACCAGCTGCATCCTGGTGGCCTATCCCTTCGTCTCGTCGGCTTGGGCCATGATGGTCTGTGCCGCGTTGCTGGGTCTGCCGCTGGGCTCGGTGCAGCCGATGGTGTTGTCGCTGCTGCACGAAATGACACCCGAGGACCGCCACGGCGAGGTCATCGCGCTGCGCTCGATGAGCCTGAGCCTGTCCAGCAGCGTGATGCCGCTGTGTTTCGGTGTGCTCGGCGCCGCGCTCGGTGCCAGTGCGCTGTTCTGGCTGATGGGGGCGGCCGTGGGCGCAGGCAGCCTTCAGGCGTTCAGGGTGCCGGCACGCACGCCGGTCAGAACTTGAAGCCGGATGACGCCGGGGCAGGGGGGGCCTCGGGTGGCGGGGCAGGGCGTGCCTGCTGCGGCACGGGTGCGGCCTTCGGTTCGGTCAGCGGTGTGGCCGCGGGTTCCGTGTAGTTCGATGGCAGCCGGGACTCCTTCGGGTACCCTGCCGCATCGACGTAGGACGCCAACGTGCTCGAGGCGTACCCGGTGACGACCTGGCTGCCAATGGTGATCGTGGGCAGCTCGGAACTGCCGGTGATCCGCTTGAGGGCGGCATTGTCCTCCGGGCTGCTGACAATGCGCTCGCTCACCGGCACGCCCCGTTGCCGCAGGTACTGGCGTGCGCCGTCGCATGGAGGGCAGTTCGGGGTGGTGTACAGCGTCACCGGGTACTTCTGGGCGACGACCCGGAGGTCGAACGGCAGCGATTCGGCCGTGACGCTGCCCGTGGAGGTGTTGACCGTCTCGACCTTGTTTTCTCTCGTGGTGGGGGGACGGTCGGTGTAGGTCACCTTGCCGTCCGGACCGACCACCTTGTACAAGGCGTGGGCGGGCAGCGCGGCGAGTGCCGAGGCGAACAGCGCGGCCACCGCAGCCAAGCGGGAGACACGGGGCGAAACAGCAATCATCGCGAACTCCAGGGGATCAAAAACCGCACTGTATCAAGCCATGCCCTGATGGCGTAACAGGGCGTCGATGCGCGGCTCTCGGCCGCGGAATGCCTTGAAGCTGTCGATGGCGGGTCGGCTGCCACCGGCTTCGAGGATCGCTTCGCGGTAGCGGCGGCCCGTGTCCACGTTGAGCGTGCCCGTCTCCTCGAACGCGCTCCAGGCGTCGGCGCTCAGCACCTCGGCCCATTTGTAGCTGTAATACCCGGCGGCGTAGCCGCCCGCGAAGATGTGGGAGAACCCGTGCTGGAACCGGTTGAACGCAGGCACCTTCACCACGGCCACCTCGCGGCGAACATCGTCGAGCACGGCCTGCACGGCCTCTTCGCTGCCGGGCTCCGAATGGATGCGCATGTCGAACAGCGAGAACTCCACCTGCCGCAGCGTCTGCAGGCCGCTTTGGAAGTTCTTCGCGGCGATCATCTTGTCGAACAGTGCGCGGGGCAGCGGTTCGCCGGTCTCGACGTGGGCGGTCATGTGCTTGAGCACCTCCCATTCCCAGCAGAAGTTTTCCATGAACTGGCTGGGCAGTTCGATCGCATCCCATTCGACGCCGGAGATGCCCGCCACGCCGACATCGTCGACCTTGGTGAGCATGTGGTGCAGGCCGTGGCCGAACTCATGGAACAGCGTGGTGACGTCGTCGTGGGTGAGCAGCGCGGGCTTGCCGTTGACCGGCGAGGCGAAGTTGCAGACGAGGTGCGCCACCGGCGTCTGGGTGATGCCTTCGGGACGGGCCCAGCGGCCGCGAACGTCGTCCATCCATGCGCCGGGACGCTTGCCGGGTCGGGCGTAGGGATCCAGATAGAACTGACCGACCAGCTGGCCCGCGCGCTCGATGCGGAAAAAGCGCACGCTGGGGTGCCAGACCGGCGCGGTGTCCGGGCGGATGCTCACTTCGAACAGCGTCTCGATGATGCCGAACAGGCCTTCGAGCACCTTGGTTTCGGTGAAATACGGCTTCACCTCCTGGTCGCTGAAGGCGTAGCGGTGCTCCTTGAGCTTTTCGCTGGCAAAGGATTGGTCCCATGCCTGCAGGTCGTCGAGGCCCAGTTCGGTGCGGGCGAATTCGCGCAGTTCGGCGAGGTCCTTCTCCGCGTACGGCCGGGCACGCCGCGCCAGATCGCGCAGGAACGCGAGCACTTCGGCCGGGGAGCTGGCCATCTTCGGCACGAGCGACACCTCGGCGAAGTTGGCATAACCCAGCAGCCCGGCTTCTTCCTGCCGCAGCGCGAGCAGCTCGCGCATCACGGCCGAGTTGTCCACGGCCGAGGGGCCGAGGTCGCTCGCGCGGGTGGTGTAGGCCGTGTACAGGCGTTCGCGCAATGCGCGGTTTTCACCGTACTGCATCACCGGCAGGTAGTTCGGCAGGTGCAGGGTGAGCTTGTGGCCCTCCCGCCCTTCGGCTTCGGCCGCCGCGCGGGTGGAGGTTTTCACATCGTCGGGCACACCGGCAAGTTCGGCTTCGGTCACGTAGCAGGCGAACCCGTCGGTGGCGTCGAGCACGTGCTCCGAGAACTGCTGCGACAAGGCGGCCTGCCGATCCTGGATGGCCGCGTACCGTTCGCGCGCGGCGCCTTGCAGTTCGGCGCCGCCGAGCACGAAGTCACGCATCGCATTGGACAAGGCCCGTTGGCGCGCCGGGTTCAGTGACTTGGCGGCGGGGCTGTTGGCGATGGTCTTGTATTTGGCGTACAGCCGTTCATCGGCGCCGATCCGGGTGTGGAACTCGGTGACACGCGGCAGGCTTTCGTTGTAGGCCGCGCGCAATGCCGGGTTGTCGGCCACCGCGTTGAGATGGTTCACCGCGCCCCAGGAACGGCTCAGCCGTTCGGTGGCGACGTCGAGCACGGCGGACATGGCATCGTAGTCGGCCGGAACGGCATCGCTCGTGGCGCGCTCCAACGCCACGTTCGCTTCGGTGAGCAGCTCGGCGATGGCCGGGCCCACGTGTTCAGGGCGGATGTCAGCGAACAGCGGCAGTTCGGTGCGTGCGAGCAGCGGATTGATCATGCGTGGGCCTCCAGGGTGGGCGCGGTGATGTCGGCCTATTGTGCAGCGGCAGTCCGTTCCGCGGATTCGATCGTGTTCACCAGCAGCATGGTGATCGTCATCGGACCCACACCACCGGGCACCGGCGTGATGGCCGAAGCCACCTGGGAGACACCCGCGAAATCCACGTCGCCACAGAGCTTGCCTTCGTCGTTGCGGTTCATGCCCACGTCAATGACGATGGCGCCCGGCTTGACCATGTCGGCCGTCACCGTGTTGCGGCGGCCCACTGCCGCGACGATCACATCGGCCTGCCGGGTGTGGTAGCCCAGGTCCGGGGTGGCACTGTGGCAGATGGTGACCGTGGCGTTGGCCTGCAGCAGGAGCAAGGCCATCGGCTTGCCGACGGTGTTGCTGCGTCCGATCACGACGGCATGCTTGCCGCGCAGGTCGGTGCCCGTGGATTCGATCAGCTTCATGCAGCCGTACGGCGTGCAGGGCCGAAAGCCGGGCAGGCCGGCCACCAGTTCCCCTGCACTCAGCACCGAATAGCCGTCGACGTCTTTCTTCGTGTCGATGGCCTCGATCACCTTGGTGGCGTCGATGTGCTTGGGCAACGGCATCTGCACGAGGATGCCGTGGATGGTGTCGTCCTGGTTGAGCGCGTCGATGCGCGCAAGCAGGTCGGCTTCGGACAGCGTGGCCTCGTACTTCTCGAACACGGAGCGCAGCCCGTGCTCCTCGCAGGCCTTGACCTTGTTGCGCACGTACACCTGGCTTGCCGGATCTTCACCGACAAGAATCACCGCGAGGCCGGGCTGGTGGCCACGGGCGGTGAGGGCGGCAGCGCGTTGCGCCACCTCGGCGCGGATTTGCTTGGACAGGGCGGTGCCGTCGATCAATCGGGCGGTCATGGGGCGGAATCCTCGACAAAGTAAAAAGGGCCGCTCTCGAGGCGGCCCTTCGTGGGAAGGTGGAGTTCAGGTTTTCGACTGGGCGCCCAGGGCGATCTTGAGCAGGTCGGCCACGGTGTTCGCGTTGAGCTTTTCCATGATGTTGGCGCGATGGGCCTCCACCGTCTTGATGCTGATGCCCAGGTCGTCGGCGATCTGCTTGTTCAGTCGGCCGGCCACGATGCGCTCGAGCACCTGGGACTCGCGGGTGGTCAGGCGAGACAGCAGCGCATCGCGGCTGGCAGCCTCCTGGTGGTGCGAGAACGCACTGCGGGCCTGGTCGAGCATGCGTTCGACCAGGCCGAGCAACTGTTCTTCCTTGAAGGGCTTCTCGATGAAGTCCATCGCCCCTTTTTTCATCGTGGTGACGGCCATCGGCACGTCGCCATGGCCGGTGATGAAGACCACCGGCAGCGGCGACTTGCGTTCGAGCAGGCGGTCTTGGAGCTCCAGGCCGCTCATGCCGTCCATGCGGATGTCAGCGATCAGGCAGGCGACTTCGCGGGGATCGAAGCGGGACAGGAAGGCCTCAGAGGAATCGAAGCATTTGACCCGGTAATCCTTGCCCTCGAGCAGCCACTGCAGGGAATCGCGCACGGCCTCGTCATCGTCGACAACGTACACGGTTCCTTTTTTCGGGATGAGGCTCATATGCGGACTCAGGTCAGGGCCGTTTCAAGCCCGGTGGATTTGGCAGTTTCGACCGGCAGCGTGAAGCTGAAACGACAGCCGACCACGGTCGTGCCATTGTATAAGTTCTCCGCGCGAATCCGGCCACGGTGACTTTCAATGATGGACCGGCACAAGCTCAGGCCGATGCCCAGGCCCTCCACCTTGGTGGAGAAGAAGGCTTCGTACAGCCTGCCGATCACTTCGTCCTTCAGGCCGGGGCCCGAATCGGTCACGGTGAACTCGATCACGCCGCCTTCATCGGGGGTGTGGCGCGGTACCACGCGCAGCTCGATGTTGCGCCGTGGCAAGGGCAGTCCGGCGGAATCGATCGCCTCGGCGGCATTCTTCAGCAGGTTCAGCAGCACCTGTTCGATCAGGATGGGGTCCACCATCAGCACCGGCAGGCGCTGGGCCACGTAGATGTGCAGCGCCACGTTGCGCCGGCGCAATTCGATGCCGGCCAGGTCGACCGATTCATCGACGATGGTGGCGGGGTGCGACGGTTCCCGCCGGGGCTCGCTGCGTTTCACGAAGGCGCGGATGCGCCGGATGATCTGGGCCGCACGCTCGGCCTGCTTTGCCGTCTTCTCGAGGGCCGCGACGAGATCGGGTTTCTCGATGGCATCGGCCTTCACGCGCGAGACGATGCCGTTGCAATAGTTCGTGATGGCGGTGAGCGGCTGGTTCAGTTCGTGGGCCACGGATGAGGCCATCTCGCCCATCGTGACGAGCCGGCTCGTGACCTGCGCCTTCTCGGCCTGCTGCTGCGCCTGCATTTCGGCATGGCGCCGACTCGTGATGTCGGTGGCGATCAGCATCTGCGCGAGCCGCCCGTCGGTCCATTGCAGGTAACGGGCGCGCACATCGAACCACTTCTGCAGTGATTCGATGAACACCTCACGCGGGTCCGACCCGGCTTCGGTGAGTTCCTGCGTGGGCAGGCCGCCGAAGCTGTCGACCGAATCGCCATATTCGCTGCCGAATTGCGAGGGTGCCGTCTCGCCGGCCAACGCCGCATGGCCGCGCGGTTCGGCCCCGAACCACAGCCGATAGGACCGGTTGGCGAACAGCAGCTCGCCTTGCTGCACCGACAGCACCGACACGGCTGCGTCCAGGCCTTCCAGCACGGTGGTGAATCGCTCGTGGGAAGCCGAGAGCTGGTCGCGCACGCGTTTGGCCTCGGTGATGTTGGTCATCGAGGTCATCCAGCCGGTCTGCACCCCCTTCGGGTCGATCAGCGGGGAGACGTACATGCGGGCATCGAACAAGGTGCCATCCTTGCGCATCGCCTTGACCTCGATGCCGCCGACCGGGCTGCGGCCCTGCAGCTCCTGCTGCAGCAGGCGGTTGTTTTCGTCGTAGCGGTCCGGCGGCCAGTGGGGGAAGGGCGGCAGGTGGCCGATCAGGTCCTGTTCGGTGAACCCCGTCATGGCGCAGAACGCGGGGTTCACATAGGTGATGCGCCCCTCGAGGTCCATGGCGCGCATGCCGGTCAGCATCGAGTTTTCCATCGCCCGGCGGAAATTCGTTTCGCTGATCAGCGTGTTCTGCATCTGCAGGCGGCGGCGCATGTGGCGCCAGGTGCCCAGCAGCATCCAGACGGTGAGCGTGCTGAGCGCGGCCACCATCCAGAAGAGCGTGTTGCTGATGAGGCCGATCGACGTGCGGTAGCCATGCACACGCAGCTTCAGGCCGTTGCCCGTGGGGGCCAGCGGCACTTCATGGACGATCGATGCCGGGCGGGAGATCTGGCCGGGCATGAGCGTGACCGTGCTGGAGAGCACCTTGTCTTGAGAATCCACTACGGTGACGACGTGGCGGTTCGATACATCGGTGGGGATGAAATAGCGCACCAGCGCCTCCACCGAGTATTCGGCGATCAACGTGCCGGAGAAGCGGTTGCTGTCGATCAGTGGCACCTGGAGCTGGAACACCCACTGCCCGGCGGCGTTCTGGTAGGGGATGGAGTAGGTGGCGTAGCGCATCTGCTGCGTGGCTTCGAACGCGCGTTCAGGCGCGCCTTGGCGCTGCGGCATCGGCAGTGAACGGTCGAGCTCCTCAGGTCCGCTTTCCATCTGCATGTGGATGTTGGCGCTCGAGTAGCTGGCGCGGCGCTGCCGGTTCGCATCCACCCAGGCCACGTACGTGATCTCCGGCCGTTCGCGCGCGAGGCTCGCGGCCGGCTGCGCGAAGCCGTCCGGCTTGACGGTGCGGGTGACGATCTCGCGCGCCATCCGGATGAGTTGTTCCTGGCTTTCGATCAGGCGCAGGCGCACCTGCTGCTGGGCGATCTCGCTGTCGCGCTTGACCGATTCCTGCTCGCGCTCGAGCTCCTCGTTTCGGAGGTACCAGAAGGCGGAAATGATGGCCGCGAGGAACAGCAGCACCGAGACCAGCGGTCCGAGGGTGGCGTACCGGTCCTGCCGGGAGGGCGATTGACGGCGCCACCACTTCCCGAAGAGGCGCTTTCCCCGGGTGTTGCTGGTTCGAGGGAATTGGAACGGTTCTTTGGCGCGCTGCATCGGCAGATTATCCAGCGCGGCGACTTTCAAAAGACGGTTTATCACTTCACATTACGACATGAACTGGCGCCTGGGTTTTGTGCTCTTGTTTCTCAATACGAAACCATCTTGCACAATTTGAGATTTCAGGAACGCTGTGCGACACTCCGCGCCACCTTGAAACCGTGAACTGAGGAGACTGTGATGTCGGCCCTGCCTGAATCCTTCCTTGGCGCTTCGGCGAACGACGCCGATTCGCAAGAAACCCGTGAGTGGCTGGACGCGTTGTCTGCGCTGATCGAAAGCGAAGGCAGTGACCGTGCCCACTTCCTTCTCGAGCAGCTGATCGACCATGCCCGTCAAGTGGGTATCGACATGCCGTTCTCCGCGAACACGGCCTACGTGAACACCATCCCTGCGGACCAGGAAGAACGGTGCCCGGGCAACCTCGAGATGGAAGAGCGCCTTCGGGCCTACATGCGCTGGAACGCGATGGCCATGGTGGTCCGTGCGAACCGCCTGCATCCGGCCGACGGCGGCGACCTCGGCGGGCACATCTCCTCTTTCGCGTCGGTGGCCACCATGTTCGGCGCCGGCTTCAACCACTTCTGGCACGGTGCCACCGAAGATCACGGCGGCGACCTGCTGTACATCCAGGGCCATTCGTCGCCGGGCATCTACGCCCGCGCCTTCATGGAAGGCCGAATCAGCGAAGAGCAGCTCAACAACTTCCGCCAGGAAGTCGACGGCAAGGGTGTCTCCAGCTATCCGCATCCGAAGCTGATGCCCGAGTTCTGGCAGTTCCCGACCGTGTCGATGGGCCTCGGCCCGTTGATGGCCATCTACCAGGCGCGCTTCCTGAAGTACCTGCACGCTCGCGGCATTGCCGACACCTCCAAGCGCAAGGTCTGGGTGTTCTGCGGTGACGGCGAGATGGACGAGCCGGAATCCCTCGGCGCCATCGGCCTGGCCGCGCGCGAGAAGCTCGACAACCTGATCTTCGTCATCAACTGCAACCTGCAGCGCCTGGATGGCCCGGTGCGCGGCAACGGCAAGATCATCCAGGAGCTCGAGGGCGAGTTCCGCGGCGCGGGCTGGAACGTCATCAAGCTGCTGTGGGGCAGCTACTGGGATCCGCTGCTCGCACGCGACAAGGACGGTCTGCTGCGCAAGGTGATGATGGAAACCCTCGATGGTGACTATCAGGCGTTCAAGGCGAACGACGGCGCGTTCGTTCGCAAGAACTTCTTCGGTCGCCATCCGAAGCTGCTCGAGATGGTCGCCAAGATGAGCGACGACGACATCTGGCGCCTGAACCGCGGCGGCCACGATCCGCAGAAGGTCTTTGCGGCCTATCACCGCGCGGTGAACCACCAGGGCCAGCCCACGGTGCTCCTGATCAAGACGGTCAAGGGCTTTGGCATGGGCAAGATTGGCGAAGGCAAGAACACCGCCCACCAGACCAAGAAGATGGTCGACGAGGACGTCAAGGCCTTCCGCGACCGCTTCAACATCCCCATTCCGGACGACAAGATCGCCGAGGTGCCGTTCTACAAGCCCGCCGACGACACCCCGGAGATGCGTTATCTCCATGAGCGGCGCCAGGCTCTCGGAGGCTACCTCCCGCAGCGCCGCGTCAAGGCCGAGGAGCAGTTCACCGTGCCGCCGCTCGAAACCTTCAAGGCCACGCTGGAGCCCACCGCCGAAGGCCGCGAGATCTCGACCACCCAGGCGTACGTTCGTTTCCTGACGCAGCTGCTGCGCGACAAGGAAATCGGCCCGCGCACGGTGCCCATCCTCGTGGACGAGGCCCGCACGTTCGGCATGGAAGGCCTCTTCCGCCAGATCGGCATCTACAACCCGCAAGGGCAGCAGTACACACCGGTCGACAAGGACCAGGTGATGTACTACCGCGAGGACAAGGCCGGCCAGATCCTGCAGGAAGGCATCAACGAGGCCGGCGGCATGAGCAGCTGGATCGCCGCGGCCACGTCGTACTCGACGAACAACCGGATCATGATCCCGTTCTACGTGTACTACTCGATGTTCGGCTTCCAGCGCATCGGGGACCTGGCCTGGGCAGCGGGCGACATGCAGGCGCGTGGCTTCCTGCTGGGCGGCACCTCCGGCCGCACCACGCTCAACGGCGAAGGCCTGCAGCACGAGGACGGCCACAGCCACATCCTGGCCGGCACCATCCCGAACTGCATCAGCTACGACCCCACCTTCGCGCATGAAGTAGGCGTGATCCTGCACCACGGCCTCAAGCGCATGGTCGAGAAGCAGGAGAACGTGTTCTTCTACCTGACCCTGCTCAACGAGAACTATGCGATGCCGGGCCTGACCGCCGGCACCGAAGAGCAGATCATCAAGGGCATGTACCTGCTCAAGGCCGGTGCGAAGAAGACGCCGCGCGTCAACCTGCTCGGCAGTGGCACCATCCTGCGCGAATCGCTTGCCGCGAAGGATTTGCTGGAGAAGGAATGGGGCGTGGCGGCCAACGTCTGGAGCTGCCCGAGCTTCAACGAGCTGGCCCGCGACGGCCTGGATGTGGAACGCTGGAACCTGCTGCACCCCACCGACAAGCCGCGTGTGCCGTTCGTCACGCAGCAGCTTGAGCCGCATGCCGGCCCGGCCATCGCGTCCACGGACTACATGAAGAGCTACGCCGACCAGATCCGCGCCTTCATCCCGAAGGGCCGCACGTTCAAGGTGCTCGGCACCGACGGGTTCGGCCGCAGCGACTTCCGCAACAAGCTGCGTGAGCACTTCGAGGTCAACCGCCACTACATCGTCGTGGCGTCCCTGAAGGCGCTGGCTGAAGAAGGTGCCGTGCCGGCAGCGAAGGTGGCCGAGGCGATCGCGAAGTACGGCATCAACGCGGACAAGATCAATCCTCTGTACGCCTGACCACAACAACTCGGAGAACAAGAATGGAATTGGTCGAAGTCAAGGTACCGGACATCGGAGATTTCAAGGAAGTCGACGTCATCGAGCTGCTGGTCAAGCCCGGTGACACCATCCAGGTGGATCAGTCGCTGCTGACGGTCGAGAGCGACAAGGCATCGATGGAGATCCCGTCCGGCGCGGCCGGGGTCGTCAAGGAACTGAAGGTCAAGCTCGGCGACAAGGTGAGCGAGGGTTCCGTCGTGCTGACGCTGGAGGCACAAGGTGCGGGGGCCGCCTCTGCGGCGCCTGCATCGGCAGCACCCGCGCCCGCTCCGGTCGCTGCACCCACGCCGGCGCCCGCTCCGGCGCCTGCAGCCGCCGCAGGCGGCACGCGCGTCATCGACCTGGTGGTGCCTGACATCGGTGACTTCAAGGATGTTGCGGTCATCGAAGTGATGGTCAAGGCCGGCGACACCATCCGGGCCGAACAGTCGCTCATCACGGTCGAGAGCGACAAGGCGTCGATGGAAATCCCGTCCTCGCATGCTGGCGTGGTCAAGGACGTCAAAGTCAAGCTCGGCGACAAGATCAACCAGGGCAGCGTGGTGGCCACGCTGGAAGTGGCCGGTGGCGGTGCATCGGCTGCAGCGCCCGCACCTGCGCCTGCCGCTGCGGTGTCCGTGCCTGCTGCAGCGCCGGAATCGCCGTCGACCGCGGTCGTGGGTCGCGTGGTGCCCACGGCCGGGCTGCCGGCGGCCGAGCCGCCGCCGCCCACCGGACGTTTGCCGCATGCCTCACCCAGCATCCGCAAGCTCGCTCGCGAGCTGGGCGTGCCGCTGGCCGAGGTGAAGGGCTCGGGCTTGAAGGGACGCATCACCCAGGCTGACGTGCATGCCTTCGTCAAGGGCGTGATGGCCGGCGACGTGCGCACCCAAGCCCAGGCGGCCAAGGCGCCGGCCGGTGCCGCAGGCGGGGGCGCATTCCCGGGCCTGCTGCCGTGGCCGCAGGTCGACTTCGCGAAGTTCGGCCCGGTCGAGCGCAAGGACCTCTCGCGCATCAAGAAGATCTCCGGCGCGAACCTGCATCGCAACTGGGTGACCATTCCGCACGTCACGAACCATGACGACGCGGACATCACCGAACTCGAGGCGTTCCGCGTGCAGCTGAACAAGGAGAACGAGAAATCGGGCGTGAAGGTCACGATGCTCGCGTTCCTGATCAAGGCGGCGGTGGCGGCCTTGAAGAAGTTCCCCGAGTTCAATGCATCCCTCGATGGCGAGCAGGTCGTGCTCAAGCAGTACTTCCACATCGGCTTTGCGGCAGACACGCCGAACGGCCTCGTGGTGCCCGTGCTCAAGGATGCCGACAAGAAGGGTGTGTTCGAGATCTCCAAGGAGATGAACGCGCTGGCTGCGAAGGCCCGCGAAGGCAAGCTGAGCCCGGCCGAGATGAGCGGGGGCTGCTTCTCGATCTCGTCGCTCGGTGGCATTGGTGGCCGGTATTTCACGCCGATCATCAACGCGCCCGAGGTGGCCATCCTCGGCGTGTGTCGCTCGACCATCGAGCCGGTGTGGGACGGCAAGGCCTTCCAGCCCCGCCTGATGCTGCCCCTCAGCCTGAGCTGGGACCACCGGGTGATCGACGGCGCGGCCGCTGCGCGCTTCAACGCCTACCTCGCGCAGATTCTCGGCGACTTCCGCCGCGTGCTGCTGTAAAGCTGTAAGACACCTTCAAGAAAGAGAACCATGTCGCTCATCGACATCAAGGTGCCGGACATCGGCGATTTCAAGGAAGTGGCAGTCATCGAGTTGCTGGTCAAGGCCGGCGACACCATCAAGGCCGAGCAATCGCTCGTCACGGTCGAGAGCGACAAGGCCTCGATGGAGATTCCGTCGTCGCATGCTGGCGTCGTCAAGGAACTGAAGGTCAAGCTCGGCGACAAAGTCGGCGAAGGCTCGGTGCTCCTGACGCTTGAGGCGCAGGACGCCGGGGCGGCCGCCCCCGCGCCAGCACCTGCTGCGCCTGCGCCAGCTCCCGCCCCGGCGGCCGCTGCGCCGGTGCCGGCCGCTGCCGCGGCCTATGGCGGCTCGGCCGATCTGGAGTGCGACATGCTCGTGCTCGGCGCGGGGCCCGGTGGCTATTCGGCCGCGTTCCGGGCGGCCGACCTCGGCATGAAGACCGTGCTGGTCGAGCGCTATTCCACGCTCGGCGGCGTGTGCCTGAACGTGGGCTGCATCCCGTCGAAGGCGCTGCTTCACGTCGCGGCCGTGATCGACGAGGCCAGGCATTTCGACGCGCTGGGCGTGGCGTTCGGCGAGCCGCAGGTCGACCTCGACAAGCTGCGCCAGCACAAGGAGAAGGTGGTCGGCAAGCTCACCGGTGGCCTGGCGGCCATGGCGAAGATGCGCAAGGTCACCGTGCTCAACGGCCAGGGCGAGTTCGTCGATGCGTACCACCTCGCTGTGACCGCGGCCGACGGCAAGCGCCAGGTCGTGCGCTTCAAGCAGGCCATCATCGCGGCCGGCTCTGAGGCCGTGAAGCTGCCCTTCCTGCCGGATGACCCGCGCGTCGTCACGTCCACGGGTGCACTGCAATTGCGCCAGAAGCCCAAGCGCATGCTCGTGGTCGGCGGCGGCATCATCGGCCTGGAGATGGGCACGGTGTACAGCACGCTGGGCGCACGCCTGGACGTGGTGGAAATGATGGACTCGCTGATGCTCGGCGCCGACCGTGACCTGGTCAAGGTGTGGCAGAAGATGAACACGCCGCGCTTCGACAACATCATGCTCAAGACCAAGACGGTCGGGGCCGAAGCCACGCCGGAGGGCATCCGCGTGACCTTCGAAGGCGAGGGCGCACCGAAGGAGCCGCAGCTGTACGACCTGGTGCTGCAAGCCGTGGGCCGCGTGCCCAATGGCAAGCGCATCGGCGCCGACAAGGCCGGCGTCGCGGTGAGCGACCGCGGCTTCATCCCGGTCGATGCCCAGATGCGCACCAACGTGCCCCACATCTTCGCGATCGGTGACATCGTCGGCCAGCCCATGCTCGCGCACAAGGCTGTGCACGAGGCTCATGTGGCGGCGGAGGTGGCCTTCGGCGAGAAGGCGGCGTTCGATGCGCGCGTGATCCCGAGCGTGGCCTACACCGACCCCGAGGTGGCCTGGGTGGGCGTCACCGAAGACGAAGCGAAGGCCAAGGGCATCAAGTTCACGAAGGGCGTGTTCCCGTGGACGGCCTCGGGCCGGGCGATCGCGAACAACCGCGACGAAGGCTTCACGAAGCTCATCTTCGACGAGGAAACGCACCGCATCATCGGCGGCGGCATCGTGGGCACGCACGCCGGCGACATGATCGGCGAAGTGGCGCTGGCCATCGAGATGGGCGCGGACGCGATCGACATCGGCAAGACGATCCATCCGCATCCGACGCTGGGCGAAAGCATTGGCTTGTGCGCCGAGGCGGCCGAAGGCCATTGCACCGACCTGCCGCCTGTCAAGAAGCGCTGAGCGCGGCCCGCCGCCCCTGGTGCAAGCCAAGGGGCGGGTGAGGGTGACCGCACACAACGGGCCCGGCATGCATCAGCATGCCGGGCCCGTTTTCATGGGTGGCGAGCCTTCTGACAATCAGGCATTTGCGCGCGCCTCGGGAACCGGTACATCCGCTTGATGCTCATGCCACAAGCGTCGCGCTTCAAGGCTTGAGATGAGCGCCAGCAGGCCTTTCCCATACCGTCTCGATGCCCGTTCCGAATCTGCTCGTATCGTCAAACTCCAGCAGGTATACGGACATCACGCGTCCCGCCTGGGTGACCACCCGGAAGCAAGCCTCGGGGTGGCGCCAATCGTAAACCAGGCGCCCCCAGTCCCAATCGTCATACTGGTGCGACGGACCGAGCGCGGCGAAAAGCTCATCGACGGGGCGGTTCGCGAAGTTCGCAGGCTCGCGAAAGAACGCCCGAAGCTGTTCAGCGGAAACGCAGTTCGCCGACATCAAAATCAGAGGTACTCCCCCACACACGTGGTCTCGGCCGGGTCCCCGATCCAGACTGCCACCGCGCTGTAGTTGTCCTGGTTCGTGACCCCGGCTCGGCGGATCTGTTCGGCCATGATCTCCAGCCAGTGCTGGGGCGATTTCGCCGCGACGAAGGCGGTCTCGATGTCTCGCGGCTCGAAGTGATCCCACCAGCCGTCAGTGCACAGCAGGAAGGCATCTCCATCGTCGATGGGGACGACTTGCTCGACGGTGTTGGGCTCGACCGATTCAGCAGAGCCCATCGCACTCAACAACTGGTTCTTGCGGGGGTGGTAGCGGGCTTCGGCGCGCGAGAGGTAACCGGCATGCACCATGCGTTCGACGACGCTGTCGTCGTTCGTGACCCGTTGGACCTGCCCGTGGCGCAGCAGGTAGAGGCGAGAGTCGCCCACATGGGTCCAGATGGCCTGCTCGCGGCGGGTGTCGATCCACAGGGCCACGACGGTGGCGTGCATGCGCTCGTGGCCCCGGCGGCCGTGTTGCTGTTCGCCGAGCGCGGCATGGGCATCGCAGATGATGCGTGTGAGCGTCTCGGGAGTGGCCTGAGGTGCCGACTGCATCCCGAGCGCGGCCAGGCGCACCACCAGGTCAGACGCGATGGCGCCGCCCCGGTGGCCGCCTGCGCCGTCGGACAGCACGGCATGCCACAACGGGCCGGTGTTGCCGTAGCGCAGGTCGTCTTCGTTGTGGGTGCGGTCTCCGGTCTCGCTGCACGCAGCAATCTCGACATGCAGCATCTCAATGAACTTTCTGCGGAACAGTCATGCCGTGATCACACGTCCGGATGGCGGTTGAGCCTGTCGAGCTGGTCTTCGTAGGCGCGGATGAAGGCTTTGCCGAACAGCTCGTGGAAGTCCTCTTCGGCATCGCCCTGGATGCGCTTGAAATGCTGCAGGTAAAGCTCCCACAGCTTGGCGCGCCGGTGCATCGGCACGAGGGTGTCCATCATGCCGCCTGCGCCCAGCTTGGCCTCGAGCTGGCCGGGTTCGAAGCGGCCCAACACGCCGGCGAGCGCCGCACGCATGCCGGCCATGGTGCCGATCGCATGGCCCAGCAGGTCGTCCATCACGTCGTTGACGGCTTGCGGGCCGGCCATGAAACCACGCATCGGCGGCTGCAGCAACTGCTCGATGGCCGCGCCGCCATCCGGTGAGAACTTCAGCGGATTGTTGTTGCGCGACTGGATGGTGGTGACCTGGGCGCGCAGCTCCTGTTTCGCCGTGGCGCGAACGGCCACCAGCTTGAGCGTGCCGTCGACCGAATGCCGCAGCACCTGGCCAATGACGCGCATGAGGTCCGGATTCAGGCCTTGTGGCAGGGGGATCGACACGCCGGCACCTGCGCAGAAGGCGGCCCACAGTTCGTCCGGCGTGCCCGTGCGCGCGGCCAAGGACGCCGCCGGTACCCCCGTGGTGGTGGATGCCGCTGGTGGTCGCGTGTCTGGCTGTGCCGACGGGGTGGATGCGATGAGCGGGTTCAGCGGCATCGGGGCCGATACAGGCTCGTCGTCATCGCCTGGCAGCGGCCGCGTGACACGCATGTGCGGCATCGTGGTCTCGGCCATCTCGTGCGGGAAGGGGGGCTGGCGGGGCGGCGCAGCGCTTCCCGGGGGCGACACCGGGCGGGGCGCCGGGACGGACACGGGCGGGCGCGGCGGCGGGGCCTTGGGGGCGCCGGAGGCACGCTGGTTCGGAACCGTGACCGGATCCTTCTGCACCGCGGGCGGGGTGTAGGCGCCGCGCAGTTCGGGGGTGTGATTGAAGTTGGCAGGTGTCGCCGGTGTGGCGGGGGGCGTGGCACCGAACATCGCCAGCGGATCCTGCGAAGGCGCGGATTCCTGGGGGCCGCCCAGCCCAGCACCGGGGGCCATGAAGTCGGCCAGTGGGTCTTTGCCCGATTGGCCTGATTTATCGAGCCCGAACATGTCGTCGAGGCTCGACGATGAGGAGCGTTCCGGCGTACCCAGCAGGTCGGCGAAAGCGGCGTCGGACGGCTTGCCGGTGGCCGGAGCCGGTGCCCCGGACATGAAATCGCCAAGGCCGGAAGCGGTGGAGGCCTTGGGTGGGGGCAGGTCGGCGAAGGGGTCGAAATCGTCGGGCAGGCGGGCGGCGCCTTGCGCGGCTGGGGTGGCCGGTGCTGAAGGTGCTGGGGCAGGCACCGGCGACGGTGCGGCGCCACCGAACAGATCGGCGAACGGGTCGCCCGATGACGGCCCAGGTGTGGGTGCCGGGGCCTGGGCCGAGCCGAACAGATCGGCGAAGGGATCGGCCGCCGTGGCTGGCGCCGGTGTGGGCGCGGGCGAGGTGGCCGGCGGCATGGTGGGGCGTGGAATGACGCGCGGCTGCGGCGGGCTCGTCTTGGATTCTCCGGCCGAAGATCGGATCACCGTGCTGCCATCGACCGCAGGCGCTGCCGGGCGGATCTGCGATGGGACATGGTGCGACACCCGCAACGTGTAGGCGCCCACCACGAGCTCATCGCCATCGGCGATGGGGGAACCTTCTCC
>Ga0207679_10000254_pt1 | contig 40785 bp, 38 predicted proteins | sample KBSC73metaG_FD_184320 | JGI IMG/M metagenome (GOLD analysis project Ga0207679, IMG submission 184320) | Corn rhizosphere microbial communities from Kellogg Biological Station, Michigan, USA - KBS C7-3 metaG (SPAdes) (version 2) | ecosystem: Host-associated > Plants > Roots > Rhizosphere > Soil ... | reverse complement strand
CCGGCGTGGCCACAGGTGCGGTTCTGGCACTGGCGGCCGGGTGGTGGAGCCTGCGCGGCGTGTTGCGCAGGCCGGTGGTGGAGACGCTCAGGGCTGCGGCGCAGTGACTCACGTCGCAGCGCCCACGTCGCTCAGCCGTCACATTGCTCATTCCTGCTTTTGAATCTTCGAAGTTCCCGAGCGTTGTTCGTCCCTCAGCGATCGATGAGACTGCCATTTCTTTCTCAGCAGGTACCCAGAGGGCATGCAGATGGCAGCAGATACTGATACTTCTTCGACCACATCCGCCGCGACCGCCAGGTTCGCCAACCGCACGGCGCTGGTGACTGGCGGCGGCACTGGAATGGGCAGGGCCGGTGCGATTGCTCTGGCACGGGGCGGCGCCCGGGTGGTGATTGCCGGCCGGCGCCGCGAGCCCTTGGACGCGGTGGTCGCCGAGATCGAGCAGTTCGGCGGTGAGGCACTGGCTGTGCCGACCGATGTCTCAGACATGGAGCAGGTGAAAGCGCTCGTTGACCGGGCAGTGTCCACCTTCGGCGCGCTGCATCTCGCATGGAACAACGCGGGGATGCTCGGACATTTTGGCCCCGCGCACGAAATGGAGCCGGACATGTTCGATGCGCTCATGGCCACGAACTTGCGCGGGATCTTTGCCTGCCTGCAGCACGAAGTGCGTGCCATGCTCGCCCAGGGGACGCCGGGGGCCATCGTGAACACGTCGTCGTGGACCGCGCATGGCGCGATGCCCGGCGTCGCCGCCTACGCTGCCACCAAAGCTGCGCTGGAAGCACTGAACCGGACCATGGCGGTGGAACTGGGGCCGAAGGGCATTCGCATCAACAACGTCAGTCCGGGCATCATCGCCACGCCGATGGCCAGTGACGTGTTGGCCAGCGACGTCGCCCGGCAGCCGTTCGTGCGCCAGACGCCACTGCAACGCATCGGAACCGCAGCGGAAGTGGCCGATGCCGTGGCCTGGCTGTTGAGCGATGAGGCCCGGTTCGTCACAGGCCAGAGCCTGCTGGTCGATGGAGGCTTCACGCTGGGCGGCATGCGCCCCTGGATGCACGGTGGTTGAGAGGCCTTTGTACTCCGCGATCGGGCGCGGCATGGCTGAACACATGCATTGACATGATTTGCGAGCGGCGGTAACCAGTGGCCCTGGTGGGCCCCGGCTTTCGCCGGGGTGAGATCTTTTCCGGGACTCTGTCATCCGGTCACGCCCGTCTGGCGCAAGGCAGCACCATGGTGCTTCAATTCGCGGCCGCTTGACGCTCTGGCCTTCAGCAGCCTGCCAAGCGCCGCCAATACGGCGGGTAGGCGACCACGAGGCCGTCGGCATCCACTTCCAATTCAGCGGTGAAGGTGTCCTTGAGGGCGTGGTATCCAGGCAATGTCGGGTGATCGGCCGGCGCGTGGGCAAACGGCAACGATTCGTAGAGGTATCGGCCCGGCGTTGGCAGGGCGGTGTAGCGCTGGCGTGCCGGCACCACGACGAGGTCTGGAAGCAGAACGTAGGCCATCGTGAACGGGTGGCAGGCACCCAACACCCACGGGACGCGTCGGATCGGCAACGTGTTGGTGATGGGCGTGCCCATGATGTCGATGTCGACGGCTGCGATGAGGTCGGTGCGGACCACGCCATTGGCAAGCCAACCTTCCCCGTCGCGCCTCAGGTCGAGTTCGTGCACGCGCCCGCCATGGGTGGCGCGAGCAGACAGGTGCCGGAAGACCCAGCCCGGATCGCAGGTGAGCCGGTAGTTGAGCTGGAGCACGCGGTCGTCCCAGGCGCTCACCATCTGGCCCGTGATCGAAACGTCGCCACGTGCTGTCTGCCGGACGGAAGCCACGTCGAGGCCGGGGCTCGTCTGCCATGCCCAGGCGACGGTTCGTTGGTTTTGCATGGCATGCACTCTAAAGCCCGGCGGCTTTCGATGACGATGGAAGGGGCACTGCGGTGCGAAGACGCCCCTCGCTCGGCTTGTGGTGCATGCGGGTGGGGCCGCCGCTGTGGAACGCTCGATTCACAGACCGAGGGGGGCGCTACTACAATCGCGGGTTTTGCCCGCCGCAGGCATCGCGGGCATTCCCGTCATCGACCTCTGCGCCCGTTGCCCCACAGGCCCGGGCGCGCATGCCTATGTCCGCCCCGAAATCCCGAATGCTGCACCTCGATGTCCTCAAGGCGCTGGCCGCCCAGGTCATCGTCTGGCATCACTTGTCCGCCTACGGCCCCATTGCCGACACCGTGGGGGAATTGCTTCCGGACTTGATGTCCGCCCTGTACCACTACGGGCGCATGGGCGTGCAGATCTTCCTCGTCGTTGGCGGATTCCTCGCCGCTCGCAGCCTGGCGCCGAGGCGTGAGCCGCTGCGTGGCACCTTCTCCGAACTGGGCGGGCTTCTGGGCCGCAGGTACCTGCGCCTGGCCGTCCCTTTCTTCGCGGCCGTGCTGTTGACCCTGGCCTGTTCCGCCCTGGTGGCTCGCTGGCTGCCTGACCTGGTGCCGGCCTCGGTGGGCGCCGGCCAACTCGTGTCACATGCGCTGTTGCTGCATGGCGTGCTTGGCCATGAGGCGCTGACGGTGGGAGCGTGGTACGTTGCGATCGACCTGCAGCTGTTCGCCTTGCTGGCGCTGCTGCTGTGGTGGGCTCGCCAGGTGCCGTGCAGCCGCGTGGCGGCGCCGGCCATGGTGCTGTCGGTCACGCTCGCCTCGCTGTGGGTGTTCAACCTCGACGACGGGCTGGACAACTGGGCGCTGTATTTCTTCGGTGCGTACGGCCTCGGTGCGCTGGTCCACTGGCTGAGCCCGAGCCGCCACCGAGAGCGCTGGCTGGCGGTGCTGGGCCTGCTGGTGTTGGCCGCACTGGCCTACGATTTCCGCGGCCGCATCGCGCTCGCGCTGGCCACCGCGCTGGTGCTGGCCGTATTGCAATGGCGCCACCAGGACGGGCTGCCTCTGCCGGGGGCCGGCTGGCCCGCGGGGCTGATCGCCCACCTGGGAACGCATTCGTATTCGCTCTTCCTCGTGCACTTCCCCGTGTGCCTGCTTGTCAATGCACTCTTCGAGCACAAGGATGGCGCGCCCGCGGGGATGGCCCTGTTGTCGATGCTGGCCGCCTGGCTGCTGAGCAACCTGGCCGCGCTGTTGTTCTATCGCTGGATCGAGGCGCCGGCTGCGCGCCTGCGCCTCGGCTCGCCACGATTGCAGCACGCCTGATCCGGGGCGGTGTCCGGGAAGGGAATCACTGGGCGTCGAACAGGCCCATGTCGGCGCTGGCCATCAGCGCTTCGATGTCCATCAGGATCAGCATGCGTTCGTTGACGTTGCTGATGCCCGTGATGAAGCTGGTGTCCACGGCCGAGGCCATGTCGGGGGCCGGGCGGATCGAGTCCTGGTTGAGCTCGAGCACGTCGGAGACCGAGTCCACCACCGCACCCACCACGCGGCCGCGCACGTTGAGCACGATGACGACGGTGAAGTCGTTGTAGTCGGCGGTTTCGCAGCTGAGCTTCAGGCGCAGATCGACGATCGGCACGATCACGCCACGAAGGTTCACGACGCCCTTGATGAACGAGGGCGCGTTCGCAATGCGCGTGGGGGCTTCGTAAGACCGGATTTCCTGTACTTTCAGGATGTCGATGCCGTACTCTTCGGCGCCCAGGCGGAAGGTCAGGAACTCGCTGCCCGACTGCGACGCCACGGCGGCGCGGGCAGCTTCGTGCCGGGCAACGTGGGCGGCTTCGTGAATCATGTCCATGTTGGGAATCCTTGAGGGGTAGGTGCCGGCAAGGGCCGTACAGGCTCACTATCGGCAGGAATCCTGCCCGACTGAAGTGAAAATGCGCCCGAAAAGCGGTGTTAGTGCAGGGTTGCGCGCGGCGACGTGCTGCCGGCCCAGCCGATTTGCCTTCATGGCAATGCCGCACGGCATGAAAGACGGCGCGGGCTGCACGATCGGGCACACAACCGGGATTCGTTCACGGTTTTGCGCAAGCGCGCGGCGTGGTCTTTGCTTGCGCGGCGGGGGCGGCTTGCTGCCCGTCACCAAGCGCAACGGCCCGCGATGCCGGAGCATGCGGGCCGCGGTGGACGCCGGGAGGTCAGTGGCGCGACTTGCGCACGAGGCTGCCCACGTCGAGGATCAGCGCGACGCGGCCGTCGCCCATGATCGTGGCGCCGGAGACATCATTGACCTTGCGGTAGTTCGCCTCCAGGTTCTTGACGACCACCTGCTGCTGGCCGAGCAGTTCGTCCACGAGCAGCGCGACACGACCGCCTTCGGCTTCGGCCACCACCATGATGCCGCTGACATGCTCGAAGTCGAAGCGAGGCACGTCGAACACGCGCTCCAGTTCGAGCACCGGCATGTATTCGTCACGCACCTCCACCACGCGGCCGGAGCCGCCGATGGTCTTGACCATGTCGGGCTGCACCTGGAACGACTCGACCACGGACGAGAGCGGCAGGATGTAGACCTCTTCACCGACGCCGACCGACATGCCGTCCATGATGGCCAGGGTCAGCGGCAGGCGCACGGAGACGCGCATGCCGTAGCCCTCGGCCGAGTCGATGTCCACCGTGCCGCCCAGCTCGGTGATGTTCTTCTTGACCACGTCCATGCCCACGCCGCGGCCCGACACATCGGTGACCACGTCGGCCGTGGAAAAGCCCGGAGCGAAGATCAGGCTCCAGACTTCCGAATCGCTCATGGAATCGGGGGCAGGGATGCCGCGTTCGCGGGCCTTGCGCAGCAGCTTCTCGCGTGACAGGCCGCGGCCGTCGTCGCGCACCTCGATCACGATGGAGCCGCCCTGGTGGGAGGCCGACAGTGTGATCGTGCCGGTCTCAGGTTTGCCCTTGGCGAGCCGCTCCTGCGGCGGCTCGATGCCGTGGTCGCAGCTGTTGCGCACGAGGTGGGTGAGGGGGTCGGTGATTTTCTCGACCAGGCCCTTGTCGAGTTCGGTGGCTTCACCGAGCGTGACGAAATCCACCTTCTTGCCGAGCTTGGCCGCGAGGTCGCGGAGCATGCGGGGGAAGCGGCTGAACACCATCGACATCGGAATCATGCGGATCGACATGACCGATTCCTGGAGATCGCGGGTGTTGCGGTCCAGGTCCGCCAGGCCGGAGGCCAACTGCTGGTACAGCGCGGGGTCCAGCCCCTGGCTGTTCTGGGCCAGCATGGCCTGCGTGATGACGAGTTCGCCGACGAGGTTGATCAACTGGTCGACCTTTTCGACCGAGACGCGCAGCGTCGAGGCCTCGGCAGCGGCCGGAGCTTTCTCGGCACGCGGCGCCTTCGGGGCTTGCGCTGCCACCGGAGCTGCTTCAGGCGCCGGTTGCACCTCGCTCATGCCGACAGGCACGCCTGGGGCGTTATCGAAAAAGCCATAGCCGGGGTCCGGGGCTTCCTCGGGCGGTGCGCCTGGGGCGTCCTTGTGGAAACCGAAACCCGGGCCCAGCGGCAACAGCGCGACCTGTTCGCGGGTCACGTGGAAGGTGAACAAGTCCAGCAGGTCGCTGTCGGAGCTTGTGGTGCAGATCTTGAAGCGGCGCATGCCGTCGGCCGGCATGCCATTGTCGAGCGGCTCAATGGTGCCGAGGTCGGCAATCTCCTTGAACAGCTCGACGAGGTTGTCGGCCTGTTCGGGTTTCTCGAGCGGGCCGACGCGCAGTTCGATCACACGGGCTGCTGATTCATCCACGGGAGCGGCGAGCACGGATGGCGCGGCGATGGGCACGTTCACGGTCAACGGCGCCTTGGGAGCTGGCGTCTCGCCTGCCGACATCGCGCGGATGTTGAACAGCAGCTCCGTCGTATCGAGCTCGTCGCTGTCATTGCCTTGGTGGCGGGCCAGTTGCGCACGCAGCGCGTCGCCCGATTGCAGCAGCACATCGATCATCGGTGCCGTGGTGGCGAGCTCATGGCGGCGCAGCTTGTCGAGCAGCGTCTCCATCTGATGAGTCAGCTCGGCGACATCCTTGAAGCCGAAGGTGGCCGCCCCGCCCTTGATCGAGTGGGCGCACCGAAAGATGGCGTTGAGCTCCTCGTCGTCGGCCGCATCGACGTTGAGTTCGAGCAGCAGCTTTTCCATGCGGTCGAGGTTCTCGCCCGCTTCTTCGAAAAACACCTGATAGAACTGGCTCAGGTCGATACCGGCGCTCGACTGCGAGCTCTCGGATGACATCTCGCCCATGTGGCGACCTCCTTGATGGGAATGGAGAGAGAAAAGCCGTCCGCGATCAGCGAACGACCTTCTTGATCACTTCGATGAGCTTGGCCGGGTCGAACGGCTTGACCAGCCAGCCGGTGGCCCCCGCCGAGCGACCCGCCTGCTTCATCTGATCACTCGACTCCGTGGTCAGGATCAGGATCGGGGTCGACTTGAACTTCGGGTTGTCGCGCAGCTTCTTGGTCAGGCTGATGCCGTCCATGCGGGGCATGTTCTGGTCCGTCAGCACGAGATCGAAGTCGCGCGTGTTCGATTTCTCGAAGGCGTCCTGGCCGTCGACGGCCTCCACCACGTTGTAGCCTGCGCTCTTCAGCGTGAACGAAACCATTTGGCGCATGGAAGCAGAATCGTCCACGGCGAGGATTGAATGCATGGCTTTCTCCGGATTGCTCGGTTGATGTCGGTTGTACGAAGTGGTTCTTTAGTTCTTTAGAACAACTCGATGGAACCCACGTCCATCTCGGCCTGGGTGACCGGATTGGGGCGGAGCGGGGGCTCCTCGGCGGCGGCTTGACCGTCTTCGTCATCGGCGAATGCTTCGCGTGCCAACCGGTCGACGCAACTGCGCAAGCGCTTGTGGGTGTGATGGATCAACTGGGACGCCATGTCCTGGAATTGCAGCGCCGTGACGGCACCGCCCAGGTCCTGCATGACGCCCGAGATGACTTCGTCGCTCTCTTCACCGGTGTGCGGATGTGAGCGCAGCTGGCGGATCTGCTCGGAGGCGGCGTAGAAGCGCTGCATCAGCGTGTCGCACGCATCGGAGAGCAGCGTCTGCAGGCGGTCCAGGTCGTTGCTGGCCGTCATCAGGTGATCCTGCAAATCCACGGCGGCTTCCAGGGGGAGGCACCCCGCACCGGACGGCTCCTCGGGCGTGCCGTTCGCGTCGTTCGCGTCGTTCATCAAAACTCCACACTCGGGTTGGAGATGGCCGCCGCCGTCCATGGAAGAACGTGGCGGACGGAAGTCATCTGCCTGGATTCTTCGGCAGTTCGTATGGCGACATAAGCACAATCACACACCCAAACCCCGTTCAAATCGCCAAAACAGGTCCATGGCCGTGAAAAACGCCCTGAGCCGGCCGCGCGCGTGGGTGATCGGGGCATACTCCGGGCATGTCCTCCACGCCTTCAGAGCAACGCACGCTTCGGCTGCTCCACCTCGAAGATTCCGAGGCCGACCACGTCCTTACCATGGCGCATCTGCGCCGCGGAGGCCTCGTGTTCGAAGCGGTCCGCATGGATTCCGAGGCCGAGTTCCGTGCCGCCCTGGCGTCCGCCCAAGACTGGGACGTCATCGTCTCGGACTACAACCTGCCCGGGTTCTCCGGACTGGCTGCGCTCGACCTGCTCAAAGCCAGTGGCCGGCCCATCCCGTTCATCCTCGTCTCCGGCGAGATCGGCGAGGACACGGCCGTGGAAGCCATGCGCAACGGCGCGAGCGATTACCTCCTCAAGAACAATCTTTCCCGGCTGGTGCCGGCCGTGATGCATGCCGGCGAGGTGCACCAGGTGCACCTCGCGCGGCTGCGCGCGGACAAGGAACTCGGTGCCTCCAAGCAGCGGGTACATGAACTCGTGCAGCATTTGCAGACCAGCGTAGAGAGCGAACGGGCCGCCATCGCGCGCGAAATCCATGATGACGTGGGCGGTTCGCTCACTGCCTTGAAGTTCGATCTGGCATGGATCGCCCGGCACACCGATTCACCGGAAGTACAGTCCCGGGTCAATTCCGCCCTCGAGACCGTCACCCATGCCATCGAGGCCAGCCAGCGGATCATGCACAACCTGCGGCCCGCCATCCTCGAGCAAGGCCTGGTGCCGGCCCTGCAGTGGATGACGAGCCGATTCGAACGCCGCACCGGCATTCAATGCCAGTTCCGATCCCGGCATGCCCACCTGTCGCTGCCTGCGGGGGTGCCGCTCGTGGCCTACCGGGCCGCCCAGGAGGCGCTGACCAATGTCTCCAAGCACGCCCATGCCAACGAGGTGAACATCGACCTGGCGCTCGCAGGGGGCGTGATGTCGCTCGAGGTCAGCGACAACGGCCGTGGATTGAACCAGGCCGATCTGGACAAAGCCCGGTCCTTCGGCATCCGTGGCCTGCGCGAACGCGCGGGCACCGTGGGCGGCTGGGTCGACCTGAGCAGCAACTCATCCGGTGGCACCACCCTCATCCTGTCAGTGCCACTGGACATCGTCGACGAAACCGAGGACGCTGCACATCTGGAATTGCCCGAAGCCGGCCCCCCGGCCCCACCAACCGATGACTACGACCCCACCTCGTGGGGCGACCTCTGATCCTCAGGGCAAGAGCAGACATGATCAAAGTGATTCTTTGCGACGACCACGCGCTGATCCGCCGTGGCATCCGCGATACCTTGTCGGATGCCCCCGACATCCAGGTCGTCGGCGAAGCCGGCGACTATGGCGAACTTCGCGCCCTGCTGCGCACGGCCGGCGAGGTGGACGTTCTTGTGCTCGACATCAACATGCCCGGCCGCAGCGGCCTGGATGTGCTGCATGTGTTGAAGGACGAAGGCACGACGATGAAGGTGCTCGTGGTGTCGATGTATCCGGAAGACCAATACGCCATCCGCGCGCTGCGCGCCGGTGCTTTCGGCTATGTGAACAAGGGAGGGGATCCTGGGCTGATCGTCGCTGCGGTGCGCACCGTGGGGCAGGGGCGCAAGTACGTGACCCCTGAGATTGCGCAGATGCTGGTGGAGAGCCTGACGACGCCTACCAGCGAAGCGGCGCACGAGAAGCTTTCCGATCGGGAGTTGCAGACGCTCGTGATGATTGCGTCGGGCAAGCGGCTGTCGGACATTGCGGATGAACTGACGCTGAGCCCCAAGACGGTGAGCGTTTATCGGGCTCGGGTGTTGGAGAAGCTTGGGCTTTCCAACAACTCGGAGTTGACGGTTTATGCGATTCGGAATGGGTTGGTGGGGGAGTGACAAGGGAGCCGGAGGCTCAGGACCCTTCCAGTTGCGTCAAGTTCTCTGGATGCCTTGCCAATAGGACGAGTCAATTCCAAGAGACTGACCTGCTCTGACGATTTTGTCGAAAATGTCTTCTGATATGTGAATGTCTTGTTCCGACAAAAGATCGCACAAAATTTCGGTGGCGACCTTGTATTCCCGAACCCTCAGCAGGTCTGTCAGGGTTTCGTTTGCTGCGTCGGGTAATTTTTCCCTGAGTAAGTGTGCTAAGTCTTTTAGGCACGAATCGATCTGTTCAATATCCATCGAGTGACTCCTGTTCAGGTTGTCTGACGTGTATAGGCAGTAATGATGCCTTCGCCATTAGGTTCGACGATAGCTTCGATGTCTTGGCCGTGATCCCTGCCTTGCACCTTGTATCGTATTGGTCTGTTTTGGTTGTTGAGGGTTGGTGCGCCCGCGGGTGGTCCTCCACGAGTTACCGGTGCAGTGATGAATCCTGGGCCAGTCGCTTGTTTCCACGTAGATTTAGGTGAATTGACCACCCGTTCAACGGCGGCAATAACTTGATCGTCGGTCCACGTGTCGGGGAACGCGCCTTGAGTATGGTCGCGGTTCGGGCCGTGCCCCGTGCCAGGAGGATCGCCCTCAAGGATGTGGGTTCGTCTCTCGGAACTGACCGTGTAGCAGCGGGCGCTCCATCCCAGCGGATCGACCCATCCGGTCGTGTTGAGTGCGTATTGATATAAATTGATGCCGCCTTTTAATCCGATGGGGTCTTGGGAAATGAATATCCCCGCCGTGGTATCGAAATATCTGTATCGGTTGTAGCTTAGTCCTGTTTCATCATCAGCGTACTGCCCCTGCAGGCGGAGCGAGTTTTCCAGTGCATTGACCAGTACCTGGGCCTGGCCCCATACGTTGTACCTTGCTTCCCACACCAAACCACCGTCCGATCTCGTCAGTTTGATTGGGGAGCCGTTCAAATCCGTGTGGTAGTAGAAGAGGTCGCTTTCACGGACCAAGGCCAGCGGAATGAACGTATCCGGGTAGAACACGAATTCGCGTTGAGAATGTGTCGGTGAGTCGTTCAACAGGGCACGCTGGGCCTCAGCAAGTATGGCGTCTTCATCCCAAGAGAACCGAGTGCACGTGTCGGCCGTTCGCTTGAACACACGTCGGCCCAGCGAGTCGTAGCCATAGGTGGTCTCAACCCCGCCTGTTTCGCTCCGAACCAGCCTCCGGCCAGCATCCCAAGTCAGCTTGATGGTTTTCCCTTTAGCTAGACCTTCGTTGCGCTGTTCAACAAGATTGCCAACTCGATCGAATCGGTAGAACGTGCCATTTAACCGCCCAAGACGCCGCCACCCCATGGACGAGTGTGCGCCATCGACCTGCTGTGCCGATTCCTCGACTACCGTGCCCAGCCTGTCGCCGGCTGGGTCTTGAAAGAATTTCTCGATCCGGCCTTGTGGATCAATGTGTTCCACGATTCGCCCCAAGGGGTCGTATTGGTAGCGATCAACCCCATGATCACTGTCATGGCGGTGTATTAGATTGCCAGCCTCGTCGTAGCCATACTGCGTATGGAACAACCACTCGGCCTCGCGCCGGACTCCACGGGCGGTCAATCGCCCTTCGGCGTCGTACCTATGGTGCCGCTTCAGCGTCGGAGCCAATGTTTCCTCGATGACCTGGCCGCTGGCATCGCGCTCCATCGTAATGGGGGGCTCGTCATTGATCCGAATTGCTGCCGCTCGTCCCAATCGGTCGTACTCATAGGCCACGCTGTTGCCCAAGCTCGTCTCACGCCTGATGCGCCGGCCGAGTAGGTCGAAGCAGTTCTTGATGACGAAGTCTCCTTGCTTCTCTTCAACGAGCCGACCTTCAGTGTCGAAGCCGCGCTGCACCTTCACATGCTCATTCGCGCAGGAGGTCAGGTTGCCGTTGGCGTCAAAGTCAAACTTCTCTTCGAATCTACGCGTCGAATCGAACGGATGCTCGAAACTCTTGCGCCGAATCCTCCCCAGCTTGTCGGTCACAAAGTCGATCGCCCGCCCCAGCGGATCGCAGCTGCGCTTCAGATGCCCCGCGACGTCGAACTCGTAGGTCGTGGCCTGCCCCCAGTAGTCCACCTCCTCGACCACCCGTCCCATCGCATCGCGCTTGAGCTCATACAACTCACCGCGCTGGTTGCGCACGCCGATCAGCTGCTCTTCGGTGTCATACAGGTACTCGACCACATGGCCATCGGGCTGGTGGCGTCTGCTCAGCAGCCCTTGTCCGAAGTATTCGAAGCGGGTGCGGGCGCCGTTTTCGTCCTCGTAGTGGGTCAGGTTGTCCTGCGCGTCGTAGGCGCAGCGGATGCGAGCGCCGCCCGGCGTGGTGGCTTCGACCAGCCGGCTCTTGCGGTCGTAGCGGTAGCGGGTGGTGCGCCCGAGCGGGTCGGTGCGCTCCAGCACGTTGCCGAGCATGTCGCGCTGCAGGCGGGTCACATGGCCCAGTGCGTCGACGACGGCCACGAGGTAGCCGTCGGTGTCGTACGAGAACTGGGTGCGGGCCTGCAGTGCATCGGTCACGCTGAGCGGCAGCCCGCTGTCGCTGTATTCGTAGGTGGTCACGGCCCCGAGCGGGCTGGTCTGGGTGACGAGCAAGCCTCGCTCGTTCCAGGCCTGGCGCCACACGGCGCCATTCGGGTCGGTGATGGCGGTGGGCTTGTTGGAGGCGTTGGCTTCGATCGCCACCGTGCTGCCGTCGGGCCGGGTGAGCTTGAGCAGGTTGCCGCGCTCGTCGTACTCGTATTCGGTGCGGTGGTTGGCGGCATTGACGATGGCGGTGGTGCGCCCGGCGTCGTCGTATTCGAAGATGGTGCGGCCGCCGAGCGGGTCGATCTCCAGGATGGGCAATCCGCTGGGGTCGGTTTGCACGGTGGTCACATGGCCGAGCGAGTCGGTGATACGCACTTCGTGGATGGCGGGCCAGTAGACGAAGCGGTAGTCGTAAAGGCCGCCATCGCCCCAGGCATGCACCACCTGCCAGTGGTCGCCCGAGGCGTCGTATTCGTAGTGGAACGACAGGCCTGTGCGGTTGGTGTGGCGCACCATGTGGTGGCCGTCGTAGGCGAAGTGGTAGGGGTTGTCGAGTTCGTCGCGTGCGGCCGTCAGGTTGCCTGTGGTGTCGTATTCGTAGGCGACGAAGGTGTGGCTGAATCCAGTGTCCGGCACGAACAGTGACAGCGAGCGGATGTGCCCTTCGGTGTATTCGGCGAGCAGGTGACGCCCGCCCGATTCGCGGATGGCCCGAAGCCGGCCGTTCACGTGTTCGAAGTCCCACCAGTTGCCGCACAGGTCGCTGATGCGGCCCAGGGGCACTTCGCGCACGCCGCTGCTGTCGACAGCATCCTCATTGGCCGCCGCCTGCTTGGGGAAGTGGTAGATCAGGTCGCTCTTGGTCCGCACGCGCCATTCGTCGCCGTGGTCGCTCAAGAGCGCGCCATCCATCAGTTCGAGCACGGCCGCAGCATCGCCCTGCGCCTTGGGCAGTTCGGGGAACAGGGCCGGGCCTTCGCTGACGTGATGGAACATCACGCTGCCGTCGGCGGCATCGATCTCGAGCCGTGCGTCGGCGGGGCTTTCCCAGCCGACGCCGCAAGCGCCCGGGCGCTTGTGGTTGGAGCGGTAGCTGCGTGCCCATTCGATGGGGATGCGGCCCGGCAGCGTGAAGTCGATCTGTTCGACCGAGACCTCTCCGGTGAGGATGTTCACGGGCTCGGCGCGCAGCACCTTGCACTTGAGGAAGCCCGGGTCCATGTTCTTGAAGAGCTTCTGCCGGAACTTCTTGAAGCGCTCGCCCAGCTTCTTGGCGAACTTGGATTTGGCCAGCTTGCCCAGGCCGGCGAAGGCACCTCGGGCGGCCAGGCCCATCATCGAGATGGTGGGCGCGCCGCCAATGAAGACGTTGGTGGGGATGGCCAGGTTGAAGGTGGTGGGCAGCAGCGTGGGCTTGGGGATTTTTCTCTTGCGAGGCCGCGGTGGGCTGGGCATGCCGACGACTTGGCAGCCCAGCACGGGCAGGGCCTGGTAGGAGAAGGGGTCACCGTCGGCCATCACGGTGGCGCTGCCCATGAAGAGTTCATCGTCCCGCTCGGGCAGCATAGGTGCGAACGGGAAGCCGGGTGGGATGTGGATGGTGATGGCGCCCGTGCCGGCGGTGGCGCGCTTCATCCCCTGGACTTCGATGGTCGCGCCGATGAAGGGGATGTAGTCGAAGGGATCGAAGACGACCGACATGTGGGGCACGGGCAGCGGGACGGGCCCGACGGGCAGCATGCACAGGTGGATGTCGATGCCCAGTTGCGGGTCGCCGTGTTTGGCCGAAGGCATCATGCCGTGGTCACCTCGGCTGCAACCTGTGCGATCGCATCGGGTTCGTCTGCGTCTTGAGGCGCGATGGCGCCGGCTGCCGCGCGCGGGGGCACGGCGCTCAGGGGCCAGGTCGGACCCAACAGTGTTCGTGCCCGCTGGAAGAGGGAGAGGAATGTCGGCCCGGCTGCCGTGGCCACGGCGTCTGCGTCTTGTGCGGCCAGGGCCGTCAGTTCATCTTCCGTGTTCCGGCGGGTCTGCTCCAGGGCCGTCAGCAGGACCCGCGAATCGGGATGGTGCTCCAGCGCGGCAGCATCGCGTTCGGTGTCTTCATGCAGCTGATCCAGCGCCGCATCCAGGTGGTGCTTGATGGCCTCGATCTGGCCGGTGCGCCCGGCATCGGCCAGGCGAAGCAGTTCATAGGCCGCGAGCGGCAGTGTGGTCATGCTGCGCGATTCAGGCTTCAGGCGTGCACCCACTTCCAGCGCCCGCTCGCCGCAGGCCATGGCGGCGTGGCGGTCGTTGTTGCCAGCGTGGCAGAAGGTCCCCATGCGAAGGGCCTCGATCCGCAGGATGAGGTTGGCGATGGCCTCGGCCAGCGGTTCGGCTTGGGCGTAGCAGTGCGCTGCCCGAGCCATGTCTCCTGCTGCCACATGGGTCGAGGCCTCGCCGAACCAGGTCTGTAGCGTCAGTTGATTCCCTGCGGGGTGCCCTTGGGCGCTCACGGCTTCGGCCGCGATGCGGGCGTGCCGGTAGTGGTGGATGGCTTCGATGAAGCGCTTGTCCTTGAGCAAGGTACCGGCCGCGAGCATGCGCACGACCACTTCCTGGTCGGACCAGCCTTGCCGGCGGGCGAACGCCAATGCGTCGTTTGCCTTGGTCATCACCTGTTCGCTGGAGCCTTTCTCGACCAGGCCGAACAGGCTCGTCAGCAGGCTTCGGAAGACGCCCGCGGCACCGACTGCGGGTTCCTGGGCGAAGGTCTGCTGCGCCAGTTCCCATGTGTCCAGCGGCAGGCTCTCGACATGGCATTGCGCATGCTTTGCATCGGCGAGCGCGTTGCAGCGAGGGGCATCGGGCGAATCGAGGGTCAGGAGCCGCACGCTGTCTGCGAGCCCGGCGTCCAGCGCGCGCAGCAGCCACGCGGTCCACGCTGGCCCGCTGGAAACCCCGGCCGGCAGCAAGACTGCAACCACCGTTCCGAGTGCTGAGGCATGGTGCCGGCTGAGTGAGTTCAGTGCCTCGATGAAGCCGCTTGCGGAATCAGCATGCGCTGCGGGCTGGAACGACCAATCCGGTACGAGGCCTTGTTGTGCAAACGATTCATGGCTCGCGCCGTAGTGGCCGGCGAGGGCCTCCTTCAGCGCCCTCGAATACTGCATGGAGTTCTCGAACGGGGCGTCGAAGACGATGAAGGTGTCGCTGCCGATGTACGGCGCTGCCGGTGCATCATGGCGCTGCGCTTCGAAGAAGCAGTGCACGAGGCGCACGGCATTGGCGGGTGTGCGCCACAGCAGGCACCGCTTGGTCTCGTCGGCTCGATGCTGCTGCCACAAGGCCTGCAGTGCGGTGAGGCGCTGCTCCACAGGGTTCATGTCCATGCCTCCTCCCGCTCAGCAGTTCAGTGAGATCTTGGTGCCGTTGACCGAGACGCCGCTGGCATCGACCTTGATCGTGGAACCGCCGGCGCTGATCGTGATGGTCCCGTGGGTGAGTTCGATCGTCGAGCCCGGGACGGCCAGGGTGAGCGATGTGGCGGAGGTGTAGGTGCCGGCGCCTTGGGCATGGAGGTCCATGGTCTGGGAGGCGCTCTGGCTCATGGGGCCCGTGATGGTGATGTCGCGCGTTCCGCTCACCGCCTCCGTGAAGCCCTCGGTGACTGTGAGCGTCATGCCTGAAGTCACGGTCTCGGTGAGATGGCCATTGACCGTGCTGTTCCATTCACCGTTCACGGCGCTCGTCAGTCCGCCGGTGATGGTGCTGGTCGCGCCGCCCGTGATGGTCTCTGTATGACCCGACGTCACGGTCACCTCATGGCCCGTGTCGATCGTCTCCGACAGCTTGCCCTTCACATGCATCGTGCGGTTGGCATTGACGTTCAGCGCGTCGTCCACGACCACCGTGGTGGTGCGGTTGTTCTTGATCGTGTTGGTCTGGTCGTGGCCCACCGTGGTGTGCATGTCGTACTGGCCGTGCAGGGTGAGCTTTTCCTGGCCGGCGGTGTCGTCCATCGACATCTCGTTGTGGCCCGTGCCCTTGTGGGTTTGCGACTTCAGGCCGCTGACCATGCCGGGCAGGGCGTACGGCGGCGTCTGCTCGGCGTTGTAGACCCGGCCGGTGATGATGGGGCGGTCGGGGTCACCTTCGAGAAAGTCGACGATGACTTCCTGGCCGATGCGGGGGATGCTCACGCCGCCCCAGCCTTTGCCGGCCCATGGCTGCGACACGCGGATCCAGCAGGAACTGGTTTCATCCCCGGCGCTGTAGCGGTCCCAGTGGAAGCGGACTTTCACGCGCCCTTGATGATCGGTGTGGATCTCCTCGCCCGGCGGGCCGACCACCACGGCGGTCTGGGGTCCATGGACGATGGGCTTGGGCGTTCGCCGCTGCGGACGAAAGGATTGGCGGCTGTGCAGTGTGGTGAAGTGGCACGTATACAGGGCGCCTGAACTGGTTCCCGATTCGTGTTCTTCATCGCTGACCTCGTACCGCGCTGCACTGACGAGGTATTCCCGGTTCTGGTCAGTGCGCGGATGGCGCGTGAGCTCGAACAGGTGGCCCACGGCGAGGCCGCGCGCATTGGTGCGCCCCTCGGAGGTTTCGTAGCGGGCATGAAGTTCCTGCAATCGCAGTCGCGCGTAGTGTTCGCCGTCTTCTGGCACGGTGTGGGGGGCCGGGTAGTCGTAGATCTCGTAGCTTGCCTGGGCATGCCCACGCTCGACGCTCGCCGAGCGTTCCAGTTCGACGCGGGGCTTTTCGGGATCGTAGTTGTCGTGGGCGAAGCGACCGGGCTGGATCTCGCGGTCGAAGCGCCAGGTGTCGATGCATTCGATGTCGGTGCGGTCCTCGCGCTCCTGGAGGATGAAGGGCAGTTGCTCGCAGCCGGGGGCGGGGCTGTGCATGCTGCTGTCGTCGGTCAGCACGAGGGTGTGCTTGTCACCCGCATGCCGGAAGTAATAGTAGATGCCTTCGTGTTCCATCAACCGGCTGACGAAATCGAAGTCGGACTCGCGGTACTGGACGCAGTACTCCCAGGCGCTGTAGTGACCGGTCAGTTCGAACGAGGTGTTGGCGACATCGGCGTGGTGGTTGAAGACCTGCTTGAGGATGTCGGGCACGGTCATCTGCTGGAAGATCCGGCAATTGGCGGTGCGGGTGAGGAACCACAGCCAAGGCCGCACCACGAGGCGGTACACATGGTGCCGGCCGTGGAAACCCGTCTGGCCGAAGCGAGCGATGTGCCCGTTGAACGGCCTCATGCTGCCGTCGGCCAGCTTTTCTTTCACGGTCACGGGCTTGCCGAGGATCTCGTCGGGGTCGAGTTCCCCGTTCGCACTCAGTGCATCGATCTCGTACTCGCTGAGTCGGCCCAATTCTTCGCGTGCCGTCATGCGATGGAACAACAGTGTTTCACCACCCAGTGGCGGGGACAGTTCAAAGGCTCGGTTCATGTTCGGTGCTTTGCCGTGGAGGCCAGGCCGTCCGGGTCGGTGGCCCTGCTCGTCGGCGCCGGAGGGGTAACCGGCCATTGCATCGGAATCCCATGCGCCTCACTATCCCCAAACCTTCGGTGCTGTCCAAAACACGGTCCCCATTTGGAGGGGGATGCGTTGCTTTCGGGGCCAGTTCCCCCCGGTCCAGGGGGGAATGAAGAGGCCAAAATACGCCTGGTCGCGTGGCCTCGTCCATAGAATTCGCGGGCTGCAGGAATGCCGCGGGAACGAGAGGTTCGCGCCGTCCTGCGAGGAATGAGCATCCATGCAAGACGAACCACCCGGCGAGCCGGTGCCGCCCTCCAGCGGCCAGACGCTGAGCATTCTTGACAAGCTCCGGCACAAGGCCCGGGCCGACAACCGCAACTACCTGACGCGGGGGCATGAGCCGCAGGGTGCGTCCGTGAGCGTGATCAACTGCCCTCGTTGCGGTGCCGGGCGGGCCGGCCACAGCGACATCCGCTTCTGCGTGTATTGCAACCATGCTTTTCTCGGCGGCACGGCCGAGGGCTGAGGGCACGGTTCGAGTCAGCCTGAAAGAGGAATCCCTTGAGCGATCTTTCGATGTTGGATGAGACCGTGCAGCGCTGGCGCAGCTTCGCGGCCAAGATCAGAGCCCGCGCCGATGAACTGCACGCCCTCGGTTGGGCGGAAACCCGCCGGTTGCAGGCGCAGGCCGGCAGCGTGAACGACAACGCGGCCTATCTGTTCTGGAGCGGCGTGGCCGGGCAGATCGACAGCCTGCGTGACAAGCTCAATGCCACGTTCGACAAGAACGTCGTCACTGAATTCGAATGCCGGGTCGGCACCTATCGTTCCTCCTGGGGGCGCTACGATTTCGACGGTCCCGCCGAAGCCCTGCTGCATCAGTTGCGCAGGGAATGTTTCGACCTCGATGCCTATTTGCTGGACAGGCGCAGCGCCAACCCGTCCGACGCGCACGCCGCGGAGGATGCCGAACAGGCGTACGAGCAGATCCTGCAGGAGCACGAGCGCAGCAGAGACCGCTTCAGCTGCCGCAACTGCGGCGCGCAGCTGGAGGTCGGGCGCGTGTTCTGCCTGGCCATCTACGTCGACTGTGGCTATTGCCAGTCGAAGAACACCTTCCAGCCCAGCGACGCGGCGTGCGGGCTGCCCGCGGTGGCGGAGAAGCTGGCCGAAGGTCGGGTGAGCGCATGGCGCGCCCGATGGGAAACCGCTGCGGCGGCGGTCCCGGCGTGGTCTGCCGAAAACTCGGGGCGCTGGCATGAGCGCAAGGCGGAGGAGGTGGCTCGCTATGTCGACTACATCAACGCCAAGTACGACGTCATCGATGGCATCGTGCCGGAGTTGAAGATGCAGAACGACCTGGTGCGCCGCAGCCGCATCGACGAGATGAGAAAAGCCGCGCCCGCTTGATGTTCAGTTCGACGGGCCGGGCAGATCCATGCCCTGCCTGCTTCCCTTATCCGATTGCAATTCAACCAAAGGTACAGACCATGACCATGCCCCAGTTCTCCGTGCCCGGCGTCGCGCACCTCCACGGCGAGGGTTACACAGAGGCCCAGTTCAATGCCGAAGTGCTGCAGCGCAGCCAGGCTCACTACGAAGAAGACATGCCTCGCGAGGATGTCGACAACATTTTCTGGAACGTGGCGCGCGACGTGTTCTGCGAATGGAACGGCCTGGAGATGGAAGACCGCGCGGCCATGGAATTCAGCCGTGAGCTGCGCAACAAGATGAATGGTCACCAGTCGGTTCAGGAGATGCAAGCCGGCGGCTCGGGCGCGATGGACCCGGTGCACGGGATCACGCTGGAGGACTGGGCGGGCGCCAACGCCAAGATCGTCAGTGGCACGCCCCTGGAAGACCTGCTGCGCGTGCTGAACGTCGAAAAGCCGCAATGGGACGAAGCGACGGCCACCTGGATGGCACGCATGAGCGCCGACACCACCTTCAGCATCAGCACGGCCTACGCGGCGGCCTTCACCGACAGCAACATCGGACGGTTCGCCAACTCGGGCCTGGCCGTGGCGCCGGACAGCCCGGTCAAGATCGCTGCGATGGAAAACCTGGAGCTGTACGTGGAAATTTTCTGCGCCCAGAGCGCCGCCTATCAGTTCGGCCTGGATGGTGCCCAATACGTGAAGGACACCTGGGGCCTGAGCCTCATGGACACCAGCACGCTGGGCATGCACTGGAGCGCCCGGATGCAGGACGACATCGACGTGATGCGGGCCTACGGTGATCTGACCTCTGCCTTTGATGCCAAGTACAAGGAACACTTCGCTGCGGCGCAGGGCGGCAACGTCGGGGACGACATCGAGTTCTGACGAGCGCAACCTGCCGGATGCGCAGAAGCCATCGGCGGTGCATCCGGCTCAGATGCGGCCCAGCTCCAGCCCCCTGAGCACCGCCCGAACCCGGTCGCGGACGCCCAGCTTGGACAAGATGCTGGAGACGTGGTTCTTGATCGTGCCCTCGCTGACCTCCAGCACGTTGCCGATCTCGCGGTTGTTGAAGCCGCCGGCCATCATGCCGAGCACTTCAGTCTCCCGGGAGGTCAGCCGGTCCGGCACATCGAGGCTCGGGAAACCATGCGATGTGTCCTGCAGGGTCTGCAAGGCGCGCTGGGTGATGGCCGGGCGGAACAGCGTCTGGCCGGCGGCCACCGCGCGGATGGCCACGAGGAGCGTCTCCAGCGAGATGTCCTTGAGCAGAAAACCCTTTGCGCCAGAACGAATCCCGGCCAACATGGCCTCGTCGTCATCCAGGGTGGTCAGAAGGATGGTGGGTCTCATCGTGCCGGACGTCGTCAGCGCTTTCAACACGTCGATGCCGGACATCCTGGGCAGGCGGATGTCCAGCAGCACCACGTCCGGACGGGCGGCCGCGATCACTGCCAGGGCCTGCTCACCATCGGCAGCCTCGCCCACCACCCGGATGTCGTCTGCGCGTTCCAGCAGGCCCCGTACGCCGCTTCGGACGAGGTTTTGACCGTCGACCAGCGCCACGTGGATCATGGGACGCCTTCGATCCTTGCCACGGCTGCGCGCCGTTCGCTGCGGACCACGCGGCACCGCCAGATCGAGATGCGGCTGACGGGCCAACAGGGGTGGCCTCAAGCAACCCGGGACCGCCTGGCATTCTCCATGCTGTCCTGGCGGCATCGGCCAGCAGTTGTTCACGATGCGTTTGCTCAAGCCGCTCAAGCCCGCCCCGCTTCCCGATGCATCTGGTTCGAGCATGCCTCTTCCATTGACTTCAATGCTGATTCTGGTGGCGTGTGGTAGTCCCGTCACGCCTCCCCCCAGGCGGAATGATGAATCGCATTGGTCGTGGATTCCTGGATGATCCTGAAGATCGAATGGGCGAGTGAAGGGGAGGTGCCCGGCGGCGCGGCGGGAGTGCTGGAAGTCATGGGTGAGACCTCAGTCTTACGGCACATGCGTGATGTCGAACGCCTTTTCAGAATGAGGGTTGACCTTCTGTCAATCGATCGATCCTCATGATGAAAACACCCGCTTTTTCTCTCGATTCAAAACCACTTGTCCTGCCGCAAGAGATGCCGAGGGGCGTTGCATGCAGCCGAGGCCGGCGTCGCAGCCTGGCGGCAGTCCTGGCCAGTGTCTCCCTGGCCCTCGGTGCTTGCGGTGGGGACGATGCGGCTGTCGAATCTCCCACGACCGAATCGACCGGCCCGGTGGTGCATGAGGGGGCCTTCGATACCACGATGAAAGGTGCCTGGCGGATGCTGGGCGAAGGCAGGGTCATCGAAGTCGGTGACAAGGAGATTCGAGTTTTCCAAGAGACGAATTCGATCTGCTACTCCGATCCGCGCGGCCTTCCTGGTGAGATTCTGAAAGGCTTTACCTACCGATATGTGGCCGCGCCGGGCAGGGTGACCGCGGATCTTTACGCCACGGCTGGCTCGCCATCTGCGTACACGCTGGAACGGCTCGACAAGGTGCCGGAGCGCTGCAAGAAGGCGCCGCCCACAGACCCCGCCACCGTCTTCAAGACCATGTGGGAGATCTTCAATCTCGACTATGGCTTCTTCAAAGAGAGGCATATCGACTGGCCCGCGAAATGGGCGTCGCTTCAACCGAAGGCGGCAGCGGCGCGCGACGACGATGCCTTGCAGGCGGTGCTCGTCGAAGCCATCCAGGACTTCAATGACGATCACGTGTCCTTGTTGCGGTACCAGGGTGATGAAGCGGTGTTCTACACGGATGCCAGCAACTCGCCCACCGTGCAGTTGCTGCGCCGTGCATACGCCGCGCAGTCCGATGTGCCTTCCCTGGGGCAGTTCCAGATGCAATGGTGGGAGCGCATGACGGTGTCGATGAGCCGACGACTTGTTCCGGGCACGGAGACGCAAGCATTGAACGGCGCCATGACCTGGGGAATGCTGCCTGGAAACATCGGCTACATCCGGCTGTCCCGCATGGAAGGCTATGCCGATGAACAGAACACTGCGGCGGACCTGGAGGCCGTGCGGGCCCAGATGGACCGTGTGATCGCTGCACTGGCCGACACCAAGGCGATCGTCTTCGACATCGCGGTCAACACCGGCGGATACGATGTCGTCGGAGCGGAGGTGGCCGGCCGCTTTGCCGACAAGCGCCGGCTTGCCTTCACGGTGCAGCAGCACCGGCCCCAGGGCAGAAAGAACCAGGAATGGTTCGTCGAGCCCAAGGGCGCGCGCCAGTACCTCAAGCCTGTGTACCTGCTGACCACCGACTTCACCGTCAGCGCGGGCGACACCTTCACCTTGATGATGCGCGAACTGCCCCATGTCACCCATATCGGGCAGCCCACCAGCGGCGCCATGTCCAACAAGCTCGACAAGGCCCTGCCGGGAGGGAAGTTCGTGGTCACCCTGTCCAACGAAAGCTACTTCGATGCGAAGGGCGTGCTGTACGAAGGACGCGGCATTCCGCCCAAGGTCGCGCTGGAGGTCTTCTATCCCTCCAATCCTGCGTCCTTGTACACCGGACATGAGGCGGCCATCGGCAAGATCATCGAGATGATCGGGGGCTGAAGCCTGTGTGCTGGAAGTCAGGGGTGGCACCCCTGTCTTCCCGCACATCCGTAAAACGTGGGGATTTTGAAGAATGACGTTGACTTACTCACCGTCAACCAAGACACCACGATGAAGCTTTCCCGATTCCTTTCCAAATCCACAACTCCGCACCGGTCGCTTGCCATAAGGACACGCATCGTTCATGCACCCGGCGCACGCCGTGGGTTGGCGGCCATCATGGTCGGCACGTCCATGATCATCGGCGCCTGTGGAGGAGGCGACGACCCGAAACCCGCGTCAACCCGCACTGAATCGACCGGTCAGTTCGTCCAGGATGGTGTGTTCGATGCCAAAGTGAGAGGCGCGTGGCGGGTGCTGGGCGAAGGCCGATTCCTCGAAATTGGCGAGCGTGGACTCACGCAGTTCGAGGAGGCCCGGTCGATTTGCTATGTCGATCGGCGCGAGGCGCTTCCTATCGAAATTGTTCGCGACTACAACTATCGCCGTGTCGAAGAATCCGATCGCGTGACGGTGGACATTCACCTGGACGGGAATCCATCCGCCATGACCTTGGAGCGGATTCCGGAAGTGCCCCATCACTGCCGCCAGGAGCCGCCCACCGATCCCGCCACCGTCTTCAAGACGATGTGGGAAATATTTGACCTTGACTATGGGTTCTTCAAGGAACGGCACATCGACTGGGCGGCCAGGTTCGCATCATTGCAGCAGAAGGCGGCGGCAGCGGCCAACGACGACGCCTTGCAGGCCGTTCTGACAGAGGCCCTCCACGACTTCAATGATTACCACGTGACGCTATACCGATACAAAGGCGATGAGTCGATCGACGCGTTGGGCACATTCCTCGGGACCGGCAACACCCCCACCATGCAAATGCTGCGTCAGGCATTCGCTCAGCAGTCCGAGATCTTGTCCCTGGACGACTTCGACGCGCAATGGAAGGAGCGGATGCGCGCCTCCATGCGGCCTCACCTGATCCCACAAGGCGGGACACATGCCTTGAACGACTCCATGGTCTGGGGAACGTTGCCTGGAAACATTGGCTACGTCCAACTGTCCCGTCTCGCTGGCTTTGTTGAAGAAGACAGTCCGGCGGCTGATTTGAAAGCCATTCGCGCGGAGATGGACAAGGTCATTGCTGCGCTGGCAGACACCAAAGCCATCATTCTCGACATTGCAGTCAATGACGGCGGATATGACGAATTCAGCGCGGAGGTGGCCGGGCGCTTTGCCGACCGCCGCCGGCTGGCCTTTACCGTGCAGCAGCATCGGCCGCAAGGAAACAAGGGCGAGGCGTGGTACGTCGAGCCCAAGGGGGAACGTCAGTACCTCAAGCCGGTCTATGTGCTCACAACGGATCGCACCGTCAGCGCGGGAGATTCGCTGACCCTGATGATGCGAGAACTGCCCCATGTGATCCACATCGGGCAGCGGACCAGTGGCTCCATGTCCGACAGGCTTGTCAAAGCATTGCCCGGAAACTTCGGGGTCGGCCTGTCCAACGAAAGCTATTTCGATGCCCGAGGCATTCTGTACGAAGGCCGCGGGATTCCTCCCAAGGTCGGCCTGCAGGTGTTCTATCCGTCTGATCCGGCGTCCTTGTACACCGGGCACGAGGCGGCCATCGGCAAGATCATCCACATGATCGGAGGCTGAAGTCTGGTGACCCCGGGGGGGGCGAGTGAGCAAGGCTCGCCCCTGTACAGAGCATCCAGTTGTCCCGCATGACCGAACGCTGCGACGCCGGCAGAGGACGTCAAGGCCGTTGCTGCGGAATGGCATCGGCCAGGTCTTGCCGAAAGGCCTGCCACCAGTCAAAATACACACATCGATGTACACACAAGGGGCGCGCCGTGGACACACTGACCACACGAGTCTTCAACAACGGCAACAGCCAGGCCGTGCGCATTCCTGCCGAGTTCCGGTTGGATACCGACCGCGTGCGCATCTCCCGCAACGAACAGGGCGACTTGATCATCCATGCCGTCCGTGCGGAACGGGGCGCGGCACTGTTGCAGGCCCTGCGCGCCTTGGGTGAAGTTGACGACGCCTTCGTTGCCGCGCTGGAAGCCGAGCGGGAAGCGCCCTTGCCCATGCAGGAGCGCGAGGTGCTGTGATCTACCTGCTCGACACCAACATCCTGATCTACCTGATCAAGAACCAGCCTCCTGCCGTCGCCGAGCGCGTCGATGCATTGCCCGAGGACGACGGCCTGCGCATGTCCTTCATCACCTGGGCCGAACTGCTCAAGGGCGCCGAGCGCAGCGTCCGCAAGACCGAGGTCTTGCGCAGGCTGGACGTCCTGGCCCGACAGGTCACGGTGATCTACCCGGCGGGCCCTGCGATCTGTCGCCATTACGCCGAGCAGTTCATACGCCTGAAGGACGCCGGCACACCCATCGGCGCCAACGACCTGTGGATTGCCTGCCATGCACTGGCCGAGGAGGCCACCCTGGTCACCCACAACACCCGAGAGTTTCGACGGGTGGCCGGCCTGCGGGTCGAAGACTGGGCCGAGCCCGCTTGATAGCGAGAGCAGGCAAGCGAGTGAAGCGAGCAACGCCCGCCCGCATACGACGGACTGCAAGCGCGGCGAAGCCGCAGATCAAGCCATTCGCGAGGTCCACTCTCCCGGCCGACCCGGTGACCCGGAGCGCGCGAAAGCTGTGTCCCATTGCCCCAGTGGGCACCGGCTTTCGCCGGTGTGACAGAGGACAGGCGAGCGAGCAAAGCGAGCCATGCCCCGAAGCGCGCGAAAGCAGTGTCCCATTGCCCCAGTGGGCACCGGCTTTCGCCGGTGTGACAGAGGATAGGCGAGCGAGCAAAGCGAGCCATGCCCTGAAGCACGCGAAAGCTGTGTCCCATTGCCCCGGTGGGCACCGGCTTTCGCCGGTGTGACAGAGGATAGGCGAGCGAGCAGAGCGAGCTATGCCCTGAAGCACGCGAAAGCTGTGTCCCATTGTCCCAGTGGGCACCGGCTTTCGCCGGTGTGACAGAGGATAGGCGAGCGAGCAGAGCGAGCCATGCCCCGAAGCACGCGAAAGCTGTGTCCCATTGCCCCAGTGGGCACCGGCTTTCGCCGGTGTGACAGAGGATAGGCGAGCGAGCAAAGCGAGCCATGCCCCGAACCGCGTGCGACAGGCAGGCAAGCGAAGCGAAGCCGCACATCAAGCCACCCGCGAGGCCGGCTCTGCCGGCCGACCCGGGGTCGCCCCTCGGGGGCAGGAGGCGCCAGCCGACTGGGGGGCCTGTCAGAACCCCAGGCTGGCCAGCAGATCGTCCACCTCGCCCTGGTTCGAGACCACGTCGGTGCGCCCTTCGGGATTCACCACCGGGCCGTTGAGGACGTTGGCATGTTCGACCACCTTCTGGGCCTCCGGGGGCGCGGCCTGCACGAGCAGCTTGACCAGGCTGTCTTCCAGGTCGGCCGCGAGCGCCACCACCTTGGCGACCACCTGGCCGGTGAGGTCGTGGAAGTCCTGGGCCATCATGATGTCGGTGAGGTGTTGGTCGATGCGTGCGGTGGCCGCCTCGACGTCGCCGACGAAATTCATCACCGAGCCGGTGGCCACGGCCTTGACCGGGTCGGCCACGATGGCCTCGGCCATGCGGCGGGTGTCCGCGGAGATCGTGGCGTGTTCGGCCTTGGCCTGGTCGACCGAGTTCAATACCTTGTTGGCGGCCGCGCCGGTCTTCTCGGCGATGTAGTTCAGCCGGCTGCGCGCATCGGGCAGGCCCTCGGCGCAGTTGGCGAGCTTGGGCATGACGCCCAGTTGGGTGAGGGCGTCGTGCAACTGGCGCGTGATGACACCGAGTTGCTGGAAGACCTCGGGCGAGGCACCAGCGGGCGACAGGTTCGCCATCGTTTCCATTTTCATGATGGATGTCCTCAGGCTGCCGTGGCGAGTTTTTGCATGATTTTCTGGACCTTCTCTTCCAGCGTGGCTTTGGTGAAGGGCTTGACGATGTAGCCCGCCGCGCCATCCTGGGCGGCGCGAACGATGTCCTCCTTGCGGGCCTCGGCCGTCACCATCAGCACGGGCAGGTGCTTCAGGCTGGCGTCGGCCTTGACAGCGGCAAGCAGCTCGAAGCCGTTCATGTTGGGCATGTTGATGTCGGAGACGACGAAGTCGAACTTCGCGCTCTTCAACATGTTCAACGCGACTGCGCCGTCTTCGGCTTCTTCCGCGTTGTTGTAGCCGATCTCCTTGAGCAGGCCGCGCACGATGCGCCGCATGGTCGAGAAGTCATCGACGATCAGAAATTTCATGTCCGTGCTCATGGCTGGGCCTCACTGGTGTCCGCAGGGGTTATCGGGTGCTCGGGGCAGATATTGAGGGTTCTGCCCGCGGGTTGTCGCTCGGGGCATTGGTTTTGGTCTGAGGTGTGACACTTTCCTCGTTTGCCGCGCGTTCGGAATGGAAGAATCGGTCTTCGGCTTCACGGTTCATCACGATGATGCTGATGCGGCGGTTCGACGGGCTTTGCGGATCGTCCTTGTCGAACGGGGTGCTCGACGCCAAACCCTGCACCCGCAGCACGCGTTCGTCAGGCAGGCCGCCGGCGAGCAGTTCCCGGCGGGAGGCGTTCGCACGGTCGGCCGAGAGCTCCCAGTTGCTGTAGCCATGGGCTCCGTTGCCGAACGGCGTGGCGTCGGTATGGCCTTCCAGGGTGAGCCGGTTGGGCACGTCGTTGAGCACGCCGCCGATTTCGCGCAGCAGCTCGCGCATGTAGGGCTTCACCACCGCGCTGCCGCTGTCGAACATGGGCCGGTTCTGGTCGTCGACGATCTGGATGCGCAGCCCGTCTTTCGTCATGTCCAGAAGGATCTGCGATTTCATGTTCGACAGCTTCGGATGATTGTCGATGACCCGCTTGACCTGTTCGCGCACAGCCTCGAGCTTGGCGGCCTCGGCCTGGGCCTGTTCGGCCTTCATGGCGGCGAGGTTGATGGTGCTGCGGCTCTTGTCGACATCGCCGCGCTTGACCTGGCCGCCGGAGCGGCTCAAATCGGTGCCTCCGCCCTTGATGACGTGGGAGGAATCCCCCGAGCCGCTGCCGCCGCTCAGCAGCGCGACCTTTAGCGGAGACTGGAAGTAATCGGCAATGCCTTTCTTGTCGCCCTCGGTCGTGGAGCCCAGCAGCCACATCAGCAGGAAGAAGGCCATCATCGCGGTCACGAAGTCGGCGTAGGCGATCTTCCATGCACCGCCGTGGGCGCCATGGCCCCCCTTTTTCACCCGCTTGATGATGATGGGCTGGAGCTTCTTGGAATCACCGGCCATGGGCTGCCTCCGGGGTTGGGCGAGGGCAGGGCATCACTTCTTGCCCTTCACATGGCCTTCGAGTTCGGAGAAGGTGGGGCGCTCGGTGGAGTAGAGCACCTTCCGGCCGAACTCCACCGCCACCTGCGGCGCATACCCTTGCATGCTGGCGAGCAGCGTGGTCTTGATGCACTGCAGCTCCTTGTGGGATTCATCGTTCTTCTGCTCCAGCAGGCCCCCGAGCGGCTCGACGATGCCGTAGGCCATCAAGATCCCGAGGAACGTGCCGACGAGCGCCGAGCCGATCATGGCCCCGAGGATGGCCGGTGGCTGCCCCACTGAACCCATCGTGTTGACCACACCGAGCACTGCGGCCACGATGCCGAAGGCCGGCAAGGCGCCGGCCAGCCGGGCGATGGCTGCGACCACCGCATGCGCCTCATGGTGGTGGGTGTCGATCTCGCTGTCCATCAGGCTTTCGATCTCGTGCGCGTTCAGGTTGCCCGAGACCATCATGCGCAGGTAATCGGTGACGAACTCGACCACGTGGTGATCGTTGCCGACGGTGGCGTACTTCTTGAAGACGGCGCTTTCATGCGGGGCATCGACGTCTTTCTCGATGGACATCAAGCCCTCCTTGCGCGCCTTCTGCAAGATGTCGTACAGAAGCGCGAGCAGCTCCATGTAGCGCGCCTTCGAATACTTCGAACCCTTGAGCAGCGTGGGCAAGGCGGTCAAGGTGCCCTTGAGCACCTTCGGCTGGTTGTTCACGACGAACGCGCCGAGCGCGCCCCCGAGGATGGCCATCAGTTCGGTAGGCAGCGCATGGATGATCACGGTGATATTGCCGCCGTGAATGATGTACGCACCGAAGATGCACCCCAGGGCGACTGCGTAACCGATGAGAACAAACATGATGGTGGAATTCCGTGTCCCTGAGCCGCTTTTATCGGCGACACACCAAGTGTCTTGAGTGTGTGCGCCATCCGCCCGACCCGATCCGCCCAACAGCGGTCAGAACTCCCGCCAAAACAAGGCCCACACCTCGTCGTCCTGGCCAAAGCCAGGACCCACTGCACCGGTAGGCACCGGCGTTCGCCGGTGTGACAAGAGAGGAGAGGGGGCGAGCGAGCAAAGCGAGCAACGCCCCGAAGCGCGAGCGACAGGCAGGCAAGCAAAGCGAAGCCGCACGACAAGGCCCGCACCTCGTCGTCCTGGCGAAAGCCAGGACCCACTGCACCGGTGGGCACGGCGTTCGCCGGTGTGACGAGAGAGGAGAGGGGGCAAGCGAGCAAAGCGAGCAACGCCCCGAAGCGCGAGAGAGGAGAGGGGGCAAGCGAGCAAAGCGAGCAACGCCCCGAAGCGCGAGCGACAGGCAGGCGAGCAAAGCGAAGCCGCCCATCAAGCCACACGCGAGCCCGGCTCCGCCGGGCGACCCGTGGCGCCCCTCGGGGGCAGGAGCGAAGCGACTGGGGGGCCAAAAAAAATGGGCCCAGAAGGGCCCGTAATGCACTTTTTGAAGGTGCCAGGAGGAGACAAGCAAGAAACGTGTGCCAGTCCGCCTTGATATCGGCAGACGGGCGGAAAACTTCAATGCATCTGGATGCCGCCGGAGGCCTTGCCCTTGCCGGCGCGGGCCGGCGGGTTGCACAGGCCGCAGGTGTAATGCCTGGAAATCTCATGCGGATGGGTGACGAAGCGGCCACCGCATTTGGAGCATTCGGTCAGGGTGAGCATGCCGTTGTCGACGAACTTGACGAGGCGCCAGGCGCGCGTCACCGACAGCAGGGCTTCCAGGCCCTGGGCCTGGGTTTGCTCCTGGTAGAGCTGGTAGGCCTTGATGACGGTGTCGATCTCGTCCATCTCGGCGACCTTGTTCAGGTACTCGTGGATATTCAGGAACAGTGAGGCGTGGATGTTCGGCTGCCAGGTCATGAACCAGTCGGTCGAGAAGGGCAGTTGGCCCTTGCTGGGCGACTTGCCCGAGACTTCCTTGTACAGGCGCAGGAGGCGCTCGTAGCTGAGGTCCGTCTCCGATTCCAGCACTTGCAAACGGGCGCCGAGGTTGATCAGCGTCACGGCGCGCTCGATTTGCTTGGCTTCGGTGAGGATGCTCTTGGTCCGCGTCATTTTTGTTCTGCTCCTGGGTCGGTTCGAGGGGGAGGGCTTGGCGCTGGCTCAGGCGGCTTCCTGGTGGCGGCCCGCCATCAGGATGCTGGCATGCAGGCGGTTCGTGGTGTCGTTCGAGGCCGACTTGCCGTGGTTGGTCAGCAGACCCCAGACCAGCTCGTCATCCATGCGGAAGCGGCACAGCAGCGTGTTGCCGGAGGCGATCTTCATCATCTGCGCGGGGCTGAGCAGCGCAATCATGGAGGCACTCTCTTCGCTGATGCCGAGGCGGTACAGGGCTTGTTCGCGGTCCGTGCGGATCAGGCTCTGGGCCAGCATCAAATAAGACAGATTGGCTTCGCGGATTTCGGTGAGGATCTGGTCGGCGTTCATGCTGGATTCCTTCGGCGGTTGTTTCGTTGGCTTTGTGTCTCAACGTGAAGCGAATTGTGGGACCCCAAGAAGGACGGGGGCATCAGGTCAGCTCTGTGGCTTGAGTCCAGCTTCTTCCGTAGGTCGTGTCAGCGAAACGCCTACATGCCGTCAGCCTGGCCGGCCTGGCGAAGGGCCTTCGGCCCTGTTCGGCGTGATGGGTTTCACGCCTGGCGTGCGATGGGGTCGTCCGATGTCGGGTTTCCCCTTGTCGGGGTGGAGGACGAGCCCTGCAAGGGCGGCTGCGAGAGGTCAGCCCATGCACAAGGATTTCCGCGCAATCAGTCTAGGCCGCACGTCCCCAGGACAAGCGCGGAGAAGGCGTCGGAACGTCGCTCAGTTCAGGGCAGCGACTCGGCCTACGCCATCGCAGGCTCTTTTGATCGATTGAAAAGATCAAAAAAAATCCCTCAAGTCAAGCGATCACTTGACGAAATTCAGGGCACGGCCCTCGCACACATGAGCATGGGCGAACGACGGCAGGCAGGGACGCTGCCGGAGATCCACGAACCGTGAAGGAGTTTCAAAATGGCACAGGTCATCAGCACCAACATCTCTTCGTTGAACGCCCAACGAAACATGGTTGCATCACAGTCGTCTCTGGCCCAGTCGATGCAGCGGCTGTCGTCGGGCCTGCGGATCAACTCCGCAAAGGACGACGCCGCAGGTCTTGCCATTGCCGAACGGATGAACGCCCAGGTGCGTGGCATGAACGTGGCGGTGCGCAACTCAAACGACGGCATCTCGCTGGCACAGACGGCGGAAGGTGCGCTGGCCAAGGTGGGTGATTCGCTGCAGCGGATGCGCGAACTGGCAGTGCAGGCCCGCAACTCGACGAACAGTGACGCGGACAAGGACTCGCTGCACAAGGAATTCAATCAGTTGCAAGGCGAAATCACCCGCGTGCTCGGCGGCACCTCTTTCAACGGCAAGAAGATCCTCGGTGCGGATGCGGGCGCCCTGACCTTCCAGGTGGGGGCCAACACGACGACGGACGACACCATCACGATGACCACGACCGACATGACGGCCGATGCGACGCTCACGGCCGTGACCGCCGGCACGGCCGTGATCGACAACACGGCCGATGACACGGCCATCGGCACCGTGATCGACGACATCGACACGGCGATCGACACGGTCAACGACAAGCGTGCCGAGTTCGGTGCCTCGCAATCGCGCTTCGACGCGGTGATCTCGAACCTGCAGCAGGCGGTGGAAAACCAGTCGGCCGCCCGCAGCCGGATCATGGACGCCGACTTCGCTGCTGAAACCGCGAACCTGTCGCGCGCTCAGATCCTGCAGCAAGCCGGCAACGCGATGGTCGCCCAGGCCAACCAGTTGCCGCAGCAAGTGCTGTCCTTGCTTCGATGACCTCGGCATCCTTCCGGTAAGCCAACCGGAGGTGCCGCGGAACTTCAAGCCCCCGGACACCGGGTAGCCTGCCGGCCCGTCCAAACGCCCGCCCATGGCGGGCGTTTCTGTTGACGGGCGCATCACGGGAACGGCGGGACTTGAGGGCGATTCGAAACAATCCGATGGCTCGTGATGACTTTGTCACGCCTTTGCTCAACCACCCCCTTGACAGCGGGTGGTTGAAGTCCGTCGCCCCTCAAGTTCCCCGAGGGGTGCCCCGATAACGGGATCAACGCACTCGCAACGATTCATCCAACGGGTACGTGGTCCGGTTAGCCGGCCGATGAAGGGGATTTCGGTTCCTTGATTCAGCGGTTGACTAGCGTCGGACAGTTCAGCAGCCGGTACCGCAGAGGGCGGCGGCTGATGCGTCCGGCGCCGTTGCCGGGAGTGATCGGAAACCATCGGAGATATTGAAATGGGACAAGTCATCAACACCAACATCGCGTCTTTGAACGCGCAGCGCAACATGGTCGCATCGCAGGGTTCTCTGGCCCAATCGATGCAGCGGCTGTCGTCGGGCCTGCGGATCAACTCCGCGAAGGACGATGCCGCAGGTCTTGCCATTGCCGAACGGATGAACGCCCAGGTGCGTGGCATGAACGTCGCGGTGCGCAACTCGAACGACGGCATCTCGCTGGCGCAGACGGCAGAAGGTGCGCTGTCGAAGGTGAGTGACTCACTGCAACGGATGCGCGAGCTGGCGGTGCAGGCGCGCAACTCGACAAACAGCGACGCCGACAAGGACTCGCTGCACAAGGAATTCAATCAACTGCAAGGCGAAATCACCCGCGTACTCGGCGGCACGGCCTTCAACGGCAAGAAGATCCTCGGCGCGGATGCGGGCGCCCTGGTCTTCCAGGTCGGCGCCAACACGACGGCCGACGACACGATCACGGTGACCACCACCGACATGACCGCCGATGCGACGATCACGGCGGTGACTGCCGGAACGGCCGTCATCGACAACACGGCCGATGACACGGCAATCGGCACCGTGATTGATGACATCGACACGGCGATCGACACGGTCAACAACACCCGTGCCGAATTCGGCGCCTCGCAATCGCGCTTCGATGCGGTGATCTCGAACCTGCAGCAGGCCGTGGAAAACCAGTCGGCCGCCCGCAGCCGGATCATGGACGCCGACTTCGCATCTGAGACCGCCAACCTGTCGCGCGCTCAGATCCTGCAGCAAGCCGGCAACGCGATGGTCGCGCAAGCGAACCAGGCACCGCAGCAAGTGCTGTCTCTGCTGCGTTGACCGGTCTCCGTGGCCCGGCCTCTTGAGAGGCCGGGTGTCGCATGAGCACAGGGCGGAAATGAAGGGAGCTTGCCCTGCATTTCCGCCCTTTGCATTGGCAGCTCGCTTCGAGAATTGACTCATGGGTCAGCGCTGCGGATTGCCGGCCTTGTGCGCCGCCACCCCTTTGGATGCGGCGGAACGCAATGCCGGACATCGGGCCGGGAGTCATCCGATTCTTGAAGGAGTGCTTTCATGCCACAGACGATCAACACGAACATTCAGTCGTTGAACGCGCAGCGAAATCTCAACGCCTCGCAGACATCGCTCTCGACGGCGATGCAGCGCCTGTCGTCCGGCCTTCGGGTGAACTCCGCCAAGGACGATGCTGCCGGCCTTGCGATCGCCGAACGCATGAACGCCCAGGTGCGCGGCATGAACGTGGCGGTGCGAAACGCCAACGACGGCATCTCGCTCGCGCAGACGGCCGAAGGCGCGCTGGCCAAGGTGGGTGATTCGCTGCAGCGCATGCGTGAACTCGCGGTGCAGGCGCGCAACTCCACGAACAGCAACGACGACAAGGATTCGCTGAACAAGGAATTCGTGGAGTTGCAGAATGAAATTTCGCGGGTGCTCGGCGGCACCACGTTCAACGGCCAGACGATCCTCGGTGCGGACGCCACGACGCTGACGTTCCAGATCGGCGCGAACACCACGGCCGATGACACGATCACCGTGACCACCAACGACATGACGCAGGACGCGACGATCACGGCCGTGACCGCCGGCACGACGGTGATCGACAACACGGCCGACGCGGCGGCGATCGCCACGGTGATCGGCAGCATCGACGATGCGCTCGACACGATCAACAACACCCGCGCCACCTTCGGCGCGACGCAGTCGCGCTTCGATGCGGTGATCTCGAACCTGCAGCAGGCGGTGGAAAACCAGTCGGCCGCCCGAAGCCGGATCATGGATGCGGACTTCGCCGCGGAAACTGCCGCGCTTTCGCGTGCGCAGATCCTGCAGCAGGCGGGCAATGCGATGGTGGCGCAGGCGAATCAGTTGCCGCAGCAGGTGCTTTCCCTCCTTCGAGGTGGATGAAAAAGGCCCCCCAGTCGGCTTGCGCCTCCTGCCCCCGAGGGGCGACCCCGGGTCGGTCGGCGAAGCCGACCTCGCGGGTGGCTTGGTTTGCGGCTTCGCTTCGCTTGCCTGCCTGTCGCACGCGGTTCGGGGCGTTGCTCGCTTTGCTCGCTCGCCTTTTCCTTTGTCATACCGGCGAAAGCCGGGGCCCACTGCGGCCGGTGGGTACCGGCTTTCGCCGGCATGACGATTTTTTTTGGGGCGGAGGCTCAAGTTTTTTTTGAGGACGTCGAAAACGGATCATCTGGGAAACCGTCCCCGGATGTATTGGCACTTGTGATGGAGTGAATCGGAGTTCGCCATGGCCATCTCCTCGACTGGTCTGGGCAGTGGCCTGGATGTGGAATCAATCGTTACTTCACTGATGAAGGTGGAGCGCAAGCCTGCCGAATTGCTGGAGACGCAGGCGACGACGCTGAAGTCTCAGTTGTCCACGTATGGGCAGCTGCAGAGTTATGTGTCAGCGTTTCAGGACAAGTCGCGGGCACTGACTTCGACGACGCTGTGGTCGCAGACGCTCGCCACATCGAGTGACACCACGGTCGCCTCGGTGACCACTGGCACGAATGCCAGCACGGGCACCTACAGCCTCACGGTGGAGCAGCTGGCTGCCGCGCAGACGGCCAGCACGGTGGTGTTCCCGTCGAAGGAGCACTCTCTGGGGCAGGGGCAGCTGACGATCGAGCTCGGCAGCTGGACCGGTGACCCCGCCACGTTTGGCCTGAAGGCAGGCACGACCTCGGTTACGGTCGACATCGGCCCGGGCGAAAGCAGCCTCGCAGCGGTGCGGGACAAGATCAATGCCGCTGGCGCCGGGGTCACGGCCACCGTCATCTATGACGCGACCGGCGCGCGCCTGTCGATCCGTTCCTCCGACTCCGGCGTGGAGAACGGCTTTCGCATCTCCGCGGTGGAAACCGTGCCCGGCGACGATGGCGGCCTGGGCCTGTCTGCCCTGGCCTACGACCCCGAAAGCGGGGCCAGCAACATGACGCTCAACCAGGCGGCCAGGAACGCGAAAGCCAAGCTCAACGGGGTGGACATCGAGTCAGCCTCCAACACGCTGGCTGACGTGGCCGACGGTCTCACCATCAAGCTGTTGAAGGTGTCTGCAAGCCCGGTCGATCTCACCGTGTCGTCAGACACGGATGCGATGAAGACCAAGGTGACCGAGTTCGTGACGGCCTACAACGACCTCTCCAAATTCATCTCTGACCAGACCAAGTACGACGCCGACAGCAAGTCGGCCGGCAAGTTGCAGGGTGACCGCACCGTCATCGGTCTGCAGGCGAAGTTGCGGGAGGTGCTGAGAGGCACCAGTTCCGCGAGTTCGGCCTTTGGTTCGTTGAGCCAGGTCGGCCTGGAGGTGCAAAAGGACGGCAGCATCAAGTTGGATTCGAAGAAGCTCGACGCCGCGCTCGCCAAGCCCGCGGAGTTGCGCAAGCTGATGTCGGCCTCCGACACATCGACCGACACGTCCTCGGGCATCGTCTACCGCTTCAAGCAACTGACCGACCGGATGCTCGACGTGGAAGGCCCGCTCGAGACCCGCACCGCCGGCATCCAGTCGACCATCACGCGCAACGCCAAGCGTGTGGACGCCATCGATGACCGCCTGGCCCAGACAGAGAAGCGGCTGAGGGCACAGTATCAGGCGCTCGACACGGCCATGTCCAAGGCCAACGCGCTCGGCAGCTACGTCAGCACTCAGATGAACCTGCTGTCGCGCAGCTGAGGCCCATCATGCGGGCCGCGAGCGGTGTCAATTCGGCGCTTCGGCGCCGAATTCGCTTGATCGGTCAGGCGAATGGCGACAACGCGGGAAACTGGGCGTGAAAGCCGGTTCACTGCCAATTCAAGTTCACAGGCCGGGCGTCGATAACCTTAACAAGACGCACGACTCACCAACGCCTCATGTACGCCTCCATGACCACCCCGTTCGGCCGTTCCCGTACTCCCGTCAACGCCTACCGCATGGTGGGCGTGGAGACCGGGGTCGTCACCGGCTCGCCGCATCAGCTCGTCGCGATGCTGTTCGAAGGGTACATGGATGCGCTGGCGCAAGCCCGCGGTGCGTTGGCACAGGGACTTGTGGAAGCGAAGGGCAAGGCGATCGGCCGGGCCGTCCGCATCATCGAAGAAGGCCTCAAGGCCGGGCTGGACGTGCAGGGCGGAGGGCAACTGGCCGCCGATCTGCGCGACCTGTACGACTACGTGACGCTTCGCCTGACCCAGGCCAATCTCAAAAACGATCCGAAATTGCTCGAGGAGTGCCGCTCACTGATCGAACCCTTGCAAAGCGCCTGGCTGTCGATCGGACCGCAGGTTGACCAGGCGAGCGAATGACGCCGCCGGAAAGCCACGCACCGTCCGCCTTCATTCCTTGGGAGCCCGCATGAACTCCGCCCTGTTGAACTACTACGAAGCCATCGAACGCGCCAGCGCCGACATGTTGTCGGCCGCCCGCAGCGGCGACTGGGATCAAGTCGTGAAACTCGAAGGCGCCTGCGCCGTGCTGATCTCGCAGCTCAAGCACGCCGCTTCGGCGCAAACCCTGGGCGCCGAAGAAGCCCAACTGAAGTCGCGCATCATGCAGCGCATCCTCATCAACGATGCCGAGATCCGGCAACTGGCCGAACCCTGGCTCGAAGACCTGGACGGCCTGCTGGCCGGCCGGCCCAAGTCGGTCCACTGAACCGGCCTGGACTCACGCACACCAACAGAGGTATTCGTGGATCGACCGATCGACCCGCCGGCCGCGCCACTCGCGGCGCTCGATGACTTCCGGCTCACCGAGCCCGCCGAGGTGCAGGCGCTGCTCCAGCGGCTGTCCGACGGGCAGGTGCCGGTCCATCTCAACGGCAGCACCGGCGGCAGCTACACCAGCACGCTGCGCAGCCTGGACACCACCCGAGGCACCCTGAGCTTCTCGGCCGATGCCGACGACAACCAGCTGCAGTCCCTCGTGGAATCGGAGGATGCTGTCGCGGTGGCCTACCTCGACAGCATCAAGCTCCAGTTCGACGCCCAAGGCCTCGTGCTCGTCCGTGCCGAGCGCGCCAGCGCGCTCAACTGCGCATTCCCGCGCGACATGTTCCGCTTTCAGCGCCGCAGCGGCTTTCGAGTGCGCCCGCTGCTGCGTGCCACGCCCACGGCGCGCGTTCGCCACCCGATGATTCCCGACATGTCGCTGTCACTGCGCGTGCTCGATGTGAGCATCGGCGGCTGCGCGCTGTTCCTGCCTGACGACGTGCCGCCGCTGCAGCCGGGCGTCACGATGAACAACGTGCAGATCGACCTCGACATCGACACCCGGATCACCACGGCACTGCGCCTGCAGCATGTCACCTCCATTCACCCCGAATCCCGCGGTGTGCGCCTTGGATGCGAAATGGTGAACCTCACGAGCGATGTGCTGCGCGGGTTGCAGCGCTACATCGACCAGACTCAGAAGCGGCAGAAGCTTTTGGGTGGGTGAATAAGGCCCCCCAGTCGGCTGGCGCCTCCTGCCCCCGAGGGGCGACCCCGGGTCGGCCGGCGAAGCCGGCCTCGCGGGTGGCTTGATGTGCGGCTTCGCTTCGCTTGCCTGCCTGTCGCTTGCGGTTCGGGGCGTTGCTCGCTTTGCTCGCTCGCCTCTTGGTTTTCTGTCATCCGTGCAGGCCTGCGCACTGGGCGGATCGGAATGATCGGAAGCGGTTTGCCAGACGGGGGGTGCACGCCGCGGCGAATGGGCCTTTGCCGTAGGCCATCACGTGAGACCCAACAGTGCGTCGAAGATTTTGCCTGCATCCTTGCACGCGTTTTCTTCCCGCTTTACAACGATGCGGTAGATGACTTCTACAGCGTCGACAATGCCCGGGTTCACGTCGCGGCCTGGGGGGAAATCGAACATCAGGTTGGTCAGGGCCAAACGGTGAGCGTACTCTTTCATGTCTGCGAGGAAATTTACACGGAAACCCTCCTCGGTCTTCACGTTGTGCACCAACGTTGCCACCCACCCACTCCACCCGGCATTGTCCGTGCTGGAAGATGTTGATGAACTGGCCAGGGGGCTCGTATTTGCACCGACTAGACGCTTGGCGCGCTGAACCAGATCCTGCCGATTGAATTTCTGGTCATCTTTCTGCCATGCCGTCAAATCTGTTCCGATTGTGTCGTGGTCGTCATGCCACACTGCAATCCTCCCCATGATTGCATGGTACTGGGCATTGATAGAGACATTGATGCGTCCGGACCCTGGCCACAGGTTCTCATGGCAACTGTTCATGAGGTACAGGGCCTGGGTCCATTTCTTGGATGCGTCAGACGCTGAATCAGCAGCTTTCAGCGAGTTCTCAAGGATCTTGGGAGATACCTTCAGCTTCGTCAGTTTATTGGTCAAGACTGCATTCGCGGTTTGGCATCCGTGGCAAAGGTTGGCAAATTCCCTGATGTGGTGCCAGGCGATGATGTGCCTGCGGTGCTGTGTAGGTTTCACCGGCATTTTGGCTGTTATTTCGGGGTCAAAACCAGGTCGGCCAACGAAGCACTTGTTGTTCAGGTCGTACTGCAAACTGCTTCCGCCGGACGAGGAGCCCGAGCCGCCCACATTGAGCGCGACGTTCTTGAAAACGGTGGAGATCAGTTTGGATTCGCAAAGGAGGGTGATGTACGTTGAGATGCCTTCGACGCCGTCAGGATTCACGTTGCCTTGCCCATCGACAATTTTCAACACCTTCAGTTGATTGGTCGGAAACCTGGTTTCCCTGTAAGACTTGGTCTTGGTCAATTCGACATGGGCCGCTACGAGTATGCGCACGCTCTCCAAAATGACATGCTCGTCGCAGACGACCTGCTTCGAGGCATCACACTCGCACGGACTGGCCAGCAGTTCCTCGGCTCGCTTCTTGAAAAATGCCTCGACGCATGAGCAATGTGCCACTGTCGCAGTTGCAGGCAAGCTCGATGAACTCGACGTCGAACTCGAAGTGTGTGACGTGGCCCGACTTCTCGTGCCCGTTGGTCCGGGCGCCGCCTGAAGCACCGTGGCAGCGATGGACTGGGCTCTGCGGGAGCGGGTGGCGTTGGAACCGGTGTTCGTCCCGGACGCTGGCTTGATGTTTTCCTTGTCGTCCATCTTCAAACCACCTCTTGATTTCGATGCGCCGCGACGATCTCCCAGTCCTCATCGTCGAGACCGGTCAACACGTTCGTGAGCCGTTGGCTGGGCGGTTGGCTGCTGTCTTGAAGCATCTCTTCCACGCAGGGAAAATCGGCGAATCCTTGGCAGACGAGCATGTCGGTGAGCAAGAACGCCGTCAGTTGATCCTTTGTCGAGAGCCCGTGCCGGCTGGCGCGTGCCATCCCCGCGCGCACGGCGTCGCGGCCCACATGGTTCGTGGGAATGTGGTTCTCCAGCCCGAACGCTTCCAGGTACGCCAGAAATTCACCGATGAACCGCTGCTCCTGGGCGTTCTCGAACGCTTCCATCTGGCCTGTGCGAATCTTGAGCATGGTTTCAGGTCGTCCAGCGTGCGAACACGACAGGCTTGTCGCCGACGCCCGGGGGCCGGGACCAGCGCTCGAAACCATGGCTTCGCAGCACGCGGATCGAGATGTCGTTGGACGGGTGGACGCGGGCCTTCAGGCGCACTATCCCCATGCGCCGCGCCACGGCCAGCAACTCGCCGACGGCCGCGACGCCAAGGCCCCGGCGCCGATGCTGCGGGTCGATGCCATAGCTGATCACGCCCAATCGAAGGTCGGCAACCCCACGGATCTGGCACTCACCCACCTTACCCTCGGCCGTCGCGATGCGCAGATGCACAGCGGTACAGGCGTGCCATGGGGGTGCATCTCCGGGTTCGTGCAGCTGCATCCCCCTCAGCACAGGGTGTCCGGCCACGGTCGCATCGAACAGCAAGATGCCGCGCAAGACTTGCTCGAAGGCATGCGGCCGAACGGTGGCTTCGGCCACCGTGTCGAGTTCGGTTGGGTAGTCGGACGGCATCTTCGATCTCCTGGATTCAATGGCTGGTCACTGGATCGCTGGCACCTGCGCCCGCCGCGCGTCCTCGCGCCGGAACCGAAGCAGCGCATCCGCGCACTCGTTCTCGAACGCGAATTCCGTGATGGGGCCAAGAACCTGGGCCGCTTCGCTCTCCGTGCAGGTGGGGAGGTACGTGCGCAGCACCCGCGGGTCATAGAAACGGAACATCAGGATGCGTCCCGCCTCGTCTTGAACACGCAGGAGCGTGCGCAGGTGCCGACGCAGCTGCGCCAAGGTCACGTGGGCCGGGGCCCGCACGAAAACCGCCCAGCCTTGCCCCCACCCGAACTCGAACATCTGCCGGGTCAAGGCGGCAGCGGGTGACAGGTGAACCAGGTAGGGCGCCGCCGCCTGCAGCGCGGGTGACAGCGGCCCGGAAAACAAGCAGGTGTATTCCAGGCCGGTGGCCCGAAGCAGCGGCACGATGCGGGTGTCACGCGCGCCGTCAATGACGGCGTGTACCTGTTCGTTGGCCGCGTCGTCACCGTGTGGCCACAGTCGGGCCACCAGGTCGCCTGGGACGAGGGTGCTCATGCTTCGATCACCGCGTCGCGTTGGCGTCGCGCGCACTCCTCGCAGAACGGCATGCCGTGCACGGCTGCGAGAAGGAGCACGAGGGCTTGCCGGTCCTGGTCCAGCGGCGAGGCGATGGGGTCCGGTGCCGTTGCCCGTTCGATGGGAGCGATCTCGGCGGCTTTGGCCGGGCGCAACGAAGACGGCGTGGACCAAAGGCGGTTTGCGTCGCTGCTGCTGCTGCCGATGGGGACGTTGACGGCTTTCCCAGGGCGGATGACGGTCTCGGCGGCCACTGACACCAGGAGCACCAGCGTTCGGCACTGGATCAGTCGAGCGACAGCGTCGCGGACCGC
>Ga0207679_10000252_pt1 | contig 40854 bp, 33 predicted proteins | sample KBSC73metaG_FD_184320 | JGI IMG/M metagenome (GOLD analysis project Ga0207679, IMG submission 184320) | Corn rhizosphere microbial communities from Kellogg Biological Station, Michigan, USA - KBS C7-3 metaG (SPAdes) (version 2) | ecosystem: Host-associated > Plants > Roots > Rhizosphere > Soil ... | reverse complement strand
CAGGTTGGCCGCTTTCACTTTCACCCGCTTGCCGGAGTCGAGTTCCACCTGGGCGGAGGTGTCGGTCTCGGACATCACGCGGCCGGCGAGGAATTTTCCGGCGTCATCGAACAGTGCATACATAGGGGGATTGTCGCCTGAACGCCGAGGGCCTCAGAAGGCGGTGAGTGACCGGACGTTGCCGGGCAGGGCGGGTTGGATCATGCTTTTTTCAGGGCGGCGGTGCGAGGTTCAGGAAGTGCAGCACATGGGGAAGGTGCTGATCGAAGTCGGTCAATCCGTGGTCGCTGCCCTCGACGATGCGCAGGTGCGCACCACGGTAGCGCTGGCTCATCTCACGCCAGTCCAGCACTTCATCGCCGGTGGCAATGATGGCGAAGTAACGCGGCGGGTAACTGAGTTCGCCCGGTGTCATGGCCCGCAGTTCATCGACGAACCGTGGACGGAAATAAAAGGTTTCGTCGCTGTGCCATTGGGTGATCTGGCCGATGTGACGCGCGAGGTCGCGAGCAGGTGCCACCGCGGGATTGAGCAGCACGGCGGGGCAGCCGAGGCGTTCGGCGAGCACGGTGGCGTAGAAACCGCCCAGCGAACTGCCCACGATGGCCAGGCTTCGGCGAGGCCAGCCGGCCATCCCGCGTTCCAGCATGGCCACGGCTTCGGCTGGTGACGGCGGCAGCTGCGGGCACCACCAGGTGAGCCCAGGGGCATGCCGCTTCACCCAGGCGCCCATCTGCTTCGCCTTCGCCGATTGCGGCGACGAACGGAAACCGTGCAGATACAACAGATGGGTGGTCATAAGCGGCCAGTCTAGGTGAACTTCGCCATGGCCCGGACCTCTACACTCCGCGGAAAATCGCCCATCCGTGCATCAGGACCGAGTTGTGAGCCCAGTCGTTTCCCGTTTGCCCCTGCCAGCCGCGCTTGCCGCGGCGTTCATCGCGCTGTCTGGCTGCGCCACCACCGCGCTGCCCGTTTCCACCCCCGGTGCGACCACGCAGGCGGCGGCCCCGCGCCCCGCTGCCGCGTCGTCGCCGTCCAGTGAACCTGCGGCCGCGGCTGCAACCGCGCCGGCTCCGCGTCCAGACCCGAATGCCCCGCGCCCGTTCGACGATGTGGTCAAGGGCGCCACCCGCCAGGCCGGCTTTCTGTCGTTCTGGCGTCGGGACGACAAGCTGTGGATCGAGGTGCCGCTCGCGCAGCTGGACCAACCCTTTCTGCTGTCCGCCAATGTGTCGCAGTCCGTGGGCGAACGCTGGTTGTACGCTGGGCAGATGGGCGCATGGTGGCTCGTGAACTTCCGTCGCACGAGCCCGACGCAGATGCAGCTGGTGGCACTGAACACCGACTTTGCCGCCACGCAGCCGCAAATGCGCGAGGTGGTGGCGCAATCCTTCTCCAACAGCCTGCTGGCGTCGACGGCCATCGTCAGCGCGCCGCACCCCACGCGCAAGTCGGTGCTGATCGACGGCTCGTTCCTGTTGAACGATCTGCCCGGCTACGCCACGTCCATTGAAACGGTGTATCGGCTGCCTTTTGCGCTGGACCGCGGCAATTCGTTCTTCGAGAAATCACGCGCGGCAGACGACGTGGCCACCATCGGCACCCGGCTGCATTTCGGCATGGGGCGCTACCCGGCGCCGCCATTGACGCCGGCGGCGGTGCAGGTGCCTGCGCCTGCCACGCTGCCCGACGCCCGCAGCCTGTTCGTGGGCCTCGTCTACAGCTTCACGAAACTGCCGGATGAACCGATGCAGCCCCGTCTGGCGGATCCCCGCCTCGGGCATTTCACCCATGTGGTGTCCGACCTGAGCACCGACCGCACCTTCAACCCGCGCAAGCATCACATCGCCCGCTGGCGGCTCGAGCAGCAGGTGCCGGGCGCCGCGTTGTCGCCACCCAAGCAGCCCATCGTGTTCTGGTTGGACAAGAACATCCCGATCAACTTCCGGCCGTCGGTCGAGGCGGGCGTGCTGGAATGGAACAAGGCCTTCGAGAAGATCGGCTTCAAGGATGCGATCGTCGTCCGCCAGCAGGCCGACACCGACGACTGGGACACCCTCGACAGCCGCCATGCATCGATTCGCTGGTTCACCGGGCGGGACGTCGGCGTCGCCATCGGCCCGCACCAGGCGGACCCCCGCACGGGGGAAATCTTCGATGCGGACATCGCGATGAGCGATGCTTTCGCGCGCCATGCCCGCCGCATTGCCACCGAAGACCTGGGCCGGCCTCAGGCCATGCCGGGTTTGCATGCGCACGGCGCGGCCGAGGCGGCGTGCGAAGTGGGGTTCGAGGCCTTGCGCGAGATGGATTTCTCGTTCGACCTGCTGGAGGCTCGCGGACTGCCGCTCGGCGGCCCGGCGGCCGAATCCATCGTGCAGGCGGTGGTGAAGGACACGATCATGCACGAGGTGGGGCACGCGCTCGGGCTCAAGCACAACTTCAAGGGCTCCACCGTCATCTCGCGCCAGCAGCTGCGTGATGCGGGCTTCACGGCCGACCACGCCCTTTCCGGCTCGGTCATGGACTACAACCCGTTCAACACGCCGCTGGCAGGCGAACGACCGACGGCACTCAACAACAGCACGCTCGGTCCTTACGATTACTGGGCCATCGAGTACGCCTACAAGCCGATGGCGCCGGACGATGAAGCGGCCGAGCTGGCGAAGATCGCCGCACGAAGCACCGATCCGCTGCTCGCCTACTCGGACGACCAGGAAGCCGGCGACGATGGCGTCGACCCGCTGGTCAACCGGGGTGACCTCGGCGACGACCCGCTCGCCTACCATCGTCGGCGCCTGGCGTTGTCGCAGGAATTGTGGACGCGGGTGCAGGCCCGCACACCCCAGCCGGGGGACGATCCGGTCCGTGATCGCCGGGCGCTGCTCAACGGCTTCGCCCACCTGCCTGCCACGGCATCGATGGTGGGCAAGTACGTCGGCGGCATGCACACCACGCGCGACATTGCGGGCGCCCCGGGGGCTCGTCCCACGTTCGTCCCAGTGGAGCCGGCCAAGCAGCGAGACGCACTGCATTTCCTCACGCAAAGCTTCTTCAGTGCCGACAGCTTCCGCTTCGAGCCGCAGTTCCTGGCTCGCCTTGCACCCGACTACAACGAGCAAGAGCGCGGTCCGGTCAGTATCCCGGCGGCCGTGCTCGCGGTGCAGACCACTGCCCTGGACCGCCTGATGAGCCCGGGCGTGGCATCACGTCTGCTTGATCTCCCGCTGTACCTCACGCCCGACAAGCGCCGAGGCGCGATCTCGCTTGCCGAGGTGTACGGCACGGTACAGGACGCCGTCTGGAGCGAGGCCCGCAACGGCCGGGAGATCGACCGCCTTCGCCGCAACCTGCAACGAGAACATCTCAAGCGTGTGCAGGCCCTGCTGGTGCGCGGTTCGGGCGCGCTGCCCGCCGACGCGCTGAGCCTCATGAGGTACCACGCCGTGCGGTTGCAAGCGCAGCTGCGTCAGGCCGTGGCGGCCTCCGGTGGCCGGTCGGTGGAAAGCCGTGCCCACCTCGAGAGCAGCCTGTCCCAGCTCGACGAGACGCTGCGCGCGACGATGCTGCGCAATTGATTCGCTGCGCAAGCCATGGGCTTGCGCAGTGATGATCAGTGATCAGCCCGCAAAGGCGGCAAGCAGTTTGGCGTGGATGCCGCCGAAGCCGCCGTTGCTCATGCACAGCACATGGTCGCCCGGCCGCGCGACCTTGCGCACGGCCGAGACCAGCGCGTCGATGCTGTCGGCCACTTGCGCCTTGTTGCCCATGGGGGTCAGGACTTCCCGGGCATCCCAGCCCAGGTTGCCCTGGTGGCAGAACGAAAGGTCGGCCTCTTCCAGTGCCCACGGCAGCTGAGCCTTCATCGTGCCGAGCTTCATGGTGTTGGAGCGCGGCTCGAACACGGCCAGGATGCGTGCCCCGTCGCCCACCTTGCGGCGCAGGCCGTTGACGGTGGTGCGGATGGCCGTGGGATGGTGCGCGAAGTCGTCGTAGACCTTCACGCCGCCGGCCTCGCCGCTGAGTTCCAGGCGGCGCCGCACGTTCTGGAACGTGGCGAGTGCCTGGCCTGCCGCCTCCGGGTTCACCCCCAGATGTTCGGCCGCGGCGATGGCCGCCAGCGCATTGAGCTGGTTGTGCTCGCCCAGCAGCCCCCATTCGACACGCGCGACCTTCATGCTGCCGCGCAGCACATCGAATGCATGGGGCTCGCCCCGGGCGCGAAGCGCGCCAGGCGTTTCCTTGCGCACGCCAAAGCGCACCACCTCGCTCCAGCTGCCGCGTTCCAGCACGCGCTGAAGGGCGTCCTCACGCGCGTTCACCACGAGCCGTCCCTGGGCAGGCACGGTGCGCACGAGGTGGTGGAACTGGGTTTCGATGGCGGCCAGGTCCGGAAAAATGTCGGCGTGATCGAATTCGAGGTTGTTCAAGACGGCCGTGCGCGGGCGGTAGTGAACGAACTTGCTGCGCTTGTCGAAGAACGCGGTGTCGTATTCGTCCGCCTCGATCACGAAGGAGCTGCCCTGGCCGAGCCGCGCCGACACGCCGAAGTTCTGCGGCACGCCGCCCACGAGGAAGCCGTTGGAGAGCCCCGCCTGATCAAGAATCCACGCGAGCATCGATGTGGTCGTGGTCTTGCCGTGGGTGCCGGCCACGGCCAGCACGTGGCGGCCGCGCAGCACGTTGTCGGCGAGCCATTGCGGGCCGCTGGTGTACGGGAGGTTCGCGTCGAGAATGGCTTCCATCAGCGCATTGCCGCGCGACACCACGTTGCCCACCACGAACAGATCGGGCGCAAGGGCAACCTGGTCGGCGCCGAAGCCCTCGATCAGCTCGATGTCGAGTGCGCGGAGCTGATCGCTCATGGGTGGGTACACGCCGGCGTCGCAACCGGTCACGCGGTGGCCCGCTTCGCGGGCGAGGGCTGCCAGGCCACCCATGAAGGTGCCGCAAATGCCGAGGATGTGAATGTGCATGGTGGAATCAAGGGGCGCCGCAGGGGCGGCGCAAAGGTTCGTTCGTGCGCTTACTGAAGCGCGATGCGAGCCGCTGCCACGGTGTCGTCGATGTCCCGGTCGGTGTGCGCGGCGCTGACGAATCCGGCCTCGTACAGCGCGGGCGCCAGGTACACGCCGGCGTCGAGAAGACCATGGAAGAACTGGTTGAAGCGTATTTTGTCGGTTGCCATCACCGTCGAATAGTTTTGCGGGAGGCCTTCGCCGGCTTTCGTGAAGAAAAAGCCAAACATGCCGCCTTCGCAATCGCCCACCATCGGCACACCGGCGTCGCGTGCGGCGTCCAGCAGGCCGTCCACCAGCCTGCGCGTACGGGCCGACAAGGTTTCGAAGAACCCGGGCCGCTGGATCTCCTTCAGCGTGGCCAGCCCGCAGGCCGTGGCCACCGGGTTGCCCGACAGCGTGCCCGCCTGGTACACCGGCCCGAGTGGCGCGAGCTGTTCCATGATCGCCCGGCGGGCGCCGAACGCCGCAAGCGGCATGCCGCCGCCGATGACTTTGCCGAACACGCTGATGTCAGGCTCGAACCCCGGAATCGCCTTGGCGTAGAGGCTTTGGGCGCCACCGAGGGCCACCCGGAAGCCGGTCATGACTTCGTCGAACACCAGCAGTGCGCCGTATTGCGTGCACAGTTCGCGAAGGCGCTTCATGAAGGGCACGCTTGCGCGCACGAAATTCATGTTGCCGGCGATGGGCTCGACGACGACGCAGGCGATTTCGTCGCCGTCGCGCGCGAAGGCCTCTTCGAGCTGGCCGATGTGGTTGTACTCGAGCACCAGGGTGTGCTGCACCACCTCGGGGGGCACCCCGGCACTGGTCGGGTGCCCGAACGTGGCGAGGCCAGACCCCGCCTTCACCAGCAGCGAATCGGCATGGCCGTGGTAGCAGCCTTCGAACTTGATGATCTTCGGACGGCCGGTGGCGCCGCGGGCCAGCCGAAGCGCGCTCATCGCCGCCTCGGTGCCGGAGCTGACGAGGCGCACCTGATCGATCGTGGGCACCAGCTTGAGGATCTCCTCGGCGAGTTCGACCTCTCGCTCCGTCGGGGCGCCGAACGAGAAACCCTCGAGCACGGCTTTCTGGACGGCCTCGACAACCGTGGGATGGCCGTGACCGAGAATCATCGGCCCCCAGGAGCCGATGTAATCGATGTAACGCTTCCCTTCGCTGTCGGTCATGTAGGCGCCGTGGGCGCTGGCGATGAACCGAGGCGTGCCGCCCACGGCGCGGAAAGCCCGGACCGGGGAGTTGACCCCGCCCGGGATCACCCGGCGCGCGCGCTCGAAGAGGGATTCATTGGTGACGCCGGCCCGGGGTTCAATGGACATGCCGCGGATCCTTGGGCAGGTTGTCGTCGTCGGCAGGGTTGGCTTCGATCGCGGGGGCCCCGCCTTCCTCTTCCTCACCCGGCGGAAGGGCCCAGAAGAAGCGGTCAGGGATGACGTTGCCCATGCCGGGGCGAAAGCCCGCATCGAGTGATTGATCGAGGAATGCGAGCGATTCGCCCACGGCCGCATGGAGTTCGGCACCCGAGGCCAGCAAAGCGGCGAGCGAGGCGGACAGGGTGTCGCCCGCGCCGACGAAGCTCACTTCAAAGCGTTCGAACTTCTCGCCGGTGATCGCGCCTTGCGGCGAGGCGAGCACGTTGTCGAGGAACTGGTCGGGCAGGGGCACGCTGGTCACCAGAACGAAGCGGGTGCCGTGCTCGGCCGCCGCCACGGCCAGTTCCCGGGGCGAGGCAGGACGCTCGTTGCTCCACTCGGGCAGCAGGAAATCGGTGAGCGTCTGGTGGCTGCCCACCAGCACCTCGGCTTGCGGGAGCACGAGTTCCCGGAATGAATCGAGGTAGGCCTGCTGCTCATCCTCGTCGATCCACGACAAATTCGGCATGTAGGCGACGAGCGGCACGTCCGGGTAGTCGGACAGCACTTCGGCGACCGCGCTCACCACTTCGGCCGAACCGAGGAAGCCCACCTTCCAGGCCGCGATGGTGATGTCTTCGAGGATGCTGCGAGCCTGCTCGACCACCACATCGGCGTCGATGGCGCTATGGTCGAACACCTCGGCGGTGTCGCGCAGCACGATGGAGGTCACGATGGGGAGCGCATGGGCGCCCATGGCGGCGATGGTGGTGACATCGCCCCCGAGGCCACCGGCTCCGCTCGGATCGGTGGCATTGAAAGTCATCACGCAAGCGGGGCCGGCGGCCTCTTGGGAAGGGTCGGCGGGATTGTCAGAGACAGGAGCGTCAACGGTCATGAGGGGGCATCCGTCAGATGGGAGCGAAGGAGTGACCGGGTTCGCCGGGAACTTCTAGATAAATGTGAGGAAAGTAGCGTATGTACCTTAAAACCATCGCATTTTTGGCATTTTGCGTGGCTACAATCTTTCCTCATTGTAGTGAGCTTGGTAAAGAATAACGTGAGTAAAGACGCGAGCACGATGCGGACTTGGATGTGTTTGATCTGCGGTTGGATCTACGACGAAGCGACGGGTGACCCCGAGCATGACATTGCGCCCGGCACCCCGTGGGAAAAGGTTCCGATGAACTGGACCTGCCCGGAATGCGGGGCGCGCAAGGAAGACTTCGAGATGGTGCAGATCTGAGCCGTGCCCGGCTCCTTGAGAGGCCCGGGCGCCTGAGAAGAATGCAGCCTTGCCCTGGCGGGCGTTGAGGAGATTATCCGGTGAGCAATGAAGAAGCCGCAGCAGGGATCAAGGTGCTGGTGATCGACGACAGCAACACCATTCGGCGCAGCGCCGACATCTTTCTGAAGCAGGGCGGCTACGAGGTCCTGCTGGCTGAAGACGGTTTCGATGCGCTCGCCAAAGTCAACGACCTGCACCCCGACCTGATCTTCTGCGACATCCTCATGCCGCGGCTGGACGGGTATCAGACGTGCGCCATCATCAAGCGCAACCCCACTTTCTCGAGCGTGCCGGTGATCATGCTGTCGTCGAAGGACGGGCTTTTCGACAAGGCCCGCGGCCGCATGGTGGGTGCCGAGGCGTACCTGACCAAACCCTTCACCAAAGATCAGTTGCTTCAGGCCGTCGAGCAGTACCGCATGAAGGTTTGACCAAACACGAGGCCGGTCCGACCGGCCTGCCCAAGGAAAGGTGTGAGCTGCTCACACCGCCAGATGGAGAACGAAATGCCGATCAAGAAGATCCTGTTGGTTGATGACTCGAAGACGGAATTGCACTTCCTGTCGGACCTGCTGACCAAGCGCGGGTTTTCCGTGCGCACGGCCGAGGGTGGCGAAGATGCGATGCGCCGCCTCGCCGAGGAAAAACCCGACTTGATCTTGATGGACGTGGTCATGCCGGGGCAAAACGGCTTCCAGCTGACCCGTGCCATCACGCGCGACGCACGGTTCACCGACGTGCCGGTGATCATCTGCACGAGCAAGAACCAGGAAACCGACCGGGTGTGGGGCATGCGCCAAGGCGCGCGCGACTACATCGTCAAGCCCGTCGATGCCGACGAATTGATGGCCAAGATCAAGGCCTTCGACTGACCCCGTCGCGGAGAATGTCCTCCTTCTCGTTCCAAAGGCAGGTGAATGGCCAATAAGGAAGCATTGCGCGATCTGCAGACCCGCCTGGCCGACCGATTGCAGGCTGCCCGAACGCAGGAGCGCGGCAAATCATGGTTGGCTGTCGAAAGCGGTGGCCACGGTTTCTTGTTCCCGCTTCAGGAGGCGGGTGAAATTTTCCCCTTCGGCCCGACCGTCCCGGTGCCGTACACGAACCGGTGGTTCCTTGGGGTTGCGAACCTGCGGGGGCGTCTGCACGGCGTGGTGGACCTGGCCGGCTTCCTCGGTATCCGCGGCAGCGAAGCCGGCCGCGATCAATCCTGGTTCGTGGCCTTCAATGCGGCCTTGAACATCAATTCGGCGGTGCTCGTCGATCGGCTGGCCGGCCTGCGCAGCGCCGAGCAGCTCACGCTGGAGGCCGACGACGGTGAAGTTCGGCCCGCCTTCGTGGGAGGGCATTACCGTGACGAAAACAACCGGCTGTGGCGAGAGCTGAACCTCGCGGCCCTGGCCAACGAATCAGCATTTCTGAGAATCGCGGGCTGAGCGCCAAGAGCGCACAGACCATCCGACAAGTGGGACCGAGATAGGTAAGACGGAACGAGGAACTTATGAGCTTCCTGGACAAAATCAGAGGTAAGGGCAAGGGGCAGGATGATGCGGGTGGACCCGATCTGCCGCCCGACGAGGTGATCGCACTCGACGTGCCGGTTCACGATGAAACCGTGCCCGCCGCGGCAGACCCTCGGTCGCACGCCTCCACGGCTCCGGCTCATATCGATTCGTCGATCATCACCGAAGCGGCCCCCTCGGAGATCGCGGAGTTTTCCGAAACCCGCATGCCGCCGGCAGAGACGATCACCGGCTCAGGCACCGGTCTGCCGCTGATCGGCGAACAGGCCGTGGGGACGCAACAGCGCGTGCTCGTCGGCATGGTGCTCGCCGGCCTCGCCGGCCTGCTGATCACCGCCGGTGCGTCGATCTTCACCGCCACGAAGGGCGCGGCGCAGGTGGGCGCCTCGGGTCAGGCGCTGATGCAGTCACAGCGGCTGGCCAAATCGGTGTCTCAGGCCCTGGTCGGCAGCGCATCGGCCTTTGCCGAGGTGAGGGAAAGCACGGACGTGCTTGCGCGCAATGCCCGCGGCCTGGCCACCGGCAATGAAACCCTCAGTGCAGCGCCAGGTTCGGTGCAGACCGAACTGGCACCGCTGCTGCCGCTGGTCGATGCGGCGGAAAAGAACGCCAAGACGGTGCTCGCGCAGGAAAAGATCCTCACGCAGGTCGGTCAGGCGCTGCGCGCCATCAACCGCCAGTCGTCCGATCTGCTCGAAATTGCCGAGACGGTGTCCTCGCTGAAGCTGCAGCAGGATGCATCGTCCGCCGAACTTTCCGCGGTGGGCCAGCTCGTGATGCTGACCCAGCGCATCGGCAAGTCCGCCAACGAATTCCTCACCATGGAAGGCGTGAGCCCCGAGGCCGTGTTCCTGCTCGGCAAGGATTTGAACTCGTTCAAGGAAATCGCCGACGGGTTGCTCAACGGCAACCAGGAACTCCGCCTGCCCGGCACGAAAGAACCGCAGACCAAGGAACGCCTCACGGCGCTGCTGGCGTTGTACGAAGAGACCCGCGTGCAAGCCGGCTCCATTCTTGGCAACCTGCAAGGCCTGGTGTCGGCCCGTGAAGCGCAGGCCGCGATCATCAAGGAAAGCGAAACCCTGCGCATCGGCCTCGAGAAGGTGCAGAGCGGCCTGGGTGAAGCCACCGCCTTCAGCACCGGTGCGCTGGTGCTCCTGCTGCTGTCGGGCCTGGTGCTCGGCGCTGGCGGCTACGGCCTCGTGGCCCTCTCGCTGCGCGACCAGCGCCAGCGTGCGGCGCTCGCTGAAACGCAACGTCTCGAAGCCGAACGCCAGGAGCAGGAAGCCAAGCGCGTCAACGACGCCAACCAGGCCGCCATCTTGCGTTTGATGAACGAACTGCAAACGGTGGCTGAAGGCGACCTGACCCAACAAGCCACGGTGACGGAAGACATCACCGGCGCCATCGCCGACTCGGTGAACTACACGGTGGAAGAACTTCGCACGCTGGTGTCGCAAGTGCAGGGCACGGTGGGCCGGGTGACCGAGACCACGCAGCAGGTGGAAGCCACCTCGACCGAGCTGCTCGCCGCCTCCGACGAGCAGCTCCGTGAAATTCGCGAAACCGGCGAATCGGTGCTCCAGATGGCGAACCGAATCAACGACGTGTCCGCCCAGGCGCAGCAGACGGCCCAGGTGGCGCGGCAATCGCTGCAGGCCGCCGAAACCGGTCTGACCGCGGTGCAGAACACCATCGGCGGCATGAACTCCATCCGCGACCACATCCAGGAGACTTCCAAGCGCATCAAGCGGCTGGGCGAATCCTCGCAGGAGATTGGAGAAATCACCGAGCTGATCTCGGACATTACCGAACAAACCAACGTGCTGGCGCTCAACGCCGCCATCCAGGCCGCATCAGCCGGCGAGGCGGGCCGAGGCTTCTCCGTGGTGGCCGAAGAAGTGCAGCGGCTGGCCGAACGTTCCGGCGATGCGACCCGGCAGATCGCGGCCCTCGTCAAGACCATTCAGACCGACACGCAGGACGCCGTGGGCGCCATGGAACGGTCCACGCAGGGTGTGGTGGAAGGAACCCGGCTGTCCGACGCGGCCGGTAGCGCGCTGGGTGACATCGACCGCGTGTCGCGCCAGCTGGCCGACCTGATCGGACAGATTTCCAACCAGGCGCTTCGCGAAGCCGAATCGGCGAACGTGGTGGCCGCCAACATCCAGCACATTTTTGCCGTGACGGAACAGACCGGCGAAGGCACCCGGTCCACCGCCCAGATGGTGCGCGAGCTGTCCCGTACCGCTGAAGAGCTGAAGCAATCGGTCGCCCGATTCAAGATCGAGTGATCACCCTGGTGCCATGGGCCTCGGGCCGTGGCACCCCACCGACCTGACCCGTCACCGGATCGAACGCCCCAGTCACGCAGGCCACGATGAGCGACAAGCAAAGCGAAACTACCGATGACCTGAGCGCCTTGGCGTGGGTGCAGGAAGAACTGCGCCGCTCCCTGGAAGCTGCCCACAAGGCTTTGCGCCGGTTCATCAAGGATGCGGAGGCGGTCAGCGGCTCGGATGTCGATGCCGTCGACCCGGCGGTGCTGCGCACCGCCCACCAGCAAATCCATCAGGGCGTCGGCGCCCTGGAACTTGTCGGCCTGCCGGCTGTCGCGAGCGTGCTCCGCGCCAGTGAAGCGGCCGTCAAACGGTTCGTGCTGAAGCCTCAGAAGATGACGTCGGCCGATGTCGACGTGATCGAGCAGGCCTCGTTTGCGCTGCTGGAGTACCTGCAGCGCCTGCTGGCAGGCAAGCCCATGTCCGCGCTGGCGCTCTTCCCCCGTTATCGGGACGTGCAGACCGTGGCCGGTGCCGACCGCGTGCATCCCGCCGACCTGTGGAGCCATGACTGGCGCTGGCGCGATGTGCCGCGTGAACGGGGCGTTGCGCCCCGCGCCGCGGATGCCTCGGCCCGTGCCGAGATGGAGCAGCAGATGCTGCTGCTGATGCGTGGCCAGCAGAGCACTTCGGCCGCCCGCATGAGCGATTTGTGCGCCGGCCTCGCCGCCGGTGCGAACGACCTCGCTGCGGGCACGCTGTGGACGCTCGCGTCCGGCTTCTTCCAGGGCCAGGCCATGGGCCTGTTGGCGAACGATGTGTTCAGCAAGCGCGTCGCGTCGCGGTTGCTGGCTCAGCTTCGCATTTTCGAGCGCGGCGAGACGGAAGTCTCCGAACGTCTGGCGCAAGACCTCCTGTTCTTCTGCGCCCAATGCGCCCTGCCCACGGATGGCCGTGCGGCGCAGCGTGTGGCGCTCGTTCGCGAGGCTTATGACCTGACCGACCATGTGCCGGTCGACTATGAGGCCAGCCGCCTGGGCCGCTTCGATCCCGCATGGATTGCCCAGGCGAAAAAGCGAGTCTCGAGCGCGAAGGACGCCTGGTCCGGCGTTGCAGGCGGTGAGATGCACCGCCTGGGCGGCCTGTCCGAACAGTTTTCTCTCGTGGGCGATTCGCTGCGCCGCCTGTACCCGAGCGGCGAACTGCTCGCCGAGGCACTCCAGCAGGCCATCTCCGATACCCAGCAAAGCGGAGCCGGGCCGCAGGTCGCGCTCGCGATGGAAGTGGCCACGAGTGTCCTGTACCTCGAATCGTCGCTCGAGGATGCCGACTTCGACCATCCCGAGCAGGCCCAGCGCGTTCGCCGGCTGGCGCAACGCATTGCCAGCGTGCGCGCGGGCCAGACGCCCGATCCGCTCGAGGCGTGGATGGAGGAGCTTTACCGGCGCGTCTCCGACCGCCAGACCATGGGCAGCGTCGTGCAGGAGTTGCGCGCCTCCCTTGCGGAGACCGAAAAGCAGATCGACCAATTCTTCCGCCAGCCCGCCGAACGCGATCCGCTGATGTCCGTGCCGGGCCAGCTGTCGTCGATGCGCGGCGTGATGTCCGTGCTTGGCATGGACCAGGCCAGCCAGGCCTTGCTGCGCATGCGCGAGGACGTGGAGAGCCTCATTGGCGGCGAAGCCGTCTCGGAGCAGGCTGAGCAGGCGGCCACATTCGACCGGCTTGCCGGCAACCTGGGTGCCTTGGGGTTCCTGATCGACATGCTTGGTGCGCAGCCGCACGTGGCCAAGTCGCTGTTCGTGTTCGATCCGGTCACCGGGGCGCTGAGCCCGCTGATGGGGCGCAGTGCTGCCGCGCGCAACGCCACGAACCTCGCCGTCCCCAAGACGCCTTCCGTCGACGTCAGGGTCATCGGCCAGGCGCAGGCGCTGGCCGAAGCGGCGGTCAGCGAGCGCATGCCGCTCGACGAATTGTCGAGTGACCTGGAGCGCCTGCAGCACGAAGCGCAGGCGGCCGACCAGTCCGGCCTGGTGACCACCATCGAGGAAGCCCAGCAGAAGATCGAACAGGCCCAGGGGCTTGCAGAGGTCATCGAAGCCCGCGAGCAGCTTTCCGAAGCGCTGAACGAATTCGTCAGCACGGCCGGCGATGCCATCGGCCTGGAACCGTTGCGGCCTGTGACGCCGGCCGCCCCGCCCGCGGCCACGACGGCCTCGTCGGCCGCCACCGGGGACGATCTCGCCGATGACCCGGAAATGCGCGAGATCTTCCTCGAAGAAGTGCGCGAGAAGGTGAGCGAGGCCCGGCAATCGCTGACTCATCTGTCTGCTTCTCCGTCTGACGTCGAGCAGCTCACCGCGGTGCGTCGCGCCTTCCATACCTTCAAAGGCAGCTCGCGCATGGTCGGGCTGAAGGAATTCGGCGAAGCCTCATGGGCCTGCGAGCAGCTCTACAACACATGGCTTGCCGGGCAGGAGCCCGCCTCGCCCGCGTTGCTCGATTTCTCCCACAAGGCACTGAACCACCTTGCCGACTGGATCGAAGCCATTGCCGATCAGAAGGCGGGGGGCTATCGTGCCGAACCGCTGGTGCAGGCGGCCGCGGCATTCGGTCGCGGAGAACCGGTCGCTGAGATCGTCGCCGCGCCCACCGGGGCGCCCGATCTGCCCTTGATGGCGCTCCAGTTCGAGGCTTCCGAACCAGAACCCGAGCCGGAGGGCGGGTTTGAGCCGGTGCCGGTGCCCGAGGCCATCGCGGCTGCCCCGGACGTCCTGTCCGATGCCACGGACCAACCCGAACTCACGTTCGATCTCGATTTGAGCGCGTTCGAAGAGCCGCTCGCGGCCGTCCATGTCATCGTTCCCACGGAGGCGGTTGACCTGCCGGTTGTCGATCTGACCGCCGGCCTGGAGACCATGCCGGTCGATCTGCCTGCGCAGGATGGCGTCGGGTCTGACGCTCAATCAGCGGGCGCAGAGGCATTGCCCGCTGCCGAATCGGTCGAAATGATCGAACTCGATCTGGGCGAAAGCTTTTTTGCCGAAGCCGAATCGCCCGCCGTGCCGGCCGCCGACGGGCTGCCTTCGCTCATCGAGCCCGCCACGCCGGACGCCCTGGAGGCTGCCATCGAGGCGGTCGACGCCATCGAGGCGGCCCGTGCACCGGAGGCACCCGCCGAGCCCGTGGTTCTCGATCTCTCGTTCGACGAGCCGGCGGCTCCTGCCGCCACGTCGCCAGACGTCGCGCACCCTGGATTCACGGACGATGATCAGGTCCGCGTCGTCGGGCCGCTTCGGATCAGCATTCCGCTGTTCAACATCTACCTGAACGAAGCCGACGAACTGTCGCGCAAGCTCACCACCGAAGTGGCCGAATGGGCGATGGAACTGCATCGGCCGGTTGGGGAGGTGCCCATTGCCCAGGCCCACTCCCTGGCAGGCAGCTCGGCCACCGTCGGCTTCACCGACCTGTCGCAGCTGGCACGTACGCTCGAACACGCGCTGATGCGCTCGCAAGCCATTGGACAGGGCACGCCCGAAGAGGCCCGCCTGTTCGTCGATGTGGCAGAAGAAATTCGCCGGCTGCTCCATCAGTTCGCCGCGGGGTTCCTGAAGGCACCGTCGCCGCAATTGCTGGCGCGTCTGGCTGAACACGAGGTGTCCTCCGCACGCCGCCTCGCCGAGGCGACTGCAGCGGTGGAAGACGAGCCGCTCGACGACGAGCCGGCGCCGGTTGTGTTGGAAACCGAGGTGATCGACCCGCTCCCCGTGAGCCTGGATGTGCCGGTGACCGACACCCGCCCGGGGGCTCTGCAGCCGCTCGGTACTGTGGCTGCGGCCGAACCCGCGCCGCCCGCCGCTCCTGCCGCCTCCCTGCAAGCCGAAGCCCGCGAATCCGCCTTCGGACACCTGCCCGAACCGGGCGAACTCGGCCAATCCGAATTCAAGGCCCTTGCCCCGTTGCCAGTGGATGCGCCCGCCGCGTCCACCACGCCGTTCCGTGGCGACGTTTCCGACGACGACGAGCAGGACATCGATGCAGTCGATGCGGTCGATGCCGAACTGTTCGAAATCTTCGAGGAAGAAGCAGCCGAACTCCTGCCTCAACTCTCGTCCGCCCTGCGTGACTGGGCGCGGCAGCCTGGCCACACGGCGCACGCCGCATCCTGCATGCGCACGCTGCACACGCTCAAGGGAGGCGCCCGCCTGGCAGGCGCGATGCGCCTGGGCGAACTGGCGCACCGCCTGGAAACCGCCATCGAGCATCTGCTGCAGGCCGAATCCGCGTCCACCGCGGAGGTGGAGCGCCTGGAATCCCGTGCGGATGCGCTTGCTGCCAAGTTCGAAGCGCTGAAATCGGGCGATGCCGAGGCGTACGCCGAGGCGGCCCAATCCCTGGAGCCGCTGGCTCCCGTGGCACAGGCCTCGACCGCCCCTGTGGCGCTCGACGACATTCCCACGCTTCCGGTCATCGAATCTTCAGCTGCACTGATCCATCCTGTGCCGATGGACATTGCCGCCGGAGCGGGTACGTCACCCTCCCAGGTGCAGGAACCCGCCTCCCGGCCGGAGTCGGCTCCCGCGGACATCGACTGGTCTCGATTCGCCGGCGTGCAGCCCGAAGCCGAGGTGACGGCGCACCAGTCCCTGGCCGCGGGTGTTGCGGCGGTGCGCGTACGGGGACCATTGCTCGAGCGCATGGTGAACCAGGCGGGCGAGGTCAGCATCACGCGGTCGCGCATCGAGGCCGAGGTGGGCAACATGCGAGGGTCGCTGGGCGATCTGACGGACAACCTGGAGCGGCTGCGCCAGCAGTTGCGCGACATCGAATTCCAGGCCGAGACCCAGATGATCTCGCGCCAGGAGGCCGCCAAGGCGGCACACGAAAACTTCGACCCGCTCGAGTCGGACCGTTTCACCCGGTTCCAGGAACTCACGCGCATGATGGCCGAATCCGTGAACGACGTGGCCACTGTGCAGCGCACGCTGCAGCGTACGCTGGAAACCACGGAAGACGAACTCGCGGCCCAGGCGCGCCTGACGCGGGACCTGCAGGACGACCTGCTCCGCACGCGGATGGTCGAATTCGAAAGCCAGTCCGATCGCCTGTACCGAGTGGTTCGCCAGGCCGCCAAGGAAACCGGCAAGCAGGTGCGGCTCGACATCATCGGCGGCGGCATCGAAATCGACCGTGGCGTGCTGGACCGGATGACCCCGGCGTTCGAGCACCTGCTGCGCAACTGCGTCACCCACGGCATCGAAGCGCCGGATGTGCGTACCGCCGCGGGCAAGGATCCCACCGGCAGCATCGTCGTGGTGCTGCGCCAGGAGGGCAACGAAGTGGCGGTGGAGTTCCGCGACGACGGTGCGGGTCTCAACCTGCAGCGCATCCGCGACAAGGGCGAGAAGATGGGCCTCATTGCGCCCGGCAGCGAGCACAGTGACGGCGAGCTGGCCAACCTCATCTTCATGCCCGGGTTCTCCACGGCAGAGACGGTGACGGAACTGGCAGGCCGTGGTGTCGGCATGGACGTGGTGCGTTCCGAGGTGAACGCCATGGGGGGCCGCATCGAAACCGCGACCGCGGCCGGGCAGGGCACGGGCTTCACGCTTGTGCTTCCATTGACCACCGCGGTGACGCAGGTGGTGATGCTGCGCTGCGGTAACGGCATCGTGGCCGTGCCCGCCACGCTCATCGAGATCGTGCGCCGTCTGTCCGGCGAGGAAATCGAGCGTGCCTACCTGACGGGCAGCTACACGCTGGCAGACCGTTCCATGCTGTTCTTCTGGTTCGGTGCGCTGCTTCAGCAGGCACCGGTGAGCCTCGAGACAGGCCGTACCCGTCCCGTGGTCGTCGTGCGAAGCGCGCAGCAGCGAGTCGCATTGCACGTCGACGAAGTTCTGGGCACCCAGGAAGTGGTGGTCAAGAACCTCGGGCCGCAGTTGTCGCGCCTGCCCGGCCTGGCGGGCATGACCTTGCTCGCCTCCGGTGCGGTGGCACTGATCTACAACCCCGTGGCGCTGGCCACCCTGTATGGCGATGCCGCGCGTGCCGCCACGCAGGCCGCCCGCCTGGCTCCCGAGCAGCACGTGGCCCAACCGATGGCGAGCGAACCGGCCAAGGTGGCGGCGCCGCTCGTCCTCGTGGTGGACGATTCGCTCACGGTGCGTCGCGTCACCCAGCGGTTGCTCACCCGGGAAGGCTTCCGGGTCGTGCTGGCCAAGGACGGCATCGAAGCCCTCGAGCGCCTTGCCGAAGAGCGCCCGCATGTCGTGCTCAGCGACATCGAGATGCCGCGCATGGACGGGTTCGACCTGGCGCGCAACATCCGCGGCGACGCGCGCCTGAGCGACCTGCCGATCATCATGATCACGTCGCGTATTGCACAAAAACACCGCGATTACGCGGCGGAACTCGGTGTAGACCATTACCTCGGCAAGCCTTATTCCGAGGAAGACTTGTTGGCACTGATTGCACGCTACACGACCCACGTCACCGCGCCGGTCTGACCTCTTCAACCATTTGTCCCGGATCCTCTCTACCTCATGTCTGAACTGGTCGACCACTTGGCGGAGATGACCGGATTTCGAGACCGGGACATCCTCGACGTCACGTTGGTCAATGCGCTTCGTGACCTGCTTCGCCCGGTCTCCGTGGCCATCTATCGGGTGGTTGGAGATGTCGGACGCGAACACTGGATCACGCGCGCCCGCCTCGGCGAAAGCGACGCCGTTGCCACGGCCGACCCGGTCTGGGCGGACTCCGGTCTCCTGCCCGGCCTCGACCAGTTCCCCGCGAGGATGCAGGCCATGGCGGGCGACACCGGCGTCATTTCACTGCCCGGAGGGGTGTGCTGCAGCATTTTTCCCGTGCGGACCGACCGCGAGGTTGTGGGCGTCATGGAAATCGAAAGCCGGCACCCGTTGAAGGACGACGATGTGCGCATGGTCAACAGCATCCTGCGCATCTACCGCAATGTCCATGGGCTTCTCGATTACAGCGAGCGCGACACGCTCACCGGACTGCTCAACCGCAAGACCTTCGACGAAGTTTTCCTGAAAGCCACCAGCGTGCCGCCAGTGAGGCCGGCCGTGGCGGACACCACCTCGTCCGACGGGCGCCGCCATGAACCGGCCGGCCACCGCCATTGGCTCGGCGTGATCGACATCGACCACTTCAAGGGCGTCAACGACACTTACGGCCACCTGATCGGCGACGAAGTCCTGCTGCTGCTGTCGCGCCTCATGCGCAGCAGTTTCCGCTTCCACGACCGCTTGTACCGTTTCGGCGGAGAAGAATTCGTTGTCCTGATGCGCTGCGCCAGCGAAGACGATGCCCGCCTGGCCCTCGAACGCATGCGTTCGAACACCGCGGCCTACCCATTCCCGCAGGTGGGCCGAATCACCATCAGCATCGGATTCACTGAAGTCAAGCCCGGCGACACCCCGAGCGGCGCCTTCGAACGTGCCGACAAAGCCGTGTACTTTGCGAAGGCCCACGGCCGAAACCAGGTCCAAAGCCATTCGGAATTGGTGGCCAAAGGCGTCCTGGAAGACGGCTCCAAGACTGGGGACGTGGAACTGTTTTAGGCCCCCCAGTCGGCTTGCGCCTCCTGCCCCCGAGGGGCGACCCCTGGTCGGCCGGCGAAGCCGGCCTCGTGGGTGGCTTGATCTGCGGCTTCGCTTTCGCTCGCCTTCCTGTCGCATGCGGTTCGGGGCGTTGCTCGCTTTGCTCGCTCGCCTCTTGCTCTTTTGTAGCGGCGTTCGCCGGTTTGACTTACCAGAATGTCACCCCGGCGAAAGCCGGGGCCCACCGGGTCCAGTGAGCCAACGGTGCGAAGCGAGCCGAGGCGCGCCGGCGCGGCCTCGCCGGAGAACAAGCCCCGCGCCAAGCAGAAAATCCTCACCCGCCACGGTTGCCGCGCCCCCCGGCAGCAAATCTCCCAACCACCCCAATCCGATTCAGCGTCTCCTGACGCGCCTCCTCATGCACCACGATTGGCGCCGGATAGTTCTTCCCGAGAACGACGCCCGCCTCAGCCAGTTCGTGCGGCCGCGCGAGCCAGGGCGCATGGATGACTTCGTCCGGCAGTTTGGCAAGCTCCGGCAGGTAGCGCCGGATGAATTTACCGTCATGGTCGAATTTGCGGCTCTGGATGACTGGATTGAAGATGCGGAAGTACGGCTGCGCGTCGCAGCCGGTCGAGGCCGCCCATTGCCAGCCGCCGTTGTTGGCGGCGAGGTCGAAGTCGTTGAGCTTTTCGGCGAAGTAGCGTTCGCCCCAGCGCCAGTCGATGCCCAGGTGCTTGACGAGAAAGCTCGCAGTCACCATGCGCAGGCGGTTGTGCATGTAGCCGGTCTGGTTGATCTGTGCCATGCCGGCGTCGACGAGGGGGTAGCCGGTGCGGCCCTCGCACCAGGCCGCGAACAACGCCTCTGCGTGCTTGCCGCGTTCCCATTTGATCGAGTCAAAGGCGGAATCGAAAGCGGAGTCGACCACATGGGGATGGTGGTGCAGCACCTGGTGCCAGAAGTCGCGCCACACAAGTTCTGACAACCATTTGCGTGCGCCGGCGGTGTCGTGGGCGACGGCTTCGCGCGCCAGCTGCCGGATGCCGATGGTGCCGAAGCGCAGGTGCAGGGACAGGTAGCTTGGCCCCTTGATCGCAGGGTAATCCCGGGTATCGCCGTAGCGGTCCATGCGGGGCAGAAAGGAGGCCAGGAGGTCCTGGGCACCTGCTGCCCCCGTGCCGAGGCCGAGTTCGTGGAGGTTGGTGGGTTGAAAGCCGATCTCCGCGAGGGTCGGCAGTGTTTCAGGAACCTCGTCGGGCGCGGGGGCGAGGGCTTCCGCGTAGGGCTCGGTCGGGTATGCCTTCAGATAGAACGGTTCCAGCTTCTTCAGCCACGCGTTCTTGTAGGGCGTGAACACGGTATACGGCTTTCCGGCGGCGTTCAGCAACTCGCTGCGCTCGAAGATGACATGGTCCTTGCCGGTGTGCAGCGCGATGCCCAGTTCGGCCAGCCGGCCTCGCACCTGGTGATCGCGGGCGAGTGCCGCCGGGTCATCGTCGTGGTTGGCATAGACGGCCTGCACGTGCAGTTCGGCGGCCAGCCGGGGCAGGGCGGTGCTGGCACGGGCGTGGCGCACGATGAGCCGCGCGCCAGGGTGAAGCGCACGCAATTGCGCGTCCAGTGCATGCAGGCTGTCCACGATGAATTCCACCCGGCGGTCCGCGCGGGGGAGTGGATCGAGGATGTCCCGATCGAGAATGAACGCGCACCAGACTTTGCGAGCGGCCTTCAAGGCGTGGAAAAGCGCGGCATGGTCGTCGGCCCGCAGGTCGCGCCTGAACCAGACGAGCGCTGAAGAAAGGGCCTTTTCCATGAGCACAGTTTGCCCGAGTGAGAAGCCGCCTGCCGACAACCGGCCGGGGGGCATAAAATCAGCGCATGTCCGCCATCAACTTGACCAATCAATTCCTCATCGCGATGCCCGGGATGGCGGACGAGACATTTGCTGGCGCCGTCGTCTACCTGTGCGAGCACACCGAAAAAGGCGCGCTGGGGCTGGTCATCAACAAGCCGATCGACATCACGCTGAGAAATCTGTTCGAGAAGGTCGAACTCACGCTCGACCGGGAAGACCTGGCAGAAGCCCCCGTGTACTTCGGCGGTCCGGTGCAGACCGAGCGCGGCTTCGTGCTGCACGACCGGCTCGATGGCGACGACGGCGAGGGCGGGCATTACAACTCCTCGTTGCAGATTCCAGGAGGCCTCGAGATGACGACGAGCAAGGACGTGCTCGAGGCGCTGTCGAATGGCGCGGGTCCGAAGCGCATCCTCGTCACGCTGGGCTACAGCGGCTGGAGCGCCGGCCAACTCGAAGAGGAGCTCAGCCGAAACGGCTGGCTCAATGTCGATGCCGAGCCGGACATCATCTTCGACACGCCCGTGGAGCAGCGCTACGACAAGGCGCTGTCGTTGCTCGGCATCGATGCACGCATGCTGAGCCAGGAGGCGGGGCACGCATGAGCGGTTCTGGCGCCCCGGCACCGGCATTCGCACACCGTTCGTTCCTGGCATTCGATTTCGGCACCAAGCGGGTGGGCGTCGCCAGCGGCAACACCCTGACCCGCAGCGCGTCGCCCCTGCGCACGCTCACGGCCGAGGGCGATGCGCGGTTTCGCGCCATCGCTGCGCTGATCTCCGAATGGCAGCCAGCCGCGCTCGTGATCGGCGTTCCGGTGCATCCCGATGGGCAACCGCACGACAATACTGCCCGCGCCCGGCGCTTCGGCCGCCAGCTGCACGGCCGTTTCGGTTTGCCTGTGCACGAAGTGGACGAGCGTTACACCACCACCGAAGCCCATGCGATGGGCGCCGCCGACGTGGATGCCGCGTCCGCCGCGCTCATCCTCGAGCAATTTCTGCGAGACACGCCATGACCGTCAACCAACTCGACGCCGAAGCGCTGTATGCCCAACTGCTGGCCGGGGTGCGCCCGCTGGTGCGCCCCGACACCGCCCTCGTGGGCGTATGGTCGGGCGGTGCCTGGCTGGCCGAACGCCTGCAGCGCGACCTCGGGCTCGAGGGCGAACACGGCGTGATTTCGAGCGCCCTGCACCGCGATGACTTCTCGCAGCGCGGCATGAGCAGCGCCGACCCCACGCGGCTTCCGTTCACCGTCGACGGACGTCCCATCCTGTTGATCGACGATGTGCTTTACACCGGCCGCACCACCCGTGCCGTCATCAACGAACTTTTCGACTTCGGCCGCCCGGCCAGCGTGACGCTCGCGGTGCTGGTCGACCGTGGCGGGCGCGAACTGCCCATCGAGCCCGCCTTCACGGCGGCCCGCATCGAGGTGGCACCGGACGACCGTGTGCGCCTGGCGCGAGACGCCGCAGGCCGCTTCAGCTTCGACATCCAAGAAGGCGATTGATCCAGATGTTGCAACAACGCAATCCGCAACTGAACTCGAACGGCGAGCTGATTCACCTGCTCTCCATCGAGGGCCTGCCGAGCGCGGTGATCCACCAGATTCTCGACACCGCAGGCACCTTCCTGAGCGTCAACGATCGCGAGGTCAAGAAGGTGCCGCTGCTTCGTGGCAAGAGCGTCTTCAACCTGTTCTTCGAGAACAGCACGCGCACCCGCACCACCTTCGAGATCGCTGCGAAGCGGCTGAGCGCCGACGTGGTGAACCTCGACATCGCACGGTCGTCGGCCGCGAAGGGGGAGAGCCTGCTCGACACCATCGCGAACCTGTCGGCGATGCATGCCGACATGTTCGTGGTGCGCCACAGCGAAAGCGGTGCGCCGTACCTGATTGCCAAGCATTGCGCACCCCATGTGCATGTCGTCAATGCGGGCGACGGCCGCCATGCCCACCCCACGCAGGGCTTGCTGGACATGTACACCATCCGGCACTACAAGCAGGACTTCACGAACCTGACGGTGGCCGTCGTCGGTGACATCGTCCATTCTCGCGTGGCCCGCTCCGACATCCATGCGCTGACCACGCTCGGCGTGCCGGAGATCCGTGCCGTCGGCCCGAAGACCCTGGTGCCGGGCGACCTCAAGGAAATGGGCGTGCGTGTGTGCCACGACATGGCCGAGGGCATCCGTGGTGCCGACGTGATCATCATGCTGCGCCTGCAGAACGAGCGCATGAGCGGCGCCATGCTTCCGAGCGCCGGCGAATTCTTCAAGAACTATGGCCTCACGCCCGAGAAACTCGCGCTGGCCAAACCCGACTGCATCGTGATGCACCCCGGCCCCATCAACCGGGGCGTCGAGATCGACTCGGCCGTGGCCGACGGCCGCCAGAGCGTGATCCTGCCGCAGGTCACCTTCGGCATCGCGGTGCGCATGGCGGTGATGTCCACCATTGCCGGCAACAACGCCTGATTCCTGAGCACACCCGCAAGACCATGAAGATCCTGATCAAGAACGGGCGCCTCGTCGACCCTGCCTCCGGCCGCGATGCGCCGGGCGACGTGGCGATCGCCGCCGGCCGCGTGGTGGCCCTCGGGACGGTGAGCCCGGAGTTCCATCCGAGCCGCACCATCGATGCCTCGGGCCTCGTCGTCGCCCCGGGCCTCGTGGACCTGGCGGCGCGCCTGCGCGAGCCCGGTCATGAGCACGAGGGCATGCTCGAATCGGAGATGGCCGCAGCGGTGGCCGGTGGGGTCACGAGCCTCGTGTGCCCGCCCGACACCGATCCGCCGCTCGACGAGCCGGGCCTCGTCGAGATGCTGAAGTTCCGCGCGCGCAACCTCAATCAGGCGCACCTGTACCCGCTGGGCACCCTCACGCGCGGCCTGGCTGGCGAGGTGCTGACCGAGATGGCCGAGCTGGTGGAGGCGGGTTGCGTGGGCTTTTCGCAAGCCGATGTACCGATCGCCGACACCCAGGTGCTGCAGCGCGCGCTGCAGTACGCCTCCACCTTCGGCTACACGGTCTGGCTGCGCCCGCAGGACGCCCACCTTGGCAAGGGCGTTGCAGCCAGCGGTGCGCTTGCCACGCGGCTGGGGCTGTCGGGCGTGCCGGTCGTGGCCGAGACCATCGCGCTGCACACCATCTTCGAGCTGATGCGGGTCACCGGGGCCCGCGTGCACCTTTGCCGCCTGAGCAGTGCGGCGGGCATCGAACTCGTGCGCCGGGCGAAGGCCGAAGGCTTGCCCGTCACATGCGACGTCAGCGTGAACCAACTGCACCTGACCGACATGGACATCGGCTACTTCAACGCCGCCATGCGACTCACGCCGCCACTGCGCCAGCAGCGCGATCGCGACGCCATCCGCGCCGCGCTCGCCGATGGCACGGTGGATGCCCTCGTGAGCGACCACACGCCGGTGGATGAAGACGCGAAGAACCTGCCGTTCGCCGAAGCCGAGCCGGGTTCCACCGGCCTCGAATTGCTCCTGAGCCTTGCGCTCAAATGGGGCGAGGAAAGCGGCCTGAGCCTGTCGAAGGCGCTGGCCACCGTCACCTGCGAGCCGGTGCGGGTGCTGGGCGACGCGCTGGGCTCCCTCTCATCGAGCGCCGGCCGGCTGGTGGAGGGCGGCGTGGCCGACCTGTGCCTGTTCGACCCCGCCGCACGCTGGACCGTGGTGCCTCAGGCATTCCGCAGCCAGGGCAAGCATTCGCCGTTCGCTGGCTTCGAGTTGCCGGGTCTGGTGCGCGCCACGCTCGTGGCGGGCAACATCGCGTTTGAATCGAAGTGACGGTCCCTGCCCGGGTTGGCCTGCCACTTGCCCTGTGGCGGCTTGCATGTTGTCTCGCCATGCTGGTGCGCGGGATTCTCACCTGCGCCTTCGTCTTCCCGTTCATCGGGCCGGCACAACGCATGTGGCACGTGGGCAAGTTCTCCAAGCACATGCTGGCCGCCATGGGCCTGCGCCTCGTTGTCGAGGGGGAGGCCCATCCCGGGCCGGTGCTGCTCGTGTCGAACCACGTGTCGTGGCTGGACATCCTCGCCATCGACGCCTCGCAGCCCGCCCGGTTCGTGTCGAAGGCGGACATCCGCCGCTGGCCCGTGATCGGCTGGATCGTGGCATGCGGCGGCACGCTGTTCATCGAACGCGAGCGCAAGCGCGATGCGATGCGGGTGGTGCATCAGGTGGCCGAGGCGCTGCAGCGCGGCCAGGTGATCGCCATGTTCCCGGAGGGGACCACGAGCGACGGCCATGGCCTGCTGCCGTTCCATGCCAATTTGCTGCAAGCCGCGGCGGTCACCCATGTGCCGGTGCAGCCCATCGCATTGCGGTTCAGTGATGCCGTGTCGCCTGTGAGCGCCGCGGCGCCCTTCATCGGCGACACGAACCTGATGCAGTCCTTGTGGGCCATCGTGTGTGCCCGGGGTTTGCAGGTGCGCGTGCAGCGCCTGCCGGCCATGGCCACCGAAGGCCTCGACCGCCGCGCCATCAGCGAGCGCACCCGGATTCAGATCGCCGCGGCGCTGGGCCTGGCGGAGAAGCCCGCGGCCGCAGCATCCGCATGTGCCGGTTGATGCGCCGTTGAATCGCCGCACCACCGGCACGCCGGCCGTTCAGCCCTTCTTGCCCTGGTTCGCCACGGCCGCGGCGGCCGCCTTGGCGGCTTCCTCGTCGCCGAGGTAGTAGCTCTTGATGGGCTTGAGGTCGGCATCGAGTTCGTAGACGAGCGGGATGCCGTTCGGGATGTTCACACCCACGATCGCGTCATCGGCAATGTTGTCGAGGTACTTCACGAGCGCGCGGATGCTGTTGCCGTGCGCGGCGATCACGATGCGCTTGCCGGCCTTGATGGCCGGGGCGATGCTGTCGTTCCACACCGGCAGCACGCGGGCCACGGTGTCCTTGAGGCATTCGGTGAGCGGAATGTCGTTCGCGCTGAGCTTGGCATAGCGCACATCCTGGCGCTGGCCGCGCGGATCGTCGGCTTCGAGCGCCGGCGGCGGCGTGTCGTAGCTGCGGCGCCAGATCAGCACTTGCTCGTCGCCATACTTCTTGGCCGTCTCGGCCTTGTTCAGGCCTTGCAGGCCGCCGTAGTGCCGTTCGTTGAGGCGCCAGCTGTGGACGACGGGCAGCCAGGTGCGGTCCATCTGGTCCAGCGTGTGCCACAGCGTCCAGATGGCGCGCTTGAGCACCGACGTGTAGGCGACATCGAAGTCGTAGCCTTCGGCTTTGAGCAACCGGCCGGCTGCCTTCGCCTGCTCGACGCCTGTGGGCGTGAGTTCCACGTCGGTCCAGCCAGTGAAGCGGTTTTCGAGATTCCAGGTGGATTCGCCGTGGCGAATGAGCACGAGTTTGTACATGGAGAAGGGCATCGGTTGGACGAAAGAAGGCGAATTCTATAATTCGCGTTTGATCTCCAACCTGTGGGCGTTCCAGTGAAATTCTTTCTCGATACGTGGTACCTGTTCGCCGTGGCCTTGGTGTCGGGCGGTTTGCTGGCATGGCCCACGCTGCGCCGGGGTGCGCCGGCAGGTGGCGTGTCCGCCGCCGAGGCGGTCTTGCTGATCAACCGGCAAAAGGCCGTGCTCGTCGATGTGCGTGACGCCGCCGAATACGCCGCGGGCCACGTGGCCAACGCCAAGAACATCCCGCTCGCCACCATCCAGTCCAGCACGGCCTTGCCCAAGAACAAGGCTTTGCCCATCGTGGTGGTGTGCAACCGCGGGGCCGCGGCGTCGCGCGCCGTGATGATGCTGCGCAAGCTCGGCTACGAGAACGCACGCACGCTGGTCGGCGGCCTGGCGGCCTGGCGCGAAGCCAACCTGCCGGTCGAGAAATCGGCTTGACGGGAGGCCATTCGAGCCATGAAAGCCGTCAAGATGTACACGACGCAGGTGTGCCCCTTCTGCATTCGCGCCAAAAACCTGCTGAAGGCCCGCGGAGTCGACACCATCGATGAAATCCGCATCGACCTCGATCCTTCCCAGCGGGCCGCAATGATGGAACTCACCGGAAGGCGCACCGTGCCGCAGATCTTCATCGGAGACACCCACGTGGGCGGCTGCGACGACCTCATCGCGCTCGACCAGCGCGGTGGCCTCATGCCGCTGCTCGACGCCTGACCCTGCTCGAATCACTGTCACGGGGCCTCGTGGATAATCGCGGCCACCGCACAGCCCGCAGCCTCCGGTTGCGGGCTTTTTCTTGTGATTGAGAGACGACCATGGCAGACAACGACCAGACCCCCGTGTTCCAGATCCAGCGCCTGTACCTGAAGGACCTGTCCCTGGAGCAACCCAACTCGCCGCTGATCTTTCTGGAGCAGTCGCAGCCGCACGTGGACATCAACCTCGGCCTGGGTGTCGAGCCCGTCGGCGAAGGCATGTACGAAGTGAGCGTCACTGCCACCGTGACCACCACCGTTGGCGAGAAGACGCTGTTCCTCGTGGAAGCCAAGCAAGCCGGCATCTTCGAGATCCGCAACGTCCCGCAAGACCAGCTGCAGCCCATCCTGGCCATTGCCTGCCCGCAAATCGTGTACCCGTACCTGCGTGCCGTCGTGTCCGACATCTGCACGCGCGGTGGCTTCCCGCCGGTCCTGCTCTCGGAGGTGAACTTCCAGGCCATGTACGAAGCCCAGCAGCAACAGCAGGGCCAGCAAGCCAACTGATCAGGCAATGAACGTCTCGGTTCTCGGGGCCGGTGCCTTTGGCACGGCGTTCGCAGTGAACGTGGCCTCTCGCCACGCCACCGTGTTGTGGGCGCGCGATCCCGCTCAGGCGGCCGCCATGGCCGCCACGCGGGAAAACAGCCGCTACCTCCCGGGCATCGGGTTGCCCGAATCGCTGCAAGTCACGGCCGATTTCGACGCCGCCGTGGCGCATGCGCGAGAGGGCCTGATCATCATCGGCACGCCGACGGCCGCGCTGCAGGCCACACTTGAGCGGCTGCCGGCCGACGGCCAGGGCGTGCTGTGGCTGTGCAAGGGGTTTCAGGAAGGCTCCGGGCGCCTCGGGCATGAAGTCGCCCAGGCGGTGCGGCCCGACCTTGCCCGCATCGGAGTCATCTCAGGCCCCAGTTTCGCCCTCGAGGTGGCCCGCGGGCAACCCGCGGCCCTGGTGGCCGCCAGCACGAACGATGCCGTCGCGCAAATGGCCATCGACGTGCTGCACAGCGAACGCCTGCGCATTTACGCATCGAGCGATCCGGTGGGGGTCGAAGTGGGTGGTGCGGTGAAAAACGTTCTCGCCATCGCCACGGGCATCGCCGATGGCATGCAGCTCGGCCTGAATGCCCGTGCCGCGCTGATCACGCGTGGGCTCGCGGAAATGACCCGGCTCGGCATCGCGCTCGGCGCGCGTGCCGAAACGTTCATGGGCCTGAGTGGCCTGGGCGACCTGGTGCTGACCGCCACCGGCGACCTCTCCCGCAACCGCAAGGTGGGGCTCCTGCTGGCACAGGGCCTGCCGCTCGTGCGGATCCTGCATGAACTCGGCCACGTGTCCGAAGGTGTGGCCTGTGCCGCCACCGTGCTCAAACGCGCCCGCGAATGCGGCGTGACCATGCCCATCACCGAGGCCGTCGTCGATGTGCTCGAAGCGCGGCTCACGCCGCAGCAGGCCATCCGCGCGCTGATGGCGCGTGAAGCACAGCGCGAGGTGTGATCCTGCAACGCCGCGACTTGCTGCTGGCAGCAGGGCTCGGCGCGGCGCCGTGGTGGGCGCGTGCTGCCGCCTGGCCGGCCCAGCCCATCCGGCTCGTCGTGCCGTTCCCGCCCGGCAGTTCCCCTGACATCGTCTCGCGCCTGCTCGCAGAGCCGCTCGGCCGTGCTCTCGGTCAACCGGTGGTGGTGGACAACAAGCCCGGCGCCGGTGGCAACCTCGGGACTGCCGCGGTCGCCAAAGCGCTCCCGGATGGAAACACCTGGCTCTTCACGATCCAGGGGCCGCTGGTCACCGCGCCGCTGCTGTCCAGGCGCCTGCCATATGACCCGGTGCGTGAGCTGGCCCCGGTGTGCCTCGTCGCCACGTCCCCCAATGTGCTGGTTGTCGACCCTCGGCTGGGCGTCGAAACACTGGCCGATTTCGTTCGGCTCGCGAAGCAGAACCGGGGCGCCTGGAACTACGGCAGCGTCGGCAATGGCAGCGCTTCCCATCTGGCGATGGAATGGTTTCGTACCCGTGCCGGCATCGACCTCGTGCACGTGCCGTACGCCGGCTTTCCGCAGGTGATCAACGCCATCCTCGGCGGGCAGGTGCAAGCCGGATTCATGGTGCCGGGGCTCGCGATGGCGCAGGTGCGTGCCGGCAAGCTGCGTGCGCTCGGGGTCACGAGCCTCGGTCGCGTGGCCTCCTTGCCCGACCTGCCGGCCCTGGCCGAGCTGGGTCATCCTGGCTTCGAGGCGATCTCCTGGCAGGCCGTGCTGGCACCGGCCGGCACACCCGCGCCGATGATCGAGCGCATGTCCCGCGAGCTGATCCGCATCGTCAAGAGCGACGATTTCCGGGCGAAGCTGCTTGCGCAATACTTCACCGCAGTCGGCACCACGCCCGAGGCGCTCCAGGGGCTCATGGCCACCGAGCGGGAGCGCTGGTCCGCGGTGATCCGGGCGGCGGGCGTCAAGCCTGAATAGAACGCGCTGGCAGGCTGTTCGCGGCCAATAGAGTCTGTGCGGTGGTGGCGCTGTGGCAGGCTGATCCGCGATACCGCTATGCAGCGGTTGCGGCCGGTCGATGCCCGAAGGTCAGCGACAGCTTTGCGACGCATCGCCGACCCTTGAGTTCACCCGACCGCGCGGAGTACCAGCGACTCCTTGGGCACAATGGAGCACATCGGGCGCCTGCCTGACCCAGTCCCCTCGCCCATGGCCATCAAGAAATCCGACCTCTATTCGTCTCTGTGGGCCTCGTGTGACGCCCTGCGCGGCGGCATGGATGCCAGCCAGTACAAGGACTATGTCCTGTTCATGCTGTTCATCAAGTACGTTTCAGACAAGTACGCCGATAGCCAGGACCTCCGCCCCGCCATCGTCATCCCGCAAGGCGCCAGCTTCAGAGACATGGTGGCGCTCAAGGGCAAGAGTGACATCGGCGACCGGATCAACACCGACATCATCCAGCCGCTGGTCGATGCCAACACCCGCTTGGCCCGCACCGACTTCCCCGACTTCAACGACCCCAACAAGCTCGGCGAAGGCAAGGACATGGTGGACACCCTGTCCAACCTGATCGGCATCTTCCAGAAGCCTGAACTCGATTTCTCGAACAACCGCGCCGAGCACGACGACATCCTCGGTGATGCCTACGAGTTCCTGATGCGGCACTTCGCCACCGAGTCGGGCAAGTCGAAAGGGCAGTTCTATACCCCGTCGGAGGTGAGCCGCGTCATCGCGCAGGTGATCGGCATCTCGCCCGAAAACACGAAAGCCTCGACGACTGCGTACGACCCGACATGCGGCTCGGGCTCGCTGCTGCTGAAGGTGGCCGCCCAGGCGGGCAAGCGCATCACGCTCGAAGGGCAGGAGAAGGACGTGACCACCGCCGGTCTCGCCCGCATGAACATGATCCTGCACGACTTTCCCACGGCCAACATCCTCTCGGGCAATACCCTGGCCGCGCCGAAGTTCAAAGACGGCGAACAACTGCGCACCTACGATTACGTGGTGGCCAACCCGCCGTTTTCCGACAAGGCCTGGAGCACCGGCCTGGTGACGCCGCTGAAAGAGAACGACCCGTACAAGCGCTTCAGCTGGGGCGACCCACCGGCCAAGCAGGGCGACTATGCCTATCTGCTGCACATCATCCGGTCGATGAAGAGCACGGGCAAAGGCGCCTGCATCCTGCCCCACGGGGTGCTCTTCCGGGGCAATGCCGAAGCGGTGATTCGTGAGCAACTGGTTCGCTCCGGCATCCTCAAAGGCATCATTGGCCTGCCGGCCAACCTGTTCTACGGCACCGGCATTCCGGCCTGCATCGTGGTGCTCGACAAGCAGAACGCCTCGGCCCGCAAGGGCGTGTTCATGATCGATGCCTCCAAGGGCTACATCAAGGACGGCAACAAGAACCGCCTGCGCGAGCAAGACATCCACCGCATCGTCGACACCTTCACTCGGCAGGTCGACATCGCGCGCTACGCCCGCATGGTGCCGCTGGCCGAGATTGCCGACCCGAGGAACGACTTCAACCTCAACCTGCCGCGCTACATCGACAGCAGCGAACCCGAAGACCTGCAAGACATCGACGGCCACCTGCGTGGGGGCATCCCCGAGCGCGACCTCGATGCCTTCGCTGCCGATTGGCAGGTGCTGCCCGGTGTGCGGCAAGCCCTGTTCGAGTCTGCCGGCCGCCCCGGCTACGCCCGCCTGAAGCTGCCGCTGGCCGAAGTGAAGTCCACCGTGCTCGGCCACCCGGAGTTCGCCGCATTCACGAAGAAGGTGAACACCTTGTTGGACAAATGGCAGCAGGCGATCACCCCGCGCCTGATGGGTTTTGACCAGGGCGACCACCCCAAAGCCTTGATCGACACCGTGTCCGAAACCCTGCTCGCCGCCTTCCAGGCCGCCCCGCTGCTGGACGCGTATGACGTGTACCAGCATCTGATGGACTACTGGGCCGAGACCATGCAAGACGACGCCTACCTCGTGGCCGCCGACGGCTGGGTGAAGGGCGCGCAGCCGCGCGAGATCGTCAAGGTGCCCAACAAGGACAACAAGCTCGTCTGGCCCGAAGCGCACGACTACCTTCAGGGCAAGCGGCGCTTCAAGTCCGACCTGATCCCCAAGGCCTTGCTCGTAGCACGCTATTTCGCCAAGGAGCAGACCGCCATCGACGCCACCCGCGCCGAACTGGAAGCACTGCAAGCGCAGCTCACCGAGCTGGAAGAAGAGCACAGCGGCGAGGACGCTGTGTTCTCCGGCTTCGACAGCATCACCGCCGCGGCAGTGAAAGAGCGCATCCGGGAACTCAGCGAAGGCGGCGATGGTGACGACGCCGACGAGTTGGCGGTTCTGAAGCAATGGCAGCGCCTCGCCGACACGGTGGCTGCGCTGAAGAAGCAGCTGCGCGAGGCCGAGGCCGCGCTCGACACACTGGCCTTCCAGAAATACCCCAAGTTGAAAGAAGCCGAGGTCAAGGCCCTGGTGATAGCCGACAAGTGGCTGGCCCGCCTGCACGCCGACGTGCAGGGCGAGCTGGACCGCATCTCCCAAACGCTGACCGGCCGCATCCGCGAGCTGGCCGAGCGCTACGCCACCCCGCTGCCGCAGCTCACCGACGAGGTCGAAGCCCTGGCCCGCCGCGTTGACGAGCACCTGAAGAAGATGGGCTTCGCATGGACCTGAGCGCCCCCCTGAACGCCAGCGACGGCTACCGCCAGCTGGTGCAGCAGATCTCCGACACCTACACCCAGGGCCGGGTGCAGGCCGTGCAAGCCGTCAACGCCCAGCTCGTGCAGACCTACTGGCAGGTGGGCCGCCACATCGTCGAGTTCGAGCAGGCCGGACAGGTGCGCGCCGAGTACGGCAAGGCCCTCATCGACACCCTGGCGGCCGACCTGGGCCTGCGCCACGGCAAGGGTTTCAGCCGCAGCAACCTCATCCGCTTCCGCCAGTTCTACCTGGCCTACCCGGGCCTGGCCGAGAAAAGTGCGACGCTGTCGCACCAATTGACCTGGTCGCACATCGTCGAGCTGCTGAAGATCGACGACCCACTGGAACGCGGCTTCTACGAGCAGCAGGCGCTGCGCGAGCGCTGGTCGGTGCGCGAGCTGGTGCGCCAGAAAGACAGCGCGCTCTTCCTGCGCCTGGCCGCCAGCCAAGACAAGGCGGGCATCCTGCAACTCGCAGCCCAAGGCCAGGTGGTCGAACAGCCGGCCGACCTGCTGCGCGAGCCCTACGTCTTCGAGTTCCTGAAAATCCCCGAGCCCTACCAGGTGTCGGAAACCCAGCTTGAAACCCTGCTGTGCGACCACCTGCAGCCCTTCCTGCTGGAGCTGGGCAAAGGCTTCACCTTTGTCGGCCGGCAATACCGCGTCACGATCAACGGCACGCACCACCGGGTGGACCTGGTCTTCTACCACCGCATCCTGCGCTGCTTCGTGCTCATCGACCTGAAGCTCGGCGAGGTGCAGCACCACGACATCGGGCAGATGAACCTGTACCTGGGCTACTTCGCCAACGAGGAGAACGTGGAAGGCGACAACCCGCCGGTCGGCATCATCCTCAGCCGGCAGAAGGACGAACTGCTGGTGGAGTACGCTACCTATGGCATGAGCAGCCAGCTGTTCGTGCAGAAGTACCAGCTGTATCTGCCGGATCGGGAGGCGTTGCGGCGGGAGTTGGAGGAGACGTTGCGGGAGGCGGGGAAGTGAGCGGCTCCAACGAACTCCCAACGGGATACATCCGCACGGAAATTGGAGTCGTTCCCGAAGATTGGGAGATCAAGCCTCTTGGTACGACCCTTTCCAAGGCAAGACTGGGCGGCAACTATCCGAACCAGGACCAAGACTCGGGGCTCCCATTGATGAAGATGGGCAACATCGCGCGTGGTCAATTCGACTTGACCAAGGTTGAGTACATCAACCCGGGTGTGCGGCCTGATGGCGCGCATCGACTTGCCCGAGGCGATGTGTTGTTCAACACCCGCAACACCTTGGAACTCGTCGGTAAGGTAGCAATGTGGCGAAACGAGTTGCCGGTTGCGTACTACAACTCGAATCTCCTGCGGCTGGAGTTCGATCCGCTGCGAGTTGGGTCCAATGAATACGCCAATCTATTCCTGAATACATCAGGTTCGGTAGCGCGCCTTCGAGCAATGGCCACCGGCACGACCAGCGTGGCAGCCATCTATACACGTGATCTGTTCACGTTGCCCATGGCGCTGCCGCCACTGCCGGAGCAACGGACGATTGCGGAAGCGCTGAGCGACGCGGATGCCCTGCTGGCCGGGCTGGATCGGCTCATCGCCAAGAAGCGCGACCTCAAACAGGCCGCCATGCAGCAACTCCTCACCGGCCATACCCGCCTGCCGGGCTTTCGGGGTCAGTGGCAGGCGGCTCTTCTGGGCGAGATAGCGCGCATCAAGACAGGAAGTTGCAACAACGAGGACAAAGTTGAAGGTGGGCTTTACCCATTCTTTGTCCGCTCTGAAGTCGTGGAGCGCGTCAACACCTACTCCTACGATTGCGAGGCGATCCTCGTCCCGGGCGAAGGACGCATCGGCGACATCTTTCACTATGTCAATGGACGCTTCGATGTGCATCAGCGCGTCTACGCAATCACTCAGTTCAAGCCATGGATTTCCGCAAAATTCATCCACTTGGCTATGGCGATGAACTTTGGCGAATGGGCGATGCAAAACACAGTGAAAGCAACCGTGGACTCCCTGCGATTGCCGACATTCTTGAACTTCGAGATGAAGATCCCGCCGACGCTCGCGGAACAGACGGCCATTGCCACCGCGCTCTCGGATATGGATGCTGAAATCGTTCGACTCGAAGCCCGCCGCGACAAAACTCGCGCTCTCAAGCAAGCCATGATGCAAGAGCTGCTCACCGGCCGAATTCGACTGATCTGAACGGCCCATGCGCTGAACAACAACCCAGGGAGAAGCGTGATGCCCACCGTGCCGCCTCCATCGCCGCGCTCCGAACGCCGCACGCAAAACCGCGTGGCCGCGCTGTTCACCGACCCGGCACGGCCAGGCGGCCTCGGCTACCGCCGCCTCGGCGACTGGAGCAAGCGCCCCGATGCGACCATGCGCAATCGGCCCATCGAAGCGGCGCTGCTGCGGGACAACCTCACTGCGCGCGGCTACTCCCCCGCTCACATCGCCGCGGCCCTGCAGAAGCTGGAGATCGCCGCCGACAGCACCGGCATCACGCTCTACCAGGCCAACCTGCGCACCTACCAGTTGCTGCGCTACGGCGTGCCAGTGCAGGTGGCGCCCGGCAAGCCGAACGAGACGGTGCACCTGATCGATTGGGAGCACCCCGAGCGCAACGACTTCGCGCTGGCCGAAGAGGTAACGCTGAAGGGCGGCCACGAACGGCGGCCCGACATCGTGCTCTACCTCAACGGCCTGGCCGTCGTGGTGATCGAGTTGAAGCGCAGCTCGGTGGAGGTGGCCGATGGTGTGCGCCAGCTCATCACCAACCAGGAAGAGATCTTCAACAAGGGCTTCTTCAGCACCGTGCAGCTCGTGCTGGCCGGCAGCGATTCGCAAGGCTTGCGCTACGGCACCACCGGCACGCCCGAGCAGTTCTTCGTGGAGTGGAAAGACGAGTCGCCCGCCGAAGCCGGTGCCACGGCCGCGGAAGGCGCGTTGCTCGACCGGCCATTGGCCCAGCTGTGCCACAAGGCCCGGCTGCTCGACCTGATGCGCCACTTCGTGATCTTCGATGGCGGGCAGAAGAAGGTGCCGCGCCAGCACCAGTACTTCGGCGTGAAGGCCGCCCAGGCGCGCATCGCACAGCAGGAAGGCGGCGTGATCTGGCACACCCAGGGCAGCGGCAAGAGCATCCTGATGGTGCTGCTGGCCAAGTGGCTTCTGGAGCACGACGCGCAGGCGCGCATCCTCGTCGTCACCGACCGCGACGAGCTGGACAAGCAGATCGAAGGCGTGATGAAGAACGCCGGGGTGATCGGCGCTGACGCGCCTTCGCCCCGCATCACCTCGCGTGCCGACTTCGTGCAGAAGCTGGGCACGGCCAACCCGCGCCTGCTGTGCGCGCTGATCCACAAGTTCGACGCGGCCGACCTGAAGGGCAAGCCCCCCGTGGTGCAGGGCCGCTTCTACGTGTTCGTGGACGAATGCCACCGTAGCCAGGGCGGCGACATGAACAAGCAGATGAAGCGCTGGCTGGCCAGCGCCATCTTCATCGGCTTCACCGGCACGCCGCTGTTGCGCAAAGACAAGCTGATGACACGCGACGTGTTCGGCACCTACATCCACACCTACAAGTTCCACCAGGCGGTGGCCGACAAGGTGGTGCTCGATCTGAAGTACGAAGCCCGCGACGTGCCGCAGCGGCTGACCTCGCAGCGCGCCATCGACCAGTGGTTCGAGCAGAAGACGCGGGGGCTCAACAACTTCCAGAAGTCGGTGCTGCGCCGGCGCTGGGCCACGATGGAAGAGCTGATGAGCGCCGAGGAGCGCAAGGCGCGCATTGCGGCCAGCATCATTCACGACTTCGCCGTGAAGCCACGGCTGAACAACGACCGCGGCACCGCCATCCTGGTGGCCGCCAGCATCTACGACGCCTGCCACTACTACCGCATCTTCCAGGCCAAGCCCTTCGGCGCGTACTGCGGCATCGTCACTTCGTACGAGCCGAACCACAACGCCATCTCGCGTGAGCCGAAAGACAGCGACGAGCGCTACAAGTTCGACACCTACACCAAGCACGTGCTGGGCAAGAACCAGACCACGAAGCAGTATGAAGATGAGGTGAAGCGCCGCTTCAAGGAGGAGCCGGCCAACCTGAAGTTGCTGATCGTGGTGAGCAAGCTGCTCACCGGCTTCGACGCACCGAATTGCAGCTACATCTACCTCGACAACGAGCTGCGCGACCACAACCTGTTCCAGGCCATCTGCCGCACCAACCGGCTGGATGGCGATGACAAGGACTACGGCTACATCGTCGACTTCAAGCAGTTGTTCGGCGACGTGCAGCAGGCCATCGCGGTCTACAGCTCCGACGAGCTGGACATCGACGAAGGCAGCGGCGGCGAGAACAACGTGCACCTGAAGGACTGGCTGGCCGAAGGGCGGCACCAGCTCGACCAAGCCCGCGAGGCGCTGCACTACCTGTGCGAGCCGGTGGCGCTGCCGCGCGAGGTGGAGCAGTTCCTGCACTATTTCTGCGGCGATGCGGCCCAGCCCGGTGCCTTGCTCAAGACCGAGGCGCTGCGCATCTCGTTCTACAAGGCCGTAGCAGTCTTCGTGCGTGCCTTTGCCGCACTGGCGCAGCACCTGGGCGAAGCGGGTTACTCGGAAGCCGAAGCGGCCACGCTGCAGCGCGACCTGGACTTCTACACCTTCACGCGGGCCAGCATCAAACGCCACTCGGGCGAAGAGCTGGACATCAAGCCCTACGAGGCGGACATGCGCCACCTCATCAACACCTACATCCAGGCCGATGCGGCCGAAGACCTGGGTGAGCTGGGCGAGATGTCGCTGACCGAGCTGATCATCGAGACGGGCATCCACGATGCGATCGCGAGAAAGCTCAACGCGAAGGGCAAGCTGTCGAAGAACGCGATTGCCGAAGGCATCATCAACAACGTCCGCAAGACGATCATCCGCGACCAGCTGACCGACCCGCGCTTCTACGAGCAGATGTCGAAGCTGCTGGACGATCTGATCCGGCAGAGCCGGGCCGATGCGGCCGCCTACGAAGAGTTCCTGCGCAAGGCCGAGGCCCTGGTGTGGCAGCTGGGCGCGAAACGCGGGGAAGACGGCGTGCCGGCGGCCTTGCACGGCCGGCATGAGGCGGCGGTGATCTACAACAACCTGGGTTCGCTGCCATCGGCCACCTTCAAGTACCCGACGGCCGACGACGACAAGGCGGCATTGGCGCTCCGGATCGACCTGACCGTGCGCGAGAACGCCCCGGCGGGTTGGTATGGCGACGTCGTCCGCGAGGCGCAGGTGGTGAACGCGCTGTTCCCCATCCTGGAGCGCGACCGCACGGCCACCGAGGCGGTATTCGAGATCGTCAAGAACCAGCCGGGCTACCAATGACCGAGACCATCCGCCTGGGCGAGGTGTCGATCCGGGTGACCCGCAAGGACGTCAAGAACGTCCACCTGACGGTGCATCCGCCGAATGGGCGGGTGACGCTCACGGCACCCGCCGCCACACGGCTCGAAGTGGCCCGGGCCTATGCGATCTCGAAGCTGGGCTGGATACGGGCCCAGCAGTCGACGCTCAAGGCGCAGGCTCGGGAAGCCCCTCGGCGTTTTGTCGGACGCGAGAGCCACTACCTGTGGGGGCGCCGCTACCTGCTGAGCGTCGACTTTCAAAACGCCAAGCCCGCCGTGACGCTGGACCACAAGCGCATTCGTTTGACCGTTCGCCCGGGCAACCAGGAGAGTCAGCGCGCCGCGGTGATGCACGAGTGGCACAAGTCACTGCTGCACCAGGCCGTGCCACCGCTGCTGCGCAAGTGGGAAGAGCGGCTGGGCGTCAAGGTCGAGCGCTACTTCCTGCAGAAGATGAGGACCAAGTGGGGCAGTTGCAACCCCGCGGCGGGGCACATCCGGCTCAATACCGAACTGGTAAAGAAGCCAAAGGACTTGCTGGAGTACGTGATCGTCCACGAGATGGTTCACCTGCTGGAGGCGAGCCACAACGATCGCTTCGTGGCGATCCTGTCTGAGCATTGGTCGCAGTGGCGCGAAGCTCGGCAAGAACTCAACGAATTACCGCTGGGCTCCGAAGAGTAAGGGCGATGACGCTCGCTTCCTGCAGGCATTGAATGTCCGCCGATGCTGTCAGCAGTCATTCGAAGGGGCTCGATTGAGCTTCCGCTTTCAGTCTGAAACGGTCGTCCGCGTGTCTAAGCACTGCTGGGATGAACACCCGATACAACCTATCGGAGCTTCACCTCTAGGCACCACCGGCATAGCCGGCCTGGCGCCAGGCCTCGAAGACAGTCACGGCCACGGCATTGCTGAGGTTCAGACTGCGCTGGCCGGCCCGCATAGGCAGCCGCACACGTTGAGCCGGAGGGAAGCTGTCGCGCAGGCTTGCCGGCAGCCCCGCCGTTTCGGAGCCGAAGACAAACCAGTCTCCCGGCTGCCATGCCGCCTCCGAGATGGGGCGGCTGCCGCGCGTGGTGAAAGCGAACAGGCGGTCCGGGACGGGGCGGGCCTGCGCGAGGAACGCATCCCACGACGCATGCCGCTGCACCTGCGCGTATTCGTGGTAATCCAGGCCCGCGCGACGCAGCAACCGGTCGTCCATCGAGAAGCCGAGGGGCTCGATCAAATGCAGCGCACAGCCGGTGTTGGCGGCCAGGCGGATCACGTTCCCGGTGTTCGGCGGGATTTCCGGGTGGACGAGGACGATGTTGAACATCCGGCGATTGTGCCCTTGCCGCTGTCGCTCAACCGGTGGGGCGGGGCGTGCGTGCCACGACCCACACGCGCACCGACGCGGCACCCGCTGCGCGCAGCACCCCGGCGATCTCGTGAAGGGTGGCCCCGGTGGTCATGACGTCGTCCACGACGGCCACGTGCCGGCCGTTCACCGCCGTGCGCCGACGCGGGTCGAGCGCGAATGCGCCGCGCACGTTGGCGGCGCGCTTTGCTTCGGGCAAGGCAAGCTGATGGGGCGTGTCCTTCACGCGCAGCAGCAGTCGGGCGTCGGCCGGTGGACCCACTCGGCGGGTCAATTCCCACGCCTGGTTGAAACCACGTTCGCGCAGCCGATGCGGGCCGAGGGGCACCGGCACCACGAGGTCTGGCGGCGGGGCGCCCACATGGGCCACGGCATGGCGAAGGCGGTGGGCGAGCGTGCCGGCCAGGTCGAGTGCGCCGCGGAACTTGAGGGCGAGCACCAGGCGGTCCCACGGGAAAGCGTAGTCGACGGCGGCCACGGCATGGTCGAACGGCGGGGGCGACACCAGGCATCGGCCGCAGGTGGATGCGCCGGCCGGCACCGGCAGCGCACACGACCGGCAGCGCGGCACCACAGGGGCGAACCGTTGCACGCAGGCCTCGCACACCCGTGGCGCGCCCCAGCTTCGGCAGATGGCGCAGAGGCCGGGTATTCGGAGCAGGGCATGGGTGAAGGGCACCCGGGTCAATATACTGACGGCCCGATGAGTGCACCCTCCAGCTCCCCCGCGATAAGACCCCTCGACCTCGGACGGGTGCTGACGGCCCTCAATCGCCTGGCCGCCGGGGGCGTGCCGCCGTGGCTGCATGGCGAAGTGGCGCGTCGCATGGCCGAACGGCTCGACATCATTCGCCTGAAGCCATTGGTGCTCGTGGATTGGTGGGGGCTCGCAGGTGCGGGAGGGGACCTGCTCTCCAAGGCGTACCCCGAGGCCCGCCGCATCATCGTGGAGCCCACCGAGGCGTTGCGCGAGCGCAGCCGCCAGGCCTCCCGCAGCGGATGGTGGCCGTGGCGCCGTGCCGCGCCTGAGGTGGTGGCCCCGGATGACCTCATGCCCGAAGGCGCGCAGCTCGTCTGGGCCAACATGATGCTGCACGCCGTGGCCGATCCTCCCGCCGTGCTGGCCCGCTGGCACCGCGCGCTCGCGGTGGACGGGTTCGTGATGTTCTCCTGCCTCGGCCCCGACACCCTGCGCGAACTGCGCGACCTCTATGCGGCGCTCGGCTGGCCCACGCCGATGGCCGCCTTCATCGACATGCACGACCTGGGCGACATGCTGGTCCACGCCGGTTTTGCCGACCCGGTGATGGACCAGGAGACGCTGCGCCTGAGCTGGGCCGACCCCGAAGCGCTGCTCGCGGAGTTGCGCGGGCTGGGCGGCAACGCGGCGCCGGACCGTTTCGCGGGCCTGCGCACGCCGCGCTGGCGCAAACGCCTCCTGGCCGAACTGGAACGGTTGCGAGGAAGCGACGGCCGGCTGCACCTGCGGTTCGAGGTGGCCTATGGACATGCGTTCAAGGCGCTGCCACGCCGTGCCGCGTCCAGTGAAACGACGGTTTCTCTCGAAGAAATGCGCAGTCTCGTACGCCACCGCGGCGCCGGGACTTGAAAGCCAGCCGGCGGCCTGCGTTAAACTGCCCTGCTTGAATGACACAAGTCCGCCCGGCGTGCGCATGCGCCACCGGGCGAGCCGACGGCCCCGAATTGCAGTAGCTTCATGACCGTTTCCACTTCGTCCATCGCCTGGCCTTCAAGAGCAGACCTCACCGGTTTCCGCTTCGGTCGCGAGACGTTCGAAGGGGCCGGCACCCGGTCAGGGCTGGG
>Ga0207679_10000250_pt1 | contig 40949 bp, 30 predicted proteins | sample KBSC73metaG_FD_184320 | JGI IMG/M metagenome (GOLD analysis project Ga0207679, IMG submission 184320) | Corn rhizosphere microbial communities from Kellogg Biological Station, Michigan, USA - KBS C7-3 metaG (SPAdes) (version 2) | ecosystem: Host-associated > Plants > Roots > Rhizosphere > Soil ... | reverse complement strand
GCCGCAACGCCCCCTACCTGCCCGATCTCCAGTTCCGTCTGGCCGAGCTCTACGTGGAGAAGAGCCGGTACGTGTACTTCCTGCAGGTGGAGCAGCGCGGCGGGGACAACAAGGGCGCCATCGTCAGCCCGGAGACCAAGCTCCTGAAGCAGAAGGCCGTGCAGCTCTACAACCGGCTGCTGCGCGAGTTCCCGGACTTCCACGACGCGGACAAGGTCACCTTCTACCTGGCGCACGAGATGCGCGAGCTCGGTCAGTTCGACGAGCTGCTCAAGACGCTGAACGAGCTCATCGCCAAGTACCCCAAGAGCCCGCTCCGTCTCGAGTCCGAGCAGATCATCGGCGACTACTACTTCGACAAGACCGACCTGGCCGAGGCCGAGAAGCACTACCAGGAGATCCTCAAGTTTCCCCAGAGCCCGGTGCACGACCTGGCCCGCTACAAGCTCGGCTGGATCCGGGTGAACCAGACCAAGTTCAACGACGCGGTCACCTTCTTCGAGGGCGCCGCGGGCAGCGAGCCCATCGCCGGCGTGGACAGCCAGAAGGCGCTCAACGTCAAGCGCGAGGCGCTCCTGGACCTGGTCTACAGCTACACCGAGGCCCGCCCGGCCAAGGGCGCGCTCCCCTACTTCGAGAAGCTCTCCGACAGCCGGACCACCTACGCCCTCGCCCTGGACAAGCTGGGGAACCGCTACTTCATCAAGCAGCAGTACGAGTGGGCCATCCCCGCGCTGCGCAAGCTGATGGAGATCCAGCCCGACCCGGATCTGGACATCGAGCGGGCGGAGAAGCTCTACGACTCGCTCAAGGCGGCCAAGGGGCGCGTCCCCACCCAGCAGGAGGACATCAAGTTCCTGGTCCGCGCCGCGGTGAACGTGAAGGTCGATCCCTTCAAGGACGACACCACCCGGCGGAAGCAGCTGGTGGAGCTGGAGGAGCTCACCCGCGACCTGGCCACCCAGCTGCAGGCCCTGGCCCAGAAGACCAACGACACCAAGACCTATCTGCAGGCCGCCGACGCCTACAAGGCCTACCTCTCGCTGTTCCGCCCCGAGAAGTACGTGCGGGACATCATGCACAACCGGGCCGATGCGCTGTTCGCCGCCCATGCCTTCCCCGAGGCGGCCCGGCAGTTCGAGGAGCTGGAGATCTACGAGATCCGGGCGAAGAACGCCGCCGGTGCGGAGGCCGCCGCCTACGGCGCGCTGCTCGCCCACTTCAGCGCGCTCAAGGCCGGCGAGGTGGACAAGATCACCGCCTTCGAGGTCGCCGACGCCCGGCAGGCGCTGAAGCTGGACGGGGCGAAGTTCATCACCCAGTACCCGCGCAACCCCAACGCTCTCACCGTCAAGTTCAACATCGCCCGCGCCTTCTACGACGACGGCGAGTTCGAGCGGTCGAGCCAGCTCTTCACCGCCTTCGCCATGGAGTACCCGACGCACAAGGACTCGCCGGTGGGAGGAAAGCTCGCGCTGGACAGCCTCCGCCAGCTGAACGACTTCAAGGGCATCGAGGAGACGACGCGGAAGTTCCTCTCCAACGGTCAGCTGCCCCCCGCCTTCCTGGCCGAGGTCCGCAAGTTCCAGTCGGAGAGCAAGGGCGAGGCCCTGGGCGAGCTCGCGCTGCAGAGCTCGGCCGAGACCGGCGACGTGGTGGAGGGACTCCTCAAGGTCGCCTCGGAGAACAAGGGCGGCGACATCGCGGAGAAGGCGCTGTACGGCGCGTTCACCGCCGCCCGGGAGAAGAAGGACTACGCCAAGGAGCGGGAGATCGGCGCGAAGCTCCTCACCGACTACCCCAAGACCGCCTACACCTCCGACGTGCTGGCCAGCATCGCCCGGCACACCGCGGAGGCCGGCCGCTTCCCCGAGGCGGCGCAGTGGTACGAGCAGCTCGGCCAGCGCCTGGGGCAGGACTCCACCGCCTACGACGGGTGGATGGCCGCCGGCAGGCTCCGGCTGGTGCTCAACGACTACCCGGGCGCGCAGAAGGACTTCCAGGCCGCGGCCAACGTCGGCGGCAACCGCCGCGGCGAGGCGCTGGCCCTGCTGGCCCAGGCCAAGCTGAAGGCGCGTGACCTGGCCGGCGCCAGGGCCACCGCGCAGCAGACGCTGGGGGTGGACAAGACCAACCCGCAAGCCGCGGCGGTGCTCGCCGAGGTGGCGGCCACGCAGGGCGAGCGGCCCGACGTTCTGGCCAAGGCCCTCTCCCCGGTGGTCAACGCGCCCAGCAGCCAGGGCGAGGACACCGCCAAGGCCCTCTGGTACCTGGGCGAGCTGCTCTACCGGAACTTCAAGGCCATCCCCGCCGATCAGATCGACCAGAAGGTGGCGGCGCTGCAGCAGCTGCAGGGCGTCTACAACCAGGCGGCGTCGATGGGCAGCTCGGAGTGGGCGGTGGCCTCGCTGTGGAAGCTGGGCCTCTCGCTCCAGTCGCTCGCCGAGGCAGTGGAGCAGACCCCGGTGCCGGCCGGCCTGTCCGCGGCCGACGCGCAGCAGTTCAAGTCGGCCGTGAAGCAGCAGGTACAACCCATCAAGGAGCAGGCCGACGAGGCCTTCAAGACCTGCCTCGTCCGGGCCACCCAGCTCGAGGTGTACGCCCCGGCGGTGCTGGGGTGCCGGAGCCGGAGCGAGACCGCGCGCTCGCCGCTGCCCGCGCCGCCCGCGCCGGGGACCCTGCCCACCGGCTTCCCCGAGCTGCAGAAGAAGGCCGAGACCCTCGGGGATGCCGCCTCGCTGGAGGCGCTGGGCCTGGCGTACCTCGAGGCCAAGCAGATCCCCATGGCGCAGCTCGCGCTCGCGCGAGCCACCGAGCTCGGCGAGACCCGGGCGCTGGCCCAGAACGGCCTGGGCGTGGCGCTCCTCTACCAGGGAGAGCCGATGGCGGCGCGTGCCGCCTACGGGAAGGCCATCGACGCCGACCCGGGCAACGAGAAGGCGCGCGCCAACCTCGCCGCGCTCCGCTGCCGCTACGGGGACCAGGACGGCGCCAAAAAGGAGCTGACGACCGTGAAGAACGGCGCGCTCGCCGGGGCCGACGTGGACCCCGAGTGGAGGACCTGCCGATGAAGCGCGCCGCCGTCCCCATCGCCGCAGCCGTGGTGGGGGTGGCGCTCGCCTGCGGTCCCACCAAGGTCGAGGGAAGTCTTCAAGAAATCCTCGACCTCACCTACCAGGACATCAAGCTGGGCTTCGCCGGAGACCAGATCGCGGTGCGCTGGACCCGTCCCAGGGGCGCCGGCCAGGACACGGTTCTGGAGGTCTCGGAGAAGCTCGACGGCCTGACCGTCCACACCGGGGACCTGGTGAACCTGGCGGAGCCGCTCCCCGACTTCGCGCAGGACGCGGGCCCGGACGGCGGCGTTCTCCCCGACGGGGGGATCGCCACCCAGCAGCGAGGGGTGGTGACCAGGGACGTGTTCAACGACCCGCGCAAGAGCTTCCCGCTCATCTCCGACGGCTTCATGGTGCTCTACGACGTGCCGCGCGACGGGGGCATCGTGAAGGGCAGCTTCAGCGTGACCTTCCAGCGCTGCATTGACTTCGGCTGTGGCCGGACGGTGTTCGGCGACTTCAAGGCGACGATGCAATGACCGACACCCTGCGCACGACGGCTTGGTGGTGGGCGCTCCTGCTGCTCGCGGGCTGCGGCGGCAAGTACGGCCGCACCGTCCCCGACGACATGGTGAACAAGCTCACCTACGAGGACAAGGTCGACCTGGTCGAGGCGGAGAACGATCTCTTCGTCGCCTACGACCGGGTGGACGACGCGGAGAACGAGATCCTCCGCACCCGCGATCAGATCCGCCGGGCGAAGAAGTCCGAGTCGCTCGCCGGGGACGAGATCGGCCAGGCCAAGGACCCCGCCACCAAGGAGCTGGCGGTGCTCGCCCGCGAGGAGGCGCAGGCCCGGGTGCAATATCTGAGAGCGAGGCAGGACTGGAACGTGCGCAACCGCGAGCTCGACGAGCTGAACCGGACCTGCGCCATCACCCGCTACCAGCTCGCCCGGCTCACCGCGGTTCGGAAGGTGAAGGTTCCGGGGAGCGAGCGCTACGACCCCAAGGATTACGAGCGGCAATCGAGGCAGTGCGAGGGCGAGCTCGCCGACCGGAGGAAGGCTGCCAAGCCGGAGCGGGAGCGGATGGAGAAGGCCCGCGCGGAGTGGGAGAAGAAACGCGACGTGGTGGCCCGGAAGAGCTTCGACGCGCGCGCCAGCCCCTTCGTGGAGAAGCTCTAGATGGCGGGCGCGGTGCTCCTCCCGCTGCTGCTGCTGCTGGCGGGCCCCGAGACCGGGAAGCTGCGCGAGTCGGTGAAGGCCGACGAGGCCCGGCTGCGGGACTCTCCGGACGACGCCGACGCGCTCAAGCGTCTGGGGATGGCCTATCTGTCGCTCGAGGAGCCGGACCGGGCAGTCCCTCCGCTGCGGGAGCTGGCTCGCCGCCGCCCGGGACCGGAGTCCACCCTGCTGCTGGTCCGCGCCCTCCGGCTGGCCGGAGAGGCCGCCGAGGCCAAGGCGCTGCTCGATCACGCCATCACCCAGAGCCCGTCCGACCCGGCGCTGCACGTGGAGCGGGCGCTCCTGGCCCGCTCGCTGGATGACAACGTGGGCGCGGTCCGTGCCTGGACCCGGGTCACCGAGCTCCAGCCGCGCGACGCCACCGCCCAGTTCAACCTCGCCGAGTCGCTCCAGCGCAGCGCGCGCACCGACGAGGCCATCGCCACCTACCGGAAGGCGCTGGAGCTGGACCCGAACCTCACCGTGGCCAAGGTGAACCTGGCCAAGGCGCTGGCGGAGAAGGGGCTCACCGGCGAGGCCAAGGAGCTGCTGATGGCGGCGGCCCAGGCGGCGCCGCTCGACCCGGCCACCCACTACAACCTGGGGGTCCTCCTGCTCCGGGAAGGGAACATCCCGGGTGCCATCGGCGCCTTCGAGCGCACGCTGCAGCTGGACCCGCGCTCGGCCCAGGCGCACAACAACCTCGGCGTGGCGCTGGACTGGAAGGAGGACTTCCAGGGCGCGCGCCGCGAGTTCCTCGCCGCGACCCGCGAGGACCCGCGCTCGGCCGAGGCGTGGTTCAACCTGGGCCTCTCCTACTTCCGCACCGGAGACAACCGGCGCGCGAACCAGGCCTTCGCCCGCGCGCAGACCATCAATCCCAGCGCCAGCGCCCCCTACACGCAGCTGGGACAGCTCTACCTGAAGCAGGGCAAGCGGACCCAGGCCGTGGCCGCCTTCCAGAAGGCCATTGCCCTGATGGCCGAGGACCGCAAGGCCTCGCGGAGCACCGAGGCCTACCGGGGGCTGGCCATCGCCTACGTGGGGCTCGGCAAGTTCAAGGAGGCCATCGCGGTCCTGGAAAAGGCGGTGCGCGAGTTCCCGCAGGACGGGAGCGCCCGCGCCGCGCTCGCCGACGCGCACCTGGCGATGGGCGACCTCGACGGCGCCATCGCCGAGGCGGAGAAGCGGCTGCAGCTCGAGGGCACCGCCGAGGCGCGCCTGGAGCTGGCCGCGCTCTACGCCCGCAAGCGGGTCAGCGCGAAGGCCGAGCCGCTGTACCAGGCGGTGCTGAAGGAGAGGCCGGAGGACCTGGCTGCCGCCCTCGGGCTTGCCGATCTGTACCTGGCCAAGGGCGACTACGCCGCCGCCGAGCGAGTGCTGGGCCGGGCAAAGGACCGCCATCCCGACGACACCGGGCTGCTCTCGCGCCTGGGAGTCCTGCACAGCCGCCGCGGCCGTCCGGACCTGGCGCTCCCCGAGCTGGAGCAGCTGATCCGCCGCGACCCCACCCAGCTCGAGGCGAAGGCCGAGCTCGGCTCGCTCTACTTCCGCGGCGGCGATCCGGACACGGCGGTGAAGCTGCTCCGGAGCGTGCTGGCCACCGACAGCCGGCAGCCCCTGGCGCACATGTACCTCGGGCAGGTGCTGTTCGAGCGCGGGCAGCCCGCGGACGCGGAGAAGGCGTTCCGCGCCAGCCTTGCGGTGGACCCGAGCTTCGGCGCGCCGCACTTCTACCTGGGCCAGCTCTACGAGTCCCAGGACCGGAAGAAGGAGGCGCTGCGCGAGTACCGCGAGGCCGTGACGCGGCAGGCGGACCTCGCGCCCGCGGCCGAGGCGGTGAAGCGCCTCGAGGCGCAGGTCGCGGCGGAGGTCCCCACCCAGGGCAACGCCCGCAGCAACCGCTAGCGGAAGGTCAGGTTCCCTCCTGCGGCGCCTTCCGCGTCGACTTGCGGAAGATCAGGAACCGCATCGCCAGCAGCTGGCCGACGCTGAACACCAGCACGTCGGCGATGAGCTTCGCCACCACCACCGGCACGTCCAGCCAGTCGGCGAGGATTCCCACCAGCGGCGCGTGGATGGACATGGCGATGAGCGTGGAGATGAGGAACTTCACCGCCTGCCCCGCCACCGGGGTCCCGTGCGCGCGGAAGGCCCATCTGCGGTTGAGGAAGAAGGCGATCGTCGAGCCGATGGCCACTCCGATCGCCGCGCCCACCGGCGTGGGCAGCTTCAGCACCTTCTTGCACACCAGCAGGACACAGACGTCCACCACGGTGGCCAGCGCGCCGACCTGCAGGCTACGGGCGGCCCAGGACGCCATCACCCGCTGGACCAGCGCCCGGAAGGATGACCGGCCGTAGCCGATCCACCCGCGACTCACCTCTCCGGTGTCACCGCCCCTGGCCGTGCTCACGCGCAGCCCCCCGGGGGGGACATCCAGCGAACGCCTAGCGACGTCCTCCGCCGACCGCGTGCCCACCGCCACCGCCGCTCGGGCGAGCACCACCCCCGCCGCCCACGTGGGCAGCGCCACCGCCGCGCGAACCGGAGAAGCCTCCCGACGACGGAGCGGAGAACCCACGCGGGGCTCCCCCGAAGCCGCCCGACGAAGGCGCGGAGAAGCTGCGCGGCCCTGCTCCGGAGCCGCTCGACGGGGCGGAGAAGCTCCGCGGAGCTCCGCCGAAGCCACCCGATGAAGGCGCGGAGAAGCTGCGCGAGGGAGCGCCGAAGCTGCGGGAGGGCGTCCCGAAGCTGCGCGAGCCGAAGGTCTGCGGCCCGGAGGGCGCGGTGCGCGGGCCCGCGACGGCGGGCGACTCCGAGCGGGGCTGCGGACTCCAGTACCCCAGCGAGCGCGGGCGCGGTCCCGGGGCCGAGGGGCCCGACGGGGGCGGGCGGGGCGCCGGGGTGCCGCCGCCCGGCGAGGGCGTGCCGCCGCGCCATGGACTCGGGGCGGGCGAGGCAGGCGCGCGCCAGCCGCTCCCGCCCGACGAGGGGGCCGGTGCCGGCGACGACCGCGGGCCGATCGGCGCAGGGGGCGGCCGGGGCGAGCTCACTCCGGGGAAAGGCTGGCCGGGCCGCGGCGCCAGGGCGCCGGGGGCGGCCACGCCACGCGTGGAGGGAAGGACCGGCTGCACCCGGCCAGGCGCGGGAGGGGTGAAGCCGGTGACCCGCGGAACGGGACGGCCCACGGCGTGCTCCACCTGGGGCACCGGAGGGCCGGCGTACCAGCGTGCCCGCCCGTAGCTCACCGCCTGATGCACTGGCACCGTGGCCGCGTACGCGGCGTGGATGCGGTCCACCGGGAGCCGGTACGCCCAGACGTCGTGATAGATGAAGACGTTGCTCGGGACGAAGCACCAGTAGGGCCGCCAGGGCTGGACGACGACCGCAAACCCCACGGGGGGCAGCGGAGCCCAGCCGATGTAGCCACCCCCGAAGCGCCAGTCGACCCATGCGGGAGCCCAGACGGTCCCGGGATACCAGACCCAGCCCCAGGAGGGGGTCAGCGCCCAGCGGCCATAGTGGAAAGGTGCCCAACCCCAGGGGTAATCGCTCTCCCAGGTCCAGCCCCAGTCCGAGTACACCCAGCGTCCGCCGGTGGCGTACGGCTGGAAGTCCTCGCCCACGACGTCCGGGTCGGGCCGCCAGGCCCGCCCGTCACTGGGGCCCTCGCCGGTATCCACCCACTGGCCGTACGGCGACAGGGTCTCGTCGAAGGTGGTGACGTCGAAGTCCCCCTCGGGCTGGGGGATGGGCTCGTCCTGGGCCAGGGCGCGCGAGGAGGTGCCGAGCACGGCCAGCAGGGCCGCCCCGAGCATCACCAGCAGTCGTGTGCGCCGCCTCGCCATTCGAAGGACATCCTTCCCCTGGCCCACCTGCCCCGGCAAGGAGCCAGCCGAGCCACCTTCCTGGACGGCGAACCCTTGGAACTTATTCACGCCGCGAGAAGCTCAGTCCTCGAGGAAACTGTGGTCCCGGCTCACGGTTTTCCCGGACTCGACCTCCACCGTCCAGACCTTGGCCTTCTTGCCATTCACCAGGCGCAGGGTGTGGGAACCCGGTCCCAGGGGAAGCCGGCGGGTCCCCTCCACGTCCCCCGCGTACTTGCCGTCCACGAAGAGCCTTCCCCAGGGCTGGGCCTTCACCATCAGAAAACCCGGTGCTGCCGGGGGGATGGCAGCTGCCTCGGTCCGGGGGGATGGGGGCGGTGTAGGTGCCGGACCCTCCGGAGCCCTGGGCGGCGCGGGAGGCACCACGGCGAGCGGCCCGGTGGGGCCCGGGCCCTCGGGCGGAGACGGTTCCGGCCGGGACTCGGTCCGCCCGGCCACGAAGGCGATGGCACCGACTCCCAGGAGCACCGCCAGACCCAGGATGGCCAGCATGGTGCGCCGGCGCCGCGCGCCGATCTGCGCGGCGAGCACCCGCATCTCCTCGACCGGGGCCTCGGTGACGACGCTCTGGCGCCCTCCGGGGGCCGTGGCCGCGGACGACCGGCGGTTGGCGGGGGTCCGGGTGGGAGCGAGCGCCTCGTCCTCGAGGACCGGGGAGATGGACCCGGAGGGCGCCGTTCGCTGGAGCAGGCGCCCGGGGGTCTCGGCCCGGGTCTGCTGGAGCCCGCCGCTCCTCGCGGTGGAGTGGGCCCGCGAGCTGGTGGGCCCCGTGCCGGGAACGAGCTGGAGAGGACCCATGGGCTCGGTGTCCTCCTCCGCCGCGGCCTCGTCGGGGAAGAGGGAGCGGATGAAGAGCCCCACGTCGGTGTCCTCGGGGGCGCGGGGCGCGCCGATGACGTAGGTGAGCAGCCGGCGCTCGAGCTCGGTCGCGGTCTGGAACCGGCGAGCCGGTTCCCGCTGCAGCACGGTCATCACCACCTCGGCCAGCGCCGGGTCCACCACCCTGTTCACCGCGGAGGGGGAGAGGATCTGGCGTTCCTGCACCGCGCGGAGCACGGCCAAGTCGCTGTCGCCATCGAAGAGGCGGGCGCCGGTGAGCAGCTCCCAGAGGGTGATGCCGAGGGCGAAGAGGTCGGTGCGGGCGTCCACCGGCTCGCCTCGGGCCTGCTCGGGGGCCATGTACGCGAACTTTCCCTTGAGCATGCCCGCGGTGCTGGCGCGGTTGCTGGCCTTGGCGATCCCGAAGTCGGTCAGCTTCACCGCCCCCTCGTAGGAGACGAGGACGTTGTGGGGCGTGACGTCGCGGTGGACGAGGCCGAGTGGCTGGCCGTGCTCGGTGAGCCGGTGCGCGTAGGCGAGCCCGCGGGCGACCTCGAGACAGATCTGCGCGGCGAGCACGGGTGGGAACGGGCGCTGGAGAGTTCGGGCCCGCCGGTGCAGCTCGGCCAGCGACTTCCCCCGGACGTACTCCATGGCGAGGTAGTAGCTGTCCTCGTGGCGGTCGAAGTCGAAGATGTGGACCACGTTGGCGTGGTTCAGCTTCGAGGCGACGCGGGCCTCGGCGATGAACATCTGCACGAAGCTGGGGTCGTCGGCCAGTGCCGAGCGGATCCGCTTGATGACCACCTGCTTCTCGAAGCCCTCGGGCCCGTGGGACTGCGCGAGGAAGATCTCCGCCATCCCGCCCTCGGCGAGCTTGCGCCGGATGACGTACCGGCCGACGGGGGTACCAGGAGCGAGGGACACGGGGAAACGAGTCGAGGCGCCGCGGAGACTATCCCGGCGCGGATGGCCCAGTCTCCCCCGTCCCTCGCCGGGACCGGGTCGCCTTCCACCGCGCGGGCCCGGGTGCGCCGGAGGAGCACGGTCAGCCCCCCGCACCCGGGGGGAGGCTCGCGGAGCGGCGCATGAGCGCCGCGCGTCCGGGCTCACGCGCGCAGGGGCGCGCCACCGATGAGGCTCAGCCCCGCCCTCCGTCCGCAGGAGCGGGCGTCCGGTGCTTCCCGCGGGTGAGCATCTGGACCGTGACCGTGTAGAGCTGCTCCTCGGTGTAGACGCGGCGGGAGCGTCCCTTCGCGTGCGTGGCCGGTGGACGCTCGAGCCAGGCGAGGATGCGCACCGGGCCATGGTGCGCGAAGGGGGCGAGCACCTCGGGGGGGCACTGACGCAGGTAGCGGCGGACGAGCGGGCGAAAGACGCGCGAGAACTTCCGGCCCAGCCGGGCGTGGCGGCGAGACGGGTCCAGCGTTCCGTCGAACGCGGGGCTCAGGTGGTAGAGCTCGTGGAGCAGCGTCTCGATGCGCTGCTCGGGCCGGCTGTCGCGGAAGAACAGCGGGCGGAGGGTCACGCAGTAGAGCATCCGCCGGCCCTCGATCCGGACCACCGGCTTGCGGGTCCCGGAGTGGTCGCGGCTCCTCTTCCGGGCAAAGGCCAGCGGCTTGACCGAGCCCCGGGACCCCCGCCGTGCCTCGCCGGCCACCACCAGCACCCTGGTCGCGACGAGGTGCGAGAACTCCGGCGCGCGCGCCGCGAGGTCGCGCACCAGAGCGCGGATGGCACGATTGAGATTGGGTGGCCTCGACGAGGGGGGCACGCCGCGAGGTGGATGCTACAAGAAGTTCCGGGGTGACGGCGCGTGACGGTGTTTCTCCTCGGACAGGACCCTGAGGCCTTTCCGCCACCCGAGCGGGCCGACCGCTCGGGGCTGCTGGCCGTCGGCGGAGACCTCTCCCCCGCCCGGCTCCTGGCGGGGTACCGCCGTGGCATCTTCCCCTGGTACTCGGAGGGGCAGCCCATCCTCTGGCACTCTCCGAACCCACGGTTCGTGCTGCTGCCCGGCCAGCTGCACGTGCCCCGCAGCCTGGAGAAGGTGCTGCGCCGGAGGACCTACGACGTCCGCGCCGACACCGCCTTTCCGGAGGTGCTCTCGGCCTGCGCGGTGGCGCCGCGGCCCGGGCAGGACGGGACGTGGATCACCGCCGCGATGCACGCTGCCTACGTGACGCTGCACCGGCTGGGGCACGCGCACTCCGTCGAGGCCTGGAGGGAGGGCGAGCTCGTCGGCGGCCTGTACGGAGTCGCGGTGGGCCGCGTCTTCTTCGGCGAGAGCATGTTCACCCTGAGCCCCGATGCCTCGAAGGCGGCCTTCGCCACACTGGCCCGATCGCTGTTCGACGCTGGCTGCCTGCTCATCGATTGCCAGGTCGAGACCGAGCATCTGGCGCGCTTCGGGGCGAAGGACATCCCCCGGCGCCGCTTCCTCCAGCTGCTCGCGCCCGCGGTCCAGGCCGGCCCTTCGCTGCATCCCGTGTTCGCATCGCTTGGCGCTCCGCGTTAGGAGTCAGGGGGTGGACTCGACCCGTGACCTGCCTCGGAGTGCCGCCACCCGCTGGGTGGTGCTGGGGGTGCTCGCCCTCGCCGTGGTCCTGGCCTTCGGCGTGCGGGGGCTCCTCGCCGCGCGGGTGGTGCAGGCACGTGCCACGGCGCTGATCCGCGCCGGGAACTTCGCCCAGGCGCTCGACGAGGCCGACCTCCGCCTCTCGCGGGATGCCGACGATCCTCACCTCGTGGAGGTGGCGGTGCTCGCGGCGCGCTCACACGTCGGGCATCTGCTGGAGACCGGAACGCCGGTGCCGGACGTGGCAGCGTGGCTGGAGCAGCAGCTCACCCGGCGTCCCTACCTGCGTCCCGCGCTCTCCGCACGGCTGGCCGAACTCCAGGCGGAGGCGAGACGCGCCGTCCGCCCGCCCGAAAAAAACTAGGAGGTTCGGGCCGATGGGGGGAATGATTGGCGTCGCCTCGATGTTCCGGAGGCTGGGCTGCTGAATCTTCCCCCCGGTTCAGCGCCCGCCGGTCTGAGCCGTCGGCCTTCGGGCCGCGGCTCGCCGGTTTTTTTTTGCCAGCCAGGCGCCGATCACCAGCCAGGCACCTCGCTGTCGCGCACGTGGCCCAGCGCCCGGAGGACCTTGTCCTCGAGCCTGTCCGGATCGAGGACGACCTTCCCGTCGTGCACCGCCCGGATCGCAGGGACGGGGATGGAGATGTCGCCGGAGTTCTCGATGTAGACGATGAGGGCGGGATGCGGGCCGCTGCGGAGCTCGCGGACCGCTCCGACCGGGCCCTCGCCCTCGGCGGTGAAGACCTGGTCCCCGAGGCGGATGGCGGCGTAGTCGGGCGTGGGCATGGTGGGGGAAGGTACACCCGGCCGGGTCGAGCGAGCAGGACGGAGATCCTTTTCGGAGGCCTCCCGTTCATGCCAGACGATGCGTCCGCTCCAGCGCCTGCTCCCTCGCGACCCGCGAGACCTCCAGATCGCGTTCCTCGCCAGCTTCCTGGTCCTCGGAGTGGCCTTCCTGGGGCTACCGATCGAACCCTGGATGCCATCGCTGCTGCTGGCCTCCACCTGCGCCGTCCAGTGGGCCTGTGAGCGGCTCCTTCGCCTTCCCTCCAGCGGCTTCCGCTCTCCCCTCATCACCGGGCTGGGCCTGTCGCTGCTCCTCCGCACCGATGCGGTGTGGGTGCCGCCGCTGGCGGCCACCATCGCCATCGGGGCGAAGTACCTGATCCGCATCCGGGGCAAGCACGTCTTCAACCCGGGGATGCTGGGGCTGACCACCTGCATCCTGTTCAGCGGCCACGCCTGGTGCTCGCCGAGCCAGTGGGGCGAGGGCATGGCGCTGATGGCCTGGTTCGGCGTGCTGGGGCTGGCGGTGGTGTCGCGGAGCTTCCGCACCGACGTGAGCCTCGCCTTCCTCGGCAGCTGGGTGCTGCTCAAGCTGGGCCGGGTGCTGTGGCTCGGGCAGCGGCCCGCGGTGCTGGGGCATCAGCTGCTGGTGGGGAGCCTCATCCTCTTCACCTTCTTCATGATCTCCGACCCGAAGACCACGCCCGACCGGCGGAGCGCGCGCATCGGCTGGGCAGTGGCGGTGGCGGTGCTGGCGTTCGTCCTCCAGCACCAGGCCTGGGTGATGAACGCGCCGGTCTGGGCCCTGCTGCTGCTCTCGCCGGCGGTGCCGCTCCTCGACCGGCTCTTCCCCGCCTCTCGCTTCACCTGGCCCTCGGGCCAGCCCTCACCCCAAGGAGTCGTCGCCGTGCCTGCCCCCGCCGTTCGCCGTGTGGCCCCGTTGCTGGTCCTTCCTCTGCTGGTGCTCCTGCACCCCGCGCCCGCGCTCGCCTTCTGCGGGTTCTACGTGGGGAAGGCGGACACCCAGCTATTCAACGACTCGTCGCAGGTCGCGCTGGTGCGAGACGGGAACCGCACCGTCCTGACGATGAGCAACGACTACCGCGGTCCCCTCACCGAGTTCGCGCTGGTGGTCCCGGTGCCTACCGTGCTGGAGCGCGAGCAGATCCACGTCGGTGACCGGAAGCTGCTCGAGCACCTCGACGCCTACTCGGCGCCGCGGCTGGTGGAGTACTTCGATCCCGACCCGTGCCAGCCGATCTACCCGATGTCCAAGGCCGCGAGCGCCCCTGCCGACGCCGTGGCAAGGCGCTCGGAGGCGGAGAAGAAGCGTGACGACGCGCTCGGAGTGCGCGTCGAGGCGAAGTACACGGTGGGCGAGTACGACATCCTGATCCTCGGGGCGAAGCAGTCCGAGGGTCTCGAGACCTGGCTTCGCGAGAATGGCTACCGCGTCCCCCCCAAGGCTGCCGCCGCGCTCCAGCCCTACATCCGCCAGGACATGAAGTTCTTCGTGGCCAAGGTGAACCTCGAGGCGCAGAAGGAGAGCGGGGTGCAGTACCTGCGACCGCTGCAGATTGCCTACGAGTCGAAGAAGTTCATGCTCCCCATCCGGCTGGGAATGGCCAACGCCGCCGGGCCACAGGACATGATCGTCTACGCGCTGACCCGTCGCGGGCGCGTGGAGTCGGTCAACTACCGCACCACCCGCATCCCCTCCGACGTGAACATCCCGGTGTTCGTGAAGAGCGACTTCGGGAAGTTCTACCAGGACGCCTTCGCCCGCTCGGTGGAGAAGGAGGACCGCCGGGCGGTCTTCACCGAGTACGTCTGGGACATGGGCTGGTGCGACCCCTGCGCCGCCCAGCCGCTCTCTCGCCAGGAGCTCCGGCAGCTCGGCGTGTTCTGGCTGGACGATCCCCGGTCCGACTCGCTGGGCCCGGCGTTTCGCCGCGGTCCTCCCGCGGGCGGACCGGTCAACGTGCTCCTCACCCGTCTCCACGTCCGCTACGACGGCGCTCACTTCCCCGAGGACCTGGTGTTCCAGGAGACGTCGGACCGGACCAACTTTCAGGCCCGTTACATCCTCCAGCATCCGTACCCGGGGACCTCGGACTGCAGCGCCATGGACGACTATCGCGAGCGGGTGCGTGACCGCCGGGTCAAGGAGGCCGAGACCCTGGCCTCGATCACCGGGTGGTCGATGCAGGACATCAAGAAGAAGATGGGGCCCGACGGCGAGGACGTGAGGAGCCCGCGCCCCTGGTACCGGCGCCTCTGGAACGACTGACGCTCAGCGGCCGGCGTATCGGCGCGCCGACTCCTCGAAGCCGAGGAGCGGCGCGCACAGCGTTCCGTCGCCGAGCTCGACGGCTCCGAGCGGGTCGACAGCTGCGGGAACTCTTCCGAGGTCGGCTCAGACGGCGACGGCGCCCGAGTGCCGCTCGACCAGGCTGTAGAGGTAGCCCGGCACCGCGGGGCGCCGCACGTGCTCGACCACCTTCTCGTCGGTGAGCCCGTCCTCCTGCGCGTCGTGGAGCAGCAGCAGCTGAACCTCCAGACCCACGCGGGCGCGCAGAGCATCCATCACGCGGGCGCGCGGGCGGCGGGCGAAGTCGAGCACCACGAAGAGGCGGGTGCCGGCGGGTATGACGGCGATTGCCTGGACCGCATGGTACGCGGTCGAGGCGAGGTGGAAGGGAACGTCATCCCAGTCCAGGCGTTCGGCGAGCTCCCGCCGAGTCTCGGCGTTCTCGGACGCCACCAGCACCACGTCCTGCTTCACCGGCCCACCCCCAGTGCTCGCAAAACGAGAAAAACGGAGCGGGGTCGTACCATGTGCGGCTCCCCGCGCTCCACACCGAAGTTCACCTTCACGCCCCGGCGAGCAACCGCGCATCCCCGCGAATGCGCATGGCGGTCGCTACCGACCCTCGGGTCCACTCCGCCTTCAGCAGAACGCCCGCCGCCCTTTCCCCGCCCGCCTCCGCTCCAGCCCGCCATTCCGTGCTCCTCCCGAAGCGCCGAGGCGACGGCCAGGCGCTCTTCATCACAACGTGCCAGGAGGAAGAACGGATCTGCGGAACGCCCTAGAGGACGCCGGAGAGCAGCACGCGATGGAGGCAGCTGGCCTCGCGCTCGCTCAGGCTCCACAGCGCCAGGGTGGTCATCCGGAACGTCGGTGAAGGGACCAGCGCGCGCGCGGCGGCGGCCACCTCCATCTCCGCCTCGGGCGGGACCCGGCCGATCACCGCGTGCGGCGTGGCCTGGTACACGTCGGGGGCGAGCTTCAGGCCCGCCTCCACCAGCCGATCCTGGAGGATGAGCAGCGAGGTGGCCATGTCGTCGTCCGGCGCCAGATACACGTAACGGGTTTGCGGGAATCTTCTCAGCGCAACGAAACGGCCGATGATTGGCCCGGTCTCCTCGCCCACCAGGTCGAGCACCCGGCGCACGAGGGCAGCGTCCTGCGGCGGGAGCGGGCCGACCGACCCGATGCCCACCGGGACTCGCTGGCCGGTGCGGCTCACGATCCTGCGAACGGCGAGCACCTCGCTGCGCACCGGCTCCGGCACCTCGATCACCACCCACAGCTCGGGAACGCGCGCCGCGCGGGCGGGCGCCAGGCGCGCGTCCGGTCCCGGGCGATGGTCCTCACCCATCGGCGCTCCGGATCGGGCGAGGAAGAGGCGCCAGGCGCCCGTGGGACGCGTGCCGGCGGTGACCGCGGACCTCGGGTGGGGGAACCGTGACGCCTCTCCTCGATCGCGCGAGGTATCACGCGGGGGTGACGCGTCAGTCGGCCCGTTTCCAGGGTAGATCCCAGGATTCTCGCCGCTCGAGAAAACCGGTGACGCGTCCCGCGGCGTCTCGCTGGAAGATGCGACGCGTGCGCGGCTCCCGGGACGAAGAAGACGTCCGGTGACTCGAGGCGGAGCGCCTTGCGCGGCCTTCCCGGCATTCCGCCGGTCAGTCCGGCCGTCTCACATTCGACGACGTAGGTGAGGTCGCCGAGCCGGTACCGGCCACAGTAGGCCCGCCGCTGCTCGGTGGTGGTGGGGTCGCCTGGAACTCGACGGGACGCAGCACGCCACTCACGCCGGGCGGCAGAGGACGGATGCTGGCCAGCATCGCCTTCCGGTCGAGCACCTCACCCTGCTCGTCGATGACCCGTGCGCGGGTATCCATCGCCTGATCCCAGATCGACGAGTCGCCCCGGGTGATGGCGTCGAGCAGCTGCTCGGCGCGAGCGCGCAGGAGCGCCGGGACGTCCTCGGCAGGGGGGCGCCCCGAGAAGAAGGACGAGCATCGGGGTGAGCATCGGCATCGGAGATCTCCCGCTGCCGACCCTACTCCCGGGTGATCGGGTCCACCGGCGCGAGGCTGGGAGCCTTACAGACCGGCGTCAGGCGGACGCCTTCTGGGCGGCCGGGGCCTCGGGGTCGCTCAACGACGCGGGCTCGGTCGGGACGCGGACCTCGAAGGTGGTGCCCTGCCCCACCGTGCTCCGGACGGAGATCCTCCCGCCGAGCTTCTGCACCACCGCCTGGCAGACGGAGAGGCCGATGCCGGTGCCGATCCCCACCGGCTTGGTGGTGAAGAACGGCTCGAAGATTCGACCCTGCGCCTCCTCCGGGATCCCGCAGCCGGTATCCGAGACGCTGAGCACCGAGTCCTTGCCCTCGGTCCCGGTGAGCACGCGGATCTCGTTCTCCCTCGGGTCGTTGTTGCCGAGGGCCTGCATCGCGTTGACCAGCAGATTCATCACCACCTGGTGCAGCTTCCCCCGCGGAGCGCTGGCCACCGGCGCGGCGCGGAGGTCCTTCACCACGCGGGCCCGGCTCGCCAGCTCGCGCTCGGTCAGCAGCAGGGTGGAGGCGGCGATGTCCGCCAGGTCCACCGGCTCGAGGACCTGGTTCTCGTCGGCACGGCTGAAGGTCTTCAGCTCCTGGACGATGGTCCGTACCCGCTGCCCGCCCTCGCTGGTCTCGCCCAGGAGCGCGTCGATGTCGTCCAGCGTCTGCTGGAAGCCGATGCGCTCCTCGAGCTCCCGCCCTTCCGCCGGAGAGAGACGGTACGCGGCGATGACCTGCTTCACGTCGTCGACGTAGCTCTTCAGCGAGGTGAGATTGCTGAGGATGAACGCCAGCGGGTTGTTGATCTCGTGGGCGACGCCGGCGGCGATCTGACCGATGGCAGCGAGCTTCTCGCTCTGGGCGAGCTGGGTGGCCATCCGCCGGTCGCGCTCGGCGTCGGCGAGGCGGATGAGGTTGCGGACCCGGGCGACCAGCGCCCGGCGCTGGATGGGCTTGTGCAGGTACTCGTCGGCGCCGGCCTCGAGACCCTGCAGCTCGCTGTCCGCGTCGTTGAACTCTGCGGTGAGGAACACCACCGGCATGCGCGCGCAGGCCGGGTTCTGGCGGATCCGCCGGCAGACCTCGAACCCGTCCATGTGCGGCATGCGAATGTCGAGGAGGACGAGGTCCACGCCTCCCTTGTCCACCTGCTCCAGGGCCTCGGCGCCGCTGAACGCGCCGAGCACCCGGAACCCCTCCGCCTTCAGGTACGCCTGGACGAGCCGGACGTTCGCCGGCTCATCGTCGACCACCAGAACCTGAGGCGGCTGCTGGTCCCGATGTGGGCCCTCGTCGTAACGCCCCTTCAGCATTGAAGTAGAGGATCGCGTCCGGGACCCGCTGACCGCAAGTGGCGGGAGTCCGGCTCAGGCGGCGGTCAGGAGCGGGGACGTCGCCACTTCGCCTACCTCATCCGACCCCGGTGCGGCGCGGCAGAAAACGGACAGATCCGGCGGCAGCGGAGAGTCGAAGGCCAGCCGGGCCCCGGTGACCGGATGCGGGAATTCCAGCCGGGCAGCGTGCAGGGCGTGCCGGGGCAGCCGCAGGCGCGCCCACGCTTCCGGCTCGAGGCAGCGCTTGCTGAAGCGGTCGAAGTAGCCAGGGTCGGGGCCGTAGATCTTGTCCCCCACCAGCGGGAACCCGGCCTCGCGGGCATGGATGCGGATCTGGTGCTGCCGGCCGGTCTCGGGCAGGCAGCGCACCAGCGCGAACGGCTCGCCCTCCCGCCGGAAGCGGCGCTCCACCGCGAAGCGAGTCCGGGCGGGCTTGCCGGCGTGAGGGTCGATCCGGACGGCGATCCGCACCGCGGCGGTGCCCTCGGCGATGGGGGCATCCACGGCGAAGGCGTCCGGAGGGTGGCCCTCGACCACCGCCAGGTACTCCTTGTGCACCTCTCCGGACTGGAAGGCGCGCATGAGGCCACGCGAGGCCTCGGCACCGCGGCCGCAGACGAGGAGCCCCGAGGTCTCCCGGTCCAGCCGGTGCGCGGGGTCCGCCCGGAGCGCCGGGCCGTGCCTGCGCTCCAGCAGCTTCACCAGCGTGTTGTGGTGGTACCGCGCGGTGGGATGGATGGGCAGGCCGGCCGGCTTGTCCAGCACCAGGAGGCTCTCGTCGAGGTACAGCTCGGCGATGTCCTCCGGCACCTCGGGCTCGGCGTGGGCACGCCGGCGCAGGGTGAAGGTGAGCCCCGGCCGGACGCGGGTGCTGGGCTTCAGCGGCTGGTCAGAGACCAGGCTCCGCTCGAGGATTCGCCGGACCCGGGTCCGGGACAGCCGGCGGATCTTCTCGCAGAGGTAGCGGTCCAGCCGCCAGCCGGCGTAGTTGGGCTCGACGGTGAAGGTCACGTCGACGAAGCCCGGATCGGGCGTGGGCGAGGGCAAGGGCATCAGAGCGACCCCTTCTCTACCGGCTTCGGGGGCGCGGGCTCAATGGGCGGCGGGCCCGGCGGAGGCCGTGGCTGGTCCACGAGGTAGCGGCGGAAGAACCTGGTCATCTCCACCGCCGCGCGGATCCGGTTTGCGGAATCCGTGGCCCTCGTCGGGGAAGAGCACGTACTGGACCGGGACGCCGTTCTTCTTGAGCGTGGCCACCACCTGCTCGGCCTCGACGACGGGGACGTTGGTGTCGTTCGCGCCGTGGAGGACGATGGTCGGGGTGCGGATCCGGTCGAGCTTGTGGATGGGCGAGAGCTGCTTCAGCAGCTCCGGCTGGGTCTTCGGGTCGCCGTACTCCACGGTGGAGATGGCGGCCATCCACGGCTCGGTGTCGTGGAAGAAGGTCTCGAAGTTCACGATGCCGAAGAGGTCCGCGCCGGCGGCGAACAGCCCCGGGAACTCGGTCAGCCCGGCCATGACCATGTAGCCGCCGTAGGAGCCGCCCATGACTCCCAGCCGCTTCGGGTCTCCACCCCCGACTTCACCACCCAGTCGGCGCAGTCCTTCAGGTCCTTCACCGCCTCCGCCCGCAGCGCCCCATTGTCGAGGCTGAGGAAGCGCTTTCCGAAGCCGCGGAAGCCGCGGATGTTGGGCGCGAACACGGAGCGACCTGCACCGCCAGCCAGTCACCGGCCGGTGACCACTCCACGCCCGTGACCGGGTCGTCGAAGCTCGTCACCAGCTCCGGCCAGCCACCCTGGGTGGAGACGGTCCAGACCTGGGGCATCCGGTGATGTTGGTCAGGTAGGCGACCCGCTTGCCGTCGGGAGACAGGCTGGGTGCGTTCGAGGTGCGGATCCCGATCAGCGCGCCCACGTCGCGCTCGAGCGAGCCGGCGGGCTGCGGAGTACCGGCGGCGAGGAGAAGCAAGGTGAGCAGGGCCATGAAGGAGAGCGTAGCCGTGTTGCATCAGGTCGGAGCGGCCGATGCGGCGAGTCACAAGGGCCGAGGGCCGAGCTCGGAAGGGCGCGGGCACCGGCGCGCAGCCGGGGAAGCTGCCCACCTGTCTGACGGCGCCTGCGATGTCGGTTGCCGGACCCTGTGCAACGCATGGCAATCGCACCCCCCTCTGGCGACATGGGCGCCGGCGCCAACGCGCCTTACCTAGGAGGCGTGCAGGGGAGCACAGGGACAGCGGGGAACCGAGGCAAGACGATCCTCCTGGTCGAGGACGACGAGGACGTCCGCGATGCCGTCGAGCAGATCCTCACCGAGGAGGGGTTCCAGGTGATCTCCGCCCGGGACGGAGGCGCGGCGCTGGAGATGCTCGCCCAGGGGCATCACCGCTTCTGCACCATCATCCTGGATCTCTTGATGCCGGGGGTCGACGGGCTGGAGTTCCTCGACCGGGCCCGTGAGCAGCTTCGCAGCACTCCCGTGCTCCTCTTCTCCGCGACCCTGCTCCCGGCGCACGTTCGCGACAATCCGCAGGTGACGGACCTCATCCCCAAGCCGGTCGATGCGGGCGTCCTGGTGCAGAAGATCCGCGCGCACTGCTGCTGAGGCGGGGGCATCGGCGTCGCCGGCCCCCGCCCACCGCTCGCCGACCTCTACCGGTGCAGCCAGTTCCTGAGCGTGGCCAGGAGCTGGTCGGTGTTGACCGGCTTGGCGAGGTAGTCCGAGGCGCCCGCGTCGAGGCACTTCTCCCGGTCGCCCTTCATCGCCTTGGCGGTGAGGGCCACGATCGGCAGGCGTCGGAACGCCTGGTCGCGGCGGATGACCTGGATGGTCTGGAAGCCGTCCATCTCGGGCATCATGATGTCCATCAGAACCACCGCCACGCTGGGCGTGGACTCGAGGAGCGAGATGGCCTCCCGGCCGGTCTGGGCGGTCAGCACGTCCATCCCGTGCCGCTCCAGCACGCTGCCCAGGGCGAAGATGTTCCGCACGTCGTCGTCCACCACCAGGACCTTCCGGCCGCGGAGGTCCTCGTCGGAGCGGTGCAGCTTCTCCAGCATCCTCTGCTTGTGCAGTGGAAGGTCGGACACCACCCGGTGGAGGAAGATGGCCGTCTCGTCGAGCAGCCGCTCCGGCGACTCCACCCCCTTGAGCACCACGGTGCGAGCCAGCTCTTGCAGCTGCCGGTCCTCGTCCGGCGTCAGCTCGCGTCCGGTGAAGACCACCACCGGCAGGTCGGGCAGCGTTCCCCGGTCACGGATGCGGGCCAGCACCTCGAAGCCCGAGATGTCGGGCAGGCGCAAGTCGAGGACCATGCAGTCCACCCGCTCCTCCCCGAGGATCTCCATGGCCCGGGCTCCGGTGCCCGCGGTGAGGATGTCGATGTCGTCGTGGGCCAGCAGCTCCTGGATGCTGGTGCGCTCGACATCGTTGTCCTCCACGATGAGCAGCTTGCGCCGTCGCGGCGTGGTGTACTCGCGGAGCTTCTCGATGGCCGAGGCCAGCCCCTCGGTGGTGGCCGGCTTGGTGACGAAGGAGAAGGCCCCTCGACTGAGGCCGTGCTGACGGTTCTCGTCCAGGGTGACCATCTGCACCGGGATGTGGCGCAGGTTCACGTCCTGCTTCATGTGGCTGAGCACCGTCCACCCGAGCATGTCGGGGAGGAACACGTCCAGCGAGACCGCGCTGGGCCGGAACTCGCGGGCGAGCTCCAGCGCGTCGGTGCCCCGGCCGGCGACCAGCACCTTGAAGCCCTGGTCCCGGGCCAGATCCGCCAGGACACGGGCATAGTGCGGATCGTCCTCCACCAGCAGGAGACTGAGGTCTCCCGGCTGGAGCTCCGCCCGGTCGTCGGGGACCGGCTCCGGCGCGGTGGTCTCCACCACCCGGATGCCCGAGCTGGGGCGGTCGACCAGGGCCTGCCGGGCCGGCTCGCCACGCACCGGGCTGGACGGACCGACGTAGCGGATGGGCAGGTAGAGGATGAAGATGCTGCCCATCCCGGGCGTGCTCCGCAGCTGGATCTCGCCGCCGAGCAGGTTGGACAGCTCGCGGCTGATGGCCAGGCCGAGTCCGGTTCCGCCGTACTTCCGGGAGGTGCCGGCATCGGCCTGCTGGAAGGCCTCGAAGATGATCCTCTGCTTCTCCGGTGCGATGCCGATGCCGGTGTCCGACACCTCGAAGGCGACCACCATCGGCGACTGGTCGAGGACCGGGTGCTCGCTGGACCAGCCGCCCTTGGCCGAGGACACCTTGAGGTGCACCCCGCCGTGCTCGGTGAACTTGAAGGCGTTGGAGAGGAGGTTCTTGAGCACCTGCTGCAGCCGCTTCTGGTCGGTGTAGAGGCTGCGGCCGAGCTCGGGATCCAGCGACACCTCGAAGGAGAGGGCGCGGGTCTCGGCGTCGTGGCGGAACGGACGGGCCACCGTGTCCAGGAGGTTGCTGAAGTACACGTCCGCCGGCTCGACGGTCACGGTGCCGGACTCGATCTTCGACAGGTCGAGGATGTCGGAGATGAGGTTCAGGAGGTCGGTGCCCGCGCTGTGGATGGTGCGGGCGAAGTCCACCTGCTTCGCGGTCAGGTTCTGCTCCGGGTTCTCCGCCAGCTGCTGGCCGAGGATGAGGATCGAGTTCAACGGCGTCCGCAGCTCGTGAGACATGTTGGCCAGGAACTCGGACTTGTACTTGGAGGTGAGGGCCAGCTCCGCGGCCTTGTCCTCCAGCGCCCGCCGGGCCTGCTCGATCTGCTGGTTCTTCCGCTCCACCTCGGCGTTCTGGTCCGCGAGCTGCTGCGCCTTCTGGGCGAGCTGCTCGTTGGTCTGCTGCAGCTCCTTCTGCTGGGCCTGCAGCTCGGCTCCGATCTTCTGAGACTGCTCGAGCAGCGCCTCGGTCTTCATCGTGGCCTCGATGCTGTTGAGCACGATGCCGATCGAGGCGGTGAGCTGGTCCAGGAAGGCCAGGTGCGAGGCGGTGTAGCCGCTGAGCGAGGCGAGCTCGATGACCGCCTTCACCTCGCCCTCGAAGAGCACCGGGAGCACGATCACGTTCCGCGGGAGCGCGCTGAACAGACCGGATCCGACCCGTCTCGAGTCGGGCGGAAGGTCCGTGATCAGCATCCGGCGCTTCTCCACCGCACACTGCCCGATGAGTCCGTCGCCGAAGTGGAACAGCGTGGGGTGTCCGACCTTTCCGTCGTCCGCGTACGCAGCCAGCAGCTTCAGCGAGGCCTGCTCGCCGGCGTCGGCGTCGGTGGTCCGGTAGATGACGCCCTGGTGCGCGGAGATCAGTGGCGCGAGCTCGGAGAGGAGCAGCTGGCCCACCCGGGTGAGGTCGCGCTGGCCCTGGAGCATGCCGGTGAACCGGGCGAGGTTGGACTTGAGCCAGTCCTGCTCGGTGTTCCGCTCGGTGGTGAGCCGGAGGTTGACGATCATCGTGTTGATGTTGTCCTTCAGCTCGGCCACCTCGCCGCGCGCGTCCACCTGGATGGAGCGGGTGAGGTCGCCCTTGGTCACCGCGGTGGCCACCTCGGCGATGGCGCGGACCTGGGTGGTGAGGTTCGCGGCGAGGAGGTTCACGTTTCCGGTGAGGTCCTTCCAGGTGCCGGCGGCGCCGGGCACGTTGGCCTGACCGCCGAGGCGCCCTTCCACGCCGACCTCGCGGGCCACGGACGTCACCTGCTCGGCGAAGGTGGCCAGGGTGCTGGTCATGTTGTTGATGGTGTCGGCAAGCGCGGCAACCTCGCCCTTCGACTTGACGGTGAAGTTCTGCTTGAGGTCGCCGTTGGCGACCGCGGTCACCACCTTGGCGATGCCGCGCACCTGCTCGGTGAGGTTGGCGGCCATCACGTTCACCGTGTCGGTGAGGTCCTTCCAGGTGCCGGCCACTCCGGGCACCTGCGCCTGACCGCCCAGCTTTCCGTCGGTGCCCACCTCGCGCGCCACGCGGGTCACCTCGGCGGCGAAGGCGTTCAGCTGATCGACCATGGTGTTGATGGTCTCCTTCAGCTGGAGGATCTCGCCCTTCACGTCCACGGTGATCTTCTTCGAGAGATCGCCCCGGGCCACGGCGGTGGTCACCTCGGCGATGTTCCGCACCTGGGTGGTGAGGTTGCCGGCGAGGAGGTTCACGTTGTCGGTGAGGTCCTTCCAGGTGCCGGCAGCGCCGGGCACGTTGGCCTGACCGCCGAGGCGTCCCTCGGTGCCCACCTCGCGGGCCACGCGGGTCACCTCGCCGGCGAAGGAGCGGAGCTGCTCCACCATGGTGTTCAGGGTCTCCTTGAGCACCAGGAACTCGCCGCGCACGTCGACGGTGATCTTCTTGCTGAGGTCTCCGCTGGCGATGGCCGTCGCCACCTCGGCGATGTTCCGCACCTGGGCGGTGAGGTTCTTCGCCATGAGGTTCACGTTGTCGGTGAGGTCCTTCCAGGTACCGGCCACCCCGGAGACCTCGGCCTGGCCACCCAGCTTTCCTTCGGTGCCCACGTCACGGGCCACGCGGGCCACCTCGCTGGCGAAGGCGTTCAGCTGGTCCACCATGGTGTTGATGGTGTTCTTCAGCTCGAGGATCTCGCCCTTCACGTCCACGGTGATCTTCCGGGACAGGTCGCCGCGGGCGACCGCCGTCGTCACCTCGGCGATGTTCCGCACCTGGGCGGTGAGGTTGCCGGCCATGAAGTTCACGCTGTCGGTGAGCGCCTTCCAGGTACCAGCGACGCCGGGCACCTGCGCCTGGCCGCCGAGGCGTCCCTCGGTGCCGACCTCGCGGGCCACGCGGGTCACCTCGCCGGCGAAGGCGTTCAGCTGGTCGACCATGGTGTTGATGGTCTCCTTCAGCTGGAGGATCTCGCCGCGGACGTCCACGGTGATCTTCCGGGACAGGTCGCCACCGGCGATGGCCGTCGCCACCTCGGCGATGTTGCGGACCTGGCCGGTGAGGTTCGCGGCCATCGAGTTCACCGAGTCGGTGAGGTCCTTCCAGGTTCCGCCCACGCCCGGGACCTCGGCCTGACCACCCAGCTTTCCGTCGGTGCCCACCTCGCGCGCCACGCGGGTCACCTCGGCCGCGAAGGCGTTCAGCTGATCCACCATGATGTTCATGGTGTTCTTCAGCTCGAGGATCTCGCCCTTCACGTCGACGGTGATCTTCTTGGAGAGGTCTCCGCGGGCCACCGCGGTGGCCACCTCGGCGATGTTCCGGACCTGGCCGGTGAGGTTCGAGGCCATGGAGTTCACCGAGTCGGTGAGGTCCTTCCAGGTGCCGGCCACGCCGCGGACCACCGCCTGACCGCCCAGCTTGCCCTCGGTGCCCACCTCGCGAGCGACACGGGTCACCTCGCCGGCGAAGGCGTTCAGCTGATCCACCATGGTGTTGATGGTCTGCTTCAGCTGGAGGATCTCGCCCGAGACGTCGACGGTGATCTTCTTGGAGAGGTCTCCGCTGGCGATGGCCGTCGCCACCTCGGCAATGTTGCGGACCTGGCCGGTGAGGTTCGCGGCCATGAAGTTCACGCTGTCGGTGAGGTCCTTCCAGGTGCCACCCACGCCGGGGACCTGCGCCTGGCCTCCCAGCCGCCCCTCGGTACCCACCTCCCGGGCCACGCGGGTCACCTCGCCGGCGAAGGCGTTCAGCTGGTCGACCATGGTGTTGATGGTCTCCTTCAGCTGGAGGATCTCGCCCGAGACGTTCACGGTGATCTTCCGCGACAGGTCGCCGCTGGCGATGGCCGTGGAAACCTCGGCGATGTTCCGAACCTGGGCGGTGAGGTTGGAGGCCATGAAGTTCACGCTGTCGGTGAGGTCCTTCCAGGTGCCGCCCACGCCCGGGACCTGCGCCTGACCGCCCAGCTTTCCGTCGGTGCCCACCTCGCGGGCCACGCGGGTCACTTCCGAGGCGAAGGAGTTGAGCTGGTCCACCATGGTGTTGATGGTGTCCTTGAGCTCGAGGATCTCTCCGCGGACGTCCACGGTGATCTTCCGCGACAGGTCGCCGCGGGCCACCGCGGTGGTCACCTGGGCGATGTTGCGCACCTGGTCGGTGAGGTTGCCGCACATGGCGTTCACCGAGTCGGTGAGGTCCTTCCAGGTACCGGCCACCCCGGGCACGATGGCCTGACCGCCCAGACGTCCTTCGGTGCCGACCTCGCGCGCCACGCGGGTCACCTCCGAGGCGAACGAGCGGAGCTGGTCCACCATGGTGTTGATGGCTTCCTTCAGCTGGAGGATCTCGCCGCGGACGTCCACGGTGATCTTCTTGCTGAGGTCGCCGGAGGCCACGGCGATGGTCACCTCGGAGATGTTCCGGACCTGGGCGGTGAGGTTCGAGGCCATGTAGTTCACGGACTCGGTGAGGTCCTTCCACACGCCGCTCACGTCCGGGACGTCGGCCTGGCCGCCCAGCTTTCCGTCGGTTCCCACCTCGCGGGCCACGCGGGTCACCTCGGAGGTGAACACGCCGAGCTGCTTGATCATCGAGTTGACGATCGTCGCCGAGCGGAGGAACTCGCCCTGAAGCGGCCGGCCGTCCACGTCCAGGCGCATGGTCTGGGACAGGTTGCCCTGCGCCACGGCGGCGAGCGCGCGGGTCACCTCGGTGGTGGGCCAGAGCAGGTCGTCGATCAGCGTGTTGACCGACTGCTCCATGTCCGCCCACGCACCGGACTGACCGGTGAACTTCACTCGCTGGCGGGTCTTGCCTTCCTTGCCCACCACCTGGCCCACGTGACCGAGCTGCTCGGCCATGCGCTGGTTGCCGGAGACGACGTCGTTCACCGCGTCGCCGATCTTCCCCAGGAGCCCGGTCCAGTGCCCCGGGACGCGGACGGCGAAGTTTCCGTTTCGCACCTCGAGAAGGACGCCCAGGAGCTCCCGCAGCTGGAGCGGGACCTCGGGGTCGAGCGCCGGTGCGGGCGCCGCCGGCGAGGCAGTGTCCGTGCCGGCCAGCACGTTCCCGTTGTCGTGCTCGGCGCTCTTCGGGGGGAAGATGGCCATGGTGGTGGTACTCCTCAGGAACCAGGAAGGACGGCGGGCTCGGAGTCCCGCCGCTTGCGACTGAGCTCGACGAAGACCGCGACCTTCTTGCGGACGATCTCCGGATCGAGCGGCTTGACCAGATAGTCGGCGCCGCCCGCGGCGTAGGCCCGGTGGATCTCTTCCGGGTCCTCTCCGAAGGCGGTGATGAAGATGATGGGGATGTGGCGGCTGCGCTCCAGCGCCTTGAGGTGGGTGGCCACCTCCAGCCCATTCATCCGGGGCATCGCCACGTCGATCAGGGCGGCGGCGAAGCGCTCGCGCAGCGCGAGGCGCAATGCCTCCTCGCCCGAGGTGGCACACACCAGGCGATAGTCGGGGCGCTCGAGGATCGCCGAGAGCGCGGTGAGATTCTCCGTCTTGTCGTCCAGCAGGAGGATCGATGCCGGCTCGACCGGCTCGGAGACCGCCTCGATGTCGGCAGTGGCGCTGGTCAGGCTGAAGAAGAAGGCCGCTCCTTTTCCAGGCTCGCTCTCGGCCCAGATCCGCCCGCCATGCGCGTCGATGATCGCCTTGCAGATCGCCAGGCCGAGCCCGGACCCGCGGCGGTCGGAGGACTGGGCCTGGAAGAAGCGGTCGAACACCCGTGGCAGATGGTCGGTGGAGATGCCCGGTCCGGTGTCGCGGACCCAGAAGACCACCCGGCCCGGTTCGGAAGCCGGCGAGGCCCCGACCGTCACCACCCCGCCGGGCGGGGTGAACTTGAGGGCATTGCCCACCAGGTTCTCCAGGACCTGAAGGATCCGCTCCTCGTCCGCCGCGACCGAGGGCAGGAAGGGCGCCACGTCGGTCTTGATGATGACGGAGGTCTGGCCGGCCAGGCTCTGCTGGGACTCGAGAGCGGTGAGGATCAGCGCGGTGGGGGCCAACGCCCCCTGGCTGACCGTGAACCGCCCGCCTTCGATGGCGTGGATGTCGAGCAGGTCCTGGAGGAGGCGCTCCATCCGCTGGGCGCTGCGCTGGATGCGCTCCACCGGACGCCGGAGCGTTGGCTCGGTGATGCGGGGGAGGAGCGTGCCCACCCCGACGGTGACCGCGTGGAGGGGGTTGCGGAGGTCGTGGACCACCACCGCCAGCGCGTCCTCGCGCGCACGAAGGCCGGCGCGGATCCGGTCCTGCTCCAGGCGGCGCTCGAGCTCCGGTCCGAGCGCCTCGCCCACGGTGCGGAGCAGCTCCTGCTCGGCGACTCCCGGCGTTCGCCCCGCGCCGGCGGCGAGGTACAGGGTCCCCAGGGCCGTGGAAGGGGTGCCGAGCGGGAGGAAGTGCACGGTGCGCCACCGCTCCGGAACTGCCGGGAGCAGGCGCGCCACGGCCTCGAGCTCGAGGAGGAAAGGCCCGGACCCGGCCGGAGCGGGGTGGAGCTCTCGCGCGACGACCGGAACAGCCTCCGGTTCCAGCCCGAGCCCGATGCCGGCGGCGACCCGGAAGCCTTCTCCTTCGCGATCGCGCAGCCGGAGCAGCGCGCCCTCCAGCGAGAGCCTCCGCACGAGGACCTCGCAGATGCCCTTCAGGAGCGCATCGGTGGTCTGGGCCTGACCGAAGGTCCGCAGCAGCTCCGCCAGGACTGCAGCCATGCCGGCCTCGGTGACCGTGCCGACCGCCTCGTTGGCGCGCATGCTCGTCTCGCCCGGAGGAACGCCGGTCACCTCGGAAGTGGGGGGCGCGTTCTCGTTCCTCTGCACGACGGTCACGGCGGTCGGGAGCCTCTCTGAGGTTCCCGGGAACGGTCGGCGTGAAGCTCCGGCCCCGGGGACGCGACGCTCGGTTGTACCCGCCCAAGGTGTGGGAACTGCGAGGGGTGAACGTGACTCTCGTCCGCCGTCCAACAGGGGACAGGAACCGCCGGGCATCCGACATTTCCTCCTGGGCCGCGGGGTTCCTGACACTTGCCGCGCCGCAGCGAACCCCGGCATTGACCATCAACTCGATGGCGGGTAGCGGCTTTCGCACTCGGTGGGATCGCACGAACTGTCACCGGACCTCCAGGAACGGCTCAAGGAGGCGCTCGGATCGTACGAGGAGCTGCAGCTGCTCCTGTACGCGCGGGGACAGCCCGGACCCTGGTCGCTGCAGGACGCGTCGCGCAGACTGCACCTCGATGAAGGGGCGCTGACCGAGGCCCTGGACTGCCTCCTGGCGGCCGGCTTTCTCTGGACGGTCGAGGACGGCGGGCCGGAAAAGCGTTTCACCTATCGCCCCTCGTCCCCGGCGCTCGCGGAGCTGACCGAGCGGCTGGCGGAGACGATCGACGGCGACCCGCTGTACGTCTTCGAGCTGATGAACCGACACGCCCTGGAGCGCCTTCGGACGTCCGCGGCACGGACCTTCGCCAGCGCCTTCGTCCTCGGGAGGAAGAAGGATGGCTGAGATCGTCTACCTCCTCTGCGCGGCGACCAGCGTTCTTTGCGCGGTGCTGCTCTACAACGGCTACCGCGCTTCCAGGACGCGATTGCTGTTCTGGAGCAGCCTCTGCTTCATCGGCCTGGCGCTGAACAACGTGCTGCTCTTCGTGGATCTGGTGGTGGTGGCGAACGTGGATCTGACGCTGCTCCGGATCGGGGTGGCGACCGCGGCGATGCTCTCGCTCTGCCTCGGCCTGGTGTGGGAGTCGCGGTGATGGAGCTTCCCCTGACTCTCATGCGAGGCGCGCTGGTCGCCTGCTGCTGGGTGGCGGGGCTGTTCTTCTTTCGCTTCTTTCGATCCACCGGCGACCGGCTCTTCCTCTTCTTCGCCTCCGCCTTCTGGATCTTCTCCCTGAACTGGCTGGGGCTGGCGCTGGTCGGCGGCCCGCCCGAGTCCCGGCACCTCATCTATCTGTTCCGGCTGGTGGCCTTCGGGCTCATCCTGGTGGGCATCTGGGACAAGAATCGCAGCGAGAAGCGTTTCCGTCCCCAGCCGCGCTCGCCCCTGTTCGACGGCCTGACCGCCGGCGCGGCGCACCGGCGAACCCGCCAGTGACTCACCCGATCCGCGGCGAGCGCGGGCGAGGACTCAGCGCCGGGTGAGCACCGGCTGCCGGCTGGCGAGCCGGGCACTCGACGCTTCCGCGAGGAACCGGCGGGCCTCGCCCGAGATGCGGAGGAATCCCCGCGCCTGCGCAACGCGCTGGAGCTCGGCGAGGACGCGAGGGGAGCCGGTCGACCCGCGGGCGAGGATCTCCCCCAGCACCAGCTCTCCCTCCAGCTCGAGGGGGACCACACCGGCGGCCGAGGCCCGGGCGCGCGCTGCCAGCACCCGTGCCCGCGGGTCCGCCCCGAGGGCCAGCTCGGCCCGCGCGAGCTCGAGCTGGGCCAGCACCGCGGGGTCGAAGAAGCCATTCGCCTCGGCGACGTTGCTGGCGCGGACGGCCTCGAGTCGCGCCGCGGAGGGGCGGCCCTCGAGGCGAAGCAGCCGGGCATGCACCAGGGCAGCGAGCGCCTCGTCGTAGCGGGTGCGGTGCGCCGGCCGCGCCTGCTCGAAGAGCCGGCGCGCCTCGGCCACCCGGCCGAGATCCAGGACCGCATTGGCCCGCTGCACGAGCACGCGCCCTTGAATGAAGGTGGGAAGCCCCTTCTCGTTGATCGCCCCCGCCAGGAGATCCGCCGCGCGCTCGCTCTTGCCCTGCGCACGGAGCACCTCGGCCAGGTAGGGCAGGACCCGGAAGCCCTTGTTCTCGACCCGGGCGTTCTCCTCCTGCGCCTGCTCGGCGAGACGGGCGGCCTCGGCCAGCGCACCGCGGGCGAAGCGCAGGCGAGACTGCTCGCGCCACTGGTACATCCGGGTGAGCCCGCCGCGCGAGCGCGCCTCGGGGGGGCGGGGACGGTCGAGCGCCTCGGCCTCCTGGGCGGCCGCCTCGGCCTCGGCCAGATGACCGCGGGCGAGCTGGAGCGGGGACACGTCCCAGAGGACGTCGGCGAGGAGCCGGGCGTCACCGGCGCGCCTCGCGCCCTTGACTGCCTCCTGAAGCCAGGCGCTCACGTCGGCGAGCGGGCGGTCGAAGCGGAGGGTGATGGCGCGGTCCTTGGCCGCTCGCCATGCCCACTCGGTGCCTGCGCCGGCGCGCATCGCCTCGGCGTGGAGCTGGTCGGCCGCGTCGGTGTCCTCGCGCTCCAGTGCCACCGCGGCCCGCTCGAAGGCGGCCGCCGCCTCGAGCGTGGGAAGGGAGAGCGCCCGGGCGCGGTCGGACACGCGGGCCAGCGCGGCGTCGGCGAGCGCGAGCTGGCCATCGTCGAAGGCGATGGCGTAAGTGACCCAGTCGACCAGGGCGGCCTCGAGGGGTGAGGTGGGCAGCCGCTGCAGGCGCATCAGGGTGCTGCGGCGCGCGTCGCCGGTCTGCACCGAGGCCAGCCGCACCCCGAGGCGGACGTCGCCGGGGAAGAGGTCGAAGAGGGTTCCCCAGAGGCCGGCGGCGCGCTCCTGCTCGCCGGAGAGCGCGCGGTGCTGGGCCTCCACCGCCATGCGCTGCTGCTCGGGGAGGCGGCCGGCCGAGTCGAAGGCGAACCGGGCGGTGTCCCGCGCCTCGGCGGAGAAGCCGGCGCGATCGAGCGCCTGGGCCAGCTCGCTGCGGGCGAGCACGAAGTCCGGGTCCAGCGCGGTGACCTGACGGAGTGTGGCGGCCGCGCCCATGTTGTCGGCGGCGTCGAGCTTCTGTTGCGCGCTCCTCCACAGGCCTGCCGCCGCCGGATCGGCCGGCGCCCAGCTGGAGAAGGACGCGACGTGGGCCGGCCGTGTGATCGCGAGGTGGTTCCGGACCAGGGCGGCCGAGCTTCCGCCGACGAGGAGCGCCACGACGCAGCCGGCGGCCAGTCCGAGCGAGCGGCGGATCCGGCGGTGGCTCCTCGGGATGCGGACGCGCTCGCCCGCGAGGAGGCGGACGAAGTCCTCGGGCGTCGGGCACCGCTCGTCCACCGACGGCGCGAGGGCGCGAGCCAGGGCCTTGCGCCAGCGATCGGGCAGGTCGGGCGTGCGGCGGGCGAGATCGGGCGGCGTGCTCCGGTAGCGAGCGGCGCCGGGCCCCAGGGGGGTGTCGGTGAAGGGAAGCTCGCCGGTGAGCATCTCGTAGGCGACGACGCCCAGCGCGTAGACGTCGGCTGCGGGTCCGAGGGGCGAGCCCGCGGCCTGCTCCGGGGCCATGTACGCGGGGGTGCCGACATAGCTTCCGCTGCAGGTGAGCGCGCGCTGGCCCTCGCGGACCGCACGGGCGACTCCGAAGTCGGTCACCACGACGCGGGTCCCGCCGTCGGAGCGGGGAACGAGCAGCACGTTGCTGCTCTTGAAGTCTCGGTGGAGGACGCCGTGCGCGTGCGCGGCGGCGAGGGCGGCCGCCATCTGGCGGAGGAGTGGCTCGGCCTCCTCGGCGCGGAACCGCCCGCGGCGGGCGATGGCGGCGGTGAGGGTCTCCCCGTCGAGGAGCTCCATGACCAGGAAGAGCAGCTGACCCAGCTCGGATGGGTGAGCGAAGAGCTCGTAGACGCGGCAGACGTTGGGGTGGGCGACGGCCCGAGCGAGCAGCACCTCTCGACGGATGCGTTCCTCGGCATCGGGAACCGCTCCGAGGAGGACCTTCACCGCGACGCGGGCGCGGAGCATGCGGTCCTCGGCCTCGTAGACGACGCCCATTCCGCCGCGGGCGATGAAGCGCTTCAGCTCGAAGCGCCCGGCCAGCACGGTGCCCTCGGCAAGCACCTGACCCGGGGGGCCGGGCGGTGTGCGGAGCAAGGTGTCCTGGCATGACAGGAACGACTGCATGGCCGACTCCTGGGGGTCTCCCTCCAAGGACTGTCGTCCCAGGACGGAGATCTTCCCGGGTCCGTCCCGACCGGAGCCGGGCCCCCCTCCCCCTGTGAAGGTGTCAGACACCTTCGACGCGGCGGCCCGCGAAGGTGTCTGACACCTTCGACGCAGCGGCGGGGGCGTTGACCCTCGAAGGGCTCGAAATCACGGGGAGAGGAGGAGCCCGCGGGTGTGGCGGGCAATCATCAGCTCCTCGTTGGTGGGAATGACGTACGCCGCAACCCGGCTGCTGCTGGCGCTGATCCGGGGGCCGCCACTCGCGTTGGCCGCGGCGTCCAGGGTCAGGCCCAACCATCCGGCATTCTGGATCACCCGTTCGCGGATGAGCACCGCGTGCTCGCCGATGCCCGCGGTGAACACCAGCGCATCCAGACCGCCGAGCGCCGCGACCAGCGAGCCCAGCTCGCGCCCGATCCGGTAGATGAACAGGTCGACGGCGAGCCTTGCCCGGGGCGCATCGCTCGAGAGCAGCTCCCGCATGTCGCTGGAGATGCCGGACACCCCGAGCAGCCCGGACCGCTGGTAGATGAGCTTCTCGATCGCCCGGGGATCCATCTTCAGCTCGTCCACGAGGTACAGCATCACCCCGGGATCGAGGGACCCGCACCGAGTCCCCATCGGCAGACCATCCACCGCGGTGAAGCCCATCGTGCTCGCCATGCTGCGGCCGGCCTGGATGGCGCACATGCTCGCGCCGTTCCCGAGGTGGGCAACAACCACCTTCCCCGCCGCTGCCCTCGGATCCGCCCCGGGCAGCGCGCTGGCGATGTACTCGTAGGACAGTCCGTGGAAGCCGTACCTCCGGACGCCGCGGTCGGTGATGTCCTCGGGAAGTGCGAACGCCTGGGCCAGCTCGGGCTGTGTGCGATGGAAGGCCGTATCGAAGCACGCCACCTGGAGGAGGTTCGGCATCTGCTTCAGCAGGTGGCGGATCGGCCCGAGGTTGTGCGGCTGGTGCAGGGGCGCGAGCGGGATCAGCTTCTCCAGCGCTCGCACCACCTCGGGCGTGACCCGGATCGGCTCCGAGTACTCGAGCCCGCCGTGCACCACCCGGTGACCCACCGCGACCAGCCGGTCCTCATCGCGATTGCTCCGGAGGAAGTCGATCAGATGCGAGACGGCTCCGTCGTGCCCGAGCGATTCCCCCTCCTTCCAGCTCCGCTCGGACACCACCTTCCCGCCCGCGTCCTTGACCACGAAGCGAGGCGCGGTGAGCAGGCCCTCGGCCTGTCCGCGGAGCCAGAGCTCCAGCTCGGCGCCCCTGGTGAGAAAGACGGAGAACTTCACGCTCGACGAGCCTGCGTTCAGGACCAGGATTGCCTCGGCCATGGCTCACTTCACCGCTCGCCCGGCGGTGGACCGACGGGCCTGGGCGATCAGGTCGGCCACTGCGCATGAGGCCAGGCGTGCGATCAGCGAGTCGGCGCGGCTGGTGAGGATGATCGGCACCTTGGCCCCGAGCACGATTCCCGCGGCATCGGCGCCGGCGAGGAAGGTCAGGCTCTTGGCCAGCATGTTGCCCGCCTCCAGGTCCGGAACGACCAGCACGTTCGCCCGCCCCGCCACCGGCGAGTTGATCTTCTTGATCTTCGCGGCCTCGGGGCTGATGGCGTTGTCCAGGGCAAGCGGGCCGTCCAGCAGCGCGCCGGTGATCTGCCCGCGGTCCGCCATCTTGCACAGCGCAGCGGCTTCCAAGGTCGACGGCACGTCGGGATTCACCGTCTCCATCGCCGAGAGGATCGCCACCCGGACCTCGGTGGCTCCGAGGTCACGGCTGAGATCGATCGCGTTCTGGACGATGTCCACCTTCTCCTTGAGCGTCGGCGCGATGTTGATCGCCGCATCGGTCACGATCAGCGCCTCGGGGTGACCGGGCACGTCCATGATGAAGCAGTGGCTGATGCGGCGTGATGTCCGGAGACCGGTCTCGCGCTTGACCACCGCGGCCATCAGCTCGTCGGTGTGGAGGCTGCCCTTCATCAGTGCCTCGGCCTCGGCACTCCGGACCAGCTCCACAGCCTTTGCCGCCGAGTCCTGGCTGTACTGGGCCTCCACCAGGCGGAAGCGCGAGATGTCGATGTTCGACTTCGCCGCCACCTCCCGGATCCGCGCGGCGGGACCCACCAGGATCGGGGTGATGAGGCCGACCCGCGAGGCGTCCACCGCCCCCTTGAGAGATGACTCGTCGCAGGGGTGCGCGACCGCGGTGGGTGTCGGCGGAAGCTCTTTGCAGCGCGCGATCAGCTGGTCGTATTTCTCGTGCGACTGTTCCATGACCACACGCTCCCGTCCCGCGATTCCGAACCCGGGGCACCCTAGCCGCGGGTACGACCGCGCGCCGATGGGACCTAGGTCCCACGCGAAGTGAGCGAGGTCGCTAGAATTCCACGAGAATTTCTCTCTCTCGCGCGGAAGTGACGAGCGCTTTCCTCGCGCTCGGCGGAGGACTGTCGCCGGCGCACGGAACGGCGTGGCCTGGCGGTACGCGAACGAAGCGGGCGGCGCGCAGCGTGCGGGTCACACGTCCCGCGTTGCGTCGGTCGCCACCCAGCCGCCGTCCACCCGCGGGGGCAGCATCTGTCCGACGTCCTGGCCCACCTCCGCATCGAGCAGCGCATTGAGCTTGGCGTTCATCGACTCCAGCAGCGCCCCGTGTGTTCGCCGGTCCAGCGCCAGGTTGTCGAGCTCGTGAGGGTCCTTCTCGAGGTCGAAGAGCTCCACGTCGTTCAGCCGGAACAGGTCATCGAGCGAGGTGGGGCGATTGTGCTGGGTGGGCGAGAAGTAGCGCGTGAGCTGGTGGCGCCCGTCGAACACCGAGCGGATGGCCCCGCGCTTGCGGAGATCGGGCTGGAGCTGACCCTGCTTCGCCGCCGCCTGCACCTTCGCCTTGCCGTCGGGCTGGGTCATCAGGTCCACCGCGGACTGGGTGAACGCTCCGTCGAGGTAGGCGAGCATGTTGTAGCAGTAGAGAGTTCCGTCACGGACCGCCCTGGGAGCGGCTTTCTCCGGCGCCCCGAGCAATGTCGAGAAGTCCCTTCCGGGTAGCGTGCGCTGGATCGCGGCCTTCTTCTCGGCAGTGGCGCCGCTCAAGCCCACCAGGGAGGGCGCCAGGTCCAGGTGCGAGGTGACCGCCCGACAGCGCTTGCCGCCCGCATGGCCCGGGTGAGCGACGATCAGGGGAACCTGGTTCTGCTCGCGGTAGGACGTGGCTCCCTTCCCGTGCAGCCGGTGAGCACCGTCCAGGTCGCCATGGTCCGCGGTGAGAACCACGATGGTGTTCTCGGCGAAGCCGAGCGCATCCAGCTCGTCGAGCAGCGGCACCATGTTCCGGTCCACGTCGCGCAGGCAGTTCAGGAAGTAGTTGTGCCGGAGCTTCCACCGCCAGGGATCCGACTCCGTGATCCGGCCCACCAGGGCATCGTGCGATCGCAGGTAGTCGGCATGCGCGGCCGGCCGCCCCGGGGCGTCCAGCGCCTGGCGGTGGCTGGTCGGCAGCTCGACCTTCCACTGCTTGCCGTACAGCGGGTGCTGCGGCACCGGCGCGAGGTGGCCCAGGATGTTGCGTGCCTGCACCGGCTCGCCGGGCCGGTCGGTGTTCAGGAACATGATGTCGTGCGGGTTCACCAGGTTCACCGCCAGGAACCACGGCTTCCGCTGCGCGGCGAGCTCGGTCCCACGCCCCCGCAGCCAGCTCACGCCCATCTCGGAGATGATCCCGTCGTGGAGGTAGCCGCCGAGCGTGTGGGCGATGATGTCCCCCACCCCGAAGTAGTCACTGAACCCGTAGGCCTCCATCTCGCCGGTGAAGATCGTCTGGGGAGTCCCGAGCTCGTTGACGGTCTCGAACTCCTTGGTCAGGTGCCACTTGCCCTTGTAGGCGGTGTAGTAGCCGGCCTCTCGCAGCAGGTGCCCGAGCGTCCGGATCTCCGTGGACATGCTCGCGATCCACGGGAAGTTGGTGTTGTCGAACATCCGGGTGTGCTGGATGTGCCGCCCGGTGTAGAGCACCGACCGCGAAGGAGTGCAGACGCAGGAGTTGATCCGGTGGTTCTCGAAGACCGTGCCGCGGTTCGCCAGCCGCTCGTGCGCCGGCAGGCGGTAGTCGCGGGGAAGCCCACCAGGCCGGAAGTACCGCTCCTGATCGGTGAGGATGAGCAAGATGTTGTAGGAACCGGCGCGGGCCTGACCCTGGGGCCGGGCGGGCGCGCGGGACTCTGGCACCGTGGCCATGGACGAGGTGCCGACGGTGGAGGCGATCGCCCCGATCGACTTGAGCACGTCCCGTCGTCCGAGCTTCCCCTGGTCCATGTCCGAGCTCCCTTTCAGGTGCCCTCGCGGGCGCCGTGTTCGGTGATGCGCGCCGGGAGCGATGGCAGCTCGGCGCCGAGGACGTTTGCGATTCGCGCCGGCGGCGTTCCGAGCGCCTGGAGACACATCTCCACCACCTCGTCGCGGTAGCTCCTGGAAGTCCGCCCGGCGCCGATCCGGAAGAGGGCCTGGCGCACTGCTCCCAGCACCACGTCCAGCGCCGACTCGAGCTCGCGGAACCGGAGCTCGCCCTGCTTCAGCCCATCGCGGAGGTCGCGGCGAGGGGCCGCGAGCGGACCCAGCTTCCAGACCCGGGCCACGAAGCGGCACCAGACGGGATCCGATTCAGCACGAAGGAGGAACAGGCGCAGCCCGGTCCCGAGGCGCATTGCCGGGCTCCGGATCCCCTCGAGGGCGCGCTCGATCTCGCGGACCGCACCCTCGGTGGTCCACACCGACGTCGCCTCGAGCAGCTCGGGAACGCTCTGGTGATGATTGTAGAAGCTGCCCCTGGAGATTCCCGCGGCACGCACGAAGTCGTCGACCACCGGCGCATCGGGTCCCTTCTCGGCAAAGACTCGAAGCGCTGCGGCGAGGAGGCGAGTCTCCGTCCGGACCCGACGCGCGCGCCCTACACGAACGCGGTGGTCGAGCTCCGGTCCCTTCCGGCTCTGCCGCTTCATCGAGCGGTCAGATACGCCGAACTGACATAAGTGTCAATTTGAACTAAACTGTCAGTCCGGGAAGTTTGAGGAACCCTGGGGGTGAGTCGCGAGGGCCCCGCGACTGCGGCACGAGCAGAAGAATGCAGCGCCCCGGGACAACCTGCCTCGCACCTTCACCGCCGCAGGCCGAGAAGTGGGAGTCCCGAACGGGACAGGTTCTGTACCGGGACGTTCACCCGGATCGCCGGGGCCGCGTCAGAAGCTGCCGATGACCTGGAGCCCCATGCCGTGACGCCCCACGGGCGCCATCGCGAGGAAGAGCAGCATCGAGCTGGTATCGACGCCGCCATGTGCCGGCCGGACCACGGCCAGGTTCGTCAGCCAGCCCTCCAGGACCGCCGCCGCCGTCCGCACGGGCGCATGGCTCACCAGAGCCGGCGAGAGGACTTCCGGTGCCAGGGCTTCCGTGACACCGGCTCCCGCAGGAGAGGCGAGCACCGTCGCTGCGATACCGACCCAGGCGAGCATGGCGGTGAGGGTCTTCAAGAACCGCGCCTCGGAAATTGACCCAGTGGGAGCGTGGGCGCAGAGGGTCGAGCATGGCCGATGCACCGGCATGCGGCTCGAGCGGGGCAGGCACGTCGGAGTCGCGGGCACACAGCCGCTGCCTTCCTCGCCGATTGGCCGATTCATGCGCAACGAGCGCACTTCCACATCTTCGACAGCCGGCGCACTCGCGGAAATGATCGATCCCGTCTCGCCGCGATCGGCAACTGCCGGCCGACCTCAAAGGACATCGTCGATGCAGACCTCGAGAGCGTTCCTCGCCCTCTGTACCATCGGCGCCCTGCTCGCTCTGGGCACCCCCGGCTGTAGCGGTTCGACGCCCGCCAACCCCGGCGGTGGTGGTGGCGGTGGTGGCGGTGGTGACGGCGGTGGTGGTGGCGGTGGCGGTGGGGATGGCGGGTCTGGCGGTGGCGGCGGCGGAGATGGAGGAACCGTTCTCGCCTGCGTGCTCCCCGGCGCCTCCTGTGCCTCGGGAAAGCCGTGCTGCAGCGGCGTCTGCGACGGGACTGTCTGTGCTGCAGCCAGCTTCTGTCAGGCGAACGGCGGGTCGTGCAACAGCGACACCGACTGCTGCCTCAACAGCTGCGTCAACGGGACCTGCTCCGACCAGATCTGCAAGGATGTCGGGCAGTCCTGCGGCTCAGGAAATGATTGCTGTACCGGAACCTGCAGCGCAGGGACCTGCGCCAGCCTGGCGGGAGGCAGCTGCAAGGTCCTGGGTCAGACATGTTCGGCCGGCTCCGAGTGCTGCTCGACCAACTGCCAGAGCGGCTTCTGCGCCAAGGCCTACTACTGCCAGCCAGTGGGCGACGTCTGCACGAGCAACGACGAGTGCTGTGGGCAGGTGTGCAGCGCCACGAACGGAGGCGTCGGTCGGTGCGTGACACCGAGCGTGGGTGGTGGCACGACTGGTTGCGACCAGGCCGGAGAGCCCTGCAGTGGAGGCAGCAACTGTTGCTCCCGCCTGTGCATCGATCCGGGCTCCGGGACGACCGTCTGTGAGGCGGCCGAGGGTTGTCGGCTGACCGGCACCTGGTGCACCAACGATCAGGCCTGCTGCGGCGGTGGCACCAACCCGAATGGCTCGGTGCACTGCGAGGGAGCCGATGCGGGGGTGGTCGGTCTCTGCGACAACGGTCAGAGCTGCAACCCCACCGGCAACATCTGCGGAGCTCCGGTGCTCCCCGACGGCGGTCACATCAACGCCTCGCAGAACTGCTGCAACACCTTCAGCGCAGGGAAGGACGTCTGCAAGCTCGACAGCGCGGGCATCCCGCGGTGCTTCGGCGGAGCGTCGGCGCAATGCCCCACCGGCTACACCGGGCAGCCCGGGTGCTGCATCCCGGCGGGCAACGAGTGCCAGTTCAAGGATCAGTGCTGCGGAGGCGCACCGTGCGTTCCCGGCCAGGACGGGAAGCTGCGGTGCACAGTCGCCAGCTGCAAGTCGGTGGGCACCGAGTGCAGCCCCGGGTCGAACGAGTGCTGCTCGGGAACGGCCTGCAGTCCGACCGACACGGGGATCTGGGCCTGTCAGCCCACGCCCACCGGCGGAACGCCCGACGGGGGCACGTCCGACGCGGGCACGCCGGACGCAGGGACGTGCAACGTCAACGGGACGAGCTGTACCAACAACAGCGACTGCTGCTCCGACCGATGCATCGGCGACACGGGGAGCAAGTATTGCCAGGCGCCCCTCGCCTGCCAGCCACAGGGCTCGGTGTGCACGAGCACCGCCGACTGCTGCTCCGGGTACTCGTGCTCGGTCCCGACCGGTTCGACCACCGGAACGTGCCAGACCAGCACCTGCGGTGGCCCTGGACAGACCTGCAACGGGTACAACCCCGACGAGTGCTGCTCCGGGCTAAACTGCCTCGACTCCACCAACTTGCCCTGCACCGGCACGGGCGACTGCGCGTGCAAGGCGGTCCTGAACTGAGCCGTCGGCACGACGGCGCCAGCTCTCCGCGAAGCTGAAGGCCGGGCGTCGCTCCTGGGCACTCACCGCGCCGCGCGAGCGGCCGGTGAGGCCACCTCAAGCGCGGAAGCCTGAACGCCTCAGAACACGCCGGCGAGGGCGATCCCGTTCGGGAGCGGGACCACGTGGATCCCGCGGAGCCCGCTCCCGGCGTGTCCAGTGGCCAGGTCGAGCGCCGCGGTGGGCCGAGTGAAGATCTGGAGCTCCCACTGGATGGTTCCGCCCACCAGCATGAGGAGCGCGCGCCCGCCGAGCTTCCAGCCGAAGTAGAGCAGCGCGGCGAGACCCGCGTTCACCGTCAGTCCGATGACGTGATTGAGCGGCGATCGGTAGAAGCGCTGCTGCTCCACCGAGCGGTCGAAGACTCTGCGGAGCGCGCTCGCCTTCGCCGTTCGCTGGGCCTCGGTCTCCTCGGGCATGCGCCGGATGTCCTCCAGGCCGAACGCGGCGTCAGGCGGGGTGAGCAGGACGGCCAGCATTCCCGCTGCGCTCGCGGGGATCTGCACGTAGGCGGTGATGCGGGTGCCTTCGTTGTCGGTGATGACCGCGATGGCGCTCTGCCCCACGAGCACCGCGCCGAGGAAGCCGGCCCA